>Ga0307477_10002888_pt1 | contig 13026 bp, 9 predicted proteins | sample atmos_gasesECM2C_FD_203316 | JGI IMG/M metagenome (GOLD analysis project Ga0307477, IMG submission 203316) | Hardwood forest soil microbial communities from Morgan-Monroe State Forest, Indiana, United States - atmos_gasesECM2C_515 | ecosystem: Environmental > Terrestrial > Soil > Temperate...
TCTTGAACCGGGCCCCCAGCTGTTCTTTATTACGTTCGGTCACAAGGCGCACGAGGCTGCGGGTAAGAATCAGGCCGAAGACGAGCAACGCCGCGATAATGAAGCTGGACAGCGCAAAGAAGTCGATCACCTCTCGTCCCGTCGGTTCGAATGGAACGTCCAGAGAGCCGAGGGTGAACACCGCCGCGAGCAGCAAGGTCACCAGAATCCCGCCCACCGCGAGGCGCGTTCGCGTCTTTGAGTTTGAAGGACTCATGCGAATTCCTTCTTGACTGTGGACAGAAACTTCCGCAAGGCACAATCGTCGCAGCGGGCTTTGCGCGCCTGGCAGTATTCCTTGCCGGTATGAACAATCAGAGCGTGGTACTCATTGTAGAGAGGCGTGTTGGGGGGAAGGCTTCGCTCGAACAGCGCTCGAATTTCCTCGTAGGTTTCCTTGCCGGTGGCCAGATTATGCCGCTCCAGAATCCGCCTCGTGTAGGCGTCTACGACGAATACCGGATGATTCCCCGCGTACAGAAGAATCGAGTCCGCGGTCTCCGGACCAATCCCATGCACCTTGAGGAGCTGTTCCCGCAAGGTTGGCGTCGGCGTCCGGAACATTTTGTCCAAGGATCCGTGGTAGTTGACTCGAAGAAAGCGCACAAACTCCTTCAGCTTCCGCGCTTTCTGCCGGAAATATCCGGAAGAGCGAATCAACTGGGCGAGCCGCGCTTCCGAAATGCTTTCGATCGCTGTCGGCGTTAGGAGTCGTTCGCGTCGCAAGTTGGCGATGGCACGCTTCACGTTCGTCCAGCTTGTATTCTGGGTAAGGATGGCTCCGACGACCACCTCAAAGCGGGTCCGGCCGGGCCACCACTTCTGCGGCCCATGCGCTTGGAACAATGTCGTAAAATAGTCAGCAAGCGCCGGAAGGGGCCCCGGTCCTGCGTTCTCTTCGGTCGCACGTGGGCGCGGGTGGGTCGGCATTTTCGGTATCGAGCGATGGAGTGCCTCGGGGCTGGCGGCTCTAGACATCTCCTTCGCAAGATAACTATGCTCCGGGAGCAAGTCAAGAATTCGCCACTGTCCGAGAGAGTGCAGCCCTGATCTCCTGTACAGGTATTAGCGAATTCACAACTACTCTCCAAAATCGCAAGACACCCCGCCGGTCCGTTTGCTATGTTGAGCGGTGGGTGCATTGTATTAGGGAGTACTGCGGATGTCCGTCCGTTTGGGCGAAATCTTACTAAAGGAAAGCCTCATCACCCAGGACCAGTTGGATAAGGCGCTGGAGTTTCAGCGCTCCAACGGGGGCAAGCTCGGAAGTTGCCTGACCAAGATGGGGTACATAACGGATGATGATATTACGGGTGTGCTTTCCCGGCAGTACGGCGTCCCATCCATCAATCTGAAGTATTATGAGATCGATCCGAACGTCATAAAGCTGATTCCGCAAGACACCGCCCTCCGCTACCAGGTTGTTCCCCTCTCTCGTGTTGGCTCTGTGCTGACTATCGCGATGACCGATCCCACCAACGTCTTCGCCATGGACGACATCAAGTTTATGACCGGGTTCAACGTTGAACCGGTCGTGGCATCGGAATCCGCGATCGCCGAGGCGATCTCACGGTTCTATGGCGGAGGGGCGTCGAGCCACGAAGAGCTGAGCTCGCTGATGAAGGACTTGGTTGACGAAGAGCAGGAACTCGAGCTCTCGGCTGAAGAACAAGAGATGGACGCGGCGATGCTCGAGAAGGCCGCCGAGGAAGCGCCCATCATCAAACTGGTCAATCTCATCCTGACCGACTCGGTGAAACGCGGTGCCAGCGATATTCACGTCGAGCCGTATGAGACCGAGATGCGAGTGCGCTTCCGTGTTGACGGTGTGCTGCAGACGGTCATGAATCCTCCGCTCAAGCTGCGCGACGCCATCACCAGCCGTATGAAGATCATGGCCAAGCTCGACATCGCCGAGAAGCGCTTGCCGCAAGACGGCCGCATCATGATCAAGTACAAGGCCGAGGGTAAAAAGAAGGAGCTGGACTTCCGCGTGTCCACCGTGCCCACGCTCTACGGCGAGAAGATCGTGCTGCGGTTGCTCGACAAGGAAAACCTGCGCCTGGACATGACCAAGTTGGGCTTCGAGCCGGAATCCCTGAAGAAGTTCGAACGCAATATTTTGAAGCCGTATGGCATGGTGCTGGTCACCGGTCCCACAGGCTCCGGCAAAACCAACACCTTGTACTCCTCGGTGGCTCGACTGAATCAGGTCGATACCAACATCATGACTGCCGAGGATCCGGTGGAGTTTCAGTTGGCGGGCATCAACCAGGTCCAGATGAAGGACCAGATCGGTCTGAACTTCGCCGCCGCCCTTCGCGCCTTCCTCCGGCAGGACCCCAATATCATTCTTGTCGGTGAGATTCGTGACTTTGAAACGGCGGAAATCGGCGTTAAGGCCGCGCTCACCGGCCACCTGGTGCTTTCCACGCTGCACACCAATGATGCGCCGTCCACGATCAGCCGTTTGATGAACATGGGCATCGAGCCATTTCTCGTCGCCACTTCCGTGAACCTGATCTGCGCGCAGCGTCTCGTTCGTCGCATCTGCTCCAATTGCAAGGAAGAGTTGGAAATTCCCGAACAGGCGCTCATCGATGCGGGTTATACCCCCGAAGAGGTGAAGACCACGAAGATTTATCACGGGAAGGGTTGTTCAACCTGCGGCAAGCGTGGCTACAAGGGACGTACCGGCCTGTACGAAGTGATGGAGATTAATGACGAACTGCGCGAGCTGATCCTTGTGGGTGCTTCGGCTCTGGAGTTAAAGAAAAAAGCGATTGAACAAGGCATGATCACCCTCCGCCGCAGTGGTTTGATCAAGGTTGCGGCGGGAATGTCGACGCTCGAAGAAGTATTGCGCGAAACGGTTTTGTAGAGAGGACCGCAAAATGGCAGGCATAACGCTTAGCGAACTGCTCAAGAAAATGATTGAAATGGGGGGCAGCGACCTTCACATCACGACCAACAGCGCGCCGCGCGTGCGCGTGCATGGCCGCCTGCGCCCGCTCGACATGCCGCCACTCACGGCCGCGGATACCAAATCGCTGGCCTACAGCGTTCTCACGGACGCACAGAAGCACCGCTTCGAAGAGAACCTGGAGCTGGACTTCTCGTTCGGCTTGAAAAACCTGGCTCGCTTCCGCGGAAACGTCTTCAATCAGCGCGGTGCGGTCGGCGCGGTCTTCCGTACCATTCCCTGGGAGATTAAGGGCTTTGACGCCCTGGGGTTGCCACTGGTGGTGAAAAACCTTTGCGACAAACCGCGTGGGCTCGTGCTGGTTACGGGGCCGACCGGTTCCGGCAAGTCGACGACGCTCGCTGCCATGCTCGACAAGATCAATGCCGAGCGCGAAGAGCACATGATCACGATCGAGGATCCCATCGAGTTCCTGCACAACCACAAGAAGTGCCTGGTCAACCAGCGCGAGGTCCACGCGGACACCCACTCTTTCGCGAATTCGTTGCGCGCCGCTCTCCGCGAAGATCCCGACGTGGTGCTGATTGGCGAGATGCGCGACCTCGAAACCATCGAATCGGCTCTGCGCATCGCCGAAACAGGCCACCTGACCTTTGCCACGTTGCACACGAATTCGGCCGCGTCGACGATCAATCGTATTATCGATGTTTTCCCTTCTCACCAGCAGCCGCAGATCCGCGCGCAGCTTTCCATGGTGCTCGAGGGCATTCTATGTCAGGCGTTGCTGCCGCGGGCCGACGGCCGTGGCCGCGTCATGATCATGGAGGTGCTTGTACCGACGCCCGCCATCCGAAACCTGGTTCGCGAAGACAAGATTCATCAGATCTATTCCGCGATGCAAACCGGAACGGGACAAACGGGCATGCAGACGTTCAACCAGGCCCTGGCGAATGCTTATTTTGGCAAGCTCATAACACTGGATATGGCGTTGTCTCGCTCTTCGAATCCCGATGAATTGCAGGACATGATTAACCGTGGTGTGACCAGCACTCCTTCGGCGGGTAAGACCGGACCCGGCAAATCCCCTGTTGGCGCGCGTCACTAGGATTTCTGTTGATGAAAAAGCTTGGGAAGATCTATAAGGAATTTCGGCCGCCAAGGAGGGACTACCATGCCGGTCTTTATGTATAAGGGAACCAATCGATCTGGCGCTTCGGTCGCCGGGGAGATGATGGCGAGCAGCAAGACGGAGCTCCAGAGTCTCCTGCGCCGCCAGCAGATCACACCAACGCGCATGTCGGAGAAGGGCAAAGAGTTCAACTTGCCTTCCTTCGGTGCGGGCGTGGACTCAAAGGAGCTGGCTATCTTCACGCGGCAGTTTTCCGTGATGATTGACGCTGGCTTGCCGCTGGTGCAGTGCCTGGAAATTTTGGCCAGCCAGCAGGAGAACAAGACCTTTCAGAAGGTTCTCTCCGGCACGCGCGGCTCGGTCGAGGGCGGCAGCACGCTGTCGGCGGCCATGAAGCAATACCCCAAGGTCTTCGATCCGCTCTTTACCAACATGGTGGAAGCGGGCGAGACGGGCGGTATTTTGGATACGATCCTGCAGCGCCTGTCCACGTACATTGAAAAAAACGTGAAGTTGCAGCGTGCCGTGAAGTCCGCGCTCGTCTACCCCATCGGCGTCTTGTCGATCGCGGCGGGGGTTATCATCCTGCTCTTGTGGAAGGTTGTCCCGGTCTTCGCAACGTTGTTCGCCGGTCTTGGCGTCGATTTGCCGCTTCCGACGCGGATCGTGATCGGCCTGAGCCACTTTGTGGGCAGCATCTTCGGTTTTCTGATCCTTGTCGCGGTTATCGGATTTGTGGTTGGCTTAAAGGTGTGGTACGGCACGAAGCAGGGACGCATGGTGATCGATACGATCATTCTGAAACTGCCTGTCCTTGGCATTCTAATGCGCAAGATAGCGGTCGCGCGCTTTACCCGCACACTAGGAACGTTGATTTCGAGCGGCGTGCCCATCCTGGAAGGCCTCGATATCACGGCCAGGACTTCGGGCAACGCTGTGATCGAGAAAGCCCTGAACCAGGTCCGCAAGTCACTGGAAGAAGGAAAGTCCCTCACGCAACCGCTCAAGGAATCGGAAGTATTCCCGGGCATGGTGACGCAGATGATCGCGGTGGGAGAGCAGACGGGTGCAATGGATGCAATGCTCCAGAAAATCGCGGACTTCTACGAGGAAGAAGTGGACGCTGCCGTCAAGGACCTGTTGACCGCCCTCGAGCCTATCATGATCGTGTTCCTAGGCCTCGTTGTTGGTGGCGTGGTGATTTCGATGTACTTGCCGCTGTTCTCCCTCATCGGCAAACTCAGCGGCCACTAGGAAGGGTGCAGTTTCGGAAAAAGGAGGGCAGGAATATTACCTGTCCTCCTTTTTCTGTTTAAGATAGAAGTGGGGGAGGGAAGCCGGCAGGGTCTCAGGCTTCCAATCCATGGAACGGACATTTAACCGGCGCGAATGGCTGGAATGGTTGACGCGAGTCCGCCTGCTCATGATCGCGTTGATTCTTGGTGTTGGTGTCGTTTGGCCGCAATACGTGCCGGCCTCCGGCATCTCGCGCTATTTCCTGCCGATCATCATTCTCTGGATCACCATTGGAATCCTGCAATTGATCCTGGTGCGCCTGCTTCCATCGGTTTCGTGGCTCGGCCCGCTCCAAGTCTCCTGCGATGTCCTCATGATTACGGGCGTTGTGTACACAACCGGGCTGCAGGAAAGCAATTTCACCTCGCTCTACCTCCTTGTAATCATCGTGGCGAGTATCCTGTTCTCGCGCCAGGGAACGTTTATCACCGCGCTTTTTTGTCTTTCTTCGCTTGCGTTGACCGCGGCGCTTGTCCATGTCGGAAAGCTGCCTAGAACTTCCTTTTCGCCACCCACGATTGAAAATGTTCGCCTCTGGTTCCTGAACAATAGCTTCGGATTTCTTGCGGTGGCCTATCTTGCCAGCCTCCTGACACTCTCCCTTCGTCGGAAGAGTTCAGAACTCGAACAGAAGAGGGAAGAACTGCTGGAATTGCAGGATTTCACGGCGGATATTATCCACTCCATGCGCGGCGGCCTTCTTACTACCGATCTCGAGGGACGAATCGTGCTGATTAACCGGACCGGAGAGGATATCCTGGGCCGCTCGTTCGCTGAACTGCGAGGACGGGACCTGCGCGAGATCAACAAGGAATTCTGGCTTCCCGATATGTCGGCTCTGCCCGAAAAGCTTTCTTTGCGCCGCGAAATCGAGCTGCGCACCCAAGGGGGACAACGCCGCTACCTGGGTGTCTCGGTCTCGCCCTTGCGCACGCGTGACGCTTCCCGCAGCGGCTACGTTTTCAATTTCCAGGACCTAACCGAGTTGCGGCGACTCGAACAGGAAGTCGCCACCAAGGAACGGATGGCCGCCGTAGGCCGACTCTCCGCTGCCATCGCGCACGAAATTCGCCAGCCTCTGACCGCCATGGCCGGGGCCGTCAAGGAACTCGGACGGCTGGTGCCGCTCGAAGAAGATGAAAAGCAGCTCGTCAGCATCGTCAGCCGGGAATCCGAGCGGCTCAACCACATCATTACCGACTTCCTGAATTACTCCCGGGAGAAATCTTATGCCTTTGAAGAGGCCGACGTTCGAACTCTGCTCGACGAGACTCTGACCCTGATCGAGCGCAAGCCTGGCGTGGAAGGCGGGTTTCATATAGTGCGCTCGTTCAACGGAAAAGTGTCCAATGCTCGGGTCGATCCCAATAAGATTAAGCAGGTGTTCTGGAACCTCTGCGATAACGCCCTGCGCGCGATGCCCGGTGGCGGCACGCTGACTGTCGGTATCGAGGAAGTTGCAGACTGGTTGAGGATTTCCTTCCGGGATACGGGCATGGGCCTGGACCCGCAACAGTCCTCAAAGATTTTCGAGCCGTTGCAGTCCAATTTTGAAGGCGGCACAGGTCTCGGCCTGGCGATCGTGTACCAGATTGTTCAGGCACACAATGGCCGCATTACGGTTTTCAGCGAGCGGGACAAGGGCGCGGAATTTGTCGTTGAGCTCCCCCGCTCTGGATGAGGCGCAATGCAAGCTACCAAAACCGCTCCACGCGAACTGGGCCGCGAGATGGCTCACATCCTGGTAGTCGATGATGAGAAGTCCATTTGCGAACTTCTCGAAATCACCTTCCGGAAGGAAGGCCATCGGGTTGAAGTGGCCAACAGCGTCGAAGCCGCCAAGCGCAAGCTCGAGGGTTCTCTCTACGACATCATCATCTCGGATGTGCGCATGCCCGGGGCAACCGGCGTGGAACTGCTTCGGTTCACCCGCGAAATCGCACCCGATTCCTATTTCGTCCTGATTACCGGAGTCCCTTCGCTCGAAACGGCAATCGCAGCCGCCAACGAGGGCGCGAACCGTTACGTCATCAAGGATCACGATCTGGTGCAACAGTTGCGAGTGGCAGTCCGGGAAGTTACCGAGAATTTGAAGTTGAAAAAAGAAGCCGGCTATCTCCGCCGCGAACTGCGCCGCCTCACGGGCCTGGATAACATCATCGGCCAAAGCCCTAAGATGAAGGCTATCTTTGACTTGATCCAGACGGTAGCCCCGCAGAATAGCCGCGTACTGATCACCGGCGAGAGCGGTACGGGTAAAGAGCTAGTCGCCAGGGCCATCCATGAGAATAGCGCGCGGTCCGGCTCCCCGTTCATCACCATCAACTGCGGTGCGTTCCCGGAAACGCTTCTGGAGTCGGAGCTGTTTGGCTATATGAAAGGCGCTTTCACGGGAGCCAACGAGAACCGCCGCGGCCTGTTTCAGGCATCCGATGGCGGCACGCTGTTCATGGACGAGATCGGCAACATGAACCTGGCCATGCAGGTGAAGCTGTATCGCGTGCTCCAGGAAGGCAAGGTGCGGCCGCTTGGCAGCAACGAGGAAATTGACGTGGACGTCCGCGTAATCGCCGCAACCAACAAGGACCTTGAGAAGGCTATCGCCAATGGCGAATTCCGTGAAGATCTTTTCTACCGTCTCAGCGTTATCCCCCTTCACGTTCCTGCTTTGCGCGACCGCCGCGAAGATATTCCCCTCCTTGCCCGGTATTTCCTCGAGCGCTTCCGCAACTCCATGAACAAGCAGATCGAGGCGATCTCGCCCCAGGCCATGCGCCGGTTGGAATCGTACGATTGGCCGGGCAATGTGCGCGAGCTCGAAAACACGATTGAGCGCGCGGTGGCGTTGGAGAGCGGTCCCGAAATTTCCGTGAGCGTTCTGCCCGATCGCGTCGCCGGCACATCCTCGGCCGTGGCCACCGCCCCCGGGCATCCCGAGAATTTACAATTGCCAGAAGCGGGAGTCGATTTCGAGCGCGTGATCGCCGACACCGAGAAACGCTATCTGCAAGCGGCATTGGAAAAGGCGGATGGCGTGCGAACGCAGGCGGCGGAGTTACTGAAGATCAGCTACCGCTCGTTTCGGCACTACGCGAAGAAGCACAACCTGTGATGAATTTCGGCACATTCAACCTGAAGGAAGTGTCCGCAAGGGGCTTGCGCGGAATCAAGCAACATTGGCGCGCCGCCTTGCTCTTAGCCGTAGCCTCGCTGGTCTACGGGAACTCGTTACTCAACAACTTCAGTTATGATGACGAAGCTTATATCCTGCACAACCCAGTAGTGAGGGCGCTTTCACTCCACGGACTCTTTCAGCCGAACCGTGCCAACAATGTCCTTCGGCCGGTAACTTTCGCATCGTTTGGCTTGAATTGGGCAATTGCCGACGCGCACGCGTTTGGCTATCACCTTGTCAACCTGCTGCTGCATGCACTGGTGGTACTACTGCTTTATCTGGTGTTGTGCATGCTCCTCGAAGCCATCCCAGGCGCGACGACAGTCGCCTTTGCCGCAGCGTTGCTCTTTGCCGTACACCCCATTCACACGGAAGCGGTGGCTTCGGTCACCGGTCGCTCGGAATTGCTCGCGGCGGGATTTCTGTTATCAGCATGGCTCCTGCACCTTCATGACCGGAAGATTCCTGCGCTCGCGTGCCTTGTGCTTGCAATGATGTCCAAGGAATCGGCTGTGGTCCTCTTCCCATTGGTGCTCGCGGGCGACTACGCACGAGGGAAGCTTAAGCACCTTCTTTCTTACTCTTCGCTCGCTGGCGTGATTGGCTTGTACCTGGGCATTTTTTGGAAACTCGAAGGAGGTCGTTTCGGAGAAACAAAAGTCGCGTTCGTTGACAATCCGCTGGCTAGTTTCCCCGTTTCTCTCAGAATTCCAAACGCCCTCGACATCGCGTGGAAGTATCTCAGCTTACAACTCTATCCTTCCCGCCTTTCCTACGACTATTCCTACAATGCGATTCTTCTCTATGCCGATTGGAGGCGTTTGGTCCCCGCCATCGCGGGAGCCCTTCTTGTGCTGGCTCTTTGGATGTGGGCGTGGTGGGCTGGTAGGAAAGAATGGTTCCTGGCAGGCGCCATGTATCTGGGCGGTTTCGCTGCGACAGCGAATATCCTTTTGCCGACGGGCACGATTATGGGGGAAAGACTAGCGTATCTTCCTTCGGCCGGTTTCTGCCTGCTGATCGCCCTGCTCTGGGCTCGTCTTGAAAAACGCAAACGGACTCTGGCATGGGCGGTGTTGGTGATTCTTGTGGCGACTCTGGGAACGCGCACGGTCGTTCGCAACCGAGTCTGGCGGGACAACTTCACCCTGTTTTCCGCTGATGTTCGCACGGTCCCCGGCAGCGCGAGGGCGCACGTGAACCTTGGCCATGAGTACTTGCAGCGCAACCAACTGGAAGCGGCCCGCGCAGAATTCGAAACTGCGATCCGGATTTTTCCCGACTTTCCCTCTGGTGTCGAAAACTACGGTCTTGTTGAATCGCGCATGGGTCATGATGAAGAAGCACTCCGCTTGTTCCTGAGGGCCCAGTCCTTGATTCCTAGGGACAGCACGGATTACGACATGGCGGCGGTGAATCTCGCATCTCAACTGCTAAAACTCGGGCGAAACGACGAAGCCCTGACGCTTTTAAACCAAATGATCCTGGAGCAGCCCGATCTTTCTCCCGCATGGTCGGATCGTGCGTTCGTTCGCTATCAGCGCGGCGAACTGCCGTCGGCGCGCTCTGACGCGGAGACGGCTCTACGGTTGGACCCGGCCAACTTGCAAGCGCGCAGGCTGCTAGGTGCGCTGGATGGGCCTATAGCCCCGGCCCCTGTTCCGCCTCAACACTGACGTACCGGCCCACTGCAGCGGAAGCGCGGGAGGTGTGCGTGAATCTCCAACTTCTTGCAGATGCCACCACGTAGAACCACGATTCCGGTCGGAATTCAACGATGATGGCTTCTGGCCGCTGTTTAGTTCTGAGCGCGCCGTAGGCGATGTTTTTGCACGAGGAATTGGCGGACGGAAAAGGACAAGAGAGGCGGACAAAAAACGTCGACGGAAAGTGTCTAAGGGTCTAATGTTGTGCGGGGATTGAAGGGACTTCATGCAAGTCTAGATTATTCAGTGTGATACGGTGTGCCGTTACGGTTAACGGGTCGCTACCGATCGGCATGCCGCATGCTGTAATATCCGCGTGCTCTGGCACGAGACAATCTCTCACGGAGGATTCATGAAGAAGCAGAAGGGTTTCTCTCTTATCGAATTGTTGATCGTCGTGGCGATCATTCTGATCATCGCGGCGATTGCGATTCCGAACTTGATGCGCGCGAGAATGTCGGCGAACGAGTCTTCGGCTGCGGGCTCTCTGCGCACGATTAATACGGCAGAAGTGAGCTACGCGACGACCTACCCGACGGTCGGGTTTGGGGCGTTGACGAGCTTGGGTCCGAGTGGCACCCCGTGTGCACCGACTTCGACCGCCGGTTGTTTCATTGATACTTTCTTGGCGAACAGCGCCTCGGCGTCGCCGGGAAAAGATGGCTATACTTTCACGGTAACACCGACCGCTACCACCTATACGTCTCTGGCGAACCCTGTCACGGTCAACCAGTCGGGCACACGCTCGTTCTGCAGCGATCAGAGCGGCGTGATCTACTACAAGGCCGGAGCTGCGGGTTGCGTCCCCGGGACGGACGTACCACTGCAGTAACCAACAGCTCAGATTCCGGTGCTTGAAAGGGCAGGGCGAGTCAGGTTGAGTCGCTCTGCCTTTGTTTGTGACAAAAAGTGTCAGGGGTAACCGCCGAAAAATGTCTTTTTCGGACCGATTATTCAAGGCGAGGGAACCAAGACCGGTCGATCGAGCAATTGGCCGATGGAGATAAGTACTGTGTATTCTGTCGAATAGGAAGTTGCTTGCTGTGAGAGCTGCGATTGGAACGCATCGTGCGTACAATAAGAGCATGGGACACCAGGCGGCACAGCTCTCTCAACTGGGTTAGTTCGCTGTGAGGTGTCCAGGTTGTGCGCCAGTTTTGGTAATAAAACTCTCAAGGAGATCTCATGAAGAAGCAGAAGGGTTTCTCTCTTATCGAATTGCTGATCGTCGTGGCGATCATTCTGATCATCGCGGCGATTGCGATTCCGAACTTGATGCGCGCGAGAATGTCGGCGAACGAATCTTCGGCCGCTGGCTCAATCCGCACGATTAACACGGCGGAAGTGAGCTACGCGACGACCTACCCGACGGTCGGGTTTGGGGCGTTGACGAGCTTGGGTCCGAGTGGCACCCCGTGTGCACCGAGTTCGACCGCCGGTTGTTTCATTGATACTTTCTTGGCGAACAGCGCCTCGGCGTCCCCGGGAAAAGATGGCTATACTTTCAACGTAACACCAACCGCTACCACCTATACGTCTCTGGCGGACCCTGTCACGGTCAACCAGTCGGGCACACGCTCGTTCTGCAGCGATCAGAGCGGCGTGATCTACTACAAGGCCGGAGCTGCGGGTTGCGTCCCCGGGACGGACGTACCACTGCAGTAACCAACAGCTCATAATCCGATGTTGGAAAAAGCAGAGCGGGTCGAAGGCGGCCCGCTCTTTTTTCCAGGTGGGAGTCGCTTCGCAAATGTTTGCGCATTTATTCGCTAAGAGTGTCTGCGAACGACAGTTGTTGTCCATTGCAGAGTGACAAAATACGCGCGTCTCTCGATAAGTGGTGTAGAATGTGCGCGTTACCTTCTTCGGCTTTGGAAGGTTAAATGCTTCCAACTATAGCGAGCATACTAAGCGTACTAAAGGTCGGTCCCAGGTTTGCGCGTTTCGACTGACCCGGGCTGAAAACCTACAATGAGACACAGAGAACGCGGGTTTTCTTTAATTGAGCTGCTGGTCGTTGTGGCGATCATCCTGGTTATCGCGGCCATCGCGATCCCGAATTTTCTCCGCGCAAGGATTTCCGCCAATGAATCATCGGCCGTCACTTCTATCCACGCGATCACCACTTCCGAAATCGGTTATTCGAGTTCCTATCCGCAGATGGGATTCTCGCCATCTCTTGCTGCCCTGGGCCCTGGCCTGGGGACCTGCACGCCCACCGCTGCGTGTTTCGTCGATAAGCAGTTGGCTAGTGGCACGAAGTCTGGCTACCAATTCACTTACCTGGGAGACGGCGCGACTCCCTCAATGGGATACACATTGAAGGCAGATCCTATAGCGTACGGTTTAACAGGCCAGACGGGCTACTTTGCTGACGAAACTAGCACGATTCATTACAACCCGACGACAACGGCTGGTCCCATCGACCCGAGCTTATAGCGACCCGACCGGGACCATCGATTACGGCCAAAATGCCCTGTGTCCTGGGTGTGCGATTCTGTTTGGATTCAGCACATCAATACCTTTCGCAGGGTGGCTTGGAGCCTCTCAAGGGATTTTTTCGCAGATATACGTACCTAAATAAACGACGTTCGGCTGTCAGAATGTGTACGCAGGCGCGGATGTTTCGGTCTTAGTAACTCACTGTCGCCGCGTTAAGGCATCGACGGCGGAGCCGTTCCATAATGTTTCATACTTAGGGTCGCTATTCTTTTTTGTACCAAGGAAGTTGCGCCATATGAACGAACGGATGCGCGTT
>Ga0307477_10002890_pt1 | contig 13019 bp, 9 predicted proteins | sample atmos_gasesECM2C_FD_203316 | JGI IMG/M metagenome (GOLD analysis project Ga0307477, IMG submission 203316) | Hardwood forest soil microbial communities from Morgan-Monroe State Forest, Indiana, United States - atmos_gasesECM2C_515 | ecosystem: Environmental > Terrestrial > Soil > Temperate...
AAAACGAACGGCGCCATCAGCGCGCCGGTGCTCACGCCGGTGACGACGGCATAATCCGGACGCTTGCCGGCAGCGCTCAAGCCGTTAAGCAGTCCGGCGCCGAACGCGCCGTCGGCGCCGCCGGTGGAAAGAATGAGCCAGGGTCCGCGCTGCGGCGGCAGCGCCTTTTCGAAGTCGGTTTCGGAATCCGCCCAAAACCGCACGTCGGGCATGCCCGGTATGCTGGCCACCGCGTCATCGGCCGCGGTGAATGGCGCGCGCGGCGGCAATTTTTGCTGCGGCGCGGCGACCGCTGGCGGCGGCGCCGGCGGCGTCTTCCCATTGGCGCGCGCCTTATGCGTCTTGCCAGCATCCTGCGCGACGACAGTCCCGTGCGCAGCGGTCGCCAAGAAAATCAATGCCGCGGCGCCAGTACAAATTGTCCTGCGGAAAATACGTTTCATCGTGCACCAGACGTTGTGAGCGTCATATCGTTTTTCAACTTTTTCGATTTGGGCTTACCTCAGCTTGGGCCTACGTGGCGTGATTCTCTCCGGTTCGTGATAACTGGCCCGTCGCGTCAATTACGCCCTGCGCTCGGCGACAAAATGCGCACCCTCAATCAACATCGCCGCCGCGGCGCCGAATGGCGCTAGCGCGGCTTCGGCCTCGCCGACGAGCTCTCCCAGCCGTTTTTTGGCGCCGGCAAGGCCAAGCACGCTGGCAAATGTAGCTTTCCCGGCAGCGTTGTCCTTGCCGGTCGATTTGCCGACCAGGGCCGGATCGCCTTCGATATCGAGTAGGTCATCGGCGATCTGAAACGCTTCGCCGACCGCGGTGCCATAGCGCGTGAGCGCCTCGCGCTGTACCGCGCTGGCGCGTCCGAGAATGCCGCCGGCCCGGCAGGCAAAGCGCAGGAGCGCGCCAGTCTTCATCGCCTGGAGAAGCCGCACCTCGTCGGCGCAGTGACTGACCGGACCGAAGCGGCCCTCGGCCGCGAGATCGAGCATCTGGCCACCGGCCATGCCGCCGACACCGGCTGCGCGCGACAACGCGCTGACGAGTTCGATCCGCACTGCGGCATCCGCATGCGTGTCCTCGCGCGAGAGCAAATCGAAAGCAAAGGTCAAAAGCCCGTCGCCGGCAAGGATCGCCGTCGCCTCGTCGAATTTCCGGTGCGCGGTCGGTTGCCCGCGCCGCAATTCGTCATTGTCCATCGCCGGCAGATCGTCGTGGACCAGCGAATAGCAATGGATGCATTCGAGAGCGGCGCCGGCCATCAAGGCATTGTGTCGCGGCACCTTAAACAGGCTTGCCGATTCGACCACGAGAAACGGCCGGAACCTTTTGCCGCCGCCGAGGCTCGCATAGCGCATGGCCTCGATGAGGCGAGCCGGGCGCGCCATTTCGCCGGGCGCGGGCGCGATGGCCAGGAGGCGGTCGAGCAACGCCTCGGTTTCGGCCGCTACCGCATCGAGCCGCGCCAGAAGAAAAGGGCTGGTTTTACCGCTCATTTTAGGGGTCGCCCGCTCAGCCATGCCGAAGCTTAATACTCAGCGTATCGCCTAGTTCCTATATCAGGTCCTACGGTTTAAAGCCCGGCGGGGCGAAAAAGAGGCCATTTGTGGCGCCACTTATTATAGCGGCAATTGTGCTGGCGACTTGGCTCTATCTCATCGCGGCGCGCGGGGGATTTTGGCGCGCGGCCGAACGCGACAACGATGGCGCGCCCCCGGCCGTGCCGTCCCCGATACCGGGATGGCCGCCGGTCACCGCTGTGGTACCGGCGCGGGATGAGGCTGAGACCGTCGGCGAGACCATCGCCTCGCTGTTTCGCCAGGATTATGGCGGACCGTTCAACGTGATCCTGGTCGACGACCAAAGCCGTGACGCCACCACGCGCGTCGCGCGCGAGGCTGCGACAGCGCTCGGCGCCGGCGATCGGCTGCATGTGATTGCCGGACGGCCACCGCCGGCCGGTTGGACCGGCAAGCTGTGGGCGCAGAACCAGGGTGTGGAGTCTGCAGTGCAGACGCCGAGCCCGCTGGATTATTTGCTCTTGACCGACGCGGATATCGTGTTTGCCCCCGGCGCGCTGGCGTCCTTGGTCGCGCGGACCGAAAAACAACGGCTCGTTCTTAATTCGCTGATGGTGAAATTGCGCTGCAAGAGCTTTGCCGAGCGTATGTTCGTGCCGGCCTTCGTCTTTTTCTTCCAAATGCTTTACCCGTTCGCCTGGGTAAACGAGCCGCGCCGCGCCACCGCGGCAGCGGCCGGCGGCTGCATGCTGGTCAAGCGCGAAACACTGCAGGCGGCCGGCGGGCTTGCCGCGATCCGCGGCGCGCTGATCGACGATTGCGTGCTGGCGAAACTCCTCAAATCGCGCGGCCCGATCGCACTCGCACTGACCGACAATGCACACAGCCTGCGCGCTTATCCATCCATCGGCGACATTCGCCATATGGTCGCGCGCACCGCTTATGCGCAGCTTGGTTATTCACCTTTTTTGCTTGCCGGCGTTGTTTTCGGTCTGGCGCTGACGTACCTGGCGCCGGTTGCGCTGACCCTGTTCGCCGACGGCTTTGCGCAATTTGCCGGACTCTTCGCCTGGGCACTGATGGCTAATGCCTTCCGACCGATTTTGCGATTTTACGGCATGTCCGGATTGCGCTCTTGGCTGTGGGCGGCGGCGCTGCCGGCCATCGCCGCAATGTATATGGCGTTCACCCTCGATTCCGCCTATCAGCATGCCCGCGGCCGCGGCGGCATGTGGAAAGGCCGCGCCCAAGCTAATATTTAGACCGATATTTCTTGAAGATCAGATGATGGACGCCAGCGCTTTACGTTCGGGCAAGGGGTACCGGGATGAAAATTTCCCGGTTGCGTCATTTCTCATTCACCCGCGCCATCGCGAGCCGATCGTGGCATTTTACAATTTCGTCCGCACCGCCGACGATATCGCCGACCATGCTACGCTCGCGCCGGCGGAGAAGCTTGCTCTCCTCGATCGGCTCGATGGCGGGCTTACCGGCGCCAATGACGACGACGCGGTGGCGGTGCGGCTGCGCCAGGCCTTGAACGCGCGCGGGCTCTCGCCCAAGCACGCGCAGGATCTGCTCACCGCGTTTCGCCTCGACGTCACCAAGCTGCGTTACCGCGATTGGGACGACCTGATGTCCTATTGCTCCTTTTCGGCGATGCCGGTCGGCCGTTTCGTCTGCGACGTTCACGGCGAGAGCCGAACAGTGTGGCCGGCCAACGATGCGCTCTGCGCCGCCTTGCAGGTCATCAATCATTTGCAGGACTGCAAACAGGATTACCTCACTCTCAATCGCGTCTACATCCCGCAAGACGCACTTGGCGCAAGCGGCGCGAACGTCGAGGCGCTCGGCGAAGCGCGCGCTTCACCGGCGCTGCGCGATTGCCTGCATCAGCTCGCGGCTCGCACCGAGACGCTGCTTGCCGAGAGCGACGGCTTTGCCGCCGCGATCGCCGACTGGCGACTTTCGCTCGAAGTCTCCGTCATCAATACGCTGGCGCATCGACTCACGCGTATTCTGCGCCGACGCGATCCGCTCAGCGAGAAAGTCCATCTCGGCCCTGCCGGCATTGCCGGCGCCACAGCATTTGGAATTTTGCACGGCGCTTCCCAGCGCGTCGGCCGGCGGCTCGCCGCCGGGGCGCACAAGCCGCGGGGTGCGTGAGTGCAAGAGCCCACCCAGGCCGCCGAGCGCGCTTCCGGCAGCTCATTTTATACCGGCATGCGCATCCTGCCGCGCGAGCAGCGCGAGGCGATGTTCGAAATCTACGCCTTTTGCCGCGCCGTCGATGATATCGCCGACGATCCCGGGCCGCGCGAGGAACGCCTGGCGGCGCTGGAAACCTGGCGCGGCGATATTGCCGCGCTCTATGCCGGTGCGGCGCCGGCGCGGCTTGCCGGACTGGCCCGCGCGGTGCGCGATTTCGAACTCGGGCGCGAGGACTTTCTCGCCATCATCGACGGCATGGAGATGGATGTGCGCGCCGATATCCGCGCGCCCGATCAGGCCACGCTCGATGTCTACTGCGACCGCGTCGCCTGCGCCGTCGGCCGGCTATCGGTGCGCGTATTCGGCATGCCGCGCGAGGCCGGACTTGCGCTCGCGCACCATCTCGGCCGTGCTTTGCAGCTGACCAACATTTTGCGCGACCTCGACGAGGACGCAAGCCTGGGCCGCCTCTATCTGCCGCGCGAGGCGCTGCGCGATGCCGGCATCATCAGCACCGATCCGCGCACCGTGCTCGCCCATCCGCTGCTCGAGCAGCCCTGCAATGTCCTTGTCGCGCTGGCCATCGGGGAATTTGAAGCGGCCAATGCAATCATGGCGCACCAACCGCGCCGCACGGTGCGCGCGCCGCGCATCATGGGGCAGGCCTATCGGCTCATCCTCGGCCGATTGATCGCGCGCGGCTTTGAACCGCCGCGCGCGCCGGTGCGCCTGCCGCGGGCGAAAATCCTTTTGATCGTACTGCGCAATTTGTTGTGATGCCCCACACCATTCACATCATCGGCGCCGGCCTTGCCGGATTGTCCGCAGGCGTGCGGCTCGCCACGCCGGACAATCGCGTCATCGTGCACGAGGCTACCGCTTTCGCCGGCGGCCGCTGCCGCTCCTATCACGACGCTTCGGTGGGGATGACCATCGACAACGGCAACCATCTTCTGCTCTCTGGCAATCGCGCGGCGCTCGATTTTTTGCGCAGGATCGGTTCCGCGGATCGCCTGATCGGTCCGACCGCGGCCGAATTTCCGTTCCTCGATCTCAAAAGCCGCGCGCGCTGGACGCTGCGCTTTGACGATGGACGGTTGCCGTTTTGGATCTTTGATTCCAAACGGCGCGTGCCGGGCACGCGTGCTTTGGATTATCTTTCGGTGGCGCGGCTGTTATGGGGGAGCCCCGACAAGACGGTGGCTGAAACGATCCCCGGCAAAGGCACGCTCTATTCCGGGCTGATCGAGCCGCTCCTGCTCGCCGCGCTCAACATCGATCCGCCGCAAGGCTCGGCCAAGCTTGCCGGCGCGGTGATCCGCGAAACGCTCGCCGCCGGCGGCCGCGCCTGCCGGCCGCTGATCGCCCGCGACGGCCTGGCGCCGATTTTGATCGAACCGGCGCTCGATTATCTGCGCGGCCGCGGCGCGGAGATTCGGCTCGAACATCAGTTGCGCGCCATGCGCTTTGCCGCGCAGCGCGTCGGCGCGCTCGATTTCGGCGATGAGACCGTCAGGCTTGGCGATACGGACGCCGTGATCCTTGCCGTGCCGCCCTATGCCGCGGCGTCGCTGGTTGCGGGGCTGACCGTGCCGAATGAGTTTCGCGCCATCGTCAACGCGCATTTTCGCATCGAACCGCCGGCGGGACAGCCGCCCGTTCTCGGCGTCATCAACGGTACTACGCAATGGATCTTCGCTTTTCCGGGCCGGCTGTCGATCACGGTGAGCGCCGGCGACGCGCTGCTCGACACGCCGCGCGAGCAACTGGCGCGCACCATCTGGGCGGAGGTGGCGCAGGCGAGCGCGCTCCCTGCTGAGCCCACGCCGCCTTGGCAGATCGTGCGCGAGCGCCGCGCCACTTTCGCCGCAACGGTCGAGCAGGATCGCAGACGCCCCGGCACACGAACGGCGTGGCGCAACCTCTTGCTCGCTGGCGATTGGACCGATACCGGCTTGCCCGCGACAATCGAAGGTGCGATTCGGTCCGGCAATCGCGCCGCAGAACTCGTTAGCGAACAATGACGCCACGATGACATCGCGATGAGTGACATCGACCTGGATTTACATATCGATTCGGCTACGAAAGCGCTGCTCGCCTGCCAGCACGCCGACGGCCATTTCCTGTTCGAGCTGGAAGCGGACGCCACCGTTCCGGCGGAATATGTGCTGCTGCGGCATTATCTCGGCGAGCCGGTCGATGCCGCGCTGGAAGCGGGCATCGCCGCCTATCTGCGCCGCATCCAAGGGGCGCACGGCGGCTGGCCGCTGTTCGCCGACGGCGCCTTCGACATGAGCGCGACGGTGAAAGCCTATTTCGCGCTCAAGATGGTTGGGGATTCGCCGCAGGCCGAACATATGCGCCGCGCCCGCGAGGCGGTGCGGCTGCGCGGCGGCGCCGAGCGCAGCAATGTGTTCACGCGTTGTCTGCTCGCGCTCTACGGCATCGTGCCCTGGCGCGCGGTGCCAGTGATGCCGGTCGAGATCATGCTGTTACCGAAATGGTTTCCGTTTCACCTCGACAAAATTTCCTATTGGAGCCGCACGGTGATCGTGCCGCTTCTGGTGCTGATGGCGAAGAAGCCCCGCGCGCGTAATCTGAAGGAGATCACCGTCGCCGAGCTGCTTTTGGAGCCGCCGCGGCAGCTCGGGTCGACGCCGAAGGCGCCGCAACAAAAGGCCTCGTGGTTCTGGTTCTTCCGCGTCGTCGATGACGTCTTGCGCGCGGCTGAGCCGTGGTTTCCGCAACGCCTACGGGTGCGCGCGATCGACCGTGCGGTTGCCTGGGTCGACGAACGGCTCAACGGCGAAGACGGGCTTGGCGCGATTTTGCCGGCCATGGCGAACAGTGTCATGATGTACGACGCGCTGGGCGTGCCCGCCGAGGATCCGAGGCGCGCCATCGCACGCCAATCGATCGACAAGCTGCTCGCGGTGCATGACGAGGAGACCTATTGCCAGCCCTGCGTGTCGCCGGTCTGGGATACCGGGCTCGCCTGCCATGCGCTTCTCGAAGTCGGCGGCGGGCGCGCGGTGGCGGAAGCCAAGCGCGGATTGGACTGGCTTATTCCCAAGCAGATCCTCGATTTGCGCGGCGATTGGGTCGCGCAGCGGCCCAATGTGCGGCCCGGCGGCTGGGCGTTCCAATACGCAAATGCGCATTATCCCGACGTCGACGACACCGCGGTGGTGGCGATGGCGTTCGACCGCATGCGGGAAACCGGGCAGGGGAACTATGCCGGCGCGATCGATCGCGCGCGCGAATGGATCGTCGGCATGCAGAGCGTCAACGGCGGCTGGGGCGCGTTCGATGCCGACAACGAATATTATTATCTGAACAATATTCCGTTCGCCGACCACGGCGCGCTGCTCGATCCGCCGACCGAGGATGTCAGCGCGCGCTGCCTGTCGATGCTGGCGCAGCTCGGCGACACAAAGAGCGCGTCGGCCGAACGCGCGCTCGCCTATCTCCGCCGCATCCAGCGTCCCGACGGCTCATGGTATGGCCGCTGGGGCATGAATTACATTTACGGCACCTGGTCGGTGTTGTGCGCGCTCAATGCCGCGGGCGTTGCGCCCGAGGCGCCGGAAATGCGCAGGGCGGTGGAGTGGCTAGCCGCCATTCAGAATACCGACGGCGGCTGGGGTGAGGACGGTTCGAGCTACAAGCTCGATTACCACGGCTACGAAGCTGCGCCGTCCACCGCCTCGCAAACCGCCTGGGCGGTGCTTGGCCTTATCGCCGCGGGCGCACTCGATCATCCGGCGGTGGCGCGCGGCGTCAAATATCTCGCCGAGACGCAAGGCGCCGAGGGTTACTGGGCCGAGCCGCGCTATACCGCGACCGGTTTTCCGCGCGTGTTTTACCTGCGCTATCACGGCTACGCAAAATATTTTCCGCTGTGGGCGCTGGCGCGCTACCGCAATCTTAGGCACGGCAATGCGCGCCGCGTGGCGTGGGGGATGTAAGTCAGCAATCCGGAGAAAGCGCAGCGAACCCCGGAGCGATTAGCACCGGAAAGCCCTCCCACTTTTTTAATCGACTTAATCGCGTGGGCACCGGTTCCATGTGAACCGGTGCCGACCGGCGGCGTTGGCCGTACGACCACCACGCGGTGGGAGGTCCGATACCCATGCCGGTCAGAAAAGTTCCCGCGATGCCTTGGCGTTGCGGAGGGACGGCACGCCGCAAGCACGAGGAGGACGCGATGAAACTCAATACGGGACAGGTTGCCCGAACGATGAGCCAGCTCCAGGTTGAGGCGCTGCCTGAGGATCATCCTCTGGTTCCGCAGCTCAATCGGATCTTCGGCGATCACACCTACTTCCTCGACGGTTCGGGACTCAATATCCTCGAACCTGCCGCTGCCGCGCTCGAAGTTCCGCCGTCGAGCATTGGCGAGGTTGGAGTGCTGGTCAATGTCGCAAACTGGACCGACTCCAATCCGCCCAAGCTCGAAGTCCACGAGCCGGAACTGACCAACACCAAGGTCGCACTCGGGACCGATGGCGACGGTTCATAACGCGCACCACGTATCATCATGCGACGCATCTGCATGACGGTGGCTTTCGCTGCGCTCAACCCAGCCTACGAGCTGCTACGAGTTGCGCGTCAGCGCCGCGACCGCTCGGTTGATCACCGGCGCCGCCAGCAAAACAAACGGCGTAACATGTAGGATGGGTCGGGCCGAAGCGAAACCCTCATTCGGCGACGTCAGCTGGCGGTGAGTTTCGCTGGGCTCAACCCACCCTACGGGGCTTTTCGTCATTGCTGGACTTGATCCGGCGTCATTGCGAGGAGCGCTGGCGACGAAGCAATCCAGATTGTTCACTGGATTGCTTCGCTGTCACTCGCAGTGACGATTTCTCGTATGCGCTACGCCGCGCTGGCTGAGGCGCGCGCCGCATCCTTGGCCGCTTCCTTCGCCGCCTTCTCGCGCGTTTCGTTGGCGCGGATTTCCGACAAGCGCAACTGCACCTGGCTGTCGAACATGTATTGCGCCGGGCGCTGCTTGGAGAAATCGATTTCCGGAGCCATCGGGCCTTCGGTGCGCACGCCGCGCAGCGCGATACCGAACGCCTGAAGCGGATGCCGCATCATGGCTTCGGCGGCGGTCGCCTCGTAGCCGCAATGCGCCATGCAGTTCGCGCATTTTTCATAGCGGCCGGTGCCGTAGGCGTCCCAGTCGGTGGTTTCCATCAATTCCGTGAAAGTCTTGGCGTAGCCTTCGCCGAGCAGATAACACGGCTTCTGCCAGCCGAAGATATTGCGCGTCGGCATGCCCCAAGGCGTGCAATGGAATTCCTGGTTGCCGGCGAGGAAGTCGAGGAACATGCCGGAATGGGTGAGATTCCAGTTCTTACCTTTGTTGTTTGCCTTGCCGAGCGCGAACACCTTGCGGAACAGCTCCTTGGTTTTGCGCCGGTTGAGAAAGTGTTCCTGGTCCGGCGCGCGCTCATAGGCGTAGCCGGGCGAGATCGAGACGCCGACGCCGAGCTCGGTGGTGAGATCGAGGAACTTGGCGATGTCCTCGGCCGGATGGCCGTCGAAGATCGTGCAGTTGACGTTGACGGTGAAGCCCTTGGCCTTGGCCGCCCTGATCGCGGAAACGGCTTTCTCGAAACCGCCTTCCATGCACACCGACTTGTCGTGATGTTCTTTGATACCGTCGAGATGCACCGAGAAGAACAGATAGGGTGACGGCTCGAACAGATGCAGCTTCTTTTCCAGAAGCAGCGCGTTGGTGCACAGCGACACGAATTTCTTGCGCGCAACGATGCCTTGGACGATTTCGCCGATCTCCTTGTGGATCAGCGGCTCGCCGCCCGGTATAGCCACCATCGGCGCGCCGCATTCGTCCACGGCGTCGAGACATTCCTGGACCGAAAGCCGCTTATTGAGGATGGCGTCGGGATAATCGATCTTGCCGCAGCCGAAGCATGACAGATTGCAGCGAAACAGCGGCTCGAGCATGAGCACAAGCGGGTAGCGCTTGCGCCCGGTGATACGCTGGCGGAGCACATAAGCGCCGACTTTGACTTTTTGTCGTAGTGATACGGCCAAGGTTCTTGTCCTCGTCGTTGTTGTCTTTGATGGCTAGATAGTTTCCGCAGCCCGGCGAGCGCTGACGGTGCCGCCGTCGACAAGTTCCGGCGGCAGGCGGAATTCGATTGTTTCGTGCCGCCCGGTGAGCTGGCTGACATCGACCGGATTGAGCCGCCGCAGCGCCTCGATGACGTCTTCGACCAGAACTTCGGGCGCCGACGCGCCGGCGGTGATGCCGACGGTTTTGGCGTTCTTGAACCAGCTCGCGTCGAGCTCGCTACCGTCGGCGATCAGATAGCTCGGCGTGCCGGCCTCTTCGCCGATCTCGCGCAGGCGGTTGGAGTTGGAACTGTTCTTGGCGCCGACGACAAGGATGACGTCGACGAGCTTGCTTAATTCGCGAACCGCGGTCTGGCGGTTCTGCGTCGCGTAGCAGATGTCGCGCGTCTCTGGTCCGACGATATTGGTGAAACGGTTGTGAAGCGCGGCGATGATGCCGCGGGTGTCGTCCACGCTCAGTGTGGTCTGCGTCACATAAGCGACCGGCGTGTCGGAGGGGATGTCGAGCTTGTCGACGTCGCTTTCGGTCTGAACCAGAGTCACCGGCTCGGCGATCTGGCCCATCGTGCCTTCGACTTCGGGATGACCGGCATGGCCGATGAGAATGAGGCGGCGGCCCTGCGCGACATAACGTTTGCCTTGGTTGTGCACCTTGGTGACCAGCGGGCAGGTCGCATTGAGCACCGGCAGATTGCGCGAGGCCGCCTCTTCCTCGACGCTCTTCGCCACACCATGCGCGCTGAAGATCGTCACCGCATTGGGCGGCACCTCGGAAAGGTCTTCGACAAAGTGCGCGCCTTTGGCTTTCAGGCTCTCCACCACATGCTTGTTGTGCACGATCTCGTGGCGGACATAGACGGGCGGACCGAATTTCTGCAGCGCCCGTTCGACGATTTCGATGGCGCGCACCACGCCGGCGCAAAAACCACGAGGCTGGGCCAGTATCACTTTCATTAAGACCTCCCGGTTCGGCACCGGTTAGTGTTTGGCTTTGCGTTCAACGTCTTTGCGTTCAACTATACGTTCGGCCCTGCGGCCAGCCGCCGCAAGGGCGGCCAGAGGCGTGGCACAATTTGGGTTATCTATGTCGCGGCGGGCTGGTTCGGTAGCTCTGCTAACCCATTCTTTTCAAGTCTTTATCTCATTTCCTTGGGCGCGCCTCGCACCGCCGCCAGGCGGCCAATGCCGAAGGTCCCTCAAACGACGCGCCGTTGAAACCCACGTTTAGACCCCACCTTTGAGCGAAAATGCCCTTACTTGTCCAGAAGCTGCGGTCGAAAGCCGCCCCGCGGCCCCCGGAAACACCCCGCCGATGCGCAAAAAGTCCAACGCCCAATATTGCAACCGGTTCGCCGAGTCGGCCATTGGTTTTGTGGGAATCCGTCTGTCCGTGCAGAAAAAGGCCCTCAGCGATAACGCATAGGCTTTTGACAACTGGCGCATAGGTCGGATCGCAGCTAGGAATATAACCACGACTTCACTTTTGCGCGCGTTCGGGCTTTTACAGGCGGGGTCAAGGCTAGTGTTGATGCCTCTATTTTGCTTTTCTCCTAACGCCTGAAACCGCGCTTTCCCACCAACCTAAAGTCCCGATCATCGCAACCCGCCGGCAACCATGAGAATAATCACCAGCTTTGTTGTCCGCGCGATCAGGTTTTGCGCGCATTATGCGGCGCCGGTGATCATTCTCTCGGTTCTGCTCGGGGTGCTGTCGTCCTGGTATGCGGTGACGCATTTCAAGATGACGACCGACGTCAACCAGCTCATATCACCGAATATTTCGTGGCGACAGCGCGAAGCCGAAATGGAGAAAGCGTTTCCCCATTTCGAACTGATCGTTGCCGTGGTCAATGCGCCGACCGTCGAACTAGTGGCGGGCGCCGCCAATGCGCTGACGCAACGCCTGTCGCAGCAAAAGGATCTGTTTCGTTCGATCGAACAGCCCAAAGGCGGGCCGTTCTTTGCACAGCAAGGTCTGTTGTTCGAATCGACGGCCGATCTCACCTCGCAAATGAACATGTTGACGCAGGCGCAGCGCCTGGTGCAGGTGCTGGCCGGCGATCCGTCGCTGCGCGGCGTTATCCAAACCCTGCAGTTCGGACTGCTTGGCGTCCAAGGCGGCCAGATCACGCTCGACAATATGGCCTGGTCGATGACGCTCGCCGCCGACACGATCGAAAAGGCGATTGCGGGAAAGCCAGCGAATTTTTCCTGGTATGAACTGGTGCAGGGCCACGCGCCGGCGTCCGGCGATCTCGTTCGCTTTCTCGAAATCCGCGCCACGCTCGATTATTCCGAGCTCGAACCCGGTAAGCGCGCGACCGACGCCATCCGCAAAGCCGCGGCCGACCTCGATCTGGCCGGCAAATATCAGGCGCAGCTCCGGCTTACCGGACCGGTGCCGATGGCCGACGAGGAATTCTCCACCATCAAGGAGAATGCTGAGCTCAACGCCACGGTGACCATCGCCATCGTGCTCCTCATTCTGTGGCTTGCTTTGCGGTGGATGCGGATCATTTTCGCGGTGTTCGTCTGCGTCGCTGTCGGCCTTTCGATCACCGCCGCGGTCGGCATGATGCTCGTTGGCACCCTCAATCTGATTTCGGTTTATTTTGCCGTTCTGTTCGTCGGACTGGGGGTCGATTTCGGCATCCAGTTCAGCGTGCGCTACCGCGCCGAGCGCCACAACACCGACGATTTGCATGAGGCGCTATTGCGGGCCGGCCGGCGCGCCGGCGCGCCGCTGACGCTGGCGGCGCTGGCGACAGCCGCCGGCTTCTTGTCGTTCCTGCCCACCGTCTACAAAGGAGTGTCCGAACTCGGGCTGATCGCCGGCACCGGCATGTTGATCGCATTTGCCACCAGCATCACGCTGTTGCCGGCGCTGTTGAGCGTGCTCCAGCCACCGGGCGAAGCGGAACAGCTCGGTTATGCGGCGCTGGCGCCGGTCGATCGTTTCCTGGAACGTCACCGCGTGGCGATCCTGATTGCGACCGCGGTTGTGGTGACCGCCGGATTGCCTCTGCTCTATTGGCTGCGGTTTGATTTCAATCCGATCAATTTGCGCAGCCCCCATACGGAAGCGGTGTCGACCTATCTGTCGCTGAAGAACGATCCCGACAGCGGCTTTAACGACATCCAGGTGCTGGAATCGTCGCTCGAGGCGGCCGATCGGGTTGCGGCGAA
>Ga0307477_10002892_pt1 | contig 13017 bp, 24 predicted proteins | sample atmos_gasesECM2C_FD_203316 | JGI IMG/M metagenome (GOLD analysis project Ga0307477, IMG submission 203316) | Hardwood forest soil microbial communities from Morgan-Monroe State Forest, Indiana, United States - atmos_gasesECM2C_515 | ecosystem: Environmental > Terrestrial > Soil > Temperate...
GAACCGTCCGACGTAGTTCCCGTCCGGACCGAACCACGTGTTCCCGCTCGCAATGATGATACAATTTGGCGAGCGTGGAGTGAGACTATCTTCCCCCGGAAAGGCATAGGCGCCGTTCGCAAGCGCTGCATTGAACGCGAGACACGCGCTAGGCAAGGACGAATCAACTTCGTCAAACAGGTACACTCCGCCTTGCGAATAGGCTTTGCGGAAGGGCGTTGAAATAATTCTGCCATGCGCATCAATAAAGCCGCTCAGCTTGTATTCGGAGTCAATGGCACCGTTAAAGTGAAACGGAAGCTGCAAATGTTCCGCAATCTTTTCGGCCGCCGTAGTCTTACCTGTTCCGGCCGGACCAACTAGAAAGAAGTTCGCTTTGGCAGTCTGGCCGGTCTGCTGGAATGCAAGGATATCGGCGAGCAGATCATCAAAAGCTTCATGGCGCAGTCCGGAAAGCTCAATTGAGCGATCGTCGCCAACTTCAAAGCGCACTACCTTAGCGCTCTCTTTAATCAGCTTTCCAAGTTCCGTTGCAACGCGGTTCACGCTATCGGTCACATAGTCGATAACCTCAGTCTTGATGGATTGCGTTTGCTCGGAAACGATCGTTTCAACCTCATCGCGGTTGACATGGCCATTAGGCAAATAGCCTTTGAGCGCATCCGCTAGCGTCGCTGCCAGACTGTCCGCCGCCTTAGTGGCAGGTTCAGCTTGAGCGGGACTAGCAAAGGCAAAGCCGTTTCTCGGTTCGTCACCCATGATAAACGCAATCAGATCACCCGATTGCGCTGCACTCCCGAGCCACGTGCGAGACACACTCGAATTGCGCTCGCTATGCGCTTTGCGTGCTAGCGCTCGCAATTGTTCGCGGGTGAAGTTTTCAAGGTCAGAACGAAAAAAGGTCGTTCCGTCTACAGTTATTTGGTCGTTCATTTGTTTGGTCGTTTGGTTATTCTATCGTGTTCGCTAGCAGAACCTAGCAAACTCACTCAATCTATATTACGGATAAAGATTGTCAAGCTTTAATAAAGATTGCTAGCGAACGCTTAAGAATACTCACAAGCTTTTAACGCTTGATACGAGGTCAGTTCGTGCGCAATGCTAGCGCGCTATGATCCACAAGAATAACGCTATCCCTTGGCACCTTATCGGCGAGCTAGCCGCTAAAGGTAAAACAATCGAAGAACTCTCTCAGAAATTCCATGTCTCACCTAAACGCATCACCAAAAGACTCAACCTCGCCCTAACCACAAACGGCCACGTAAGAACAAACCTCGAAATCAAGGAAGCTGGTAACCAAGTAAAATCCGATCTAGTCTCCGTCTTGCTCAAGCTCACCAAAAACCTCGCTAGCAAACATGATCCAGAACCTAAAGACTCAGCTGAACTCTCTCGCCTAATCGATTCTGCCGCTAAACTCTTCAGTTGGCCAAACGCTAAACCCGTTGACGCTACCATCATGCTAAACGCCCCAAACGTTGTCCCTGCCGTTAACCTGAACCTAATCAGAACAACCCCAGATCAACTGCGCGCCCGCGCTAAAATCATCGAAAATAACAGCGAAACGGACAATCCACCAAAAAGCTTCCAAGCTTCCTAAAACCAGTCTTTCCTTTCTGGCGTCAAATAGTTCGGTCCCATGACTCTCTTTACCGCGTTCGCAAGCCTTTTCCGTAGGACGCATCGTCTTTCGGCCAAAGATCCATTATAACAAGGTTGTCAAGCTCAAAAGGCAAGCCAAATCTTAAATATCAACTTTAAGGACGAACGCAGCGGTATGCTAGCGAATACGCACTTATACACAATCTTGCTAGCAAGCGCTCACTTGCTCAACGGTGAATAAACCTGATGCAATGGTGAATAACCTGACACGCGCAAGATTGTTGATCTGCTTACTTGGAAGTGAATCCTCGAGGGATGGGCGCAGTCCCTTACAAGATGTTTGCCAGCTTTTCGCCACAAAAGCCTTACGCAATCGACGCGCTAGCGGCTGTCAGAGAACATCGAATGCGCTAGCGCGAAAGAGCAAAGGAAATCATTTGTCCAGACGCAACCGTCCCACCCCATAGGCGGGGAGGTCAAAAACGAGGCGGGGTGTCGCACGATATACCACTCGTAAAATGGCTCTGCTGGAACGGTTTTTACCGAGTGTAAAATGGCTGATGTTTGGGCAAGTTTTTCGAGCACGATAAACCAAGATGGAAATAATAATAAACAAAAGTGGTTGCGGAGAGTGGTGATGATTGGTAGAAGGAACAAAGGTTACTAGGGATTATGGAGGGTTGATAAGGGATGTTGGGAGGAAGAGAGAAGCGATGAGTGAGATTGAGGACGAGGCGTACAGTGAGGTGATGGCGGAGAACGAGTGGTTGCGAGCTGAGAACGCGCGACTGAAGGACAAGATTGGTGGCTTGGAAAAGCTCAATCAAATGACTGACGACGCCGTGATAATGGAATTAAAGGCGGAGATTGAGCGGCTGAAAGAGGATCTGTGGACGGCTAAGCAAGATATTGGCGCCTTAGCCATTCGGCGCACGCGTAATGAGGCCCTCCTGAGTGTGGCTAAAGTCCTTCTCACCCGCGCGGCTGATGCGCTGGAATGCCACAACCTAGATCACTTACAAGACGAACTCATCGCCGAACTGCGAAAGGCGGCCCAGTGAGCAAAGCGACACCTATTGTGGATGACCAGGAAATGCTGCGCGCCTACGCGGAAACGATCAGATTGAAAGACGCCGAGATCGAGCGTCTGAAAGCCTTGGTTAAAGATCGGATGTATGAACTCCAAGAGATTAATGAACTCAAAAGCCTACTTACTCGCGCGGTGGATGCGCTGCAAGCAACACGAAAATTTGATTTCATTTCGCGTGAAGTTCTTGATGCAAACGGCATTACTGAAGATTTGATCGCCGAACTGAGGAGGGCGGCGGAGTGAACAGAGAGACTCGAGAAGCCTTTGTGTTAATGGCTCAAGAACAAGAGGAAGACCGCCGTTTTCACGAGGTGTTAGTAGCGGAGGCAGCTAAGCATCCTGAGCGCACAATGGACGAGCATCTGATGGCAGCAGCGCGACAATTGCGCGACGAACTGCGAAAGGCGGCCGGGTGAAAGGGCGCGAATTTAGTATCCTGATCACCGAGGGCAAAGATGGTCTGTTCCTGGCCTCAGCCCTCGGATTTGTCGGTGGCGGAAACACCGTAAAGGAAGCACTGGATGCTTGGGTCGATGTCATTGTTGATGACGCAATCCTAGCCCGGACCGAACTGAGGAGGGCGGCCGGGTGAAACTCTCTACCTTGTACGGGAACTGTGCCGGGTGCGGGCTGCTTTTTAGAGTGGGGAAGCTTAAGGGGCTAGGGAAGGTACGCTGGGCGGATCGGGAGCTATGGTGTCCGAGCTGTTTACATAAAGAGAAGCTAAAACGCCACTTGGGCGAGCCGGTGAGAGGATGAGCGACGCTGTGATGTTGTTTTTTGGGGTAGTGGTGTGTGTATGGATTTGGAGGACGGCATGACCAAGCACCAGATACCTGAGGGTGAGGACGGGCAGGAGCCTTTTGCGGAGATGCTCTCGGTAATGGACACTGAGCAGCTGATTCGGTTTCGGCACCGGCTGGGGAAGATTGGGCGCAAAAGGATGGTCAAGATACTCTCGGAGGAGATAGCGGAACGGGAGAAGGGCGAGCATGGAAGCTGAATCACTCGATCACCGTGAGCGCCGCCTCTTGCAGTTGGCTGAAGCGATAGAGAAGCACGTCGAGGAAGGCTGGCTTTATTTCCTGGTAATCGGCCAACCGGGGGATCCGGACTCAACCAACCTGATCTGCAACGCGCCCCTTGAGACGAATAAGGAGGTCCTGGAAATGCTCCAGGAACTGGTCCAGCGCTACTCTAAAGGGATCAAACCACGGGAACTCTGAAAAATGACGCGGGACCCCTACAAAATCAAGCGGCTCAACCAGTCCCGGATTCGGTCTGGTGCCGAGGGTTATAATTCGACCGAGCAGGACGGCTTTAATGGGGCTTTTATTCTTCAGCGGGCCGGGAAACGGCTCGCTTGCATCGCTAGTGATCAATTGGGCTGGGAACATGTCAGTGTCACGGACCAGACCACCCGCAAAAGCGACCAGACGCCTCCTACGTGGGATGATATGTGTTTCATCAAAGGGTGCTTCTGGGACGACCAAGAGACGGTCATCCAGTACCATGTGCCGATGAGCGAGTGGATCAACCAGCATCCAGGCTGTCTTCATCTGTGGCGACCGACCGGGGTAGAAATTCCGCGCCCGCCGTCGCTCTTTGTTGGCCTGAAGGAGGAACTCTAAGGAAATGATCTTCACTGAAATTGAGCCCATCGAGGCATTTGACTTCCGCACCTTCGAATCTGTGCCTCTCCACCGCTGGCAAACCGGAGTGAGCCGGATGCTCTTTGCTAAATACCGGGTTGGGATCTCGCTCAAGGGCTCGCACACCTACACGGTGAGCTACTGGGGTGGTGACCAAGACTTGGCGAGCTTGCTGGTTGGCTTTGTCCTGGGCATCTGCTTCTGGTTGCCCGAAGAGATCTCACCCAAGGAGCTCTCCGAGGTTTTCCCCCTCCAGGAGGATAAGGACCTCTCGGCCGATTTCTCTAAAGAGCTCTTCAAAGCTAGCGCGCTGGCCCAGAGCCGCGCCCAGGCCCAGAACTAAAAAAAAAGAGCCCGCTACCACTCAGCAGCGGGCCGCGACAAGTTACAACCAACAATTAAGAGCTTAAACACTCACGCCAAAAATGCCGCCTGGCAAGCAATGAATACCTGCATCGATAAAGACTGGCTCGCCGCCCATCCGGAGCTTTGAACCATATGCAACTGAAGAGGTATGACCTCGCTGCCGCGATTTTCACTGAGATGGTGGTCAAGCTCTATGCCGATCTATCCAAGGCTACTGAAGCCGACTTGACCAAGTTGGCTGAGCACTCTATCCGGACGGCGAAGGTGTTCGATATGATTGCGTCGAGAACTGCATTAAACGCCGGAGGGTAATGGCTAAACCGGGAGGTGCTTGTTTGCTCTGAAATTTAAGGTTCTTTCCAGATCCCCCAGAAAAGAGCCCGCTACCATATGGACCTTAATAATTTTCGTATCACTATGGCCTATGACGCTTTCAGAATCGCCCTGGGCTTCAAACCCAAAATCTATCCAGTCAAACACGTCCTGGCTTGGCTTAGCGCCATCAGTTCTAAACTCCAATAACGTGGACCAAATCCCCGATGAGGTGTTCGAACAGTTCTTGTGGCTCTTGGTTAAGTACGATTGCTCCTACGCCCTGCTCTTGATCGCCGAGCGGGCCCACCAGGCCGGCGTGCCCGCCAAGGACTGGCTCCGGGCGATCGTTGAGAAGGAACTGGCCAAAGGTGAAGCTCGACCCATGCTCAAGAACCATTAAATTTGTAAAATTTTCGTAACATTGTAGGATCCTCCTCGCATTTATGAGTTTTCTCAAACCTGCGCAACTCGGGCTCGTCGAGCATGTCACCCTTTCGGTAATGTGGGAGGACGGCGAAGTGTGGCTCTTCACGGTTCCGAAGCCGGACGCCGAACGCCTTAAAACGCTCGCAGCCACGCGAGGCGTTAGCGCTGAGAAAATCGTGGCCGAGTGGCTCCTAATTCGTAGCAAACGCCCCTCTCTAAGCGACGAAGAAATAAAAAGCTACATGCTCTGCGCATCTCGATCATTTGCTGGCTTTTGCGCTTAGCCTGGGGCTTTTGCCGCTTTTGCTCCCAAGCCTCTACGATTACTGGCAATGAGATTTGAGGATTGCCGCTTCGGCCTAGTCGTCCGCCACTGGTCCTACGGGCTCGGCATGATCGAGGTCCTGGTGCCGAAGACCGGCACGGTGAACGTCTGCTTTGAGATAGAGTGCGTCAATATGTCACCTTTCGATCTTGAGCTCTTGGGCGATATCCGGATTTTCGAGTGCGTCCCGAAGCTGGCCAAGGCCGTGCCTGAACAGGACAAAAACCTTCTGCATTGAGAACCAAGGTTCAGATCGATAACAAAGCGAGGATCGAAGAGGGCCTAGACCCGATTCACCCCTCGGAAACGACCGTCGAATTCTCGCTCGGCGAACTTAGTACCGCGGAACGCAAATGGGTTGCCAAACACTACAGCGACCAGGATGCCTCAATCGGATTAGGCACGGGCAGTAGAAGAAGTTTTTTGCTTGTAGTTGGAACCGAGGAAAAGGATATCATCTCCGTAATCCGCGCTTATATTGGGAAGCAAGAAGCTGGCAGAATCAAGGCGGACGACCTTCGACGAAAATTAGAATCCTGATTTTCAACGAGTTAAGTAATAGAGCAAGGAAGCCTCAAAATCTAGTGGCCGAAAGCCGTGTGGGTTCGAGTCCCACCGTCGGCAATCTCTCCTAAAGCCCTCCCAATAAAGCAGTTACAAACTGTCACCTCGGTGACGTGTCGCTATCAGGGCTTGATCATTCTTAATAAATGTTGCGTAATCTTAATGGAAATAGAGCATTCTAGGCTAAAATTTCGCCCGGAAAGATGGCGAAAATGGCAAATCGCAATTTACCAATATTGACAGATTGCCAATCGAATGCTAATGATTGATAATGATTGACTTAGAATATTGCAGGAAATTAGTGCGCCATTACCCCATCACGGTCGAACGTTATGACAGCGGCCAGGTCGGCTTTGTTGCCAGACCCATGTATCGAAGAAACCGACATAACTGTTCCTTCTCAACTTCGAGGTATCCGAGTCCGGAAGAGGCGGCCACAGCAGCTATTGAATTTTGCAAGGCTGTCAAGGACGGGGCGCACGCGGACCGCCTCATTCGCCGTGAGCGATACCGCATCCCGCCTGATATTCTACCGCAGCTTTCTCACCTAGTTGAGCAGGCGATCGAGCTAAAACTCGATCCGATCGCAATCATGCGCGACGGCCTGGCGACTAGCTTCCTCAAGAAACTGGAGCGCGGAAAATAATGAGTTCCAACGACAACGAGCTTCCAGCCGGCATCCGGCGCATCGTCTCTGAACGGACTGGCGTAGTCACCTTCGAGGCCATGGCCGGCGTAGTACGCGGCAATAAGATCCGTAAACAATTCGGCCAGACGAAATACGGCTCGGAGCCCGAGACACTCGCCGCGGCCAAGCGCTGGCTAGCCGAAAAACGCGGCGAGGTAAGGCGCGACGGATCGGCCGTCCTCTCAATCAGCGATCACGACCGGGTCGCCTACGCGGAAGCGCTCCGGCGCCTGGCACCCTACAACAAGACGATCATCCAGGCCGTCAACGAGGCGATCAACGTCTGGAAACAGGAGGCCGACGTCAAAAGCGTTACCTTCCTCAAGGCCGCTAGCGAGTTCCAGAAGCACAAACAACTCGAGAACTGCCGGTCGTCTTACCTCAAGGATATCCAGACACGGATGGCCGCCCTGAGCGATTTTGACGCGCACCAGCTCTCCGAGATCACCGCCGAGGAACTGATCGAGTACCTGCAGGACCGCGAGATGGGCGAGGTTTCCTGGAACAACTGGCGGCGCAACCTGCGGGTGTTCTTTACCTGGTGCCAGGGCAAAGAGTGGATCCGCAAAAACCCGGCCGCCGGGATCCCCGAGAAGAAAGTCGACGAGGAAGAAGTCGAGATTCTTTCGCTAGACGAGACCAAAAAACTCCTCAGAATTGCGATGGATTCCTACCAGCGCCAGGTGCCATGGCTGGTCCTGGGCATGTTCGCAGGAATGCGACGCAGCGAGGCCCAGGCCGCTCAGTGGGAAGACATCGACTGGGAGCAGAATGTGATAAAAGTACGCTCGGCAAAGCTCCGGAGCGTCAGCACTCGCTATGTCGAGCTGACTCCGCCGGCGCGGGCCTTCCTTGAGATCTTCAAGAAAGACTCCGGCCCGATGAACAGCGGGATCTATGCCAGGAGAAATGAGCTAAAGGAGATTTCTTTAAAAACCGGGGTCGACTGCTCGAGGAACATCTACCGGCACAGCTTCGGCTCTTATCACCTGGCGGCGCACCGGAACCGGAACGCCACCATGGACCAGATGGGACACGAGAACCTCGCAACGTTCGTCCGTTTCTACCGGCGGCCAATCCCGAAGCTGATCGCCGAAACCTACTGGTTACTCAGTCCGCAAAAGCTTGGCTTTCAGTGCTAACCGTGTTTAGGACCCTTCTTCTTGGCCGGGAGTGGTTCGGCCTTCTTCGGAAAATTAAAGTCGGCATCCTCCCCTTTATCCAGCTCCCAGAGAACCATCGCCTTAAGATAATCGGTCCTCGACATCCGCAGCCTCTCGATTCGCCGGTCCATCTCCTCTTTCACCGACTTCGGAAGTGAGAAGGAGACTGATATGTGGATATCCTCGTTTGGATTTTTATATTTTGGCATGTTTGGTTTTGGCGCTTATTGATTCGCAATCGTTTGCAAGATATATCATTCCTTAGCAAAGCGCAACAAGATTATTTAATGGTGCCAAAGCGCATGCCAAAAATATGAACTGTTAATAACCTTTCAATACGATTGATAAACTTTGCGCTTGATTCTCGTTTGTCTTCGCCTCACCATCCATTGCTATGGATTACAATCCAGAGGATTTTATCACGCTCGATGAGGCGGCCGCGGTGTGCCATTACAAAAGTCCCTACGTCATCCGGGAGCTGATCAAACGCAAGGAGCTGCCGGTCTTTAAACCAAGCTACCGCCAGATCCTCATACCAAGAGTCGCTTTCAACAAGTGGGTCGCCGGCCGGATCAAGAGCGGATGGCGCCCCGAGACCGCCAGCAATAACCAGGCCGAGGAATGATCGAATTCCTCTTCTACACGGTCGCAGTGGCGCTAGCCCTCTACATCGGCTGGCTCGCGCGCGGCGTTTTCGAGTTCTGGAAAACCGGCCGCCGCGATCGCGCCTGGAAACGTGCCCGTCATTTTTTGCCTTCTGACACTAGTAAAAACTGATAACCCTTAACAACATTTCTTTAAAACCATGCCCGAATCCAGCAGCAACAACGAAGAAGCCGAGATCGAGATAATTGCCCCCTCCGCCATCGAGGCGCTCCAGCGGGCCGACGTCGACGTGTCCATCTCAACCGCTAAAAAATACCGGCGCGATGTCGCTAGCGCCATCAAAACGGTGCGCGAGCTCGCATTGCGTAACCCGAGAATCGCCGAGCGTTGCAACTACGCGGTGCCAAGAGCCGGCAAAAAAATCATCGGGCCGAGCGTTCATTTCGCGCGGATTGTCGCCTACGCGTGGGGGAACCTGCGCTGCGGATCGCGAGTGATCGGCTGCGATCGGGAAAACGCTCACATGCAGGGCGTGTGCCACGATCTGGAAACAAACGTGGCGATCACGACCGAGATGGACTGGCCGGTCCAGGCGCCGAAAACCGATACCGAAGAGCGCTGGAAAGATCAAATGAACTTGGCCAAGCGCGGGGGCGCCGCCGTGGCTTTCCGGAATGCGATCTTTGACGCCCTGCCGATGATCCTATTTGAGGACATTGCCGAGGAAGCAAAGCTCGTCGCGGTCGGCGAGGGCAAAACCTTTGAGGAGCGGCGCGCAAACTGCATCGCCGAATTTCTCAAGCTCGGCGTGAGCCAACAGCAGATCTATAAGTTCCTCGAGCGCGGCGGCCTCGAGTCGATTACGACCGATGACTTGATTTATCTGCATGGGATCCTTACCTCGATCCGGGATAACACGATGACGGTTGCCCAGGCGTTCCCGCCCGAGGCCCAGACGGTCAAGGCTCAGGTGCCAAAGGCAAAGAAGGAAGAGCCGCCGCCGGTCCCGCCCGAGAAAGGCACCGAGCTCGCCAAGAAGATGAAAGAGGAGGTTGCGGCTGGGGTGTCACCGATCGTTACACCCTCCCCTCCTAAAGGCGGGACGAAACCGCCGGAGCTTGAGACGAAACCGCCCGAAAAAGAGACGCCGCCGGCTGCGAAGGAATCGAGCGAACCTTTTCCGGAGCCGAAACCAGCTGCGCCAAAGAAGAAGCCCGCGGCCCCACCGACCGTCGCTAGCAAGCCGGCCGATCCGAGCACGGCGATCCGCGAGCGCCTGGCCGAGGCCAAAGTCAGTGAGGAAGAACTCGTCGCCTGGCTTAACGATATCGGCACCGTGCCGGACGGAACGACCTCGCTCAGTCAGGTAAACCAAAAGTGGCTGAAAATGGTGTTAGACGACTGGGACGGGATTATCGAGCAGGTCAGAGCGTTCCTGGACAAGATGCCGGCATGAGCAACCCGGAAAAACGCTACCCGCGCAGTTCGTCGTTCTACGCCTACGACAACTGCGACGCTTCGTTTGAGCTGAGTCAGGCTAGCGGCGAGGAACCATCTACGCCTTACGCGGAGAAAGGCACGCGAGTTCATCGGGTGCTAGCGAAAAACGCGCCCAAGGAACAGCTCGACGACGCGGAAGCGGACCTGGCAGCCGACTTAGACACCCAGCGCGGCAAGCTCCTTCAGGCGTGGCTTAACGGCAATGAAATCGAATTTGAGCTCGTTGAGGAACGCCTCTGGATGCGCAAAGGACTCAAACCGGTCTACTCCGGCCAACCGGATCGCGTCATTGAATCAAGACAGCGATTGCTGATCCCGGACTTTAAAACCGGCTGGCACCCACTGGATCATATCGTCGCCACCAACGCCCAGTTGCGTTCCTACGTGCCCCTGGCGGTGGACCACTTTAACGAAATGATGGGCATCATCGGGCCGATTCAAGAGGTGACGGTGGCGATCCACAAGCCGGGAAAGAAGAGTCCGCCGGCGGTTTTTGACGCCGAAGCTATACGCGACGCGCGTGATTGGGCGCTGGACGTGGTGGACCGTGCGACCAGGCCCGGTCCCAAGAAGCCTAACCGCGGGCCCTGGTGCAAATATTGCAGCGGCAAGGTGCTTTGTCCCTTGTGGCGGGACGAGATCATCGGCACGGCTGAGTATTACAACATGGCGGTGCGCGAGATCCCCGACACTGCTCTGCGGGAGCTAGCGCCGAAGCTTTCCATTGCGGCGACGGTGATCGAGAAACTCCAAGCTAGGCTCGAGTCCCGCGTTAAGGAAGCGCCGGAGAACTTCCCCGACTGGCGCTTTGAGAAAGGCGAAGCCAGGCGTTCGATCGTGAACGCCGCGGAAGCCGGAAGAAGGCTCGTCGAAAGCGATCATCTGACGCGGGAAGCGTTCATGGCGTGCTGCAAAGTCGGGATTACTAACATTGAGCTAGCAATCCGCAAGAAAGGAAATCATTCAGTCGCAGCGGCCAAGGAAATCATTAACAATCGGATCGGCGATTTGATCGAGATTAAGCCGACGAAGGACACGCTCGTCTACGATCCGAAGGCACCAAAGGAGCTAACAAATGCGAACGATGAACTTGGCTAAACAGCCCAAAAACCCTAACAAAATACGGCGCGTTGTAAGCGAAAGAATCAAGCGCCTCATGGATCCGGAAACCCGGAAAAAACATGGATTGCTACTGGCCGAGGAAGAGGCTGAGAAAGCCGATCGGAAGACCGAGCGCCAGATGCACGTCGAGGTACAAAGAGAATGTCTGCGGCAGCGGATTGGAATGATCGAGGCGCGGATGGATAAGCGCTCAACCATCCCCAAAGGCCACCCCGATTTTACGCTGATGAAGAATAACAATCTTTTCTTGCTAGAACTAAAAGCGGGTAACGGCCGGCTATCTAACGACCAGGAAGACAGGATTGCTGAACTCGAACAGTGCGGCAATCAAACGGTAGTTGCTAGCTCAACGCTCGAAGCGATTCAGGCGATCCACGCCTGGCTGGACCGAATTGGCGCCAGACACTCGACATGAACGAAGCGCGCCAAGTAGCCCTGACCAATAGCGAACTGACGCTGCTCATCGAAGCGTTGGACACCTCCTGCGCACGCAAGCGCAAGAGACTGGCCAGCCGGAGCGTTCAGCCGACCAGCGGCGCTCATGATCAGCTGGGGCGTCTCGAGCGCCTCCTTGAGTACCTAACCAACATTCGCTACGGGAACGAAGGCTTGACAACCTTTCGCAAAGAATAATAATTTGGGCAGCGTTTCGCAGCGCTGAAAAGTGGATAGAGCTTTCCTGATGCCCTTCAGGTGTGCAGTCGGGGTTTTTCTATCCCACCCATGCGACGACTGCACGCCTGGAGGGTTTTCTGTTTTCCCATAGGAGGTTTAAATGAGCGTACACGTTTCATCGTGGGTTTGGCATCACGCCAAATGCGACGGAAACGAACTCATCGCCTTGCTGGCGCTTGCCGACATGGCGAATGATGATGGCGAATGTTGGCCGAGTATCTCGACGCTAGCAACACGCTGCCGGTGCGATAGCAGGACGGTTCAGAAGAATCTCAGAGATGCTCAAGAGCGCGGCGACCTTGAGGTAATCGCACGAGATTCAGGGAACGGATTGAGGACCTCAAACCTCTACCGATTTAGGAAGTACCACCCCTGGCAAAATGCCACCCCTGGCAAAATGCCACCGGTGAACGTAGCGCCACCCAAATCATCAGAAACGTTAGAATCATCACTAAGAGAACCATCAGAAGCGTCAGTTCGTTCTTCCGATATTCTTTCAGAACATCAGAAGAACTCACATGGCGTTTTTTCGGAAGAGCAAAAGAAGAGAAAGCTCAAGCTTAGTCTCGATCTCATCCTCGGTGCCGTTCAACCAGACCTGACACTTCAGTCACCCGCCTTTTTCTCAGCTTGGCAGGCATGGATCAAAAATCGTCTTCAATTGAGGGATCCGACCCTCGAATCATTTGAACGCCACATGATGATTTGCAAGCGCCTTGGGGAGGCCAAAGCGATCTCAGCGATCAACCATTCAATCGCGAGCTGCTATCTTAGCATTTACGAACCGAAGCAGAACCAGAAAACTAACGATCGCGATAGAATCGGAGCTTCTCTATGACCAGCATTGAATCGTTCCCCCACTCGGTTGACGCCGAGCGCGGCCTACTCTGCTCGCTAGCGCTTCAGCCGACGATCTTCGACGA
>Ga0307477_10002893_pt1 | contig 13016 bp, 12 predicted proteins | sample atmos_gasesECM2C_FD_203316 | JGI IMG/M metagenome (GOLD analysis project Ga0307477, IMG submission 203316) | Hardwood forest soil microbial communities from Morgan-Monroe State Forest, Indiana, United States - atmos_gasesECM2C_515 | ecosystem: Environmental > Terrestrial > Soil > Temperate...
CGGGACCCTGCTTCGCTCGCCCCGCCGGCGGCGAGATCTTGGTCGGCGGGCGCAAGGTGGTCGGCTCCGCGCAGATGCGCCGGGGTGGGGCGTTGCTGCAACACGGGTCGATCCTGCTCGACGGGTCGCAGGACGTGATTCATGCCTTCGGCCCTAAGGCTCAAGCCGCAAGCGGTGGGACCACGCTTGCGGAGGCGTTGGGACGACCGGTGACGTGGAGTGAAGTCGTCGCAGCGGTCGTGCAGGCGTGGGGAGACGAGTGCACCCCAACCGCCCCTTCCCGTCCTCCACCGCCCTCTACCGCTCTGTTTCTCGACCCCGCCTGGACCTGGCGCCGGTAACGGGCCCATGGAATCTTACGGCGCCATGCCGACCATCCGATCGTCCTTCGAGCTCACCGCCGCCGCGCTCGCGGGCCTGCTGCTCGTCGCTGGTTGCGCCCGCAAGGGCGGCTGCACGGGCGACTATTGCGGCACTCTCGTCATCGCGACGGCGGGGGAGCCCGACATCCTCCTGCCCGCCGTCAGCGATCGCGCGATCACGCGCGACGTGACCGAGCAGGTCTTCCTGAAGCTCGCCGACCTCGGCCCGTCGGGGAACACGATCGGCGACGAGGACTTCCAGCCGCTGCTAGCCGAGCGCTGGGAATGGGACACACCCACCACGCTGGTGTTTCACCTCGATCCGCGTGCGCGCTGGCAGGACGGGCGCGCGGTCACCGCCGCGGACGTCGCGTTTACGTACGACATCTACACGGACTCACTCGTGGGCTCGCCCTTCCGACCGAACCTGCGGCAGATCGCCGCGGTCACCACGCGCGATTCGCTCACGGTCGTGTTCCGATTCCGGCAGCGCTATCCCGAGATGTTCTACGATGCGGTGTACCATATGCGCATCGTGCCGTCTCACCTGCTGCGCGAAGTGCCGCGCAGCCAGTGGCGCACGGCCGCGTTCGGCCGCGCACCGGTGGGCGACGGACCATACCGCTTCGTGGCGTGGCGGGCGGGTGAGAGCCTCGAGCTGGCCGCCGATTCCACGTTCTTTCTCGGCCGTCCGCACGTGCGACGTCTCATCTGGCGCTTCACGCCCGATCAGCAGGTCGCCGTGACTCAGCTGGTCGCGGGCGATGCCGACGCCGTGGAGGTCCTGATCACGCCCGACAACGTGCAGCGGGCGGGGGCGGACACCCAGCTCGCCACGTACCCCTACCGGGGCGGGGCGTACGGGTCCCTCGTGTTCAATCTTGCCGCACCGGGGGACACCGCCACGCCGCACCCACTGTTCGGGGACCGCGAGCTGCGCCGCGCCGTGGTGATGACCGTGGATCGCGCCGCCCTGTTGCACAACGTATTCGGCGACATGGCCAAGGTCCCGCCCGGTCCCATGTCACGGCTCTTCTGGATCTGGGACCCGGAGATCCGGGAGCTCCCGCACGACAGCGCCCGCGCCGCCCGGACGCTCACGCGGCTGGCTTGGACCGACTCGGACGGCGACGGAATTCGTGACCGCGACGGGCATCCGCTCGCCTTCCGGCTGCTCGTGCCCACGACCAGCGCGGTGCGCCGCCAGTACGCGCGACTGTTGCAGGAGCAGTTTCGCACGATGGGGATCGATGTCCAGCTCGACGAAGTCGATTTCAGCGTATTCAACGAGCGGGCGCGCGCTGGCCGCTTCGACGCGCTCATCAACATCTGGAACACCGACCCGACACCGTCGTCCAGCATTCCTCAGTCGTGGACACGGGCGGGGTTCGGCCGCTCCAACTATGGGCGCTACGAGGACCCGGCGTTCGAGCGGCTGGTGGACCGTGCCGTCACGTCGGTGGGCGGCCGGGACGAAGCCAAGCGCACCTGGCGCGCCGCGATTGAGATCCTGAACCAGGACGCGCCCGCGATCTTTCTCTTCGCCACCGAAAACGTCGCGGCCGTCCACAAGCGCGTCGCGGATGTGCGGATCCGGCCGGACTCCTGGCTCGCGTTGGTCCGCACGTGGCGCATTCCCGCTGATCGCCTGACGGATCGAGACCGCGTGGAGCGCTAGGTGGCGGCGTGGTTGGTGCGGCGGCTCGCCGCCTCGATCGCCATCGTCTGGGCGGTCGTCACCCTCACCTTCATCATCATTCACCTCGCGCACGGGTCGCCCTTCCTCCCGGAACAGGGTCAAGACATCGACCCGGCGACGCTCGACCGGCTGCGCCACGACTGGGGGCTCGACCGTCCGCTCCCCGATCAGTACGCGCTGTACCTCCGCAACCTGGCGCGGGGCGACCTGGGCCTATCGTTCGCGCTCCACCGCCCCGTCGCCGCCGCGCTCGCCGAGGCGCTGCCCAACACCTTCACGCTCGCCTTCACGGCGCTGATCCTCGATTTTGCCTTCGGCCTCGCCCTCGGCGTCTACCAGGCCGCGCGCGAGCGCCGCTTCGGCGACATCGCCCTGGGCAACGTCGCGCTGTTCGTGAACTCAATGCCCACGTTCTGGCTGGGACTCGTGCTGCTGCTCGTGTTCGCGCAACGGCTCGGCTGGTTTCCGGTGGGCGGCCCGCGCGATCCCGTCCTCTGTCCCCGTGTGGACTCGCTCGCCTGCGTCGCCGACTTCGCGTGGCACCTGACGCTCCCCGCGCTCACGCTCGGGCTGGTCGGGGCGGCGGGCACGGCGCGCTTCCAGCGGGCGGCAATGCTCGAGGTGGTACGCCAGGACTTCGTACGCACCGCGCGCGCCAAGGGGTTGCGGGAGCGACGCGTCCTGCTGGTGCACGCGCTTCGTAACGCCCTGCTCCCCCTCATCACGCTGTTCGGACTGACGTTTCCCTTCCTGCTTACGGGCGCCGTGCTCGTCGAATGGGTATTCGCGTGGCCCGGCATGGGCCGTCTGGCCGTGACGGCGATTCTGCAGCGCGACTACCCGATCGTCACCGCGGCCGCGCTGGTCGCGAGCCTAATGGTCGTGCTCGGCAACCTCCTGGCCGACGCGCTCTACGGCGTGGCCGATCCGCGCATCCGCGTGCGCGCGACGTGAACGTCTGGAACTGGCTCGCGGTGGGCGGGGCCGCCATGCTGGCTCTGGTCGTGGTCGCGGAGATCCGGCGTCGCACGACGACCGGTGCGACGGGTCGGCGCTTCTTCCGGCACCCGGCCGCCGCCCCGGCGTTGTTCGTGCTGGCCTTCTTCGCCACGGTCGCGCTCGCCGCCCCACTGGTCGCACCCTATCGGCCGTACCAACAGATCGACATCGAGCAGCTGGCGGACCACGCGCCGTCGGCGCGATTCCTGCTCGGCACGGACCCATACAGCCGGGACGTGTGGAGCCGGCTGGCGTACGGCGCCAGAATCTCGTTGGGCATCGGGGCGATCGCCATGCTCGTCGCCATCACCACCGGCGTCGTGGTCGGCGGCGTAGCTGGCTACTTCCGCCGCTGGGTGGACGCGACGCTGATGCGGCTCGTGGACGTCGGGCTCGCCATGCCGCGCATGTTCATGTTGCTCATGGTCGTGGCCCTGTGGGAGCACGTGCCACTCGCGGTGCTCGTGCTGCTCATCGGGCTGACCGGGTGGTTCGGCACCAGCCGACTGGTGCGCGCCGAGGTGCTGAGCGTGCGGGAGCGTGAGTTCGTCGCGGCGGCGCGGGCGCTGGGGGCCCAGCCGAGCCGCGTCATCTTCCGCCACGTCCTGCCCAACGCCGCCGCGCCCATCATCGTGTCGGCGGCGCTCGGCATCGGCAACGTGATGCTGCTCGAGGCGGGGCTGTCGTTTCTCGGCATGGGCGTACCCTCCCCCGCGCCCAGCTGGGGCAACATGATCGCCGACGGTTGGCCCAAGATGGCCGTGGCCCCGTGGTGCGCGACATTCCCCGGGCTCGCCATCTCGCTCGTCGTCATGGCCCTCAACGCGGTGGGCGATGCGCTGCGCGACGCGCTCGATCCCCGCAAGGAGACGGCATGACCGAGCCGCTCCTCCGCGTCCGGGACTTGAGGACCTACTTCGTCACCGAGCACGGGAGCGGCACAGCCCGCGCCGTCGACGGCGTCTCGTTCGACCTCTATGCGGGCGAGACGCTCGGCCTCGTGGGAGAGTCGGGGTGCGGCAAAACCGTCACGTCGCTCTCGGTGCTGCGGCTCATTCCCGAGCCCCCCGGGCACATCCGGCCGGGGAGCTTCATCGAGTTCGCGGGGCGCAACCTGCTGACCCTCGCCCCCCGTGAGCTGCGCGCCATTCGCGGCAACCAGATCGCGATGATTTTCCAGGAGCCGATGACGTCGCTCAACCCCGTGTTCACGGTGGGCTACCAGATCGCCGAAGCGGCCATCGTGCACCAGCGGCTGTCGCGTCGCGCCGCGCGCGCCCGCGCGATCGAGATGCTCAAGCTCGTCGGCATTCCCGATCCGACGCAGCGGGTCGATCACTATCCCCACCAGATGAGCGGCGGCATGCGCCAGCGCGTGATGATCGCGATGGCCCTGGTATGCCACCCCAAGGTGCTCATCGCCGACGAGCCGACCACCGCGCTCGACGTGACGATCCAGGCGCAGATTCTCGAGCTGCTGGAGCGGCTGCAGGCGGAGCTCGGCATGGCTGTCATGCTCATCACCCACGACCTCGGCGTGGTGGCGGGGAGCGCGGACCGCGTCGTCGTGATGTACGCGGGCCAGGTGGTGGAGCAGGCCCCTACGCCCGAGCTGTTCGCGCGCCCGCTACATCCCTATACCGAGGGCCTGCTCGCCTCGGTGCCCCGGCTCGACGCACCGCCGGCGCGCGCCCGCGGCCGGCTGCACGGCATTCCGGGGCAAGTGCCGGCCGCGACCGACTGGCCCGGCGGCTGTCGTTTTCACCCGCGCTGTCCGTACGCGTGGGATCGCTGCCGCGACGAGGAGCCACCCCTGCTGGACGCGAGCACCGGGGAGCCCGGCACCCACACGGTTCGCTGTTGGCTCCTCACGGAGCCGCAACGCCGCACGGCGCGCCCGCTCCCGTGACGTCGTCCGGCGGCGCGGTCGTCGACGTGCAGGGGCTGGTCAAACACTTCCCCGGCGAGCGCGGCTGGCTCGGCCTGGGACGCCCGCGTGCCGTGGTCCGGGCCGTGGACGACGTGTCGTTCACGATCGCGGCGGGCCAGACGCTCGGCCTGGTGGGCGAATCGGGATGCGGGAAATCGACTGTGGGACGCACCATCCTGCGGCTGATCGAGCCCGATGCGGGGCGGGTGGCGATCGATGGCGTGAACGTGCTGACGCTCGGCGGGCGTGAGCTGCGCGCGCTGCGTCGCCGCATGCAGATCGTGTTCCAGGATCCCTATGGGTCGCTCAACCCTCGCCTCACGGTGCGGCAGACATTGGCCGAGCCGCTCGCGATCCACCACCTCGCTGCTGGACCCGACGCCGAGCGCCGGATCGTGGCGCTGCTCGAAGAAGTCGGGCTCGACCGCGGCTTCGCGCAGAGCTACGCGCACGAGCTCTCGGGCGGTCAGCGCCAACGCGTCGGGATCGCCCGCGCGCTGTCGGTCGAGCCGCAATTCCTCGTACTCGACGAGCCCGTGAGCGCGCTCGACGTGTCGGTCCAGGCGCAGGTCCTGAACCTGCTCGCCGACCTGCAGCGGCGCCGGCGCCTCACCTATCTCTTCATCGCCCACGACCTGGCCGTGGTGAAGCACGTCGCCGACCACGTCGCGGTGATGTATCTGGGCAAGCTCGTGGAGCGGGCTCCCGCCGCGCTCCTGTACACCGCGCCGCGGCACCCGTACACCACGTCGCTCCTCTCCGCCGTGCCGGTGCCCGATCCCAAAGCGCAACGCCCGCGCATCGTGCTCACCGGCGACGTGCCGTCGCCCGCGCACCCGCCGCCCGGGTGCCCGTTTCACCCCCGCTGTCCGCACCCCAAAAAGGACGCGCGCTGTCGCACCGAGCCGCCCGCGCTGCGCGAGGTCGCGCCGGGTCAGTTCGCGGCCTGCCATTACGCCGAGGAGCCACTATGAACGGTCGCTGGGCCACGATGCTGCGCGACGCTCAGTTCTGGGTACCCGTCGCCGTGCTGGTCGGCGGCCTCCTGGTGCTCGCATGGATTCGATAGCCGGCGCCCCCGCGCTCGACGCGTCCCGGCTGCGGCGCTTGCAGCTCGCCGGCATCGCGAGCGGCTTCACGGCCGGCGCCTGGCTCGGGGCCGCCGAAGCCCCCACCAAGATGGTGGTGCTCGGTCTGTCGCCCGTCGTGATCTCACTCGCGATGGTGGTGGGCGTGTTCCTGGCGCGCTGGAGTCTCCCCGCCCTGTTGCGGGGCACGACGACGATCGGGGCCGACGTGCGGCAGGCGCCTCACCTCGTCGTCTGGGCCATCCTCGCCGGATGCCTGTGGGCCGTCGCGAACACGCTCACCATCTACGCGATCAAGGACATCGGCTTGAGCGTCGCCTTTCCCCTGTGGAACGCCAACAGCCTGCTCGGCATCCTGTGGGGCGCCGTGTTTTTCAATGAGCTGCGTGGGGCGGGCTGGTCCCGTGTGGTGGCCGTGCTGGGCGGCGCGGTGGTGATGTGTGCGGGCGCTACGCTCCTCGCGGTCGCGTCGGCGGCGCAGGCGCCCGCCGGGCACGCCACGCGCGGCGTCGCGGCCGCCCTCGCGGCGGGCGCGCTGTGGGGCACGATGTACATCCCCTACCGCAAGGCATACCTCACGGGCATGAATCCGCTCGCGTTCGTCACGTTCTTCACGGTCGGTGAGCTGGGCATGATGTCGGCGCTGGCGCTCGCCGACCGCGGCGGCGTCGCCGCGCTCGTCGCCGAGCTCAGTGGGGCCCGGGACGTGCTGTTCTGGCTGCTGCTCGGCGGCTTCGTATGGGTGGTGGGAGACCTGTTCCAGCAGTACGCCGCGAAGTACGTGGGGATCAGCCGGGGGATCCCGTTGTCGAACACGAACCAGCTGTGGGGACTCGTGTGGGGTCTGCTCGTGTTCGGCGAGCTGCGCGGCGGCGCGCGGGCCACGTACGCACAAGTGATCGGCGGCTCGCTCCTCATGGCGCTCGGCGCCGCGCTCATCGCGCTCGCCTCCGCGACCGGTCCCGAGCACCGGCGCTGGCAGGAAGCCGCCGCGCGCGAGGGACGGCGTTACGGCATCGACCCCGCCGTCGTCCGCGCCGGGCTCGCCGGTGAGAGCGCCGGCGGTCTCGCGCGGCGGCGGACCTGGCTCGACTGGACGCTCGTCACCGGCGCCACCGCGGTGTTCGTCGGCCTGGGACTCGTCGCCCGGGTGCCCGAGCTGCGGGTCGCCTGGGGCTGGGTCGCCGCCCTCGCGGTCGCGATGCTCGCGCTGCTGGGGGGCACCGGAGTGCTGCTGTGGCGGACGACGCGATTCAACTGACGAACGGTCTCACGCAACGTGATGATCCGGCTGGCACCTTCGATGGTGCGGATCCACAACGCATCTGCAGCTTGCTCCTCCATCAGCAGACGCTTCTGGTCCTGCAGCAGACGCTTCTGGTCCTGGTGAACCCCGGGCTTGAACCCCGGGCTGGCGCCCGGGGTCAGTCGAGGCAGCCCCTCTTGTCCCTCAATCCCCGGGCTGGCGCCCGGGGTCAGTCTAACAAGGATGTCCAACCACCACGCCCATCAGATGTATGCCCACGTCACCTGGCACACCTGGAAGCGAGTCGGCTGCGTCGATGCGGCCGCTGCAAGCGACGTCCTGAGTGCCGCGGCTGGGTCGTTAGCGCACGCCGCCCATGAGCCGCTTGACGGGCTTGACGATCGCGAACGCCACCAACGAGGCACCGATGCAGACGGCACCCACAACGCCGAAGAGTTGCGGCAACGGGGCCGTCGAGATGAATCCCGCTGCGTATCCGGCGACCTTGTTGCCGACCGAATCGGCGAGGAACCACAGGCCGAGCATCATCCCGACGATCCTCACGGGCGCGAGCTTGGTGAACACCGACAGGCCTACAGGGGAAATACTCAGCTCGCCAAGCTCTTGAATGAAGTAGCAGCCGATGAGCCAGAACGGAGAGACGCGGAGCCCGGGCGTACCCTGGATCGCGCCTGCTGGGATGAGGAGAAACACGAACGACAGGCCGACGAAAAACAGGCCGAAGGCGAACTTGGTGGCCGTCGACGGCTCATAGTTGCCGAGGCGGATCCACAGCCAGGCGAACGCGGGGGCCAAGATGATCACGAAGATTGCCTGGACCGAGACGTACCAGCTCGACGGGAACTCGAACCCGAGGATCCGCAGTGTGGTATACCGGTCGCCGAACAGATTCAGGCTCGACCCCGCCTGCTCGTACGCGCCCCAAAAGATCGCGGCCAGCACGAAAAACACTGCCATCGCCGCGATCCGCTTCCACTCCGCGACCGTGAATCCCAGGAAACCTTCCGCTGATGCAGCGGCGGCCGCGGCAGCGGGTCTCGGCCCGCGGGCCAGTCGTTCGATCGCTGGTTGAAGGCGACGACGCCCTAAGACGTATTGCACCAGTCCCAGCGACATCCCCACCCCGGCGCAGGCAAAACCCAAGTGCCAATCCACCTTTTGGGCCAGCCATCCTGCGATGAGGGGGCCGATGAACGCGCCGAGATTGATGCCCATGTAGAAAATGGAGAAACCCGCGTCCCGTCGCGTGTCCGCTGGGTCGTACAGCGCGCCGACGATGCCGCTGACGTTGGGCTTGAGCAGCCCCGTGCCGATGACGATCAACGACAGGCCGACATAGAAGAAGGGCAGCGGGTGGAACGCGAGCGTAAAGTGCCCCAGCGCGATGATGCTGCCGCCGATCAGGACGCTGCGGTACTGTCCCAACCACCAATCGGCGACGATGCCGCCGACGATGGCCGCCGCCCAGACGCCGGCGGTGTAGTTCCCGTAGATTCGGCCAGCGCGCTTGTCGTCGAACCCGAGCGCGTGGACCATGTAGAGAATGAGGAACGCCCGCATCCCGTAGTAACTGAAGCGCTCCCACATCTCGGTGAAGAACAGCGTGGACAGGCCGCGGGGATGCCCGAACCATCCGGTCTCGGGCGTCGCGGCAGCGGCGCGGGGAGCCGCCATCAGCCGAACAGCTCGTTTTGCTCGGTCGGGTCCGTGCCGTGAGGGGCGCGCAGCGCCTCGCCCAGGCGCTGCTCCCACTGCTCGACGTCGAGGCGGTGGTCCTGCTGGAGAGTGCGGCGCGCCGCCGGCGAGAGCTCGTGCAGCGCGACCAGCAGCTCGCCGATCACCTCGCGCGGCGCCGGGCCGTCGCCCCCCGCGCCCATGTCGTCGAGAATGCTCTGCTCGGTGCGCGACGCGACGATCGGCTCCACGCGGCCTTCGACGAACACGTTGGTCCGCCGTTTGGGTCCGCGCTCCTCTTCGATCGGCATCAACCCGATGATGGCGTCGGAGCGCCAGTACTTGCCGTACCCGAGAAACACCATGCGGTCGCGCTTGATATCCATCGTGCCTCCGGTGCGCCGCCCGTCGGTGCTGCGTGGCCCAGCGCCGAACGCCACGCGGAACCAGTCCAACATCCGGCGGACCACGCTCATGGCCGGCGTCGCTACTCCTTCTTCATCTTTTTCTTGAGCTCTCGCAGCTGGCGGTCGGCCGCCGCCTCCCGCCCGGCGCGATCGAGCCGGGACTTGAGGAGCTCGTCCTCCGGGTCCGTCCCGGGCCGCGACCCGCCCGCCGCCTGCAGGTCGCGCCACGCGCGCTCCGCAGAGCGCTCCGCCTCCGTGAGCGGACGGTCCTGCTCGGCGCGGGCCAGCTGCGCCTGCATGTCCGCCAGCTCCCGCTCGTACAGGGCGAGCTCGTCGCGCAGCGCCGCCAGCTTCTTGTCGAGCACGTCCGCGCGCCCCCGGTGCTTCGCCGCGAACCGCCCCGCCACGGCGACGGTCTCCGTATCCTGGATCTCGGACGCGAGCCGGCCCCGCCGCTCCGCGTCGGCGAGCCGCTGACGCTCCTGCGCGAGGTCCCGCTCGGTCCGCGCGACCGCGTCCCGGGTCTCCACCACCGCGACCTTCGCTTCCACCACGGCTTCGCGCATCTGCCGCGCCAGGTCACGCAGGTCTCCCGGCGGCGTCGCCGCGTCGAGGGCGGCACGCAGGGCATCCCGTAGGCGCTCGAACACGGGCGCTAGCTTTTCCGGACCGTTTTGGCGAAGAACGGCGAGAGCACCTGCTCCACCGCGGGCGAGCCGCATTGCGGGCAGGCGGGCGGCGTGCGGCTGTGCTGTTCGATCTCCTCGTGCTGGCTGAAGCGCGCCTGGCACTTCGTGCAGCGATACTCGTAGATCGGCATGACGGACTAGAACGTATTCCCCGCGGAAAGGGGGGTCAAGTTGACGCTTGCGGCGCCGGCTCCAATCATTGCTGGCATGCCGAGGGGCGCTTTCCGAGCCGCACTCGCGGCCGTCGCCGCACTCGCGTGCAATGACGGACTCCAGCCGACCCTGGCGCCCGTGACCTGCCCGCACGGCGGGTTCGTGGGCATCTGCGGGACGGTCACGCTGCGCGGGGCCGTCCCCGGTAACACCTCCGCCGTCTATATCATCGCCTATGACACGTTTCCCCAGACCCGCAACGACCTCTTCAAGTTCCAGCCGCCACTGCTGTCCCTCAATCCACTGCCACACGACCGGCCATCCGAGTTTTACACCGTGAAATTGCCCAGCGGCCGCTACGAGTGGGTGCTCGCCGCGTGGGTCGACACGGCGTTCACGCTCGCCGGCGCCGACACGACGCTCCAGGTGGCCGGCTTCTATCACGACGGCGCCGATACGACCGCTGTCGGCTCCGGCATCGTCGTCGTGTCCGACAGCGGCACCGACTCGATCGACTTCGTGATCGACTTCGGCGCCATGCAACGCGTGTGCACGTACTTCCCACCGTGCCGCTGACCCGCGTCGCCGCCCGTTGGTGGATCGCGCTGGCCTGGGTGCCGGGGTGGGCACAGGCGCAGACCCCGGGAGCGGTGTTCGGCACCGTCTCGGACACCGCCGGAACGCCCCTCGCGGACGTCCGCATCACCACGGCGGGGGCGGCCGCCGCGTCCGATGCGGCCGGGCGCTACCGGCTGGCGGGGATCCCCGCGGGCCGCGCCGTGCTGCGCTTCGTGCGTCTCGGGTACCGCGTCAGGCAGGACACGGTGGCCGTTCCGGCCGGCGACTCGGTGCGCCGGGACGTCACGCTGCGAGCGAATCGATTCGCGCTCGAGCCGGTGATCGTCACCGCCGCGAAGCGGTCGCAGCTGCTCGACCAGTCCGCCACGAGCGTGGCACTCGTCAGCGACAGCGATCTCGCGCGGCGGGCCGTGAGCACGGTCGACGAAGCCGTGGACAAGGCCCCGGGCGTGTTGTTCTTGAACGGCCAGGTCAACATTCGCGGGTCGAGCGGCTTCGTCGAGGGCTTGGGATCACGCGTGCTGCTGCTGGTGGACGGTGTGCCCGCGAACGAGGCCGACCGGGGCGGCATCGACTGGGACATGGTGCCGCTGCAAGACGTGCAGCGCGTCGAGGTGGTGAAAGGAGCCGGCTCGTCCCTGTACGGGTCGGCCGCGTTCGGCGGCGTGGTCAACCTGCTGACGCGAGACGTACCCGTCGGCTTCCACGGTCGCGTGCGCACGACGGCGGGCGCGTACGCCGACCCGCCCGATGCGGCCTGGCGGTTCCGCGACTACGTCGGCGGCCTCGGCGGGCTGGATGCGACCGGCTCGTACGGCACCGAGGCGATCCGGGGCAGCCTCACGCTCGGCGGCCGCCATTCGGACGGGTACCGCGAGCAGGACCGCAGCGACCAATGGGAGGGGGCGGGGAAGCTGGAATGGCACCCCGCCCCGGGGACCCGCGTGACGGCGTCCGGGTCGTGGACCAGCCATCAGTATCAAGTGAGCCCGCCCTGGTGCGAGCGCGGGCAGTGCGACGATCAGGGGCTGGCGTTTCAACCCTTCCGGATCGGCATCAGCGACACCGGGGCGTACACGCGGTCCGACAAGGGATACGCGGCCACGACCGTCGCGCGGACGGAATCGGCGGAGTTCGCCTGGCAAGCCCGCGCGTCCTGGGTGCGGACCCACTTCACCGACTTCAATCCCGACAACTGGGGCGTGGCGAATCGGTACGGTACCGAGCTGCGCGGCACGCTCCGGCCCGGCGGTGACAGCGACCGGGTGCTGACCATCGGTCTCGAAGCGGCCCGCGCCGACGTGACCAGCGACATCTTCGGCGGGCACGCCGAAAACGAGATCTCGGCGTACGGCGAAGGGGAACGGCGTGTTGGTTCGGTCCGTGTGTCGGCGGGTGCGCGCGTGGACGAAATCGGACTGGCAGGCGGGGGCCTGGCGGGTCAATTGAGCCCGCGCGTGGGCGTCGTGTGGCCTACACGTTTCGGGACGTGGCGCGGCTCCATCGGACACGGCTTTCGCTCGCCGTCGCTCGCGGAGCGGTTCCCGTCCTTGGTGGCGCAGGGGCTCCGGGTGGTTCCCGACTCGACGCTCGCCGCGGAAACGGCATGGGCCTTCGAACTGGGGGACGCGGTGTCGCTCGGCCCGGCGACGCGGCTCGATGTTGCCGCCTTCTGGACCGAAGCCCGACAGCTGATCGAACCGACGTTCTTCGACTCGGGAGGAGTCCCCTACATCCAGTTCCGCAACGTGCTGCGCGCTCGACTCCGCGGATTCGACCTGTCCCTCGTGGGGCGGCCGTTTACCCCGCGCCTCGAGACCTCCGTCGCCTATACGTTCTTGGATGCGCGCGACCTCGGCATCGATTCGGTGCTGGCGTTTCGTCCCAAGCACCTGGTGACCCTGGCCGCGGACTACGCGTTCCGCCCATTCACCGTGGGCGGCGATTTCCGCTACGTCAGCCGCATCGAGCGCATCGAGCTCGGCCTGAGCTGGGCGGACGACCCCCGCGTCCCCGCCGCCGTGCTCGACCTGCGCGCGGGGTGGAGCCAGGACGCGTGGTCGGCGCGCCTGCTCGTCAGCAACGCGCTGAACTACATCTATAGCTTGACGCCTGGCACGCTCGAGCCCGTCCGAACCGCTTCGGTGGTCCTGACCTGGACGTATTAGA
>Ga0307477_10002894_pt1 | contig 13015 bp, 11 predicted proteins | sample atmos_gasesECM2C_FD_203316 | JGI IMG/M metagenome (GOLD analysis project Ga0307477, IMG submission 203316) | Hardwood forest soil microbial communities from Morgan-Monroe State Forest, Indiana, United States - atmos_gasesECM2C_515 | ecosystem: Environmental > Terrestrial > Soil > Temperate...
GCACCGCGGCCGGCTACGCCCACCTGGCGCTCGAGGGGCTGATGACCGTGGCGCCGCTCACGGACGACCCCGCGGTCCAGCGGCACACGTTTCGCGCGTTGCGCGAGTTGCGCGATGCGCTGCAGAAGGAGGGACTATGGCTACCGGCGCTCTCGATGGGGATGTCCGCCGACTACGGCATGGCGGTCGAGGAGGGGGCGACGATACTCCGCTTGGGTACCGTCTTGTTCGGCCCGAGGTCGGCGTGAGCGAAGACGCCTTCCACCTGACGCCGCTCGACATCCGCAAGCAGGAGTTCCGTAAGACGCTGCGCGGCTACGAGCCGACGGGCGTCGAAGACTTCCGGCGCCGCGTGGCCGACGAGCTGGAGCGGCTCCTGCGGGAGCGGGCCTTGCTCGAAGAGCGGCTGGTGGCGCTGACCGATCAGCTGCGCGCGTTCCGCGAGCGCGAGCGGGCGATGAACGAGGCCCTGGTCGCCGCGCAGCAGCTCCGCGAAGAGACGCGGGCCGCAGCCGAGCGCGAGGCCCAAGTCGTGCTGCGGGAGGCGGCGGCCGAGGCGCGCCGCATCATCGACGAGGCGCGCGCCACCGAGGGCGACATGCGCCGCCAGGGCGCGGAGGCGGAGCGGCAGTTCCAAGCCTACCTCGGCGGCTTCCGGGCACTGCTCGAACGCCAGATGGCCGAGCTCCGGGCGCTGGACGGTCCGCGCACGGAATGATCGCGGAGGCGCTCCGCGTGGTACAGGGGCGGACGACGCTCGTGCCCGAGGTGGCCGTGATTCTCGGGACGGGGTTGGGGGGGCTGGCGGAGGAAATCGACGTCGCGACGCGCATCCCGTATGGCGATATCCCGGGGTTTCCGCTCGCCACGGTCGAGAGCCACGCGGGCCAGCTGCTCCTCGGCACCTTGGCGGGTCGGCGAGTGGTGGCGATGCAGGGGCGATTCCATCGCTACGAGGGCTACACCCTGCAGCAGATCGTCCTGCCCGTCCGCGTACTCCACGCGCTCGGCGCGCGGGTCCTCGTCGTGTCGAACGCCTGCGGGGTCATGCACCCGCTGTGGGACCCGGGCGACCTCATGCTCATGGCCGACCACATCAACCTGCTCGGCGACAATCCCCTGGTCGGCCCGAACGACGACCGGCTGGGACCCCGCTTCCCCGACATGTCCGAGCCCTACGACGCCGGGCTCCGTGCGCTGGCCCGGGCGGTCGCGCTCGAGGCCGGCATCGCACTGCGCGAAGGCGTTTACGTCGCCGTCACCGGCCCGAACCTCGAGACCCGCGCGGAGTACCGCATGCTGCGGACCCTCGGCGCAGACGTCGTGGGGATGAGCACGGTGCCGGAGGTGATCGCGGCGGTGCACCTCGGGATGCGCGTGCTCGGGGTGTCGATTATCACGGACCGCTGTCTCCCCGACGCGCTCGAGCCCACGACGGTGGAGCGGATCATCGCCGTGGCACGGAGCGCGGAACCCCGGCTGACCGCGCTCCTGCGCGGTGTGCTGGCCCGGGTCGCCTGATGCCGCGCCCGCGGTTCGACCCCACCGTCACCCCCGACGCGCTGGAAAAGCAACTCCTCGCCACCTGGAAGCTCGAACGGTTGTTCGAGCGGACGCAGGAGGCGGCGCGCTACGGCCCCCCCTTTGTGTTCTTCGAGGGCCCGCCGACGGCGAACGGCCGGCCCGGGATCCACCATGTCTTTGCGCGTACCATCAAGGATCTGGTGTGTCGCTACCAGACGATGCTCGGGCACGGCGTCACCCGGATTGCCGGCTGGGACACGCACGGACTCCCCGTCGAAATCGAGGTGGAGCGAGCGCTCGGCATCAACGGCAAGAAGCAGATCGAGGCCTACGGCGTCGAGAAGTTCAATCGCCTGTGCCGCGAGAGCGTCTTCACCTACAAAATCGACTGGGAAGCGCTCTCCGAGCGCATCGCGTACTGGCTGGATTACGAACACCCCTACATCACCTACACGAACGACTACATCGAGACGGTGTGGTGGCTCCTCAAGCGCCTCCACGACAAGGCGCTGCTCTACCGAGGCCACAAGGTCCTGCCGTACTGCCCGCGCTGCGGCACCGCGCTGAGCTCCCATGAACTCGCGCTGGGCTACGAAACGGTGCAGACGAACTCGGTCTACGTCACGTTTCCGGCCGAGGACGACCCGCACCGCCAGTTCGTCATCTGGACGACGACACCGTGGACCCTGCTCTCCAACGTGGCAGTGGCCGTACACCCCGACCTTGAGTACGGAGAGTACGAGGTGGCGGGCACGCGCTACGTGGTGGCGGTGGCGCGGAGCGGCGACGTCCATGTGGCCGGACGCCCGCTCGATGCGAGCTCGCGCGTCGCCGCATATCGCGGACGGGACTTGGTCGGCCAGCACTATGTCCGGCCGCTCGACCTCGTGCCTCTCCCCCAAGAGGGCCAGCGCGCCGTGATCATCGCGGCGAGCTTCGTGTCGGCCGAGGAAGGGACGGGGCTCGTGCACATGGCCCCGGCCTTCGGCGCCGACGACTATCAGGCCGCCCAGCAGTACGGCCTCGCCTTCGTGAACCCCGTCGCCGCCGACGGCACCTTCCAAGGGACGCGCTGGGAGGAGCTGAACGGGCGCCTCGTGACCGACAAAGAGACGAACCGGCTGATCATCGACCGGCTGAAGCACGAGGGGCGTTGGCTGGCAACGCGCCAGCACGAGCACAGCTACCCGTTTTGCTGGCGCTGCGACTCGGCACTCATCTATTACGCTCGTGATTCCTGGTTCGTGCGCACCACGGCGCTGAAGGCGCGCCTCCTCGAGGTGAATGCCCAGGTCGCGTGGCATCCGCCCGAGGTGGGCAGTGGACGCTTCGGCGCGTGGCTCGAGAACAATGTGGATTGGGCCCTGTCCCGCGATCGCTATTGGGGGACGCCGCTCAACGTCTGGGAGTGCGACCGCGAGCGGGAACATCGCGAGCTCGTGGGCTCCTATGCCGAGCTGGCCGAGCGCTGGGGGCGCCCCCTTCCCACGGAGTTCGATGCCCACCGGCCGGCCATCGACGGCTTCACGTGGACCTGCGCGCAGTGCGGCGGGACGATGCGCCGCGTGCCCGAAGTGATCGATGCCTGGTTCGACTCGGGCGCGATGCCCTACGCGCAGTGGCACTACCCGTTCGCGCACCAGGCGGACTTCAAAGCCCACTTCCCGGCGGACTTCATTTGCGAGGGCGTGGACCAGACGCGGGGCTGGTTCTACTCGTTGCTCGCGATCGGCGTCGCGACCTTCGACGCGCTCGTCTACAAACATGTGATCGTGAACGAACTCGTGCTCGACTCCCAGGGCCAGAAGATGTCGAAGAGCCGCGGCAACGTGGTGAATCCCTGGCAGGTGATCGAGGCGCACGGCGCCGATGCCGTGCGTCTCTACCTGGTCGGCCACAGCCAGGTGTGGCTACCCAAGCGCTTCGACGAGAGCCAAATCCCGAAGGTCGTGGGCGGCTTCCTGAACACGCTGCGCCACACCTACGACTTCTTCGCCCAGTACGCCCAGAACTGGGAGCCGCCCGCCGAGTCCGCAGCGACGCCCGTGGCCAAACGGCCCCTCGCTGATCGCTGGGTGCTCGCGCGGCTCGACGAGGTGATCACGGGCGTGCGCGCGGCCTGGTCGGACTACGACGTCACGGCGGGGACGCGGGCGATCATGGATTTCGTCGGGGAAGACCTGTCGCGCTGGTACGTGCGCCGCAACCGTCCCCGGTTCTGGGCCCCGGACCGGGCCACGGACCCGGTGGCCCTGGAGACGCTGCACGAGACGCTCGTCGCCTCCGCCCGCCTCCTCGCCCCCGTGGCGCCTTTCCTCGCCGACTGGCTGCACCGAGCGCTCGTGGGAACTTCCGTGCACCTGGCGCCGTTTCCGGCGGACCGAGGGCGGCGCGCCCCGGAGCTCTTGGCCGCCATGGCGGCGATCCGCAAGCTGGCCTCCCTCGCCCGCGCGGCGCGGGAAGCCCGCAACCTGCCGGTGCGCCAGCCCGTGGCCAAGATCCAGATCGCCGTCCCGGCGGCCGTGAAAGGCCCGCTCTTGAGGGACCTGTTAGATATCCTGGCTGCCGAAGTCAACGCCAAGGACTACGAGGTCGTGGCCTCGGACCACGAGCTGGTCACGCTGAAGGGCAAGGCCAACTTCCGCTCGCTGGGGCGGCGCTACGGCAAGGAGACCCCGCAGGCGGCGGCGACCGCGGCGACGCTCGGATCGGCCGAGCTCCAGGCGCTCGAACGGGGCGAGGCGGTGCGCAGCGGGGCCTACGAGTTCGTGCCGGAGGACGTGACCGTCACGCGCGCCGTGGCGACCGATTGGAGCGTGCAGGCCGACGGACCCTATGTCGTGGCGCTCGATCCGCGGCTCACCGACGATCTGGTGCAGGAGGGCCTCGCGCGGGAGGTCGTCAACCGCGTGCAGCGGCTGCGCAAGGAGGCCGGGTACGAGTTCACCGCCCGCATCGAGCTGAGCATGGCCGGCGCCGCCGACGTGATCGCGGCCGCGGCGGCGTATCAGGGCTTCATCGAGGGCGAGACGCTCGCCAAGCGCACCGTGCTGGGCAGCGTCCTCCCAGGGGCGGACGTAACCCGAGAGGTGGACATCGAAGGGCGGCGCGTGACGATCGCCGTGCGACGCCATGATGGACGAAAGGGCGGAACCCGATAATGCCGACGAAATCGAAGACGAAAAGCCTGAGCAAGAAACAGCTCACGCATCTCGAGAAGCGCTTGCTCGAGGAACGCGCCCGCGTGATGAAGGAGCTGGGCTACTACGGAGAGTCGTTCAACTCCAGTCTCCAGGCCTCCGACGGCGACCTGTCGAGCTATTCCTTTCATATGGCCGACCAAGGCACCGACGCCATGGAGCGCGAGAAGGCCTTCCTGTTCGCGTCCCAAGAGGGGCGCTACCTGTGGCACGTGAACCAGGCGCTGCGCCGACTCTACCAGGCGCCGGAGAAGTTCGGCCGATGCGAGCAATGCGGCGAGGAGATCAGCTTCGAACGCCTCGACGCGTTACCCCACGCGCGGCTGTGCATCAAGTGCAAGGCGAAGGAGGAAGATGGCAAGCGGCGCTAATCGTCGGCTGTTCTGGACGACGGTCGGCGCGGTCATTGTGGCGGACGTCGCCACGAAGCTGCTCGCGGAGGCCTCGCTCGCCCGCCACCTGCCGGTCGCCGTGGTGGGCGACTACGTGCAGTTGCGTTTGGTCTACAACCAATGCGCGGCCTTCGGCGTGTGCTTGGGCGAGTACTCCCGCTGGATCTTCTTCGGCCTCGCGCTCGTGGCCCTGTTCGTTCTGGGGTCGATGGTGCGCTCCACACGTGCGGGTGACCGGGTCCGCGTCGTGGCCCTGGCGCTCGTCTGCGCCGGAGCGGTGGGAAACGTGATCGACCGGCTCCGCAGCCCACTCGGCGTCGTGGATTTCGTGGACGTCGGGATTGGGTCGCTGCGCTGGCCGACGTTCAATGTCGCGGATTCGGCGATCACGGTGGGGGCGATCGCCCTCGCCGTGTCGCTGTGGCTCGAAGGCCGGGCGCACGAACGCGCAAAGGAGGCCGGGGCCCAACCGTGAACGGGGAGGCCCCGGTGGTCACGTTCTGCGTGGCCGCGGCCGAAACCGAGCGCCTCGACCGCTTCCTCGCCGAACAGTTGTCCCTCTCCCGCACCGTCGCCGCGCGGCTGATCGCCGAGCAGCGGGTCTCCGCCGAGGGGCACCCGCTGCGCGCGTCGGCGCAGCTCGTGCGCGGCACCGTCGTCGCCGTCGCGTTCCCTACGAGCCCTGCGCCCCGCCGCTACGCTCCGGCCCAGCGCGATCTCGTCGTCGTCTTCGAAGATGACCACCTGGCCGTGCTCGAGAAGCCCGCCGGGCTCGTGGTGCATCCGGGGCCCGGGCATTGGGACGATTCGCTCGTCAACGTCCTCGTGGGCCGAGGGACGGCCCTGTCCGCGGGCGCCGAGGGGCGCCCCGGGATCGTGCACCGCCTCGATCGGGACACGTCGGGCCTGCTCGTGATCGCGAAGACCGACCTCGCGCACCGACGGCTCGCCCGGGCGCTCGAAGACCGCCGGGTAGAGCGCCTGTATGCGGCCGTCGCCTGGGGGCACCTCGCTACCGCTCGGATGACGATCGAGGCCCCGATCGCCCGGCACCCGGCCGACCGTCAGCGCATGACGGTGCTCGCCGGTGGGCGCCACGCCGTCACCCACGCCGCCGTGGTCGCGCAGTTCGCGCACGTCGATCTCCTCCGCCTGCGCCTCGGCACGGGCCGCACCCACCAGATCCGGGTCCACCTCGCGCACATCGGCCATCCTGTGGTGGGGGACCGGGAGTACGCGTTCGGCGGCAGCCGGCGCGTCACCCCGTCGGCGCGAGGCGCGGCGGAGGGGATCGAAGCGCTCGCGCCGCGCCAGCTCTTGCACGCGGCCGCGCTCCGTTTCGAGCATCCCGTGACCCGCGAGCCGCTCGCCCTGGTCTCCGAGTGGCCCGCCGAGCTCCAGCCTGCGCTGGCCGCGGCGGCCGACGACCCGAACCTGCTTGCTGAACGCAACCCCTTGCGGTATCTTGGCTTCTTCGCATCGGATGAGTGACGGCGGGATCGTCCGACTCCTCGTATTCCGGGTAGGCCTGCTCGCCTGCGCGGCCGAGGCAGAGACGGTGCGGGAGATCCTGCCGGGATTCGAACCCACGCGCATCCCGGGCGCCCCCGCGCTCGTGGCGGGACTGGTGAACGTGCGGGGCAGCCTGGTGACGGTGGTGGATGGGTGGCGCGCACTCGGCCAACCGGCTCCAGCCGGCGGCGCTCGCGACGGCACCACGGTCCTGCTCGAACTGGGCAGCGGGCGCAAAGTCATCGGCCTCACGGTGGACGAAGTGATCGACCTCCTCTCGGTGGCCGGAGAGACGCTGGAGCAGCGGCGGGCGCTGCCCGGCATCGACCCCACGCTGGTCCGTGCCGTCGGCCGCCGCGACGGGCGGCTCTTCGTAGTCCTCGATACCGACGCGCTGCTAACCCCCATTTTTGCTTCCTAGGGAGGGTGTGTGAGCCACACAGTCCTCGTCTGCGACGATGCGATCTTCATGCGGACGATGATCAGCGATATCCTCGCGCAGGCGGGGTTCGAGGTCGTCGGGGAGGCGGAGACGGGGACCCAGGCCGTCGACCTGTATCGACAACTCAAGCCCGACCTCGTGACGATGGACATCGTGATGCCCGACATGGGCGGCATCGACGCCGTCCGCGAAATCGTCAAGGACGACCCCGACGCCAAGATCCTCATGTGCAGCGCCATGGGGCAGCAGGCGCTCGTGGTGGAGGCGATCCAGGCCGGCGCCAAGGATTTCGTCGTCAAGCCGTTTCAACCCTCCCGCGTGCTCGAGGCCGTGCAGCGGGTACTCGGCTAACATGGACCTTTCGCAATACGCCGAGCTGTTTCTCGCCGAAGCGCGCGAACACCTGAGCGTCTGCAACCAGCTGCTCCTCGAATGGGAGCGACACCCCGAGGCGCGCGAGCCCGTGGGCGGGCTGTTTCGCGCGGTGCACACGGTGAAGGGGATGGCGGCGACGATGGGGTATGCGCGCGTCGCCGACGTGGCCCACCGCGCCGAGAACCTCCTCGACGCCCTGCGGCGCGGCACGACCGTCGTAAGCGACGAGCTCCTGCAACTCCTGTTTCGCACGGTGGACGTCCTGGAGCAGGCCGTAGAGCTGTCCGCCGTCGGCCGCGAAGGCGAGCTCGACGTGGCCGGGCTCGCCGCCGAGCTCGAGCGCGCGGGGGCCCGGCTCGCGCCGGCGCCCGGGCGCGCCGCCACGTCCGCACCGGCCGCCGTCCCGGCGCCCGCGCTCGGGCAGACCGCTGACGTCGCGGCCGGCCGCCTCGTGGAAGTGGCGCTCCGCGCCGAAGCACCGCTCAAGGGCGGGCGCGCGCTCGTCGTGCTGCGCAAGGTCGCCGCCCTGGGCGGCGTGGCGGCGGTCTCGCCCCCCCCTGCGGCTTTCGAGGCCGAAGAGTTCGACGGGCGCTTCGCGTTCCGGCTCCAGTCCTCGGCCGACGCTGTGGCCATCGCCCGGGCGATCAGGAGCGCCGGGGACGTGGAGGAGGTGACGGTCGACGCGGACAAAAGCGCCGCGCCGCTGGTCGAGGGGACGGCGCCCGACGGGAGCCGCGCGCGGCACCTGCGCGTCGACTTGCGACGGCTCGACGCCCTCATGGACCTGATCGGCGAGCTCGTGATCGCGCGCGGCCGACTCAACGAGGTTGCCGCCGTGCGCCGCGATCCGGCGATCGACGACGTCGCCATCCAGGTCTCGCGGCTCTCGAATGAGCTCCAGGCCGAGATCATCCAAGCGCGCATGACGCCGGTGTGGCAGGTCTTCGACCGCTTCCCGCGCCTCGTCCGCGACAGCGCCCGCCAGCTCGGCAAACAGGTCGCCTTCCGTGTCGAGGGGAAGGAGATCGAGCTCGACCGGACTATCCTCGACGAGCTCGGCGACCCCCTCATGCATCTGCTGCGCAACGCCGTGGATCACGGCATCGAGACGCCGGCCGAGCGGCAGCGCGCGGGCAAGAAGGCGGAGGGCGAGATCGTCCTGTCCGCGGTCCGCGAGCGCTCGCGGGTGATGATCACGGTCTCCGACGACGGCCGGGGTGTCGACCGGACGAAAGTCCTCGAGCGGGCCCGACGCGACGGGCTGGTCGATGCGCACGCCGAGGCGCTCACCGACGACCAGCTGTTGCGCGTGCTGGCGCGGCCGGGCTTCACGACGGCGGAGACAGTGACGAGTGTCTCGGGTCGCGGGGTGGGAATCGACGTGGCGATGACCCGGCTCCGCGCCCTCGGGGGCACGCTCGAAGTGCGTTCTGAGCTCGGGCAGGGCACGAGCTTCGTGCTGCGCCTGCCGGTGACGCTCGCGATCGTGCGAGCCCTGATCGCGAGCGTGGGCCAGGAACGCTACGCCTTGCCGCTCACCTACGTGGCGGAAACGGTCGAGCTCGGCGTCGCCCCGACGACCACGGTCGAGGGCCGGGAAGCGATCGTCCTGCGCGAGCGCGTCGTGCCGCTCGTCCACCTGCGCCAGCTGCTCGAGGTTGCGGACGCCCCCTTGCCGGCCCGCCGTCCCGTCATCGTGCTGGAGATGGGGGAGCGCCGCACGGGTCTCGTCGTCGACAGCATGCTCGGCCAACAGGAGATCGTGGTGAAGAGCTTCGATGCGCCCCAGGGCACGCTCCCGCTGTTCAGCGGGGCCACCATCATGGGAGACGGAGTCCCGGCGTTGATCCTCGACGCCGGCGGGCTTCTGTAACGGGGGGAGAGGCGCGATGCAGGACGTCCGGGACCTCAAGGCGCTGCAAATCGACGCCCTGCGCGAGGTGGCGAACATCGGCGCGGGCCACGCCGCGACAGCGCTGTCGCAGATGACGAACCACCGCATCATGATCAGCGTCCCGCAGATCAACATCGCGCGGCTCGAGGAGGTCCCAGACCTCCTCGGCAGCCCGCAGGACGTGGTCGCCGCGGTGCTGATGCACATGCTCGGAGACCTCACCGGCCGCACGCTCGTGATGTTCCCCGAAGCGGTCGGCCGACGCCTCTGCGACATGTTGCTCCGCCGCCCGATCGGGACCACGACGGCCTACGACACGCTCGAGCAATCGTGCCTCAAAGAGGCCGGCAATATCCTCTCGGGCGCCTACATGAACGCGCTGTCCGACTTCATGGGCATGCTGCTCCTACCCTCGGTGCCGAGCCTCGTGGTCGATCTCTCGGCCGCCGTTCTCACGACGACCTACCTCAATTTTGGACACGAGCGCGATTTCGTCTTCTGCGTCGAGACCGAGTTTCACATCGACTCGGACGAGGGCCTCCGGGGCCACTTTCTGCTGCTCCCCGACTTGGCGTCCCTCAAGGCGATCTTTGACGCCATCCGCTTGACCTGAGCCGTGACGGCGCCGGCGCTCTCCGAACGCGACCTCGCCGCGCTCCGATCCTTCGCCCGCCGGATCGATCCTTCCGACGCCGGGGCCCACAACAACCTCGGCGTCTTGTACTACCGGCGGGGGCTCGTGACGGAAGCGATCGCGGAGTTCACGCGCGCGCTGGAGCTCGACCCCCGCATGCAGGTCGCCCAGCGCAACCTCGAGCTCGCCCACCACGACACCGGCTTCTACGACCACCGCGTCGCCGAACTCGGGGAACGCCTGCGCGCGGCCCCCGACGACCGCGATACGCGCTGGGAACTCGGGCGGGCCTACGCCGTCCTCGGCCAGCACGAAGAGGCGGCAGCGGAATTCGAAGAGCTCCTGGCCCAGCGTCCCACGGACGTTGGCGCCATGATCCAGCTCGGGCTCGCGGAGAAGAACCGCGGGCGCGTGGAACTCGCCACCGATTGGCTGCTGCGGGCTTGCGAGCTCGAGCCCTCGAGCAGCGTGGCGCAGTTCTATCTCGCGGAGGCCTACTATAGCCGCGGGCTGAACGCCGACGCGCTTGCGGCGCTCGAGCGGGCGGTGGCGCTGAATCCGGACAATGCGAACGCCCACTATCTCATGGCGTTCGTCTTGGGCGACCTCGGGCGTCATCAGGAGGCGCGCGCCGCCTCCAAGCGCGCGATCGAGCTCAATCCGCCGCTCGCCCGCGCCCAGACCAACCTCTCCCTCGAGCGCTACGACAGCGAGCGCAAAAGCCGCGAGCTGCTGCTCCGCCAGGCCCCCGAGCCCGGCATCGTCGAAGGCAACGAGCTGGCGCACTACAACCTCGGGCTCGCCTTCCGGCAGAAGGGCTACTACAACGAGGCGTTGCGCGAGTATCGTCTCGCCCTCGAGCGAGGCGAGGACCGCCGCCTCACCCTGCAAGCGATGGCCGAGGTGGAGCTCCTCAAGCGCGACCCGGCGGCGCTTGAGCTCTACGAGACCTTGCTGCGCGAAGCCCCCGACTCGCCGAAGCTGTGGAACGAGCGCGGCGTGGTCCTGCACCAGATCGGGCGCACGGCGGATGCCCTGAGCTCGTATCGCCAGGCGGCGGAGGTGGACCCCCAATACGCCCTCGCCTGGAACAACCTCGGCGTCCTGCTCGCGCACCAAGGGGAGACCGAGGAGGCGATCGAGAGCTTCCGCACCGCGCTCCAGCTCCAGGGGACGTTCGCGCCCGCGCGCCTCAACCTCGCGCTCCTCTTGTTCCAACTGCGGCGCTTCCAGCTGTCGCTCGAGGCCTACCGACAGGTGCTCGTCGCCGAGCCCGCATCCGCGGCGGCGTGGAACGGGGTCGGGGTCGTGCTGGTCGAGCTCAAGCGCTTCACCGACGCGCGCAACGCCTTCGTGCGGGCAGTCGAGGCGGACCCCGACCACGCGGGCGCGCACTACAACCTGAGCTTCACCCTCTCCAACCTCGGGGACTTCGACGGGGCCCTGCGCGCCACCAAACGCGCGCTCGAGCTCGATCCCTACTACGTCTCGCAGAAGTTCGCCCTCACGATCGACCTCCAGTTCGAGCAGGCGACGATCGGCATCGCGCCTGAGATCTCCGCCGATATCGCGGCGGAGACGCTCGGCGAGGATTTCTCCTTCGACCAGCGGTTGCTCGATAACATCTTCCAAGAACTCGCCCCGCCGCCCTCGGCCGCGCGGGAGGCGGCGCGCGCCACGCGGGACGACCCCTTGGCGCTGGCCCGCGACTACGTCAGCAAGGGCCTGATGGAGCTCGCGGCCGCGGAGGCCGTGCGGGCGGTGCAGCGCGGCGCCGAACGCGCCGATGCCGCCGTGTTGCTCGGGGACATTTTCGCCCGCCGAGGACTCCACGGCGAGGCACTCGAGCGCTACCGCGAAGCGCGCGGCCTCGCTCCGGAGCGACCCGACGCCCGCCTCGGGGAGGTCAAAGCCCTGTTCGGCCTCTCCCGAGGCGCGGAAGCCCACGGCCTCGCCGAAGAGCTCCTCACCCTCACGCCCGACGAGGTCGAGGCGCTGGTCGCGGCGGCGAAGGGGCGGGCCGCGAGCGGGGACGCCGCGGGCGCGCTCACCGCCCTCCAGCAGGCCCAGACCCGCGCGCCCGCGCGCGCCGACCTCCACAAGCTGCAAGGGGATGTGGCCCGGAGCTTGGCCGACCGCTCGGGCGCGCTGGCCGCCTACACCGCCGCGCTCGAACTCGATCCCGGCTACGTGCAGGTCTGGCTCGAGCTCGGCCGGCTCCACGAAGAGAAGGAGGAATGGCAAGCGGCGGAACAGGCCTATGAACGCGCGCTCGACACGCTGCCCACGTTCTACGAGGCCGCGCTGGCGCTCGCCGACCTCCTGCGCTCGAGCGGCCGGGTACGCCAGGCAATCACGCGCCTCGCGACGATGCTCGAGCAGGATCCCTACGACGTGAAGGCGTTGCTGCTCCTCGGACGCGCGCTGCTCGACGACAAGCGCCAGGACGCCGCGCTCGAGGCGTTTCGCCGCGTGCTCAAGTTCGACCCGGATCAGGTCGAAGCCCTGTTCCAAGTCGGGGTCGCGTTCGCGCACCTGCATCGCTACGCCGAGGCGGTGGAAGCCTGGGAGAAAGTGACGCGGCTCGACCCGGGCGGCGCGTTCGCGCAGCGCGCGCGCCTCCACGCGCGCACGGCGCTCGACCTCCAGCACATCTTCGACTCCAACGCGGCCTGAGCCATGGCGATCGAAGGCCCGCTGCGCGAACTCGGGATCCACGACGTCTTCCAGCTGCTCGACTTGAGCCGCAAGACGGGCGCCCTCCGCGTGACCTCGGAGCTGCGCGGCAACGCGGGGACGATCTACTTCCACGAGGGCACGATCATCTTCGCCGAGATCCGCAGCAATCCGCATCCCTTAGGCGCGCTCCTCTTGCGGACCGGCAAGATCACCGAAGCCGACCTCGAACGCGCGCGAGACATGCAGACGCGCCAACACGACCCACGGCGCTTGGGCGAGATCCTCGTGGCGCTCGGCGTCCTCTCGGTGCGCGAAGTGGAGCGGCAGGTGCGCTTCCAAATCGAGGAGGTCGTCTTCGAGGTC
>Ga0307477_10002895_pt1 | contig 13012 bp, 11 predicted proteins | sample atmos_gasesECM2C_FD_203316 | JGI IMG/M metagenome (GOLD analysis project Ga0307477, IMG submission 203316) | Hardwood forest soil microbial communities from Morgan-Monroe State Forest, Indiana, United States - atmos_gasesECM2C_515 | ecosystem: Environmental > Terrestrial > Soil > Temperate...
TGGGGCCCGGATTGGGGAAACGGTTTCACCACGGCCGACGCCAACGGCAGCGTGTATACCAGCCAGCAGCTGCAAACCTATGTGACATCGTTCCTGACCAATCTCGGTGGCACGTCCTGGGACGCCATTCAGGACGAGTATTGCAACAACGTGCCGGCGGGGACGACCAGCTGCGCTGCGGTCGGTGGCGGCAATTACGTCAGTGATCCGCGCAGGCAGCTGAAGGGCGTATGGAGCGATCCAACGGCGGTGCCGAGCGACATCGTAACGCTGGGCCTGGCGGAGAACGTGGCGGACGATCCACTGGCCGCGGAGGCCATACGCGCCTCGGCGCACTTCGGCTATAACCCGCAGGCGACCTACATCATCCTGACACCGCCGACGACGATCGGCACCGGGCAGCCCGTCTATTGCGGTTACCACACGCAGACGACCAGCGTCGACGGCTACGGTAATCCGTATCGCCTGCAGTACGCGTTCATACCGTTCCTCAACATGAGCTGGCCGGGGCTCGGCGCCGGCGGCTGCGGAATGAATTCTGTCAACGTCAACAGCGACAGCTTCGGTCACGGCGTCTTCGACGGATACAGCATCGTCGTCGGCCACGAGTATGCAGAGGCGGTTACCGATCCTGATAACTTCGCGAGCGTTCAGGACGGCTGGAACGATGTCCAGGGGAACGAGACCGGCGACAAGTGCGCGTGGACCGATTTGGCCAACGTCTCCATGAACAATCACACAAAGTTCGCTGTGCAGCCCTTATGGAGCAACAGGGCCTTCGATGCCACGGGCCAGGGCTGCGTGCGTTCTGCGGCTACCAACCCGCATGCCATGCCGGCGGTCGGAATCATGCCGCCGACCGTGGACATCTGCATGACTACCGGGATCTGCCCGCCGGGCGTCGCCGCTGGGCAGCCGATGCCGGTCAACATGGCCTATTTCGGGGGTAACGTGCAGACGAAGCCGAAGATCTACCTCGTCCTGTGGGGCTGGGGTGAGTCCGATGCGTTCGATCACACCTCTGCCACGAACCCCGCGAGCGATCCCGACGGTGTGGGCGCACTGATGGCGCGCTTCATCGCGGCGATCGGCGGAACCTCCTGGGACAAGGTCGCGGCCCAGTACTATCAGAGCAATTACAACGGGACCTATTCCAACGTCGGCAATCCCGCTCACGAGCTTGCAGGGGTCTGGTCCGACAACACAAGTCCCATACACGATAATCTGAGCCCGCTCGAGCTCGCGCAGGAAGCTGCCCGCGGTGTGGTCCACTTTGGCATCGGCGACTTGACCAATGCGCAGGTCGTGGTTGCCACACCGCAGAAGTTCAATGACGCTGGCTTCAACCAGAACTCCTACTGCGCCTGGCACGATTTCACGACGCCATTGTCTTATCCGCCGGTGCCTGCGGGCATGGCCTTCGTCAATATGCCCTATGTGCTCAACGCAGGTGCGGGATGCGGGAAGGACTTCGTCAATCCCGCACCGAGCGGCGATCTCGACGGGGTCACAATCGTTCTCGGTCACGAGATCGCCGAGACGCTCACTGACCCCGGTGCAGAGTCGTCGACAGGACTGGTCCAGCACGGAGCCTGGTTCGACTACCAGAGTTGGGAGATCGGCGACAAGTGCGCGTGGGTGGGGGACGGCCTGCAGGTGCCAGGCGCGCCGTTCAACATGATCGGGAACGATGGCGCTAACTATCCCGTCCAGACGCTATGGAGCAACTCGAGTTTGAACGGGGTGGGCTACTGTTCTGGAGGCCAGTGATCTGAGACTCGGGCGGCGTCCGAGGCAGGGGGCAGAGTCAATCTGCCGCCCCGTGAGTGTGAGTTTTGCGGTTGTCAGGTCTAGCCAACGACACGGCGCTGAGACCGAACAGAGTCTGATGGTCACGTTGCTCCGAGTGTCGATCGGTCCAGGACCCCGAGGCTCATGCTTCGTCAGACAACTCTGCGCAGGCCAGCAGTAGGCCCTGGCGGCTGAGAGGCAGCTCGCGGTACCTTCGGCCGGCCGCGGCGATTCGCACCTGTTGCCGCATGTGTCGCGGTGAGTAAATCCGTGCACTGAACTTGCACGAAATGGCGAATGAAGAAAAGAATGAATCGGCAGTTAGAAGTGCTTGAATTCTCGTGTAATTTGGCTCCCCGGGTTGGAATCGAACCAACGACCAACGGATTAACAGTCCGATGCTCTACCGCTGAGCTACCGGGGAACCGGGTAGGGCTGGCGAAGGGCGCGGATTCTCCGGCAACGGTGTCGGCCGAGTCAAGGAAGCGAGGCGCGCGCCGAGCGCATCGCAAGCAGCAGCCGGCCATAAACGACGACGTTGAGGGCGAGGAGCACGGCGGCGAGCGCCCACTGAACACTCCAGGTGAGTCCCGGCGGGTAAAGAACGCGCACCAGGTAATGGGCGAGAAAACCCTCGCTGTAGCCGGCCTCGCCGGCGAGGTGACGCCAGTGATTCTCGAGCGGCGTCAGCGGACAGATACTGTGCGAGACCTCCACCCAGCACCCCCAGGCGAGTGCCGGAAGATGGATCAAGGCCACCATGCGCCATCGCCAGGTGAGCAGGCCGCCGAAAATCACGAACGCCGTAAAAGCGAAATGCAGGACAACGAGACCGTCGGCGAGCAACGACCAGACCATGGGAAATCACAGCTGGGGCAGCGCGCCGCGGCTGCCGCACTCTGCCTGCACTCAGGCGGCGACGCGTCCGACAAGCATGCGCGACATACGCTCAAGCGCCTGCTCGAGCACCGGCAGGCTGCAGGCAAACGACAGTCGCGCGTGCCCGGGTGAACCGAATGCCGATCCCGGCACGACGGCCACGCCTGCCTCGCTGAGCAACATCTCGGCGAACTCGCTGTCGTCACGGCAACCGAGTGCCGCCATCGCGCGGGAAACGTCGGCGAACGCATAGAAAGTGCCCGCACCCGGCAGGCAGCTGAGGCCGGGCAGCGAATTCAGGGCACGTACCACGAAGTCGCGCCGTTCCTTGAAAGCCTCGTTCATTCGCGTGACGCACGACTGATCACCGCCCAATGCCGCGACCGCCGCCTTCTGCGAGATGCTCGAGGCATTGGAGGTCGACTGACCCTGGATGGTGCTCATCGCGGCGATGAGCTCCTTCGGGCCGCCGCAGTAGCCGAGGCGCCAGCCCGTCATCGCATAGGCCTTCGACACGCCGTTGATGGTGACGGTGCGGTGGTAGAGCTCGGGAACGGCCGTAGCGAGGCTGCAGAAGGGCTCGGGTTCCCAATAGATCTTCTCGTACATGTCATCGGTGCCGATGACGATGCGGGGATGCTGGAGGAGCACTTCGCCGAGCGCGCGCAGCTCCGCTCGCGTATAGGCGGCACCCGTCGGGTTGCACGGACTATTGAGAAGCACCAGGCGGGTCTTCGGCGTGATCGCCGCACCAAGCTGGCGCGGCGTGATCTTGTAGCCCTGCGCCATGCCCGCGAGTGGCATCACCGGCAGGCCGTCCGCCAGCAGCACCATATCGGGATACGACACCCAGTAGGGTGCCGGAATGACGGCCTCGTCACCCGGATCGAGCACCGCCATGCAGAGGTTATAAAGGCTCTGCTTGGCGCCGGAAGAGATGAGGATCTGGGAGCGGTCGTAGCGCAGGCCGTTGTCGCGCTCGAACTTGGCAATGATCGCATCCTTCAGCTCATCGATCCCTTCGACGTTCGTGTAGCGGGTGAAGCCGCTCTTGATCGCCTCGATCCCGGCCTCCCCGATGTGTGCCGGGGTATCGAAGTCCGGCTCGCCCGCGCCGAGCCCAATCACATCCTTGCCCTGCGCCTTGAGGCGCGCCGCGCGGGCGGTGACGGCCAGCGTCGGCGAAGGCTTAATGCGCTGCACGCGCCGCGAAAGGGGCAGGGGCACCGGATTTTCCCGTAGCTCGCTTGAGTTCGGACTGCACCGCTATATTAAGGGATTGCGGAGGGCCCGGCCATCAGGACCGGACCTGACGAGCCGCCGCAGCAGATGGATTTAGTGGCACAGCAGGTTTAATGGCACAGCACCTTTTCAATCTCGAAGCCGATTACGCACCCGCGGGTGATCAGCCAGAAGCGATCGACAAGCTCGTCGAGGGGCTCAACGAAGGTCTGGCGCATCAAACGCTGCTCGGTGTCACGGGCAGTGGCAAGACGTACACCGTCGCCGGCGTGATCGAACGCGTGCAACGGCCGACCATGGTCCTGGCGCACAACAAGACGCTCGCCGCACAGCTCTATGGCGAGTTCCGCGAGTTCTTCCCGCATAACGCGGTCGAATATTTTGTCTCTTACTACGATTACTACCAGCCCGAGGCCTACGTTCCGTCCTCCGACACCTACATCGAGAAGGACGCCTCGGTGAACGAGCACATCGAGCAGATGCGCTTGTCCGCCACCAAGGCACTGCTCGAGCGGCCGGATTCGATCATCGTCGCCACCGTGTCGTCGATCTACGGTCTCGGTGATCCGCAGGCGTACCTGTCGATGGTGCTGCATCTGAAGCGCGGCGATCGGCTCGAGCAGCGCGCGCTCCTGCGTCGACTGGCCGAGATGCAGTACACCCGCAACGAGCTCGACCTCACCCAGGGCACGTACCGGGTGCGCGGCGATGTCATCGATATCTTTCCGGCGGAGTCCGAGCGCGAAGCGGTGCGGGTGGAGCTGTTCGACGAAACGATCGACTCGATCACTCTGTTCGATCCTCTGACCGGTGCCATCACGCGCAAGGTGCCACGCTTCACCGTCTATCCCGGCACCCACTACGTCACACCGCGCGAGCGCCTGATAGGGGCGGTGGACCAGATCCGCGACGACCTGCGCGCGCGCCTGGCGGAGCTGCGCGCGGCGGGGCGGCTGCTCGAAGCTCAACGCCTCGAGCAACGCACGCTGTTCGACATGGAGATGATCAAGGAAGTGGGCTATTGCGCCGGCATCGAGAACTACTCGCGCTACCTTTCCGGACGTGCGCCCGGGGAGCCGCCGCCGTGCCTGTTCGACTATTTGCCGCGCAACGCCCTGCTGATAGTCGACGAGAGCCACCAGACCCTTCCGCAGCTCGGCGCGATGTACCGTGGCGATCGTTCTCGCAAGGAGGTACTGGTCGAGTACGGCTTCAGGCTCCCCTCGGCTCTCGATAACCGGCCGCTCAAGCTCGAGGAGTGGGAACAGCTTGCGCCGCAGATGATCTTCGTCTCCGCGACACCGGCGGACTACGAGGCCAAACACTCCTCGCAAGTGGTCGAGCAGCTCGTGCGTCCGACAGGGCTCATCGACCCGGAGGTCGAGGTGCGCTCCGCAAGCACCCAGGTGGATGACGTGCTGTCAGAGATCAGGAAGTGCACGGCGCACGGCGAGCGGGTGCTCATCACGACGCTCACGAAGCGCATGGCAGAGGATCTCACCGATTATCTCAACGAGCACGACGTCAAAGTGCGCTACCTGCACGCCGACATCGAAACCGTGGAGCGCACGGAGATCATTCGCGATTTGCGCCTCGGCAAATTCGACGTGCTGGTCGGCATCAACCTGCTGCGCGAGGGGCTCGACATGCCCGAAGTGTCGTTGGTGGCGATCCTGGACGCGGACAAGGAGGGTTTCCTGCGATCGGACAACTCTCTCATCCAGACGATCGGCCGCGCGGCGCGCCACATTCACGGCCGGGCGATCCTCTACGCCGAGCGCATGACCGGCTCGATGCAGCGGGCAATCGATGAGACCAATCGCCGCCGCGGGAAGCAGCTCGAGTTCAACGCCGCCCACGGCATCACCCCGCGCGGCATCCAGAAAGCCGTCACCGACATCATGGAAGGCGCGCGCGCGGACGGCTCCGCCGCGGCCGCGCGACGCGCAGGCAGTGCGGGAGCAGTGACGGCAGAGGAGCTCAAGCCCGAGGCGCTCGCGCGACAGATCAAGAAACTCGAGGCGGAGATGCTTCGCAAGGCACGCAACCTCGAGTTCGAGGAGGCGGCGCGGCTGCGTGATGAGATCGAGCAACTCAAACAGCGTGAGCTCGGATTTCCGCGCCCGGCGATACGAGCGTAAGTGGTTGGAATGTCACGAATTAGCTTGCGTGGTCGGCGTCGCTCTTGTATCGTTCGCGGCCCTCGTCTGAGGACGGTTTTTCAGGCGCGTAGCTCAGTGGTAGAGCATCACCTTGACATGGTGGTGGTCGGTGGTTCGATCCCACTCGCGCCTACCATATTTCAGGCGCCAGATCAGCGTGTTAGACATGCTTCGGGACTGAGCCCAAAAAAACCCTGCGCAAAATTCGCGACTGGATGCCCGTGGAGGCGCGCAGGCGTTCCTCCGGCGCGATGAACCGCCTACTCCTTGCCGGTCTCCCGGCGCACTGTCCACCAAACCGGGTGAAGATCACTCGACGACATCCCCCTCGCGCGGGTGACGCGCCCGCGGAACCCCGCACCGCCCGATCGACGTCCAGCCTTATCCCATCCGGCTGGTGAACTGGTTCATGTCGAAATAGTCGCGCCAGGCTCTGATCTTGCCGTCACTGACCTCGAAGGTCCCCATGACCGGCAGCTCGAACGACTTGTCAGGGAGCTTGAAGACGTCCACCCGCTCGGTCATCACGACCGGACCGTTGGCTGCGATGTTGATGACGCGGAACTGGATGCTCTCGATGCCTGGCGCGCCAGGGCGGATGAACGAGGCGATATTGTTCGCGATGGCCTCCCTGCCGGTGACCGGCGCCAGAGGAATATTGTGGTAGACGGCGTCGTCGGTGAGAAATGCGGCCAGCTCGGCCGCCCCGATATTGTCGGACCACGCCGCGCAGAACCTGCGCACTACCTGGATCGGGCTCTCCATCTGGCTCCTCCTGTGGTCGATCTTGGTGGCACATCGCTGGGCGCCCATCACTGCCAGCCCCGCAGCTGATACGACTCCGGCGCCACCAACCGCATATAAAAACCTACGGCGCGAGCCCCGGCTCACACTCCACGGACGCGCGTTGTCGTTAGGCCGGTGTAGGTCTAGCTCTGCAGGGCGAGCGCGGTAGCCGAAACCCTTTCTCCGCTCGGGCTGAGCACGTCTGCGGTCAGGGTTGGCGCGCCTGCTGCGACCGGAGACCTAACGCTGCCTTACCGATGCCGCTGCCGCAGGTGCCGAACACGACGAGCCGGTCGTCGAAACTGACTTGTTCGTCGGAGTCCGTTTTTTAGTCCTCTAGCAGCCGCTCTCCCGGAACGAGTGATTCTCAGTTGCAGGCTATCTAGGTCACACCTTGTCAGCCGACTCGGTAGCGTACCTCCACCCCATATTGGAAACCACGCACGTTAGCTCGCATGCCGTCTTCGAAATTCAGTCGGCGAGCAGCCGATTCGCCGACGAAAAGCTGAAGACAGATGACTGCTGCTGCAAAAACCCAGTCGCAACGCGATCTGTTCAGTCGGCAATTCGGGCCGATTAATTAGCAGGTCACGGGCAGCATCCAAACGCCTCCTGAGGACGTAGGCGTGCGGCGGCATTCCCATACTTTGACGAAATGCGCGCTCGAAGTGACGAATGCTGACGCCCGCAAGCGAGGCCAAGTTGCGCAATTCTATGGGGTGTCCGAGTGTGTCTTCTATGTACTCGAGAACCAGCTTGAGCCGGCGCCCCGGAAGGCCCCCGATGGGTCGCGGCGGAATTGCCGTCAAGGTCGAATAGTGGTGAATCAGATGATCCGCTAGGAATTCACAAGCACTCTCGGCATACAACCGTCCTGCTGGAGATCGGTGCGCCGCTTCGCGTGCAAGATTTAGCGTCAACGCGTCGATCACCGGATCGCGAATTAGGAACTGCCTGATGATTCCGACATTCTTGGAATCCACATCCCAATTTTCCTCGATCGCGCGCGATAAGAACGCCGGACGAACCAGGATGACGGCAGCACGCGAAGATCCGCTTGCCTCCCATACCGCATCGATACCGGGTGGAGTGAGAACGATTGTTCCTGGGTCGGTCCAACCTTCAGCTACGTTGGCACCGATCAAGCGGCGAGCGAAGTGACGCCCAGCCGTGTATACACCAAGCGCATAATCGCGAAACGCTCCGTGAGCATATAGCGGCGTCTGATCGATAAGGTGCACGGAAAAAGGATCCCATTCCGCCGACACCCCGGGTAGAGCGCCCGAGAGTTCCCTGAATTCGGTGATTGTTGAACCTTCGTGACGCACGACTTGACCCAGGCGGCAGCGACGACGAAAGCCTCATAGGCTCCTGGTCGCCAGCGATTCTATCCAGCGTCTCAGATTCACGCCATTGCTTTCAAATTTCCCGCTGAGATATTCGGGCGTCACCTGTTCAGTACAGGGTGTCCCGCGCCATGCTCTGAGCAGTCGGGACGGCGAGTCCCTGCGGTTCGCGACGCGGCCGCTGGCAATCGATCATACGTGCGAGGCACCGGAAAGCGCCATGTCGTGCGCTGGAGGACGGATGATGAGCAATTCAGTGGGTCATCTGATGGAAAGAAATCTTCTGGAAGTGTTCGGCCAGAGGAATCCAGAACTCCGCAAGAGCGTCATTAGCGAAATCTACGCGGAAGACTGCATTTTCTTTGAGGGGAACGAAAAGATCGTCGGTCGCGACGCCCTCAACGCAAGGGTGGATAAGATTCTTCAAGGCGCTCCGGGACTCACATTCCGTATGGCGGGTCCCGCGCAAGTGAACCACGACCACGGCCGATTGCTCTGGCAGTTCGGCCCCGAGCGAGCCGCCCCTGTCGTCACCGGGATGGATGTCGCGGTGTTCGAGCGCGGGAGAATCCACGCCCTCTACACATTTATCGACAAAGCCTCGAGCGATTGACCCGGAGGAGAGGCAACTGCCCAAGCACAAAGTCCGCCGTCGCGTTCCATTGAATAGTGCTGAACAGTAGGAGCTACAAATGCACAAGGCCGCCTTCACGCCCGAGAACGCCGCGATGCTACTCATTGACCGTCAGCTCGGCACCAAGGGCTGGACGCACTCTCACGACATCAACCTCGTCGAGGCAAAACCACTGTCGTTCCACTTTTCGCGACACAGATAGTCAATTTGCAAGGCCCCCGCGTCCCAATGCGGAACGCTAAGGTCGCGCCAGTCGAAAGGCACTTCAACGGAGAGGAATCTGCAATGTCGCTGCCATCAAATAACTCAGGTCGGTCCGCTGTCGTTACCGGCGCCGGCAGCGGTCTTGGACGCGATATCGCCCTCGGGCTTGCCACCAAGGGCTACGTCGTTTTCGGTACGGCGCTCAACGCCGGGGAGGTCCAGGATTTGAAAGAGGCCTCCGGCGGGCGCGTCAGCCTCACAGTCTGCGACATCACCAAAGAGCAGGCTGTGAGAGCGTGGGCTGCCAGCGTGTCCGACGCCCAGGGCGGCGGCGGCCTAAGTCTCCTCATCAATAACGCCGGCATTCTCACTCCCGGGCCTCTGGAGGTTCTGCCGCTCGACGCCGTGCGGCATGAGTTCGAGGTCAATGTGTTCGGCGCTTTGTCGGTCGTCAACGCGTTCCTGCCGGCGCTGCGGAAAGCGCGCGGGCGCATCGTGCAGATCAGCACCTGGACCGCCAGCCTTCCGCTTCCTTTCAACGGGCCATCGGGCGCATCGAAGGCAGCGATGGAGGTGTTTGCGACCATCTATCGGGCCGAATTGAAACCCTTCGGAATCGACGTCGTCGTCGTGTCGGCCGGCAATATGCGAACCGGCGGGCCGGCGAAGACCGCGGCGGCGCTCGCGCGCACGGCCGAGCGGATGACGGCGCAAGAGCGCGATCTCTACGGACGGGCGTTCGACACGTTCGCTGCGAAACTCAACAGCATGCAGGGGAGCGGGCTCGCCTCAGCCGAGGCCGCGGCGCGCGTGATCGAGGTGACAGAGCAGAACCCGGCACCACGCTTAGCTGCGGTTGGCCGGGATACCGAAGAAATCCTTCGCGCGGTGCGGGAGCAATCGGACGCAGAACAGGATACTCTCCGCCTCGAGCTCGTCGGACTGAACTAGAAGACAAACCTCCTCAACTCCGCGTTACGGAGAGAACCATGATCGAACTCGTTGACGCGGCTGACAGCCGCGCCGTGGGCAACAAGAGCAACGTGCTCGCGCTGTATGAGTTGATGATCAATCAGAAGCGATCCGAAGAGGCGGCGGCCAAATTCATCAGCCCGTCATACATCCAGCACAACCCGATCATTCCAGACGGGCCTGTCGCGCTCGGTCAGTTCTTCGGAAAGGTCACGAGGGAACGAGCCCGCGCGCGCGTCGTCGTCCACAAGATCATTGCCGTCGCCGACCACGTCTGGGCGCATGTGAACTTCCTGAATCTGTTCACCGATGATCCGAACGATACCGGCATCGCTGGCGTCGACATCTATCGGATGAATGCCGAGGGCAAGGCAGTCGAGCACTGGGACACCTTGCAGCTCGTGGGAACACGCCAGAACTCCGCCCCGCTCATCGCCCCGAACATCCCGCGGGCCAACGCCAACGGCATGTTCTGAGAGAACGAAAGGCTTACGAGCGACGTACCCGGTTGTGCCCGATTGCAATCCCGGGAGGACACGAAAATGAGCAGAGCAGCAGAGCGTTCCCAGATTTGAAGAGGGGTTGCCCACACGACGGCTATCCAGCGGCTCGTGGCGGCGGGTGCGGTTCCGTAAAAACTGATGCTTCGCGACTCGAAACGGAAGTACGGACGTCCGGAACCGTGGCGCCGGGCAAACGACGCCGAGAGCCTCGTCTCACGGTTTGTGCCGAAGAGGATTCCGAAGTGATCCTCGACCGTCACTGCCTGAAGTTCACTAGCAAGGAGCCGTAACATGAGCAATGACAATGTGGCCGCTATTCGTAATGCTTATGCGGTTGCAGAACGAAAAGATCTGGAGGGCTGGATCAGCTTGTTCACGCCCGATGGGGTGTTCACCGACAATTCGGTGGGTGCGACCTACCGTGGTCGCGCCCTCGCCGACCCAGTGCGCAACTTCGGTACGGCGTTTTCCAACATGCACCGCGAGCTATATCGGATCTATACCGATGGCAGTGTCGTCGTGGTGCAACTGGCCCTGCAGGGCACCCACGATGGCCCGCTGCAGCTTCCCTTTGGCAAGCTGCCTGCCACGGGTAAGCAAATGGACGCGCCCTGCTGCGACGTGTTCGAACTCAAAGACGGCAGGATCAGACGCTTCGACTGCTACCCTGAGGGGTCAGTCATCTTTGCTCAGCTGGGGGTCTTGAACAACCTCGACGCCGCTTTGAGTCACTGAGAATCGTGGTGCGTTCGGGCTTTGACGGCCTTGGCCTGCTCGGGCAGAGGCAGTAGATCACCGCAGCCCAATCGCCAGGCTCCAACATTCGAGGAGAGCCGCAAGTAGCGGGCGGCCCCTCGACTGACCGCTTAAGAGAGACTTGCGTTGCGCGTTCAAGAGGCCGCTCTTGGCAGAGACGCACCATCCCTACGTAAAGGCGAAGCGGAACGCCTGAGACAGAGAGCTTCGTTCTTGCGGACTAAACCATGATCAGCGAGGCTCCCTTGGTACAGCGCCTTGACGGATGGGGCTGCGAGGGGTCCCGGCGCAGATTCCTGACTGGCGCCGCGGCGCTCGGCGCGACGGCGCTCTGGGCCGGTACCGACACAACCGCGGAGGCCTCCATCTCGAAGCTGATTGACACCCATCAGCACTTTTATCCACCCGCCTACCAGAAGGCTTGGACCGCTTGGGCGGACCAGCGCGGCCTGCCACGCCTTGGCGTGGAACTGTCCTGGAGGAAGGACCAGGCCTTCGAAGCCATGGACAAGAGCGGCATCTCGACCGGCATGCTCTCGCTGCCGTCGACGCCCGGCGTGTGGTTCGATGGCGGCGCCAAGATGGCGCAAGACATGGCGCGGATCTGCAACGATTTCGCCGCCGAGATGATTCGCGACCATCCTAGCCGCTATGGGCTCTTCGCCCCGCTGTCGATGCTCGAGATCGATGCGACGTTGCGCGAGATCGAATACGTATTCGACGTATTGAAGGCCGACGGCATCAATTTGCAGACCAACTACGGCGACAAGTGGCTCGGCGATCCAACCTACAGGCCGATCCTCGAAGAGCTGAACCGCCGCAAGGCGGTCGTCTTCGTGCATCCGCTGGTGGCGAGCTGTTGCGGCAATCTCAGCGTCGGCGTGCCGCCCGCCGTCATCGAGGTGCCGCACGATACAACGCGCACGATAGTCAGCCTTCTGCTCAGCGGTGCGTTTGTGCGCTTTCGCTCCATCAAATGGCTGTTCTCCCACGGCGGCGGCACGATCCCGATGCTCGCTGGACGCATCGCGGCGTTTTATGATCAGCAAGCGCGCGGCCCGAACGGATTTGCCCCGGACGGCGTCGAAGCCGAGCTCCGCCGCCTCTACTACGACACGGCGAATGCCACTCACCCGGCGGCCATGGCGGCGCTGTTGAAGCTCGTTGCGGTCTCGCAGGTCACCTACGGAAGCGACTATCCGTATTTTGGGCTCGACCAAATCAACAGCTTGCGGCAGCTCGGACTGTCGCCGGAGGATCTTGCGGCGATCGCCGGGGGCAACAGCGGCAGATTGATGCCACGGTTAGGTGCGTGAGCCGAGAATTGCGCCTCGCGCCAAGGGCGTCAGTTGGCGGGAGCGCTGCTCTGGGAAGCAAAGCGGGCCAAAGGCTGGAGTCCGCAGTGGGTGACAAAGCTCAAGGAGGATATGAGCGCTGCCGGAGCGGATGTCGGCATCTTGGTGAGCGTGGGGCCTTGCTAACCGAATGAATGGGAGGCGGGGACGCTGTTCGATCTCCACGTCCACAGCACGACCGACTCGGCATCGCGCCGCTTGAAGTCGGTTGAGTTCTTGCCCAAAATCGCGCGCCCGAAACCAATTGGGGGCCCTGGTACTAAACGGCTTAAATTGCACTCGCGACGATACGACGTTTTCACTGCCAGATCAGGTAGTTGCGTGGATCGAGCCCCCATTTTGACACGGTGGTGGTCGGTGGTTCGGTCCCACTCGCGCCTAC
>Ga0307477_10002896_pt1 | contig 13007 bp, 9 predicted proteins | sample atmos_gasesECM2C_FD_203316 | JGI IMG/M metagenome (GOLD analysis project Ga0307477, IMG submission 203316) | Hardwood forest soil microbial communities from Morgan-Monroe State Forest, Indiana, United States - atmos_gasesECM2C_515 | ecosystem: Environmental > Terrestrial > Soil > Temperate...
GTCGAGCTCCATATTGCGGACTTCCTTGGGGACAGGGAGCATCCCCATCAGGCCCGAGAGAGGTCCCATTTTCTTGACCGCCTGAAGCTGTTCCAGGAAATCGTCGAGGGTGAAACGCCCAGCGGCGATTTTTGCGACTGCCTTTTCGGCATCCTCACGGTTCAGCGCCTGCTCGGCGCGGTCTATCAACGTGAGGACATCGCCCATGCCGAGGATCCGCCCGGCCATACGGTCAGGGTGGAAAACCTCGAAATCCTCTAGCTTTTCGCCGGTGGACGCAAACGCGATCGGCTTTCCAACGACTTCTTTTACCGATAACGCCGCACCGCCCCGAGCGTCCCCGTCGACCTTGGTCAATATGACCCCGTCGAGCTCGAGGGTTTTATGGAACGCCTCCGCTGTAGTTACGGCGTCCTGGCCCGTCATGGCGTCGATAACGAGGAACGTGTAACGCGGTTGGACTGTCGCCGAAATCTGGCGGACCTGCTCCATCAGCTCTGTGTCAATGGACAACCGGCCAGCGGTGTCGACGATCAGCACGTCACGTCCTACGCGGATGGCTTCGGCCAAGCCCTTTTTGGCGACGGTCACGGGGTCCGACGGGTCTGAGTACACCGGGACGTTGACCTGCCGGCCGAGGACGCGCAGCTGCTCGACCGCAGCGGGGCGCTGGAGGTCGGCCCCGACCAGTAGCGGGTTGCGACCTTGCTGCTTGAACCAGCGTGCGAGCTTGGCGGCGACGGTCGTCTTCCCGGCACCCTGCAGGCCTGCAAGGAGCACCACCGTCGGGGGCCTTGACGCGTAGGTGATCTTCAGCGCGATGCCGCCGAGGATCCTTACGAGCTCGTTGTTGACTGCCTTGATCACCTGCTGGCCCGGGGACAGGCTTCGCGAGATCTCCGCTCCTACCAGTTCCTCACGCAGGCGCCCGATAACGTCTCGAACTACCAGCAGGTTTACGTCGGCCTGCAGCAGCGCCATGCGGATCTCCCGCAGGGCCTCGTCGACGTCCTCCTGGTTCAGCCGGCCGCGCCCACGCAAGCGCGTGAAAATGCCTTCGAACCGGTCAGAAAGAGCCTCGAACATTTAGCCAGCCATGCTACCGGCCCGCCGGACCAGACCCTTGTGAGCCGGCCTTGTGGGATCGTACTAATTATGAGGTAGTTTCATGTTATTCTGATGCTCGCCCTGTTTGACCAGCAATTCGGCGTGGCCGCCTATGACCAGCTTCGCGCCCTTGGGCTTAGCCGTCACCGGATCGCAGTGGCAGTCGACAGCGGTTGGCTCGTGCGCCAGGGCCGTTGGCTGGTGCTAAGTACGCAATGGACGGCCGAAGGGCCCGGGCCGGGACAACGGGAGGCCCAGTGGCGCCACGACCTGTACTCGGCCATTTTTTCTTGCTCGCCGCGCGTGAGAGCGACCGTCGTGTGCTTCCGCCGCACTGCAGCAGCCCTTTGGGGCCTCGACGGTGTCGAGCCTGGCTTTGTGGAGCTCGCCGTCACGTCCGGTCGTCCGAGCTCGGGAACCTTGTACCGGCCACGGAGCTTCGAGCCGGCCGCGCTCGCTGACCTCGACGGCCTGCGCGTCACATCGGTCACACGCACTCTGCTCGACCTCGGCCAGGTTGTCGGCCCCGAAATAGTCGAGCGGGCGCTCGAGTCGGCGCTCCGCAAGGGTCACGTCTCGGTTGACGCCCTGGTTGAGGCGGTTGCTGCCGTCCCGCGTCTGCGGGGGGCGGGCGCGCTCCGCTCGGTTCTTGCCAGTCGTCCGCCGGGAGCGCCCCCTACGGAGAGCGACGCCGAGACCCTGTTCCTACAGCTCGCTCGCCGGGCGGGTTTGCCCGAGCCACTCCGACAGTTCTCCGTTCCCACCAGCGAAGGAGCATTCCGGCTCGACTTTGCTTGGCCGCTTCGTCGCGTTGCCGTGGAGATCGACGGAGCAGCCACCCACGCTTCTCGCGAGGCGCTCAGCCGCGACCTACGTCGGCAAAACCGGCTTCTGCTGTCGATGGTGCCAGCGGGTTGGGCGCTCCTACGCTTCACGTGGGACGACCTGGTCGACCCGCGCTTCGCCGGTCAAGTGGTCGATAAATTGCGCGAGGCGTGGGTCATCGGCCTCAACCAGGCGCCCTCCACCTCCCTGTCGCCCTCCACCTCCCCGCCAGCCGCAAACTTTTCATGGCGGTGACCGATCCGTTCCGCCAGCGACCGCATCACTGACGCTGGTGCAAAGAAATCGACGTGGCGGTGACCGATCGAGCCATCGCGAACCCACGTTTGCGGTTTTCGGCGCCGGCCGCCTCCATTTCACCCTCGCCGGGCCTCGAACCGGCCTGGCGGCACCGGCGGCGGCACAGGCGGTGGCGCCTCGCTTGGCCGGAAAGTGCCCGGCTGACCTAACCTGCCCGCATGAGCGCGGCCGTGGTGGGAACTTCGCCGGCCGCAGCGAAGCAACTGCCCACCGGCCCCGAAAAGGTCAAGGCCGTGCGCCAGATGTTCGACGCCATCGCCGAGCGCTATGAGCTCGTAAACGCCATCGTGTCGCTCGGGATGGACCGGGGTTGGCGGCGCCGCTGCATCGATGCTCTCGAACTGCCGGTTGGTTCGGTTGTCCTCGACGTCGCTTGCGGTACGGGGGACCTCTGCCGTGAGCTCGACCGCCGTCTCCTGCGCCCAGTCGGGGTTGACCTCTCCTCCGGCATGCTCGCACACGCCCGCGCGCCCGGCCCCTTGGTCCACGCCGATGCCCTTTTCAGCCCGTTCCGGGCAGCCGCCTTCGATGGCACCGTAAGCGGCTTCGCCCTGCGCAACGTCACCGACATCGGGGCGCTGTTCGTCGAACTGGCCCGCGTCACCCGTCCCGGCGGGCGCATCTCGCTCCTCGACCTCGCTGAACCCGAGGCTCAGGTGTTGCGGCTGGGCCACCGCCTGTGGACGAACTATGCAGTGCCGCTCGTCGGATCTGCGCTGTCCGACGCAGCTGCATACCGGTACCTGCCCCGCAGCTTCGCCTACCTTCCGCCAGCCTCTCGGGTTGTCGAGCTGCTCGAGCAAGCGGGCTTCGGTGCCGTCGAACACGAGCTCCTGTCCGGTGGCATAAGCCAGCTCTACATTGCGACCCGAAAGCACCAGGTCGGGACACGATGACCCTCACAGCCCGCGAACAAGGGGGCGGCTCGGCCCGGCACAAGCGTGCTCTCCAGGCGGCCGGACGGGTTGTGTCTACGACACTCGAGATCGACGCCAAGTTGCTTCCCGGGCTGGTCCGGGCGGCAGGCTACGACGGGCGGCGCCTGTGGACCCGCGCCGATGCCAGCCTGCTCGGATTGGGCGAAGCCCTCCGGCTACCTCTGCCGGCCGGCTGGGCTGCACCCGAGCGCACATCGCTCGTCAACGATGTCCTGGCGGCTATCGCGTCTCACGACGATCTCGGCCTTCCCGGCTGCGGGCCCGTCGCCATCGGGGCGCTCCCCTACGACCCGGCCTCCGGAGGCCACCTGGTGATCCCCCGGCTCGTCCTTGGCCGCCAGGGTGCCAGGAGCTGGGCCACGCTCATTGAGCCCCGCGGGCGCACAGGGCCCGACCTGCGTCGCGCCGTTCAGGACGAACTGGACGAGCTACGGCACGAGCCCCCCCTCGAGACCCTCCCCGATGGGTTCGAGCTCGCAGCTTGCATCCCTCACGACGAGTGGAAGCAGCTCGTCGCCAAGGCAGTTGGAGAAATGGAGGGCGGTTCACTGGCCAAGGTCGTCCTGGCCCGCCAAGTCGAGGTGCTTGCGAACCGGCCCTTCGTCCTACCTGAGGCCCTTGCCAGGTTGGCCTCGCTGTACCCCTCCTGCACGGTCTTCCACGTCGAAGGCTTCATCGGGGCCAGCCCAGAGGTACTGGTTTGGCGAATGGGCGCGAAGATCCTGAGCCACCCGCTCGCGGGCACAGTGGCGAGGAGCGGCGACCCGGCAACAGACGAAGCTCTGCTTGCGGCCCTCATGGGTTCGCGAAAAGACCGCCACGAACACCAGCTGGTCGTAGATGCGATAGCGGCCAAACTGCGGCCCTTCTGTGCCTCCCTCGATGTCCCCAAGGCCCCCACGGTCATGCTGCTGCGCAACGTCTCACACCTCGGGACCGAGATCCGTGGGTCGCTCTCCAACGCCAGCACACCGTTGCCCACCAGTCTCGAGCTCGCCGCCCTCCTCCAACCAACGCCGGCCGTGGGCGGCTTGCCGGTGGACGCTGCCCTGCGTTGGCAACGGGACAACGAGGGCTTCGACAGGGGTTGTTATGCCGGCCCCGTCGGCTGGGTCGACAGCCGGGGGGACGGCGAGTGGGCGCTCGGGTTGCGCAGCGCGAGCGTCTCGGGCCGTCGAGCCGTGCTTTACGCGGGCAACGGCATCGTCGCCGGCTCCGACCCAGACGCAGAGCTGGCAGAGACCCAGCTCAAGCTACAAGCGCTCCTGGCAGCCCTGGTCCGGCCCTGACACTGCGGCCCCAGGGCTAGCGCCACGAGAGGACGCTAGGTCGCGGGACCGGCGAGCCCCGCCACAGCCGCCTCGACGGCGGCGTGCAATCGCCGGTGAACGGCCACGTTGCCGGCGCGGTCCGTCTTTGCAACAAACACGCGAAGGCCCTTGCCCTGACCGCCCTCGGAAACGGCGCTCGCCAGGCGCGCCAGGTCCGGTACCTCCTCGGCTGCAACGCCGTACCCTCTCGCCAAGGCAACCAGGTCAGCCCTGTGCGGCGTGCCCCATAGGCGCTCGAAGCGCGCCGGCGGCTGGGAGCCCGCCTGCGGTAGGAAATTGAAAATTCCCCCTCCGTCGTTGTCAACGATGACCACGTCGAGGTCGACCCCCGCGCTGGCAGCCCCCAAAAGTGCCCCAGCGTCGTAAAGGAAGGCGAGGTCGCCGAGCAACGCCGTGACGGGCCCGGCGTTCCCCGACGTCGCAAAGCCAAGAGCAGTTGACAGCACTCCGTCGATGCCGTTGACACCCCGGTTGGCCACCACCGCGAGCCCGACGCGCGGGCGGCCCCACCACTCCACATCGCGGATCGGCATCGACGACGCGACCACCACCGTCCCTCCCGCCGGCACCGCATCGACCAACGCCCGGGCGATGCCCGGCTCCGTGAGGTCGACCTCGTGGGCGAGCGCGGCGTCTATGGCGTCCTGGGCAGCCGATTCCGCCAGGGACCAGCGGCGAGCCCAGTCGCTGCCGACCTGCTCCTTGACCGCCTTGGCGACTGCTTGGCACAAGGCCGAGGGGCTCGTGACCACCACTTCGCCAGGGACATGGTCGGGAGCGGCCCAGACGCCCCAGGGGTCGACGAGGACCTGGGTGCAGGAAAGCCCCGCCAACCACTCATTGACCACACGGGAAGCCCAGGGAGCGCCGAGGCGCACAACGACGTCGGGGTGCCACCCTTGGACGACCGCCGACCGCAGCAACGCATCGGCGGCCCCGATCGCACCCGGCAGCCGGCAGCCGCTGAGCGGAGAGGCGATCACCGGCCACCCGGTCGCCGCCGACAGCTCCGATATCGCCTCGGCGCCGATCGCTCCCCGGCCCAAGTCGCCGCCCCCGCCGGCGACCACCAGGCCGCGCTCCCCTGCCCCGGCCAGCAATTGGACGATGTCGCCCGGCGGTACGTCCTCCTCGCGGGCCCGCAGCCGGTGCCAGGGAGCACCGCCAGGCCGGCCGCTGCCGACGAGAGCGAGGGCTCCCACATTTGGCTCTCGCCCACCTGGCTCTCGCCCATCTCGCTCCGGCCCATCTGGCTCTCCCCCATCTGGCTGCGGCCCATCTGCCTCCGCCCCCCAGCCGAGCACGAGGTCGGCCGACCCCAGCAAAGGCTCACGGAAGGCCAGGTTCAGGTGCACCGGGCCAGCCCGGCGTGCTCCCCCACGAGCCTCGAGCACCGAGCGCGAGGCGAGCGACCTCCACGACTCAGCCGCCGCCAGCTCGGGGACACCGGGACTGGCTTCCCAGCGGACAGCGTCCCCGTAAAGGCCAACCTGGTGAACGGTCTGGGGAGCGCCCGAGTCCTGTAGTTCGGGCGGGCGGTCAGCGGTTACGGCGAGCATGGGCACCGCTGAGTGATGTGCTTCGAGGACCGCTGCATGCAGTTCGGCCGCAGCGGTGCCGCTCGTCGTGACGACCGCCGCTGGCGAGCCCGAAGGCGATGCCAAAGCGAGGCCCAAGGCGAAGAACCCGGCCGAGCGCTCGTCGAGCAGCACGTGGAGGCGGAGCGCACCCCGTTCAGCCGCTTCGGCCAGGGCAACGAGCAGGGGGGTCGACCTCGAGCCCGGGCACGCAACAGCGTCGGTGACACCGCCACGCACCCACTCGTCCACCACGACGCGGGCAAAGGCTGCCTGGATGTCGTTGGCCGCAAAGGACGTCATCGCGACAAGATCACGGTCTGCACAAGATCACGGTGTGCACAAGATCGCTGTGTGGCCCAAGATCGCAGTGTGGCCCAAGATCACCGCCTGGCCCAAGATCACCGACTGGCCCGAGATCACCGTGTGAGACAGTACACCGCCCTCTCGGCAAGCTTTACCGGCCCCTCCTCGGGCTCGGCGGCGCGGCCGCTCGTGTTGCTGCATGGCTTCACTCAGACGGGAGCATCGTGGGCCCCCGTTGTCGCCGAACTGGGAAGCCGCCTCCCCATCATCCTCCCGGACGCGCCCGGCCATGGGGGGTCGTCCGAGGTCAGGGCGGACCTATGGCGTACCGCTGACCTGCTGGTCGAGACCGTGGGCAGGCCGGCGTTGTGGGTGGGTTATTCGATGGGCGGGCGCATGGCCCTTCACGTTGCGGTTGCCCACCCCGACCAGGTCGAGGGCCTCGTGCTGATCAGCGCCACACCGGGTATCGAGGCCACCGAAGAACGCGAGGCCCGTCGCGCAGCCGACGATGCCCTCGCCTCACGCATCTTGACCGAAGGCACCGAGGCCTTCCTCGCCTTCTGGCTGGCTCAACCGCTCTTCGGCACCCTGCCGCCCGAAGGCGCTGGCCGCGAGGCCCGCCTGGCGAACAGGCCAGAGGGACTGGCATCGAGCTTGCTGCTCGCCGGCACCGGTTCTCAGGAGCCCCTGTGGGACCGGCTCGCCCAGCTCCGAGAGCGCCCTCTGCCGGTCCTGCTGGTAGCCGGCGCGCTCGACCGGAAGTACAGCGACCAGGCTGCTCGGATGTCTTCGGCGATCGGCCCAAGCGCCCGCGTCCTCATTGTGAACGGCGCCGGCCACGCCTGCCACCTCGAACAGCCGCACATTGTGGGGGCGGCTATCAGGGCCTTCGTTGACGAGATCGTCCTACCCTCGGCCCGGCACGCCAGCAGCTCAGAGGGCGAGCCCAACGGCGAGTAGCAGCCCCAGGGCTAGCTGAGCGCGTCCGGTCGCGCCCAGTACCGGGATCAGGGCCGGCCCCTCCGCACCTTGTGCCACTGCTCGTATGGGCAACGCGGCCAACGGAAGTACCGCCAGGCCCAGGAGAGCCCAGGGACGGCTCACAGCGATAGGCGCGATCGCCACGACAGCCCCCAGGACGCAGCCCTCGTAGAACCACCGGGTCGCGGTCGGGCCTAACCGGACGGCGAGCGTCCTCTTGCCTGCGGCGGTGTCGCCGGGAATGTCCCGCAGGTTGTTCACCACCAGCAACGACACGGCCAGTAAGCCGACCGGCAGGGCGGTGAGCAACTCCAGGCCCGTCAATTTCTCGGTCTGAACGTAGGCCGTCCCCACCGTCGCCACGACGCCAAAAAAGGCGAACACCGAAACCTCGCCCAGCCCCACGTACCCGTAGGGGCGTGGCCCGCCGGTGTAGAGCCACGCTGCTGCCACGCAAGCAGCGCCGACAGCCACGAGCCACCATCCCGCCACGGCCGCCAACGCCAACCCGGCGACGCCTGCAACGGCGAACGAGATGAGGGCTGCCCTCCTCACCGCCCCCGGCGAAGCCGTCCCGGAGGCGACCAGCCTGAGCGGGCCTACGCGGACGGCGTCAGTTCCCCGGACCCCGTCGCTGTAATCGTTGGCGTAGTTGACGCCCACTTGGAGCGAGACGGCGACGACACCGGCCAGCAGCGCGCGCCACCAGATGGCATGCCCGTAAGCCGCCGCGGCGCCGGTACCCACAAGGACCGGGACCACCGAGGCGGGCAGAGTACGCGGGCGGGCGCCGACGAACCAGGGGTGCCGCACATCTCTCTTGTCGACCATCCTCGAAGGCCTTCCTTGTCGGCGTCCCAACATCAGCTCGCTCTCAGCAGAGCGCTGGCGGCAAACTAGCTAATGTGGCCGATCTTGTCGCAATAGACCTGCCAGGCGGCCCGCACTTCGTCGAGCAGCTGCGCGCCGCCTGGGACGAGGGCAGCGCCGTCGCACCGCTCGACCAGCGCCTCGCCCCCCCAGCCAGGGAGCGCCTCCTCGACGTGCTGCGCCCTGCCTGGGTCGTTACGCGGGACGGCCGGCTGCCACGCCCTGCTGGGCTCCCAGTTGACGACGGGGACGCGCTCGTTGTCCCAACTGGCGGCAGCACCGGGGATGCGAAGGCTGCGGTCCTGACCCACGCCGCCGTCAAAGCATCTGCGCTGGCCACTTCCGAGCGGCTCGAAGTCGACCCTGCGAAGCACCGCTGGCTCGCTTGCCTGCCTCTCAGCCACATAGGCGGCTTATCCGTCGTTACACGGTCAATTCTGACCGGGGCCCCGCTCAGCGTGCTCAACGGTTTCGACGCCGCCGCGGTCACCGCGGCGGGCGGCCCAGATGTGCTGGTTTCCCTGGTTCCGACGGCGCTGGCTCGCATAAACCCAAGCGTTTTTTACAGGATCCTCCTTGGGGGCTCCGAGCCGCCCCCCTCGCTACCTCCCAACGTCGTGACGACGTACGGGATGACCGAAACTGGCAGCGGCGTCGTCTATGACGGGATGCCGCTGCGCGGCGTCGAAATATCGATATCGCCCGCGGGCGAAGTGCTGCTCCGTTGCCCGATGCTCCTGCGTGCCTACAGGGACGGCAGGGCCCCTGTCGACGCTGAAGGCTGGTTCCCCACTGGCGACGCCGGCCATCTTGATGGGCAAGGCCGGCTGCAGGTCGACGGGCGGCTTTCTGACATGGTGATCACAGGTGGGGAAAATGTATGGCCCATTGCCGTAGAACGCATCCTCCGCCAGCACCCCGGCGTCGATGAGGTGGCCGTGTCCGGCCGGCCCGACCCGGAGTGGGGTGAGCGCGTCGTCGCCTTCGTAGTGCCGGCGGACGCGACCGCCCCGCCCGGCCTCGAAGAGCTGCGGGCACTCGTCCGCGCAGAGCTTGCCGCGTACGCCGCGCCGAAGGAACTTGTCCTCGTCTCGTGCCTGCCAAAGACTCCGATTGGGAAACTGCGGCGCGGCGCTCTTCGGCAGCAGCTGCGTTGAGCGCCCGGGCCCTATTAGTCGGCGAGCGTTATTGGCGCGCGGGGGGCGCCGCTCCGGGGCCTTGACTGGCGCCGGCGCCGGCGCTGAGGCCGGCCGCGAACACGTCAGCCGCTGTCCCGTTGCCCTTCCGCACGATCTCCAGGATCGAGGTAGCTTGCGCGGCGAGGCCGGCCACGAGGTCGCCCAATCCCTGCGAGCCGTTGAGAATTGTCACGTTCGCCTGGCGGAGCTCGCCGGCGGCCGCGCCGAGGATCTCCGGCATCTTTTCGACAAGCATGCGCTCGAGAACAACCCCACCCGAAGAGGCCGTCGCTTCGGCCTGCAGGCGGATCGCGTCCGCGTTGGCCTTTGCAAGGGTCCGTACCTTTTCTGCTTCGGCCTCAGCGGGCCGGACGACCTCGGCCACGAGCTGCTGGCGGCGCAGCTCAGCCTGCGCCTGGGCAACCTTGGCCTGCTCAGACAGGACATCCTGCTGGGCTTTCGCCTGAGCGAGGGGGCCGGCTTGGGCCGCAGTCTGTTGGGCCCGGTCGATCTGGGCCTGGTACTCGGCCTTGGCGACCGCTGTCTGCTGCTGGTAATCAGCTTGGTTGCGGTCCGACTCCTGTCGGACTTTCGATGCAGCTTGGTCTGCCTGCGCCTGGGCTACTTGGGCGTTCTGGTTGACCGCTGCTATGTGAGGCTGCGACAGCGCCTTTATGTAACCGGCTTGGCCGTCGTCCATCGACTCGATCTGGAAAGCGTCGACGACAAAACCCAGTTTTGCCATTTCCGGCTTCGAGGCGTCAAGGACCTCGGCAGCGAGCTTCTGGCGCTCGCGAATGATGTCCTCGACGGTCATCGAGCCCACGACAGAGCGAAGGTGGCCCGCGAAAATACGGCCAACCAGCTCCGGCATAGAGTCCTGGTCGTCGAGGAAGCGGCGGCCGGCATTTGCTATCGACTCGTTGTCGTCGCCGACCTTGAAGGCGATAACGGCCCGTACTTGCAGGGTTATGCCCTGCTGGGTCACGCAGGGCTCGGCGACTTCTGCCTCCTGCATCGCCAGGGTTAGGAAATAGGTCTTGTTACGTACGGGCACGGCAAAGGCGCCGTGGCCTACGATTATGCGGAAGGGCGCGTCGCCATGGCGCCGGCCGCCGGAAATAAGCATCGCTTCGTTGGGGGAGGGGACATGCCAGCCAAACATAAAATTGCTCTTTCTACTGGGGTGCTAGTGGTTGTTTCATAACGGGGCAACGAACAACGTACGCGCTCCCCGGTCGGCCACCACGACGACTTGCGCGCCTACTTCGACCGGTTGGTCGGCAAAGGCGATATACGACTCGGTCCCTCCGCTCACACGGATGATCACTTCACCCGCCTTGGTCCCCCCGGGGATGGCCACGGTGACGTAAGCCGACCTACCGATCACGGTCACCGGCTCCGGGTAGTAGCTCATCATCACGACCTTACGGCATCGCTGGCTTACGGCATCGCTGGCGGTGGTTGATTTCCGGGGCGCCGCGCCAGGATTACAGCGCTGCCCCCCACCTGGCTGGCGTAGCCGCGGAGGCGCCATGCGCCAGGTTGCGGCTCTGGCACCACCCGGATCGGAGCACCGGTAAATTGGCCTGGTGGCGCCCAACCGCTTGGCCGATGAGCCAAGCCCTTACCTGCGCCAGCACGCTGATAACCCCGTCGACTGGTGGCCCTGGTCAGACGAAGCCTTCGCCGCAGCGCGTCTGCGCGACGTCCCTTTGCTCATATCGGTGGGGTATTCGGCCTGCCACTGGTGCCACGTGATGGCCCATGAGAGCTTCGAAGACGCCGAGGTCGCCGAGGTGCTTAACGCCGGCTTCGTCGCCATCAAGGTGGACCGGGAAGAACGTCCCGATGTCGACGCGGTCTACATGGAAGCCGTGCAGCTTGCGGGCGCGGGAGGCGGGTGGCCCATGACGGTCATCGCCCTGGCCGACGGGCGACCGTTTTGGACCGGCACCTATCTTCCAAAAAGCCGCTTCCTCGGCCTGCTGCGCCGCGTAGGCGAACTGTGGGAGTCTCAGCGGGCGGACCTGGAAAGCGACGCGGGACGATTGGCCGACGCTGTCCGCCAAGGTTCCGAGCTCGCGGGCTGGTCAGGTTCCGAGCTCCCGGGCTGGTCAGAAGGGCCGAGCGAGCGCGGTAGCCATGCGCGGCCGGGAGCCGGTGCCGTCGCTCGCGCGGCCGAAGCGCTCCTCGCCCGGTATGACCCGCAATGGGGCGGCTTCGGTGGAGCCCCCAAGTTCCCCCAGCCCACAACGCTCGAAGTCTTGGCGCAGAACTCGTGGCGCTCCGGCGACGTCGCCTCGCTCGATGCTCTGCGCCGGACACTCGACGCAATGAGCTCCGGTGGTATTTACGACCACCTGGCCGGGGGCTTCGCGCGTTACAGCACCGACCGGCGCTGGCTCGCGCCCCATTTCGAAAAGATGCTTTACGACAATGCGCTGCTCGTCCTGGTGTACACCCACGCCTGGCAGTTGACACTCTCGCCGCGCTACCGCCAGGTGGTCGAAGAAACGATTGGCTACCTCCTCAGCCCGCCTCTCCGCATGGCCGAGGGCGCCTGGGCCGCTGCCGAAGACGCCGACAGCGAGGGCGAGGAGGGGCGCTTTTACACCTGGGATATGGCGGAGCTAGAGGAGGTCGCCGGCCGCGCCGCCGCCGAGTGGTACGGCGCGTCTCGCGAAGGCAATTGGGACGGCAAGAACATACTGTGGCGCTCCGATATCGGAGGGATCGCCCGGCCGCCCGACATTGAGCTTGCGCGGCTCTCGCTGTTGGAGCGTCGCTCGAAGCGACCGCGTCCGGGCCTTGACGTCAAAGTCCTGACCGAATGGAACGCAATGGCGATCGCCGCCCTCGCCTACGCAGGCTCCGCGTTCGCGCAGCCAACGTGGGTTGCCGCCGCGGTGACCACTGCCGAGGTGCTTCTTGCTGAGTTGCGCCGCCCAGATGGCCGCTGGCTCCGCTCGTGGCGCCCTGGGGAGGCACCGGCCGGAGCGGGACGGCGCCACCTCGCGTGCGCCGGGGATTACGCCTGGCTCGTCGAAGCCTTTACCCGCCTCAGCGAGGCGACGGGCCAAGCCAAATGGGCCAACGCCGCCGGCGAAGCTGCCAACTTCATGCTCGAACTTTTCTGGGACGACCAAGGTGGCGGTTTCTTCACTTCTGGCAGCGATGCCGCGCCGCTGATCGCGCGCATGAAGGACGTTTACGACGGGGCGGTCCCGTCGGCCAACGCGACGGCCGTGCTGGCACTGGCTCGCCTCGGGGAACTCACGGGGGAACCTCATTTCAGCGAAGTTGCCCGGCAAACGATCGGCTCCATCGCGTCGGCCATGTCACGTAGCCCCATCGCATTTCCCGGGATGGCAATCGCAGCCGACTACCTCACGTCGCCGAAGCGTCAGGTGGTCATCACTACCTCAGACCCGCGGTTGCTACGCCCTGTGTGGGAGCGCTACCTGCCTGACACCGTGCTCGCCTGGGCCGAGCCCTACCAGTCACCGCTTTGGGAAGGCCGTGACGGCCCCAGCACCCATGGACGGGCGTACGTCTGCGAGAGCTACACCT
>Ga0307477_10002897_pt1 | contig 13002 bp, 5 predicted proteins | sample atmos_gasesECM2C_FD_203316 | JGI IMG/M metagenome (GOLD analysis project Ga0307477, IMG submission 203316) | Hardwood forest soil microbial communities from Morgan-Monroe State Forest, Indiana, United States - atmos_gasesECM2C_515 | ecosystem: Environmental > Terrestrial > Soil > Temperate...
CCAGGATCAGCAGATCGGCAAGCTTGCCGGGCTCGATCGAGCCGATATCCTGCGGGCGCCCAACAATTTTTGACCCATTTACGGTGGCACATCGCAGCACTTCCATCGGCGTCATTCCGCCGCTGGACAGCATCCACATCTCCCAGTGATAGCCGAGTCCTTGCAACTGGCCGTGGCTGCCGACGCCCACCAGTCCGCCGGCACGCTCGAGCTTGGCCATTTGCGCGGCCAGCTTCGGGAAAGCGAACTCGTCTTTCCGGAACCATCCTCCACGTCGCTTGGTTTTTTCGTCGATGATGCGGTGCGGCGTGAAATGGTTGAGCTTGGCGTCGTCGTGAACGTTCGAGTTCTCGTAGAAATAGTCCTCGCCGAACGGCCCGCCGTAATTCACGATGAGCGTCGGAGTCTCGGCGATGCCGGACTGGGCAAACATCTGCAGCACGTCCTTGTAGAGCGGCGTGATGGGCAGTGTATGTTCGTTGCCGTGGAAGCCATCGATCACGTGCGTCAGGTTCAGCTTCAGGTCGAGGGCTCCTTCGGTGGTCGGCATCATCTCCAGTTCTTTCGAAGCTTCCACCATGAATTGGCGCTGCTTGCGGTTGCCCACCACGTAGCTCTTGATGTTGTGCGTGCCGTAGTATTTCTTGTACTTGGTCAGCACCCCTTTCACTTCCTCGGCCGACTGGAAATTGTTGTCAGAGAAAACGCCCGGTCCCGTGGAAAACGCGCGCAGCCCGATGATGTCTCCGGTGTCGACCAGGTCCTGATAGGCGAACATGTCGTTCGTGCCGGTTTGCACATCGAGGCCGGACGTCACTCCGTAAGCGAGATTTGCGAGGAACGCCCAATTCTGCGTATCCAGAATGCCCCGCCGGATTTCCGTCCAGTGAGCGTGCGTATCGACAAAGCCGGGAACAATCGTTTTCCCGCGAACATCGATTACCTTCGCGCCTGCAGGAATGCTACCCTTTGCACCAACGCTCTTGATGCGATTGTTCTCCACCACAATGTCGGCACTCTTCAGCACTTCTTCGGAACCGGCAGCGCCCTTCATCGTAATTACTGTCGCTCCGCGCAGAACTACAGTGCCTTTCGGTATCTTGCGCGGCGCTTCCACGGTGACGGCGATCTCCTCGACGTTTTTGTCCTGCTCTTTGAATTTCTTCTCTTCCTTCTTTTCCTCTTTCTTCGCTTCGCTCGCGGTAGCGCCAGCGTCTTTCTTATCTGCGGCTTCCTTGTTGTCTCCCTCCTTTTTCTCGCCTTCTTTCTTCTCTTCCTTCGGCGGTTCAAACGAGATCGCGCTGACCGGCTCGCGGAACAAACTGGCGCCCACTGCCCAAGTGATGGTCTTGCCGTCGTCAGCCCAGGCAAAATAGTCCGCGCCAACGTCCGTCAGCCGCTTCACGGGCACCGAAGCAGAAGCGACATTCACGGTCGGCACTTCACCGCCCACGATTGGCATGGCGATTAGGTAGAGTTGATTACTGACGTGCGCCAGTACCCACTGGCCGTCCGGACTCGGCTGCACGTCATCGGCCGCCACCGGCTCTTCCGCGTAAAATATTCCTTGGCCCTTCACTTGAAGATGTGTGCGCCGGTCCGTGCCGTCATAGCGCAACGACACCAATCCCTGCGGGGTATAAACGTAAATGCGGTCCCTCTCGTGCGTGAAATGCGGGCCGCCCGCGCCGCGAGCCGGCAGGATCAGGTTGGCGTCGCCGCCGTTCGCCGGGATCCAAATAAGGTCCGCGTTCGCCGTCTGCCCACCATCGAATTCGCTGTTTTCGCGGTCATACGCATTGCCGCGCAGGGCCACGATTTTCGTGCCGTCAGGCGACCACGCTGGGTTGCTGTAGACTCCGGCCGACTTCGACAATTGCTGCGGCGCTCCTCCCGCCGCCGGCACTTTCCAAAGCTGCCCGCCTTCGCTCGACCAGGTTACGTACGCGATCATCTTGCCGTCTGGCGACCAGGCCGGCTGAAATTGGCGCGCGTTGCCGGTCGTCACACGCCGCGGCTTCCCGCCGGGTAGATCCAGCGTGTACAGGTGGGTCAGCGCGGAAAACGCTAATTGCTTGCCGTCAGGCGATTCCGCGGGATCCTGGATCAGCCGCGCCTTTACGGTCCCTTCTTCCACTCTTTGCGGAAAATCCAACTTGGGCCCCAGTTCCTGGGAGACTTTGGCGCTAAACGGAATTACTGTGTCCGTGCCCGTCGCCAGATTCAACCGTCGAATCTTTCCATCCTGGTTGTAGACAACTTCCTTCCCGTCGGGCAGGAATGCATACCCTGGGAACAGATCGCGGGTGAAGCGCGATTCCTGATCGTCACGCGTGATGGGATACTTTACCCAGCGATCGTCGCCGCTCTGCAAATTACGAACACGCAATCCACTTTCCGTCTCGTAGCGCGTCACGTACAGAATTTGTGTTCCGTCCGGCGAGAGCACAGGCCGGAAGCTGCTCTCCAATTGCTGCAGCAGAACGTCCTCGTCGCCGGTTTTGCGGTCGCGGCGCGCGATCTGCCATAGCGGAAGCTGCGCATTGTAAGAAAAGCCGCCGTGGCGCATGGCGTAGTAGAGATACTTGCCATCCGCGGAAGCTACGACGCCCAGGGCGTTGTGCCGCTCGGCGCGCGGCGTAGCCGGCGCAGGCTTGGCCTTGGTGACTTGCACGCCGGAGCCGCCCTGCACGTGGTACATCCAGATTTCAAAAGTATTGATGCCGAAGCCCGCTTTGGACACAAATACATAATTCCCATCCGGCGACCAACTCGGCGAAGCGAATTCGCCGCTGGCATCCTTGGAGATTTGTTTCGCATCGCTCCCGTCGGCACGCATAGTCCAGACGTTTTCGTTCCCGTCGCGGTCAGAGAGAAACGCGATCCACTTTCCGTCAGGAGAGAATTTCGGCTGGCTGTCAAAGGCCATTCCGCCGGAGATCACCTTGGCCTCCCCGCCCGCGATGGCGAGGGTGTAAATGTCCCCGAGCAATTCGAAGGCAATAGTCTTGCCGTCGGGCGAAACGTCCAGCGAGATCCAGGTGCCTTCGTCGGTGGTAAATTCGATTTTTCGATCGGACTTCAGCGACAGCCCTTTCTTTTCGTCCTTCTTCTCGTCCTTTTTTTCTTCTTTCTTCTCTTGGCTGCCACTGTTTTCCTGTCGCGCAAAATCCGCCGCGAAAAGGTCCCCTGCCGCCAGCCCGAACATCACCGCAAGCACTGCCCACCACGCGCTCACACCACTTCGCATCAAACGCTTCGCGCTCATGCCATCCCTCCGAAATCGCGAATACCTAAGGAAATTAACGCTGCTTTGCCCCAGGACACCAGATGCTGGCCATCTCTGCGCAACGTTAGACGCGCCCGCCGCGCAAGGGTTTCTTCGATTCGCTCTAAAAACAGGCCGATCGTTATTATTCGTCGAAATTCCCATCGTCGCGGTGCTGACTCGCCGCCTTCGGCACGATGTGCGGAATCCCGGCGTCATTCATCTTCTTGTTAAGTGCCGGCAGATCCTCGTCGACTAGCTTTTTGACCTGCGCGGAAGCATCGCTGACGAGCGGCCCTAGTTCTGCGAGCTTCTCCTTCTGTTGTCCACCGGGAGCCGCCGCGAATCCATCCAGATCCTGCAAGAGACCCTGCACTTGGTCGGGCAAAGGTTCGGGCTTCCATTCAAACGGTGGACCGGCATTGCCGAGCCCTTCGCGTTCGCGGGCGAATTTCTCCGCCACCTTGTCGACCTTCTTTTGCAGTTCGTCCGCCGCCTTCTGTATCTCGTCAGGGATTTTCGGTGCATCAGGCTTACCTGCATCCGCCTTCCATTGCGCGCGCACCGCACTCAGCGCATCCTTCACTCCCTGGATCGTTTTGCGGTCTTTGGCCGCGATCTTTTCCATGGCGTACAACTGATCCATCGCCGCGCGCCGCGCCGCGCGATCCTCCGGAGAAAGCTGAACGTGCGGGTCATCCTCGACCACTACTTCCTGCATTGCTTCCTTCGCCCCCGTCTTGATTTTGACCGTGTACCTTCCGGGCTCTACCCGCGGGCCGCGCGGGCCTTCCCAGTAACCGGCATTGATGGCCTCCATCTGTTCCGGCGTGGGCTCGGCGGCTGGGTTGTAGCGCAGATCCCAATTCGCGCGATTCACGCCGGCAGTGCCCGGCCCGTCAAACTCCCGCACCACCTTCCCGTCTTTGTCGGTGACGGTGATCTTGACTTTGCCTTCCTTCTTTGGTTCGGTGGCGGATTTGTTCTTTTCCTCCGTGGCGCTCTTGCCCTTGTCCTCGGGTTTTGCTGACGCGGCTTTGTCCTTATCGTCCTTGTCCGTCTTTTGCTCCGTCTTCGGCGGCTCGGGGGGCACGGCTTCCTTCAAGTAGTAGTTCAGAATGGCGCCGTACGGCGGATTCTTCGCCGTAAAGAATTTCTGCCCTCCGCTCCAGCGCCGCATCCTGATGGTGAAAGTGGTAGCTGCGTGCGGCGGGAAAAACGTCAGATCGCCGTTCACCACGCCGGCGTCCATCTTTTCGATCGGAGTGATGTCGTCGAAGATCCATATCGACCGTCCGTGCGTGGCCAGCACCAGGTCGTTTTCACGCGCTTGTATTTGAATGTCGTCTACCGGCACGGTGGGAAAATTATTTTTCAGCGCGGTCCAGTTCGCGCCGCGGTCCCAGGAAACCCACAGCCCGAATTCCAGTCCGGCAAACAGCAGGTTTTGATTCCGCGGATGCTCGCGAACCACGTGCACGCTTCCGGCGGAATCCGAAATGCCGTTGCGAATCGCTTTCCATGTCTCGCCGTAATCATTGGTCACAAGAATGTAGATTCCGTAGTCGTCGTTGCGATGTCCATCGAACGTTACAAACGCCGCTCCTTCTCCGGCCCTCGACGCCACCACGCGGCTGACGTACGTGCCCTTGGGCACACCCGGAACGCGCGCAGCCGCATTCTTCCAGGTCTTTCCTCCATCGCGTGTCACCTGCACGTTCCCGTCGTCGGTGCCGACCCACAGCACGTTTGGCGTCAAAGGTGATTCGCTCAGCGTCGTGATGGTGGGATATTCCTGCACGCCATCGTGTCGCGACAGCGTGCTCTTGTCCGGCGTCTTCCCAAAGATTTGCAGCTTGTTGCGGTCTACTCCAGTGGTCAAGTCGCCGCCGAGCCGCGTCCAGGTATCGCCGCGATCCGTGGATTTGAACAAGTAATTTCCGCCGTAGTAGATCGTCGTATGGTTGTGCGCGGAAATCGCCACCGGCGAATTCCACTGGAAGCGGTAATGCGGCTCGCCGTATTTCGCTTCCGGCGATATCGGGCGCTGCTGCCCGGCGCGCAAATCGCGCCGGGCAATGTTACCGTCCTGCGATTCCGTATACACGATCCACGGTTCCACGGGATCGATCGCCGCGTAAAATCCGTCGCCGCCGTGGATCACAAACCAGTCTTCATTGGTGATGCCGTCGCGCGTCAGCGACTGACTCGGCCCGCACCAGCTTCCGTTGTCCTGCAGGCCGCCGCAAATGTGGTAGGGCTTCTCGTTGTCGAGGCCAATCTCATAAAACTGGCCAATAGCGATCGCGTTGACGAAGTCCCACGTTCGCCCGGCGTCGTAGCTCCAGTGGATTCCGCCGTCGCTGCCCGCCAGCATGTGATTCGAATCCGCCGGATCGATCCACATCGCATGAAAATCGCCGTGAATCCCTTTAACGCGATCCGTCACGAATTTCTTGCCGCCGTCCTCGGAGTAAAACATTTGCGCACCCAGTTCCCAGATGCGCAAATCATTATTGGGATCGACGCGAATCTGGCTGTAGTAAGAAGGCCGCGGATTCGTGTCGCCCATTTTCTTCCAAGTCTCTCCCTTGTCGTCGCTGCGGAATGTTCCGCCCTTTTCGTGTTGCACAACCGCGTAAACGATGTTCGGGTCCTTGCGGTAAATATCCAGCCCGATGCGCCCAGTGTCGCCGCCGTTCTCGTACGGCAAGCCCTTCGTCAGTTTCTTCCAAGTCGCGCCGCCATCGGTCGTTTTGTATATGCCGCTGTCCGGGCCGCCGCCGTTAAATCCGTACGGCGTGCGGCGGCGCTCGTACGCAGCGGCATAAAGAATCTCCGGGCTCTGCGGATCCATGGCAATATCGCTCACGCCAGTGTCGTCATTTATCTTCAAGACCTGCGACCAAGTCTTTCCGCCGTCCGTGGTCTTGTAAACCCCGCGCTCCGCATTCGGCCCCCACAAATGGCCCTCGGCCGCCACGTACACCAACTCCGGATTTCGCGGATGAATCACAATGCGCCCGATGTGATGAGTCGCGCGCAGTCCCATGTTCTGCCAGGTCTTGCCGCCGTCCAGCGACTTGTACGCGCCGTCGCCCCATGACGAACTCTGCCGGTTGTTCGGCTCCCCCGATCCGACCCATACTACCGAGGGGTCGGACGGCGAGATCGCGATGTCGCCAATCGTCGACACCGCCTCTTTGTCGAACACCGGTGTCCACGTGGTGCCATTGTTGGTGGTCTTCCACACGCCGCCCGAAGCCACGCCCACAAAAACAATGTTTGGGTTGCTCTCCACCACCGCGAAGTCGTCGATGCGCCCGCCCATTACCGCGGGGCCGATCTCGCGCAGCTCCAGGCTCTTCAGCTTATCCGTCGGATTCGCCTGGTCCGCAGGCCGGGGCTCCGCTCCAGCAATAAGCGCTACGCCAAACAACCCTGCGGCTGCTGCCAAGTTCCAAGCAAACGACAATCGCTTCATGATTCTCTCCCTCATCGCGCGGCGCGGCATCATACTCCGCTGCTTTCCAATGCGCATCACTTGTTTGTTGAAACGACCTGGCCCCGTGCTGAAACAGACGCGCGCCGCCACACTGCGGTTTCGCCGCCCGCTACACAAGCCGGGATGCCCATGCTAGGCTATCCGGCTTACTCCATTGGCCACCTCTTCAGCGTGAATCGCCACTCTCATGCACGGGAATTTTCCGCGCTCCAACTTCTTCTGCCGGTAACGCTGCTTTCTTTCGCCTTGATTCTCGCCGGTGCTGCTTCTTCCGCCGCGCAACAAGTTCGCCCGCCCGCTGCCAAGGGCGGCGTCGCCGAGCTTTCTGCCAAGGGTCCGCAGCGTCGCCAGGGGAATCTCTTCATCGCCGACGACGATGTCGACATCCACTACGCCGGCCAGCGCCTGCGCGCCGATCACATCGAGTACAACGATGAGACTACGGAAGCGTTCGCGCGCGGCCACGTCCGGTACGACTTCGAAAATCAACACCTCGAAGCCGAGGAGGCCCACTACAACGTGGGCACCGGCCGCGGCACGTTTATCAACGTTCACGGCACGGTAAAAATCGAGCGCCAGCCGAATCCCGCCATCCTGGTCACCGACAACCCGCTCTATTTCGAAGCTCGCCTGGTGGAACGGTTTGGAAACGACTTCTACATTATTCACCAGGCATGGATCACCGTCTGTGACCCGCGTCAACCAAAGTGGCAGTTTTACGCGCCGCGCGCCCGCGTGCGCCTCGGCAAAACGATGGCTCTGGTCAACGCCAACTTCCGCCTATTTCGTGTCCCGCTCATCTGGACGCCGTACGCCACCGCGCCTGCTGGCTCCAAGATCCGCCAGTCCGGTCTGCTCGTGCCCGTCGCCGGAAATAGCACCAGCAAAGGCTTCGTCTTCGGTGATGAATTTTACTGGGCTCCTGCAAAGTGGATGGACACCACGCTCGGCGTGGAGTATCTCAGCAGGCGCGGCTCCGCGGAGCGCGCCCAGTTCCGCGCCGCACCCTGGGAGAACACCACCATCCGCTACGACTATTTCGGTGTGATCGATCGCGAGCAGCAGGGCGGCCACGAGCAGCGCTTCGTGATGCGGTCGCTGCTGCCGCACAATTGGCGTTTTGTCGCCGACGTCAACGAACTTTCCTCCCTTACCTTCCGCCTGGCCTTCTCTCCCACCTATGGCGAGGCCATCAATTCCGATATTCGCAGCTCCATTTTTCTCACCAACAATTTCCACGGCTTCAGCCTCAACCTCGCATACCTGAACGACAGGAGCTTCCTCAATACCAACCCGCAGCTGAGCGTGCTGTTGCGCAATGCGCCGCAAGCCAGGTTCGGTTCCGTCGAGCAGCAGCCCTGGCGTCGCCTGCCCTTCTATTTCGGGTTTGACGCTTTCGCCGGCGCCCTCAAGCGCGAGGACTTCGGTTTCGCTCCGAGCCCCACGTACCTGCCTATCGAGACTCCGAATTTTGTTTCGCGCACGGAGTTTGTGCCGCGGGTAACGGTGCCGTTTCATTTCGGACCGTGGCTCAGTGCCACGGCTACCGCCGCTTTTCGCACCACGTATTACGGAGCATCCGTCACTCCCGCCGGCGCCGTCAGCACGCAATCCCTCACTCGCAACGACGGCGAGTTCACTCTCGATCTTCGCCTCCCGACGTTGCAACGTTTCTTCGGTCCCGTCTCGTCCGACAAGACTAAAGCCCGCAGGCGCTACAAGCACACCATCCAACCGCACCTCACCTATCGCGATGTCACTGGCATTGACAATTTCCTGCAATTCATTCGCTTTGACGCCGACGCCACCCGCACTAACACCAACGAAGTCGAATATGGCGTCAAGCAACGCTTCTGGATGAAATCCGGTGACGACCAGCCGCAAGAGCTCCTCTCCTGGAGCCTGCTGCAGAAACATTATTTCGATCCCACGTTTGGCGGCGCCGTTCTCACCGGCCAGCGCAACGTTTTCGAAGCCCTCGACACCATCTCGCCGTTCGCTTTCGCTCTCGGACCGCGCAACTCTTCGCCCATTGTCAGCGACTTCAAGATCACTCCCGGCGGCCTCTTCGATACCGAGCATTTGCTCGAATATGACCCGCAGCTGCGCAAAATCACCGTCATCGGCACGTTGGTGAAGATCAAGCCCTATCGCGAATTCTTCGCCACCGTTGCCCATTTTCGTTTGCAGGCAGACCCCATCCTGCAGCCGCTCTCCAATCAAGTGCGTGTGCTAACGGGCTACGGCAGCGAAACGCGGCGCGGTTTCAACGTCACCACTGGCATCAGCTACGACATCACCAACAGCGCTTTGCAAAATCAGCTCGTGCAAGTCAGCTACAACGGCAAATGCTGCGGCATCGCTTTCGAATACCGCCGCATCGAACTCGGCCAGGTGCGCACCGACAATCAGTTCCGCATCGCCTTCATCATCGCCAACATCGGCACCTTCGGAAACCTCCGCCATCAGGAAAAGATTTTTTAGCTGCCTCCTCTTTCCTCTCTTCTCTGTGCCCTCCGTGCCCTCTGTGTTAAATTCTTTTTTTTCCTGACAATGACTGACACCGACCTAGCTTTCGCCTCCATCGAAGAAGTAGCCCGCCTCTATCGCCAGCGCAAGCTCTCCCCGGTCGAGCTAACCAAACTAATGCTCGCGAGAATCGAGCAACTGAACCCGAAAATAAACGCCTACATCAGCGTCACCGCTGAACTCGCCATCGCTCAAGCAAAAAAAACCGAAAGCGAGCTCTTTGGTCCGCGCAGGCGGAAAGGCCGCCGCGATCGCGGCCCGCTCCACGGCATTCCCATGTCACTAAAGGACAATATCTACACCAAGGGCATTCGCACCACCGCCGGCTCCAAAATCTTGAAAGATTTCATCCCTCAGCACGACGCGGAGGTATGGGCCAGGCTCCAGGAAGCCGGCGCAATCCTCTTAGGCAAGACCAACCTCCACGAATTCGCTTACGGCGTCACCACGAACAATCCTCACTACGGCCCCACGCGCAATCCCTGGGATCTCGCCCGCATTCCCGGAGGGTCCAGCGGCGGCTCCGCAGCAGCGTTAGCTGCAGGCCTTTGCTATGGCAGTATCGGGACAGACACCGGCGGCTCTATCCGCATCCCTGCCTCCCTATGCGGTATCGTCGGCCTCAAGCCCGGCATTGATCGAGTCTCCGCCGAAGGCGTCGTGCCGCTTTCATCTCACCTCGATTTCGTCGGTCCTCTCGCCCGCACCGTTGTCGATGCGGCGCTCTTGCTGAACCCCATTTTCGTGCGCGGCAAGGCAGAGTCGGGCCTTTCGTCAGTCCGAAGGCTTTCGACGCGCACCAGCAAGTTCCGTCTAGGACTGCCGAAGGAGTTTTTTCTGGATTTGGTCTCCGACGAGGTTTGTATCCAGTTTCACGAGGCCGTTCGCTCCCTGCAAAAACACGGCGCAAAGGTCAAAGCAATCTCGATTCCTCTGCTAGACGAAACGGAGGAAGCCGGCAACCAAATCGCCTGGGCTGAAGCCACGCATTTCCATCAACAAGCCGGCTGGTTTCCCACTCACTCCGCGGACTATGGCGAGGGCGTTCGCGCGCGCCTCGAGATGGGTACAAAAATCTCCGCGGCCGATTACTTGCAAGCGGTCGCAACCCGCGAAAAGTTCATCCAGCAATTTCATATCGCCATGACCGAAGCTGAAGTCGACGCACTCGTCGTCCCCACCACGCCCATCGCCGCTCCCCTGATCGGTGAAGAATCCACTCCCATCGGAGAAGCCAATCATCCCACCCGCACCCTGCTGTTGCGCCTGAATCGCCCAGCGAATTTAGCGGGCATTCCCGCAGTCTCCCTGCCGTGCGGCTTCACGGCTGCTGGCCTGCCCGTCGGCCTCCAGTTGATCGGTGCCGTAACAGACGAGCTTCGCCTACTCCGCATCGCTCAAGTGGCACAGGCAATCATGCCTGTGCTCCGACGACCGAAGCTATAGATAGGAGAGCAGATCATTGACGGACCGGGGAGAACTCCGCGTTTTCGACTTTCCACTGACGATCGGAAGCCGCCTTTTGCCTCATCAGCCACTTCCCAATCACAAAACCCAGAGTCCCTGTCACCATTCCTCCAAAAATATCGGCAACGTAGTGATACCGTCCCCACACTGTCGAAACGCACATGCACAGCACCAGCGGCAGCATCACCCAAAACAACCATCGCCGGTGCCGCCACGCGCCCCACAGTGCCGCGAACGATCCCGCCACGTGCTCCGAAGGAAACGCCGCGCCCCGCACCCGCCCGTAATGCTCGATGAAATTAATCACCGCCGTAAACGGCCCGGCGTGCAATTCCCCATGCCAAGACCCCGCCATCGCAAACCACGGACTCTCAATTGGAAAGAAAATGGCAATCAGGTATCCGATCGCGTACCCAACGGCCGAATAGGTCATCACCGACCAATACCCGCGCCAATCCTCGCGGTAGTACAGAATTCCGCCAAGCACCAGCAGGTAAACGAAGTACGTCAAGTACGCGAATTGCATGAACTCGTTACGGCCCGGCGTGACAAACTGATCCAGCCAAATCGCCGGATGCACTCCCATCAGCCAGTGGTCGAATGCGATGAGCTTCGCGTCCTGCCATCGCGGCGATACCAAATGCACCAGCGCGCCCAACTCCTCAAAGCAAAACAAGAAGAAGAGATGCGGATACCAGTGCCGCGAGAAATGCCAGAATCTCTGCGTCAGGGTGCGAGAGCCGTCTCTGGTGGGGATGAAGCTCTCAATCGGTGACGTCGAAGAAGCAGTCCAGACATTAGCCTCAGCTCGACACAAAGCCACGATCAATAGCGCCACGAGCATCCGCACACTGAGCAACCGCAGCGGATGCGCCACATTCGCAGCGAAAATCACAATCAGCGCGCTGGAAACGGCTAAATACCCCAGTGCTACCCATTCAAAGGGCCCGTAGGCCGCCGCGGAGGCCGCCAATTCTGTACGCAGGCCCCTGGCCAGACCATGTTGCGCATCATAGATTCTTAAACGTGCTCTGCTTTCCGGCGAACCGATGCTGGGCTGCCAAACCGTCGCGCATTCGGTCTCTCGATACTCACTCCCAGAAGTACGCCTCATCCCACGTTCTCCCAAATCTCTTCAGCGTCTCTTTGTTCACCTCGCGTGCTCGACGAACTCTGCTTTGGCGTCTTTCCCTCCGCCCACGTGAGTACTGGCCAACTCTTCCTGCGCGCGAGCGTCTTGAGCCGCCACGAAGGATTCACCGCCACCGGCCGCCCGACGGCTTCCAGCATCCACTGATCGCTGACGCTATCTCCGTACGCGTAGCACTGCGCCAACTCAAATCCCTTATCGACCGCCATCTGCTGCACAGCTCGGCCCCTTGCTTCCCCGAACATCGCGTCCCCAACAATGCGCCCCGTCCACCGACCGTCGTTTTCTTCCAACCGCGTAGCGCAAACCGCCACGGAAGCAGCGATTCCGCGCACAGCCAGACGCATCACCAACGCCAGCGCCATCTCCTGCGCCAACGGTGCCAGCGTGCCGCTCAGCAACACAATCGCGTGTCCCCGCTGCGCATGCCATGCCACTTGGTCTACTCCCTCCGGGAAAAACCGCGGGACAGCCAATCCTGCCCGCCCCGAGCCTTGCCGAGGGGGCTGTCCTCTTTCTCTTTCAGATCCAACCTGACCGGGGTGCAGGCCTCGCAAGTACATTTTGTTCGCGTGCCGCATCACTTGGACTCCGTGTGGCGTGAGCCACGCCGCCCGAGCCAGCCACAAAAAATAATTCCTTATCGGAATCGCCCGCTGATGCCGCAATTCCGCAAAAAACCGCCGCTCGAGCGAAGGCCGCAATATCAACGTCCCGTCCAAATCAAAGAATGCCGCAACCCGCCCAACCATTTCGCGCGATTTCATGCGATTCTCCTCGCCATCCTCTTCCCGCCCCGCGCAACCACTCCATCCGCGAAATACTTCCATCCCTCCAGCAGCACCGGCAACCCTCGCACAAGGCAAAATCCTGCCGTGGCCCACGTCAAAATTTGCGCCCCCATGCCTATCAACATCTGCGCATCCGCCCCTAACTCGCCAATCAGCGCCACTGGCCCCCGCGTCAGCGCCAACTCCAATCCCAAGTAACAAAAGCACAGGCACTTCATCGCCGCATACAATCCGCGGCTCCAGCGCGAAGCCACCAGCGCGCGTCCCCACCACGTCTGCAGCGTCGCATCCG
>Ga0307477_10002898_pt1 | contig 13002 bp, 10 predicted proteins | sample atmos_gasesECM2C_FD_203316 | JGI IMG/M metagenome (GOLD analysis project Ga0307477, IMG submission 203316) | Hardwood forest soil microbial communities from Morgan-Monroe State Forest, Indiana, United States - atmos_gasesECM2C_515 | ecosystem: Environmental > Terrestrial > Soil > Temperate...
TATTTGCTTCCAATGGGTTTGCCACCGTGTTTGGCACCGTACGTGGAATTGTTCACGACGCGCAGCACCGGCCAGTGGCAGGCACCGAGGTGGTATTGAAAGCCGCTGACTCGGATTACACCCAGTCCACGAAAAGCAATGCCGACGGCGACTTCCAGTTTGACGCGGTGCCGCTTGGCGACTACGTCGTGACCATAACAAAAGCCGGCTTTGCCCCGCAGCAGCGCCGCATCACCGTACTCTCGGGCACGGCCCCGGTCCTGCACGTTGAATTGCAGGTGGCCACGCAGACTCAGTCGATCACTGTCACCTCGGAAGCGCCGCCCGCTCAAACAGAGTCCGTAACACCCACGACTCTGACGACCCAGCAGCAGATTAGGCAAACGCCCGGCGCGTCGAAGTCGAACAGCCTGGCGATGATTACGGATTACGTGCCAGGTGCTTACTACACGCACGACCAGTTGCACATCAGAGGCGGCCACCAGGTGAGCTGGCTGATTGATGGTGTGTCCATCCCCAACACAAACATTGCCAGCAACCTGGGACCACAGGTCGACCCAAAAGATATCGACGTGCTTGAAACGCAGCGCGGGAGCTATTCCGCAGACTACGGTGACCGCACTTACGGCATTTTCAACGTCGAGCCCCGCACCGGCTTCGAGCGCAACAAGGACGCCGAACTCATTCTGAGCGCCGGCAATTTCTATCAAACCGACGACCAACTGAATTTCGGCGGGCACACCAACCGCTTCGCCTACTACGCCAGCCTGAACGGGAATCGCACCAACTTGGGTTTACAAACCCCGACCTCCGCCGTGATTCACGATCAGGCCAATGGCTACGGCGGATTTACGTCTATGACCTATAACGCGAACTCTCAGAATCAATTCCGGCTCGTGTCCCAATTGCGTCACGACTTTTATCAGGTACCGTTCGACCCGAATAACCCGGAGACGGCCGGCCAATTTCTGAGCGATGTCAACAAAGAGACCGACGGTTATTTGCTTTTTTCCTGGGTTCGCACATTGAGCGCCGGACTGGTGCTCACGGTTTCGCCTTTCTACCACTACAACAGCGTGGCCTACGTGAGCAGTCCGGAGGATGTGCCGAGTTCGGCCACCGAAACACAGAAAGCAAACTACCAGGGCGGTCAGGTGACGCTTTCGTGGATCAATAAGCGGAACAGTCTGCGCGCCGGCATCTCCGGGTATGCCCAGCAAGCGAGCCAGCTCTTTGGACTCGTCTGCAACGTGCCGGCTCAGTGCGAGAGCGTGAATCCGCCGGCAGCCGAAAGCCCTTCCGGCGGGCTCGCCGCGGTGTATGTCGAAGATCAGTACAAGCTGACTTCCTGGATGGCTCTAAGCGCTGGACTGCGCCAAACACATTTCTCCGGCGGCGTGGTTGAGGATGCTACGAACCCCCGAGTCGGCGGATCCATTCGCGTGCCGAAGCTGAACTGGGTCTTTCGCGCGTTTTACGGCCATTTTTACCAGGCTCCGCCTCTCTTGACCGTGTCCGGTCCCTTGCTTGACGCATCCAACAGCCAGAATCTGGTGTTCATTCCGCTGCATGGCGAGCGCGATGAAGAACATCAGTACGGCGTCACGATCCCTTTATGGGGTTGGACGATCGATGCCGACAATTTCCTCACTCGAGCGAAGAATTACTTCGACCACAACAGTTTCAACAACTCGAACCTGTTCTTTCCCATTACTATCCAGGGCGCGCGGATCAGCGGCTGGGAGCTTACGCTCCGCTCACCGAACATCTATAGGCGCGCGCAGGTGTATTTAACTTATTCGAACCAGCTTGTCCTCGGCTTCGGCTGCATCACCGGCGGGTTGATTGGCCCCTGCGGTTCACCGCCGCCAGGTTATTTTTTCCTCGACCATGACCAGCGCAATACGCTGCATGTCGGTGGTCAACTGTCGCTGCCCTGGCGAAGTTACGCCTCTACCGATGTCTACTACGGCTCGGGCTTCACCAACGGCTTCCCTCCGCCAAGCCACTTGTCGGGGCACACTACGTTTGACCTGACGCTGGGCAAAGATTTCGGAGAAAAGCTTTCAGTCTCCGTGACCGGGCTCAACGTCGCCAATCGGCGTATTCTGCTGGACAACAGCTTCACGTTTGGCGGCACCCACTACATGAACCCGCGCGAAATCACGGTGCAATTGCGCTATCGTTTCCATTATTGAGGCTGCGCCTGAGATAGGAAAGAGCTTCTCTTACCCTTGCGCCGGGGTCCCGCCATCGCTAGACTGTGGCTGGAAAGTTACATGGCGATGGAGTTCGCCAGAACCGCCGCGGCCCGCCTGCCGAGGCTGATGACTCCTGGCTGCCGCACGGCACCAGGAGTTTTTTTGTCAGGCCCAGGGCAGCCGGATTGGAGAAACCTTGCGATTCGTGCTCATTGCGGCCTTCGGAGCCGCCGGAACGCTGGCGCGCTACGGCCTGCAGGGCCTGGTGCAAATTCGGATTGGCAGCACATTCCCCTACGGTACCTTGCTCGTCAATCTGACCGGCTGCTTTTTCCTCGGAATGATTGGGCAAATGATGCTGAATCGCATGATGGTGTCCTCCGAATGGCGTCTTGCCATTGCGGTTGGATTTTTCGGCGGCTACACCACGTTTTCGAGCTTCGGCTGGGAAGCCGCGAAAATGTTGGAGGCGGGAGAATGGCTGCGCTCGATGACGTACGTGGCCGCCAGCGTAATGCTCGGTCTGCTATTCTCGGTGGCGGGAATCCGGCTGGGCAATCGCTTTTAGGAGCTCACGATGACCCACCAGAAATTCGAAGGCGAACGCACGCTGATGCGCATTCACATCGGCGAGTCCGACAAGTGGCACAGTAAGCCGTTGCATGAAGCCATCGTTGAAATGCTGCGCAAGGAAGGCTTTTCCGGGGCTACCGTTTTGCGCGGGGTCGGCGGCTACGGAGGTTCCAGCGTGTATCACACGGACAAACTGCTGCGGCTCTCGCAGGATCTTCCCGTCATACTCGAGGCCATTGAAACACAGGAACGCATCGAACAAATCCTGCCGCGGCTCGACGAAATGGTCGACGGCGGCCTGATCACGCTGGAGAAAGTGCGCGTCATCCTCTACCGTGCGGCCAAGAAATAGCACTCGGCTTCGCCTGAGCCTCTCAATCCGCTCTTTCTTTGAACTGTTCACTGTAAGCTGTCGACTGTAAACTCTCCCCTCATGCCCGAACCCACCCAAAGCAAAAGCTGGCTGAACCGAACCGTGCTCGGCGTGGGGCTGACCAGCCTTTTCAGTGACTGGAGCCATGAAACGGCAACGGCTGTACTTCCCGCATTTCTGGCCGCGATCGGGGCGGGGCCCGCGTGGCTTGGCGCCATCGAAGGCATTGCCGACGGATTGTCGAGCTTTGCAAAACTGGCCGGAGGCTACTACACGGACCAACTGAAACGGCGCAAGCCGCTCGCGGTGATCGGCTACGCGGTCACCGCCCTGGCAACCGCTTCGGTTGCATTCGCGACGCATGCCTATCACGTTTTGTTCGGACGAGCGCTGGCATGGCTGGGCCGCGGCGTGCGTTCACCAGCAAGAAAAGCCCTGCTTGCGGCGGATGTGCCGCCAGCAGCTTACGGGCGCGCCTTCGGCCTTGAGCGATTGATGGACACAATCGGCGCGATCGTCGGGCCTCTCACAGCACTGTGGCTCCTGAAAGTGACAAATCACAACTATCGAGCCGTCTTTCTGTGGACTTTACTGCCCGGCATGATCGCGGTCGCAAGCTTCTGGCTATTGGTGCGAGAGCGCCCCCTGGGCACAATCAAAAAGCAAACTTTCTGGAAGGGTTTGCAGACTCTGACGCCAACATTCCGGCGCTTTCTTCTGGGAGTCGGCATCTTCGGTTCCGGGGACTTCTCCCAAACTCTGCTCATCCTCTATGCCACGCGGATGCTGGCCCCCACACAAGGAATGGCCCGGGCCGCCAGTCTGGCTGTGGGACTCTATACCCTGCACAACGTTTTCTATGCGGGTTCGGCCTATATAAGTGGCTGGATCAGCGATCACGTCCGGCACCGCAAAACGATTCTCGCGGGAGGCTATGCACTTGCCGGGGTCACCGCTATCTTCCTCACGACTGCTCCACATCGCCTACTGCTGCTAGCCTCGATTTTTGCTTTTGCCGGGCTTTATGTGGGAACCGAAGAAGCGCTCGAAGATTCCCTTGCCGCCGACCTGATGCCCAGGGAACACCACGGGATGGCCTTTGGAGCGCTCGCCGCGGTTAATGCCCTAGGCGATTTTCTCTCAAGCCTCGTCGTGGGATTTCTCTGGTCCGCCGTGTCGGTGCGGGCGGCGTTCTCCTTCTCGGCGGTGCTCTTCTTCGCGGGTGCACTGATCATTCTGCGGCTGCGCGAGTAGGTCGTTTCGTCCCGCTTCCAGTTCGCCCGCCTGCCTCCTCGAAGCCTACATTCGACGATGGACTTCTGCCTGCAAGTATTTGCGAAGATTCTCTGGCACGATGCCCGGTGCGGCGAGTTCGCGCAAGTCAGACACGGTGAGCTGCGGCAAGAATCCAAGGACAATCGAAAGGGGAGCCGACGGGTTACGGACGATTGCAAGGCGCACGTTGTAAGACTGTGACCATTTGCGGTGATTTGCGACCGCTTGCACGATCACCGGCGGAATTTTCTCGCGAGCCAGCGATTTCAGCACTTGCGCTTCCGTCAGGAAAGGATTGTCAAGCGCGATCGGCAGGACCTGGGCATGTCCTTCGCTTGCCAGCGCTCCCGCCACGCGGCCAGGCCCACGGCGCGCTAGCGTAATTTTTTGGCCAAGCGGTAATTGCGGAAGCCGCGCAACAAGCTGTTCCTCGGCGTAACGTTTCAGCTCGGCAGAGACAGCAGGCGAAAGCGCGAACTGCACAAGATCCATCGGGTAGAGGTCGCGCAGAAGACGCACGCCGACCAACCGCGGCGTCCGGGGGTGAAATACAAGCGCCTTTTTGATACCGTAGCTCTTCAACAGAACTTTCCGCGTGGCGATTTCTTGTGGAATCTCCGCCGGAAGATCTTTTCGCGCAAGAAGAAGGGAGATTCGCGCCTCGTCGAAGGCGGGATTGTCGAGAAGTGCCACGAGCACTTGCGGCGCAGGATGATAAATCAGCTCGCTGAGTTCGTCCCCGGTGGCTGTGCGCGCACGCTCCACGTCTTTTTCAATCTCCGCCACCTTGCTTCCCTTCTTTCACGAGAGCCGGCAAGAGTCTAAGGGCCAATCGAGCGGCAGCCTCTGCCGGGCTCACGGCCAAAGCGCCAAACACCGCGTCAGGCGCGGCAGACTGCAAACGTTCATCGATTTGCTGATCGAAATAAGCGGAGCGTCCTATCATCCCCCCGGTCTTCACGAGAAGAAATTCTTGTGATTTCAACCCTAGCCGTTCCATCAGGTCGCTCACCAGGCCCCCGAGGTCCTCCGCAGCATTCTGCAGGAATTCGCGCGCGGAAGCGTCTCCGTCGTCGGCTGCGGTTGCGACCACGGGAAAAACTCTGGGGAAAACCTCGTCGGGCTGCGAATAAACCCGGAGATGGAGCGCTTCCCAATCCTGAACTCTCAGCTCCTGCAAAATCCTTGCGGACAAGGGGGAGTCTGGACGCCCGCGGTCGGATGCTCGCAGTGCCGCAATCACCGCGCGCTTCCCGATGTCGTAGGCACTTCCCTCATCGCCGAGCAAATACCCGTGAGCGCCAACGCGCGCGATGTGGCCTGCCCGGTCGCGGCCGACAGCGCCGGAACCGGTGCCGGCGATCAGCACGATCGCGGGGCCGTCTCCCGTCGCTTCGAGCGTGAGGTCGAGGTCGGTGCAAACGTGCACAGGTATGCCCGGGAACTCTTCGGAAAGCAGGCCCTTCATCTTCAGTTCGGATTCCGGCTGCGCTGCGCCCGCGAGGCCGGCGCAAATCAGGCTGATATCCTTCAGGCTCAAGCTCGCATTATGCATGGCATCTCGCCCCGCCTCACAGACCGCCGCCAGTGCTCCACCAAAACCCACGCGCATCGGGTTCGAGGGACCGCTGCGGCCGCGAGCGCGCACTTCGCGAGCCTCGTCCATCAATATGCATTCTGTCTTGGTGCCGCCGCCGTCAAAGCCGAGAACGAAACGCATACCCAAAGCATACGCGAGGCAGGCCCATTCCGTGTAGCAGAGGCGGCCGGATGGTTGCTCGAAATCTGCAATCTACTCTGACCAGCGCCTGCGCGGCTTGACGCTTTCTCTGGCTGACACTATTCTCGTCGCACTCCGCCGCGAGCCGGAGTTACGAACGGCGTGGCGGACAACTCATGCGCATCCATCCGGTTGATCTGGTCATCGTCATTGCATATCTGTTAGGCATAACTCTTCTGGGGCTGCGTTTTCGGCAGCAGCAGCACGACATTCAGGATTATTTCCTCGGTGGGCGCACCGCTCCCTGGTGGGCACTGGCTTTTTCGATCGTTGCCACGGAAACTTCCACGCTCACGATCATCGGCACGCCAGCCATCGCATACTCCGGTAACCTGACGTTTCTACAACTGGTCTTTGGCTACATCGTAGGCCGCGTGCTGATCACGATTCTCTTTTTGCCCGGATATTTTCGCGGAGAGTATCTGACCGCCTACGCCCTGATCGAAAAGCGTTTCGGGGCCAAGATGCGCGCCGTGGCGGCAATCACGTTTCTGACCACGCGAACTCTTGCCGAAGGCGTGCGAGTTTCCGCGATCGCCCTGGTGGTAAGTGTCGCCCTTGGAACATCCGAGCGGCTCGCCGTGTTTATCGTGATTGCGCTGACCGTGCTGTATACCTTCGAAGGCGGCATGAAAGCGGTCATCTGGACCGACGTGACACAGTTTCTGCTTTATCTCACCGGCAGCATTGTCACGCTAGGATTGTTGCTGTATCGTATCCCCGGCGGCTGGAATGAAGTCACACAAGTTGCCGCGCTGAACGGAAACAAACTGCAGTTCCTCGATTTTTCTTGGAATCTTGCTTCCAAGTATACCTTCTGGTCCGGACTGATCGGCGGCGCATTTCTGACGATGGCGAGCCATGGCACCGATCAGACCATTGTCCAACGCCTCCTCGCCGCGCGCTCCCAAAGCGACAGCCGTCGCGCCTTAATCACCAGCGGCTTTATCGTGCTCTTTCAATTCATCGTGTTCCTCCTGGTCGGCGTCCTTCTCTTTGTGTTTTCGCAGCATGTTCCTCTGCTGGCCCTCGGCGACCGCGTTGATCGTATCCTGCCTCTCTTCCTGGTTCGTGAAATGCCCGCAGGACTCGCGGGCTTGCTGCTTGCTTCCATTCTCGCGGTGGCGATGTCGAATGCCAGCGGTTCGTTGAACTCCCTCGCTGCTTCCAGTGTGGTGGATCTCGCCGTTCTGCGCGGCCGGACCACCGATCCCGCGAAGTTTCTGAAAATCTCCCGGCGCATGACGCTCGTCTGGGGCGCCGTGCTGATTATCTTCGGGCTCGTAAAATGGACGCACCTGCTCGAGACCGGGCTCACGGTCTCCTCCTTTCCATTGGGCAGCCTGCTTGGACTCTTTCTCCTGGGCACCTTCGATCGGCGCGCAAACCCGCGCGGTTCGTTGGCAGGAATGTTCGCCGGACTGGCGGTCGTGCTTGCGGTTTACGGCTACACCGAAATTGCGTTCACCTGGTATTGGCTGATTGGCTCGTGTGTGACATTTGCGGTGGGGGCACTCGTCAGCCGTGTTCTTCCAGAACAAAGTGCGACGTCCTGACGCCGCGGCAAAGAGCGATACGTTACACTCAGTTTTTCTGCGGTACAGCGGAGGGGTATGAGCGAAAAGCGCCTGGAACTTGTCCGAGGACTCGGCCCATGGGCTTCCGCGGCGATTGTAGTTGGCACCATGATCGGGACGGGCATCTTTCTGAAACCGGCAGAAATGGCTCGCGAAGGGCGGTATGTTGCCATCGTTTTCGCCGCCTGGATCATTGGCGCGCTGCTCTCTATTTTTGGCGCACTGTCCTATGCGGAATTGGGCGCCGCCATTCCGGAAGCGGGCGGCGAGTATGCGTATCTCCGCCGCGGGTTTGGCCCGCTCTGGGGCTTCCTCTTCGGCTGGATGCACTCGATCGTCGGCAGGCCCTCCTCCGTCTCTTCGATCGCGGCAGGGATGATGCGCTTTCTCAGTTTCTTCTTGCCGGCGGTGGCCGCGCCGCTCTTCACCGTGCACATTGCGATTCCCGGACTCACCGGCTGGATCAAACCGTACGACTTCGTGTTCACCTGGGCGCAGCCGCTCGCGGTTCTCTGGTTAGTGATAATGACCGGAATAAATTATCTGGGCGTGCGCCTGGGTGGCGAAGTTCAGGTGTTTCTCACGGCAATTAAGTTGGCAAGCCTGGCGATTATTATTGGGATCGCGTTCCTGCTGCCGAATCATGTTGGCCATTCGCCAGATCCGGTCTGGCCGAGTTCGTTGAGCACCGGACTATTCGGTGCCTTTCTTGCCGCTCTGGCTGCGGCGCTTTGGGCCTACGACGGCTGGGAAGACCTGAACCTCGTCGGTTCCGAGGTGAAAGACCCCCAGCGAAACTTCCCACGGGCCCTGGTGGGCGGCGTGGCGTTCGTGGCGCTCGTCTATCTGCTGTTCAGCGCCGCCTGTCTCAAGGTTCTGCCGTTTCAAAGCGTCGCGAGCTCACAGCACGTTGCGTCTGATGTGGTCGAACGCCTCATCGGCCGTGGCGCGGCCACGTGGATCACCCTGGCGATGGTGATTTCCGCGCTCGGCTCGATGAATTCTTCGGTCCTCAGTGGCGCCCGTGTCCCTTATGCGATGGCGCGCGACGGGATCTTCTTCAAGGTTGCCGATGGCATTCACCCAAAATACCGCACTCCCGGCCGCGCGTTGATCTTTCAAGGCGTACTCGCGAGCGTAATGGCCCTTACGGGAACGTTCGAAGAACTCACCAATCTTTTTATTTTCGCCGGATGGATTTTTTACGGCCTCGCGGTCGTAGCCTTGTTCCGCTTGCGTAGAACCGAGCCAAAGATGCCGCGCCCTTATCGCTGCTGGGGCTATCCCTGGGTGCCCGCCTTGTTTGTTCTGGGCGCACTCGCACTCACTGTGAATCTTTGGCTCGATCGCCCCGGCCGTTCCACAGCCGGCCTCTTGCTCATCCTCGCGGGGATCCCTTTCTACTTGCACTGGCAAAAATCCGCGCGAGCCCAATCGCAGGAACAGAAAGATGCTTGAATACGCACCCTGCACCGCACTGTCAGCCTGAGTCAGGAAATCGATAGCGAGGATGAACCCGCACTCGCGGCCCTGCGGTCTCGCGCCACGTTCTTCATCGGAAGCAGCGCCAACTCTGCTTTAGCGCGAACCGGCATCGCTGGGTGCATCGCCTTGGCCATGGCTTCGATTCCCGTGACCAGACGTCCCGCAGGCCGCGACACATAGCTGTTCGCATCCAGCGCGAACACGCGCCCCTCGCGAACCGCGGGAATATTGCGCCACTCTTCCGGAAGAGTAAGCGACAGGTATTCATTCCGGGCCTGCTCGGCGTTATAGCCACACGGCGCGATGAATAGGAACTCCGGCGCTGCGCTGACGATTTCTTCCAGACTGACGTGGTGCGACGGTTTTTTCGGCTCGCCGAGCGCACCGATTCCGCCCGCATGATGAATCATTTCCGGCACCCAGTGCCCGCCCACGTAAAACGGCTGCAGCCATTCAAGCACGACCACGCGGGGCCGCGGCTCTGTGCTACCAGCGTCGCTTTCGATCTGAGCGAGCTGCATGCCAATTCGCTCCACAAACTTCTGAGCACGTTCGCGCCGGCCTGTCCGTTCGCCGATCCACAGGATATCTCGCCAGACGTCGCCCAGATCGCGCGGATCCAGGCTCAGCACCTCGGGTTGCGCGGAAATATCCGCGAGCGCGGCCGCCAGTTCATCGGGAGTCGCTGCGCATACGTGACACAAATCCTGCGTCAGGATCAGGTCTGGCGCCAGCTCTTCCAGAGCATCCCTGTCCACGGCGTAGATGGACTCACCGCGCTCCACGTGTTCGCGCACCAGGCGGTCGATCTCACTGGGAGTCGCGTCCTTGGGAAGCCTCGAGCGGACCACGGACTTTCTCGTCTTGGCCTGAGGAGGGAAATCGCATTCGTGGCTCACACCCACTATCTCTTCATCCAGGCCCAAGGCAAAGAGCGTCTCGGTCGCCGAAGGCAAAAGTGAAACGATGCGCATCCCTCGGACTTTAGCACAAAACGCCGCTTAGAATCTGCGCTGGACTCACTTTGAAATATCCGCCCTGCCTTTGGCTCTAGTGGCCCAGTCGATGCGTTTTCCGCAGGCCTTGCAAGGCAACTCCGATGCACAAGGCAATACCGGGCAGGATTACCCAACTGAGGTTCATCGCGGCCAACGCGCTGAGTTTGAAGTCCGGAACGACCTGCGGGTCGATGACAAATGCGAAAGGAAATATCAGGAGGAATGTCGCTGCGATCGCGAGCGCAGGGAATGTCCCCACAAGGTAGGCGTGCCACTCCGTCCCGTTCGCCCGGCGGGACAAATATCCGCCGGCCGCTCCGATCAAAGGTAGACCTAACAGCCACGGAATATACGAAATCACGCTTCGCGCCCCGCCTGGATGCAAGATTACCGGCTGCGTGCCAGCGCAAATGGGGAGAGCCAAAGCAACCCAGGCGGAAAGAAGTGTTACCAGGCTCGGAATCCAGATTTGCTTCAGACGCTCGTGCATCGTTCCCTCCCGTTGTACCAGGAAAAGTTCGCGGCGTAACTCCTTGCAGTTCCCTGCCCGGGCACAGGTCTGAAGAAATGCGTCTTCTTCGGCCATGCCCGTCGAGCGCAGACTTGAATAGTACTCCTCAAGATGCGCCGCCAGCTCGGCGACAACTTCCTCCTGCTTCACGCGGGCAACACCGAGAGAACCGAGGTGGCTTTGCACGTAGGCGTACCGATCACGCATGGGAGACCTTAGCTATGCGACGCAAGACCCGGAACAAATCGGCCCGTTCGGCCCGTAAGGGCTTCAGCATCCTGCGGCCGCGTGGCAACAGGCGGTAGCAGCGCCGTCAATGATATTTAAGGACGCGAGCCAGTGCATCCACGCGGTTATTTGTAAAGGAAGTATTTCCGGCGCGTCTGGTCGAAGGCGGCGAGGTCGGGTCCCCAGCTCGCGATAATCTGCTCGGGGGGAGTCCCTGCCTGAAGCTGACGGATGGTTTCGTCGTTTCCGAGCAAGGGTAGAATTTTCGTGACGTCGAAGTCCTTGGGATAATTCTTCAGCAGCAGGGCGGCAATTTCCAAGCCAACGCGCATGGAGCGCACCGCCGCGCGGTCAGTGACGCGCACTCCTACACCGCCGCATCGTTGCCCGGCGTGCAACCCGCTGACCGGGATAAAGGGCTGGTTTAGGAAATGCACGCCAGGCAAGTTGCGCGCATTCAACGCCGTGGCAACTTCCCCGCCGTTGATCCAGGGCGCGCCGAACTCTTCAAAGGGTGTTTGCGTGCCGCGCCCCACGGATACGCCCGCATTCTGCAGGATTTCGAGTCCAGGATATAGAATCGAGCCCTTCAACGTGCGCAAGTTGGGCGAAGGCGGAATCCAGCGCACGCTGGTGCTCTCAAAGAAATAGTTGCGATGCCAGTTTTTCATCGAAACTATGTGCAACTCGCAATTGATGTGATTTTCCGTGTTGAAGAGCTGGGCGAGCTCCCCGATCGTCAATCCATAGCGCACCGGCAACGGGAAATAGGCCACGAACCCGGTTTTGTCGGGATCCAACATTGGGCCTTCGACAATTTCTCCCCCGATCGGGTTGGGCCGGTCCAGCACGTAAAACGCGATTCCGTGCTTGGCCGCTTCCTCCATGCAGTAGCCCATCGTTGTGGTGTACGTGTAGAAGCGCACGCCGGCGTCCTGTACGTCGAAAACAAGGGCGTCGACCCCCTTCAGCATTTCGTCCGTTGGCCTCAGGTGATCTCCATACAAGCTGAAAATCGGGAGCCCAGTGGATGGATCCTTCGACGAAGCGACCTTCTCATCCGCGTGCCCCGCGATTCCATGTTCCGGGCTGAATAGCGCCACCAACTGCACACCGGAAGCCCGGGCCAACACCTCGATGTTGGAGCGCCCCTGAAAATCCACTCCAGTGTGATTGGTAATCAGGCCCACATGCTTGCCCCGCAAGGGCGCGAATTTCTCTGCCTCCAGCACGTCGAGGCCGGTTTGTACTCGGCCCGCACTTTTCCTTGCTGCCTTCCCGCCCTTTTGTCCGGCGTTGTTGCCAGCCGGCTTCGGCACGCAGACGGGGGCGAGAGTCAAGAGCAAAATCCACAAGCAGCACAACCGGTGGCGGACTCGTGTTAAGGGTTTCATAGTCCCCAATGATATTCTGGAACGCGTCATTCGCACCTTGATTGTGAGCGTCCAGTGCGCGTGCTATATACAGTCAAGGCGGATGGCGTGCGGCCAGAGGACCCTCAATAATGAACAGGCGCAACGCCGGACTTTTGCTTTTGCCCCTGCTGTTTCTATCCTTTATGACATTGAAAGCTCGCAGCCATAATCGCACGGCAAAATCTTCGAAGGCCTTACCCGCCGACCGGGGTGTTTCACAAGCGGAGACTTTTGCGAATCTTACGCCCGAACAGAACAAGTGGGTTGAGTCATCCCTGCGGCAAATGACTCTGGAAGAAAAAGTCGGCCAACTGCTGTTTGCTACCTACCACGGCAGTTTTACCGCCACCGATTCGGACGCCTATGCGCAGATGATGCATGACATCAACGATCTGCACGCCGGCGGATTCATTACCATCACCCACGTCTCGCCGCTTGGAATCGTAAAGGGCCAGGCCTATCCCACCGCGGCACTGGCGAACGAACTGCAAACCAAGTCCAAGTTGCCGCTACTGATCGGAGCCGACTTCGAGCGTGGCACGGCGATGCGCCAGGATGAAGGCACTTCGTTCCCGACGGCAATGGC
>Ga0307477_10002901_pt1 | contig 12997 bp, 10 predicted proteins | sample atmos_gasesECM2C_FD_203316 | JGI IMG/M metagenome (GOLD analysis project Ga0307477, IMG submission 203316) | Hardwood forest soil microbial communities from Morgan-Monroe State Forest, Indiana, United States - atmos_gasesECM2C_515 | ecosystem: Environmental > Terrestrial > Soil > Temperate...
CCGTAATGCTCTCGCGCCCAGTCCATGATCGGAGTGATACCCATAAGCGGAGCCACTGCATCCGCCCATCTTTTCGAGGGCGCCAGATCGAGGAGCGCAAGCAAGCAAAGACCCGACCGCTCATTACGCTGAGCACGCGGCATATCTAAATCTGCTAAGACTTCCAATGCCTCTTGCAATCTGCGCTGTTTCTTACTCGGCATGAGTGGGTTCGACAAATTGATCAATCGCTTCTTGGCTGAGGGCGCCTTTCATCTTCGCCCATCGGCCAAATCGAATGAGCGTTTCCATGCTCGGAAATCTCATTGAACGAAGATCTGTCGCATTGACTTGGGTATGCCCGCTAAACGTGCGGAAATACGCATCGACAATCGTGGAATTGAGGAACAGCGCAAGACCGTGCGCTAAATCTTCGTTCAAACCGCCTTTGCCGCAATGAATTACGTTCAAGTGATTTTCAAAGCCGTAAAATTCGCCCGGAAGGCGAGCAGGATCGACGACATACGCAACGATCCGTCGCCTTTCTTCTTTCGAAGAAAAACGCTTCGTGAGCGTGTACCAGCCTCTCGGCATCAGCCATTTTCGAGTTTCCTCATTGCATGACAGAGCGTTGGGTTTCCGGTGCTGGCGAGGCCACTGAAACTGCCCGTTTCGAAAATGATGTGCGTAGAGGAGAGGTGCAGAATGATCGGTTGGTTCTGGAAGCCAGTGCTCTTTTACTCGAAAGTCGACCACTGGCCCGGTAGCGACGTCCAAGCCGAGGTCCGACAGCGCCTTGCAGAAATGCCCGGCACCGTTCGCTTCCCCGGTCGGAATGCGAATGAAATATTCCTCATCATCCGGATTTACGACATCCGAAAACGGAATCTGCCGCTCCGCATAATCGTCAAAAGTCTGATCGCAAGATGTAGAAATCACCACCGGTCCTTGGCGCTCGCTGCGGCAGAACCGAACAATGACGTTCTCCTGCAACACATCGTCGTCTTGGAACGCCCGGTTTCGGTGCTCAAAAAGATGAATATGAGCTATTGCAACCCGCTCCATTAACCAGCGGCGAAACGGCCGAAAATAGGTGCCGTTGCAAAAACTTCGCGGGACGATTGCGACAATCTCTCCACCGGGCTCGCACAGCGCGATGGAAAGGGCAAGAAATCCCGCATAGAGATTGACCGTCTCGATGCCGGCTTTTCGCAAGAAATGACGATAAGCGGATGCCGCGCCGATTTTCTTGTAAGGCGGATTGAGGATGACGTGGGTAAACCGAGGCGCTCCAAATGACGTGGCGAACGCCGCCTCTCCAATAAAATCGCGATCGAATATTGCGGTCCGTATCGTGCATCCGGCGCGTCTGCCTTGCTCGACCAGCCCGTTCAAGTGATTGCCCAGAAATCGCCGCAGAAGCGGCTCGATTTCATATGCCGCGATGTCGATCTCCGAGGCCTGGCCCTTTCCAAGGCACGCGCGCACGAAGGCCTCCGTCAAGGAGCCGATTCCCGCCCCCGGATCCAAGAGTCTCACCTGGGATGGCCAACGCTGAAAAAGAGAAGCCATGAAATCGGCGATTACCGACGGTGTCATGAACTGTCCGTGGGCTGCGCGTTTCTCCCGGTTGAGTTCATCGCTCGCTATGAGGCGAACTTCGTCTATGGAGCGCCGAAGGGCTATCGACATAAGTAAATTATCGCTCCGATTCTTACCGCCGGCCGAACAGGCGTTCGATGTCGGCAAGCTTCAATTCGACATAGGTCGGCCGGCCGTGATTGCATTGGCCGGAATGGGGGGTGGCCTCCATCTCGCGCAAGAGCGCGTTCATCTCTTCCTGGTTGAGCTTTCGTCCCGAGCGCACGCTGCCATGGCAGGCAAGCGTCGCCAAGACATGGTCGAGCCGCTCCTTGAGCGAGGATAGCGATTCGCTTTCACTCAACTCGTCCGCGAGATCGCGGATCAGCGCTTTCACATCGGTTTCTTTGAGCACAGCCGGAATCTCGCGCACCATCAGCGCGCCCGGGCCGAAGGCCTCGATAGCGAGCCCGAGAGCCGAAAGCTCCGGCTCTCGCGCGAGCACCTTTGCAATTTCGCTTTCCTCGAGTTCGACGATTTCCGGAATCAGCAGAGTTTGGCGCTTGATGCCGCCGTTTTCGCCCGCGCGCTTCATGCGCTCATACACCAGCCGCTCGTGCGCCGCATGCTGATCGACAATGACGATGCCGTCACGCGTTTGGGCGACAATATAGGTGTCGTGCACTTGCGCCCGCGCCATGCCCAAGGCCAAAGCTTCAGCAGCGCCATTTTCATGCGCGCATGCCGCCTCTTCATGCTCGTGCTGCCCGGCCACGGCAGCATGTTCATGCGTGCATGACATCGGAGCTGTCACGGGGGATATCGCAGCGGTGTTCTCCGGCGTGACATAGGGGCGCGGCGCATCGGCCAAGCCGGAAAGACTTTGCTGTACGGGACGGAAATATCCGGGCGCTAAAGCTTGCGCCGGCCGGAAGGCTTGAAGCGCCAAATCGGCGACCGTAGTCGAAGCGCGATGGCCTGCCTCATGGAGCGCAGCTTTCAAGGCGCCCACGATCAGTCCGCGCACCAGGCTCGCATCGCGGAAACGCACTTCCGCCTTGCTCGGGTGGACGTTGACATCGACAAAAGCAGGGTCGCACCCGACAAACAGCGCCACGGCCGGATGGCGGTCGCGGGCGAGATAATCCGCATACGCCCCTTTGACCGCGCCCAGCAACAGGCGGTCGCGCACCGGGCGGCCGTTGACAAAGAGAAACTGCATCTGCGCGTTGGCGCGGTTATAGGTGGGAAGCCCGGCAAAACCCGAAAGCCGCACGCCTTCGCGAATGCCCTCGATGGGCAACGCATTGTCGGCAAAGTCGCGCCCCATGACTTTGGCCAGTCGCGCGCGCGCGCCCTCGAAAAGCCCCTCTTCCGCATGGAGCGAAAACACCACGCGGCCTTCGTCGGCGAACGTGAACGCCACGTCGGGACGCGCCATGGCCAGCCGCTTGACCATGTCGATCGCGGCCATCGCTTCCGCCCGGGCGGATTTCAAGAATTTCAGCCGCGCCGGCGTGGCGAAGAAAAGATCTCGCGCCTCGACGCGGGTTCCGGATTCTCCGGCGCTCAAGAAGCCCGCGGGCTCGGGCCCGGAGATCTCTCCCCCTTCCACTTTGATTGCGTGCGCTTCAGAACCTTTGCTGCGGCTCGTCAGCGTCAGGCGCGCTACCGCCCCGATCGAGGGCAGCGCTTCGCCGCGGAATCCGAGCGTCGCGATATGGGTGAGATCGTCCGAGCCGTCGGCTGCCAGGGGCAGCTTCGACGTAGCATGGCGCTGGACGCTCAGCTTGAGCGCTTCTTCGTCCATTCCTTCGCCGTCGTCCTCGACCACGATGAGAGAGGCACCACCCGATGCGATTGCGATCGCGATGCGCCGCGCCCCCGCGTCCAGGGCATTCTCAACGAGTTCCTTCACAGCAGCCGCGGGCCGCTCCACCACCTCGCCTGCCGCGATGCGGTTGATGGTGCCTTCCGGCAGAAGCCGGATGGTGCTCCGTTCTTTCACTGAAACAGCCCTGTCGGCACCCGCGTTTGATCCCCTTTTGTTCTTTCGCAATCTAGTCTCAAAGGGACCCACGCGAAAGAGCTTTCGCCACCCATCCGATCCGCCCCACAGCTTTATTTCGATTCTAGGGCGCGGGTGCAGGATTTGCCGCCGGCCGCGAGACAGCCGAAGCCGGCGCGGGCGTGCCTGCGATAACCACCAGCGCCCTCGCGGGATCGAAATATTTCCTCGCCATCTCGTTGACCTTGGCGAGCGTGACCCCTTGGATCATGGCATTGCGCTTGGCGACATAATCGGCCGGAAGTCCCGAGCGCTGATATTGATTGAGGGTGCGCGCGATCTTGGCATTCGAATCGAGGTTGAGCGGAAAAGATCCGGTCAAATAGGTCTTTGCCTCGGTCAACTCCGTCGCGGTTGCTCCCTCTTTGGCAAAGCGCGTCATAACGGCTTTGGTGACGTCGATGGCGTTGAGAATCTTGCTTTTGTCGCTTTGCACTTCTCCCACGATAATGGAAGCGGAGCGGAAGTCCTGCAGCTCGGTGGAGATGCCATAGGTTAGCCCGCGCCGATCGCGCACTTCGTCCATCAGGCGGGCGGAAAACGTGCCGCCGCCGAGAATGTAATTGGCGACATAGGCCGGTATGAAATCAGCGTCCTGCCGCATCGGACCGGCAAAGCCGAACACCGCCACAGGCGCTGCCTCGTTGCGCGGAATCGTTCGCGTGCCGGCCTTGGCCAATTCCGAAGGCTTCGTCACTGCCGGCACGGATTTGGCGGGCAGCGGCAGAAACACTTCTTGCAGATATTTCCTCAGCTGCGCCTCGGTGATGTCGCCGGAAACCGCGACTTTGATTCCCCCGCGCACCAGATGATCGGCCGCGAAGCTCTTGACGTCGTCGGCTTTAATGGCGGCAAGCCCCGCCGATGTGCCCGAAGTGGGATGGGCATAAGGATGCGTGCCGAAATAGGCGGCGTACCAGGCATTCACCGCGGTTCGGCTCGGGTCTTCGCTATCGCGATTCAGTTGAGCCAAGAGCGCAGCGCGCATCCGCTCCACCGCTTCGGCGTCGAAACGCGGGTGCGCAAGCGCGAGTGCGGTTAAGCGGAAAGCCTCGTCCGCATTGTCTTTCAAAGTGGTCAGCGTCACCACGACGTAATCGCGCTCCGCGGAAGCCTGAAGGCGAATCGCCCGCGATTCCAAAGCCTCCTTGAACGCGTCGGAAGCAAGATCGCCCGCGCCTTCGTCCAGGAGCGAAGCCATCATGTCGGCAAGGCCGGGTTTTTCGGCAGGATCATAGGCCGAACCAGCCGGCAGCGAGATATTCACCGCAATCATCGGCAGCGCGTGCTCTTCCGAGAACCAGGTCTCGACCCCTGTCGGACCCTGCACCGCTCGGACCGTGATGGCATGGGCCGAGAGCGGAACAAGCAACGCGAGAAGCAGAAAAACTTGGACCCGCGTCATGGTTCTCATTGCAGCACCATGCGGCCGGTCACCGCCTCTTGTTTGACGAGAAAATTCTGCGCCGCCTTGCGCACATCGGCGGCTTGAACTGCCCGGATGCGGTTCGGCCAGTCCTCGACATCTGCAATGTCAAGACCGATCGACAGCGCCGTGCCGTAATCTTGCGCCAAGAGATATTGGTTATCGTGCTGATAGGTATATTCGGCGACGAGTTTAGTTTTCGCGCGGCCGAATTCGCCCGCTTCCGGTGCTGCGCGCAACAAGCCGGCGATGACCTGATCCATCGCCGCTTCCAGAGTATCGAAGCTGACGCCTTCGCGCGGCACGGCAGAGATCGTAAGCTCGCCCGGTCCGCGGTTGTATCCGTCATAGGAGGCGTCCGCATCCACCGCGAGCTTTTTGTCCACGACGAGCGTCTTGTACAGGCGGCTAGTCGGTCCGCCGCCCAAGATGGCGGTCATGACTTCCATCGCTTCGGCCGTTCCCCGAGGGCTGTTGACATAGCCGGGTACGCGATAGATGCGTAAGAGCTGCGGTAATTTGGTGCCGGGTAGAGCAAAATTCAGCCGCGTCTCCGCGAGCCGGGGCGGTAACGGCACATCGGCGCGCGGCGCCAGCTGGCGCGGGGCGACCGAGCCGTATTTTTCTTCGGCAAGCTTCTCAACCTCGTCGGGCTTGACGTCGCCTGCGACCACGACGAGCGCATTGTTCGGCGCATAATGATGTTGATAGAACTCGCTCGCTTCGGCCCGGCCAATGCGGCGAATCTCCGCTTCCCAGCCGATCACCGGCCGCCCATAGGGATGGGAGAGCTGCAGCGCGCCCTCCATCTGTTCCTCGGCCAGCGCCTGGGGCTCGGAATCAATCCGCAAATGCCGCTCTTCCAGCACTACATTGCGTTCGGTCGCGACGTTGCCTTCCGAAAGATCGAGATTGACCATGCGGTCGGCTTCGAGCCCCATCATCAAGGCCAAGCGGTCCTTAGCGATGCGTTGGAAAAATACCGTGAAATCATGCGAGGTCTGCGCATTGTCCTGCCCCCCATTGCGCGTCACCGTCTTGGACAATTCGCCATTGGGCACGGATTTCGTACCGCGGAACATCAGGTGCTCAAAGAAATGCGCGGCTCCCGAAAGGCCCGGCGGATCGTCGGCGCCGCCCACGCGATACCACACCATGTGGGTGACAACTGCCGCGCGGTGATCGGGAATGACCACCAATTGCAGGCCGTTTTTCAGCGTAAACTGGGTTGCCTTCACGCTCGCAGGCGCCGGTGCGGCGGCGCCGGAATCCTTCGCGTCTCCCATCGCAGCAACCAGCAGCGCAAAAACTGCAAGTGTGCGAGCGGCAGGACTCATCGTCTCCTCTAGGGCGTTCGCGCCGGAGCGGGCGCGGGATTTGCCATGGGCGCTGCGATGGCGCCGGAAGCTGCTTGTGCCGGCGCGGGATTTGCGGGAGCCGCCGCCATGCCACCGGAAGCCGCTTGCGCCGGCGCGGTTGCGCCTTGGAACAGCACCTTCTGGGCAAACGCCGGTCCCTGATCCTCCTCGCCAATATCGGAGGTGATGCTGCGCCGGATGCCGGGATCGACATTGAGCGCATTGCTCTTGGTCAGGAGCAATTTCTCGCTGTCGCTATAGGTGGTGCCAAGTTGAGCCGCAGCGGCGGCGGGATCCTGCGGGAAGATCGGCGCGCGCGCCTGATCCTCGGCTTCGGGATCGTTGCGCGAGGCAATGCCGGGTTGCGGCGGACGCAAATTATAATCGGGCGGAATCACCAGGGGCGATTTGGTCAGCACCGTGAATTCGTCCGGCGGGGTTTTGGCTGCGCCGGTTGCCTCGCGAATACTCTCGCATCCTATAAGGCTCACGCCCGCCGCAACCACCACAGCCAGTCTCAAGGCAGCAAAAGAAAAAATCCATTTCGCCATCATCATGTTCCGGATCGCCGGCTCCCTACGCTTTTCGATTCCCCGCGGATGAACGCATCCAGGAGGAGAACTACCACGCCTACGCTTATTGCGGCGTCGGCTACATTAAACACATACCAGTCATGTCCGAAGGCGTAAAAGTGGAAAAAATCGGCAACCGCGCCATAAAGGATGCGATCGATCACATTTCCCAGCGCGCCGCCAATGATGAGGCCCAAGGCCAAACCAAGGATGAGCCGTTCGGCGGATTTGAGCCACCACGCAAGGACCGCGACGGCGACCAAGGAAAACACCGTCAACACCAGCGTGCCCAAGAAACCCGAAGCCGGGAAAAGCCCGTACGACACGCCGCGATTCCAAACCATCACAAGATTGAAGAAGGGCGCCACGTCGATCCGTGCCAAGGGACCGAGATTGCGAAAATTGAGACCATAAAGCAGCAGATTTTTTGTCGCTTGATCGATCGCGAGCGCGGCGACGGCGACGATCCAGCCTAGCCGTTGAACTGCCATCCGGCTCATCGCGCTTCCTTAACCGCACCAGCACAGCGTTTGCAGAGATCGGGGAATTCGGGGGTGGCGCCGACCTCAGGCAGGATCATCCAGCAGCGGGCGCATTTGTTTCCTTCGGCGCGCGCAAAGACAACTCCCGCGCCTGGAACCTCAGGTAGCGTAAACGCACGGCCTGGATAAGGCCCGTGCTCAACTTTCGCCGCCGAGGTAATGGCAATCTCGGCCAGGCTGCAATCTTTGAACAGCGCCGCGTCGGCCTCGTCTTCGACATAGAGGATGGGGGCCGCTTCCAGGCTTGCGCCGATGGTCTTATCGCGCCGTGCGATTTCCAATGCCCCCGTCACCACCCTACGAAGCGTGCGCAGACGCGCCCATTTCGAAAGCAGCGCCTCATTGCTCCATTCCGTGGGACTCTCGGGAAACAATTGCAGATGCACGCTGGAGTCTTTTCCAAACCGGGTAGTCCAGGCTTCTTCCATGGTAAAAGACAGAAGCGGGGCGAGCCAGCTCACCAAGCGGTGGAATAGCGCGTCGATCGTGCAGCGCGCCGCTCGCCGCCGGATGCTTATCCCGGAATCGCAATAGAGCGCGTCCTTGCGGATATCGAAATAAAACGCCGATAAATCCGTAGTCGCGAAATTGAACAGGCTCGTGAAGACGCGGTTGAAATCATATTCGCCATAACCCTCGCGCACGTCGCGGTCGAGGCTGGCCAAGCGCGCAAAAATGAAACGTTCGAGCTCGGGCATTTCGGAATGGCTCACCCGTTCGCTGTCGTCGAAGCCTTTAAGGTTGGCCAACATGAAGCGAATGGTGTTGCGCAAACGGCGATAGGAATCGACCGCTGCTTTGATGATTTCTGGCCCAATGCGCAAATCCTCGGTGAAATCGGACGCCGCGACCCACAGGCGCAAAATCTCGGCGCCATTCTGTTGGGCGACCGTTTGCGGGGCGACCACATTGCCGAGCGATTTGGACATTTTCCGTCCCTGTTCGTCGAGGACGAAACCGTGGGTCAAGACCGCATCGTAGGGCGCGCGCCCGCGCGTGCCGCAGGCTTGCAGAAGCGAAGATTGGAACCAGCCGCGATGCTGATCCGAACCTTCGAGATAGAGATCGGCGCGCTCCTTTTTCGGCCAATGCGCATCAATCGGATTTTCCACCACGAAAGCGTGCGTCGAACCGGAATCGAACCAGACGTCGAGAATATCTAAGACCTGTTCGTAATTCTCAGCTTGGTGCGTCCCAAGGAAACGCGAGGCCGGCGATGAAAACCAGGCATCGGCTCCTTCTTGCTCGAAAGCTTCGGCAATGCACGCATTCACGTCATCGTCGCGCAACAACTCTCCGGTACCCTTGTGCACGAACACGGCAATCGGCACGCCCCAGGCGCGCTGGCGCGACAGCACCCAATCGGGACGCTCCTTGACCATGGCGCCGATGCGGTTCTCCGCCGCTTTGGGATACCAGCGCGTGGAAGCGACGGCGCCGAGCGAGAGCTCCCGCAAAGAGGCTTGGTTGGAACCGGGAAAGGGGCGGTCCATGGCGGCGAACCATTGCGGGGTGGCGCGAAAGATCACCGGCGCTTTGGAACGCCAGCTATGCGGATATTGGTGGCGGACCGTGCCCTTGGCGAGCAAGCCGCCCGCCGCGATCAATTCCGCGATCACCGCTCCATTGGCATCGCCGTCCTTGCCATCGGGTTTGAGAATTTTCTTGCCGGCGAAGATCGGCACATTGGGAAGAAAAGAGCCGTCTTCCGCGACCAGCAGGGGAATTTCCAAACCGTGCGCGCGCGCGAGATTGAAATCATCCTCGCCATGGGAGGGCGCGGTATGGACGAATCCGGTTCCGGTGTCGGCCGTGACATGGGCGCCCGCTAAAAGCGGCACTTCGAATTCGTAGCCGCGGCCGCGCAAAGGATGACGGCAGATCCAGCCCTTGGGTTTCACCTCCGCCACGAGTTTCAAGCTGAGCTTGGCGGCCTTCTCGACTTGATCGCGCAGAGGAACAGCAAGCACCAGGCCCTCGCCCACCTGAGCAAGACTGCCCTCGTCTGTGCTGTGCACCGCATAGAGCGCGTAATCCAAATTTTCCGCGTACGCGATCGCGCGATTGCCTGGAATCGTCCATGGCGTCGTCGTCCAGATCACCACGCTGATGGTCTTCACCGCGCCCTTGAGCGAACCCGCATCGAGCCCGCTGGTTTCGAAGATCAGCGGAAATTTCACGTAGATCTGCGGCGAGCTTTTCTCGTGATATTCCACTTCTGCTTCGGCAAGCGCGGTCTTCTCGATGGGCGACCACATCACGGGGCGCGAACCGCGATAGAGCAAACCGTTCATGACGAATTTGTGCAATTCCCGCACGATCTGCGCTTCGGCGGCATAAGCCATGGTGGTGTAGGGCCGCAGCCAATCGCCGGTGCAGCCCAAACGCTGGAACTGCTGGCGCTGCACGTCGATCCATTTCGCCGCGAAACTGCGGCAATCGGCCCGCAGGGCGATGATCGGCACGTCGTCTTTCGACTTGCCGCGCGAGCGGTATTCCTCCTCGATCTTCCATTCGATCGGAAGACCATGACAATCCCAGCCAGGCACGTAGGGCGCGTCCTTGCCCAGCATGGTCTGGCTACGTACCACGAAATCCTTGAGAATCTTATTCAGCGCCGTGCCGATATGGATGTCGCCATTGGCGTAGGGCGGGCCATCATGCAGCACGAACAGCGGGCGTCCGCGCGCGGCTTCGCGCAATTTCGCGTAAACGCCCATCTCTTCCCAGCGCTTGAGCCATTTGGGCTCGGCCTCGGGCAAGCCCGCTTTCATGGGAAAATCGGTCTCGGGGAGAAACAACGTGCCGCGATAATCGCGGGCGGCCGTATCGGACATATCGGATTTCGACATGGAAGGACTCGAGGGGCTATGAAAGAGGAACGGACAGAAAAACGTCCCGAGAGCTGCCTAAGCTCCCGGGTGGCGAATTCGCACCCTCTTATTGCTCCGCGCGAGCATCAATCGCCCCTATCCAAGATGCGCTTTTCTAACAGCCCGCTATTCCGCGGTAAAGTCAAGCTCATGTCCGTTGTGCGGTGAGGATCTGCCGCGCCGCGAAGGAATCTGCGGCCATCTGGGTTTTCAGCGCCTCAAGATCGGCAAATCGCTCCTCGCCGCGCAGATAAGCGATCAGCTCGAGGCTTAAGAGCTCGCCATAGAGCTCGCCGGAAAACTCGAACAGATGAGCTTCCATCAGTGGCACCGGCACTTGAAACATCGGCCGCACCCCGAAATTTGCCACCCCATCATAGCGCGCGCTCCCATTGTGCAGCTTGACGCGCACGGCATAGACGCCGAACTTGGGTTCAAGCAGATTCTTTTCCAAACGCAGATTGGCGGTGGGAAACCCGAGTTCGCGACCGCGTTTGTCGCCGGGCGCCACGTGGCCTTCCACACTCCACCAATGGCCTAAGAACCGCGCAGCCTCTTCAGGCCGACCCTCTTTGAGCGCCGCGCGCACTTTGGACGAGGAAATCTTCTCGCCATTTTCAACCACCGCCTTGAACACGGTGACGTCGAAGCCTTCCATCTCGCCCATATAGGCGAGCACCGCGGCATCGCCGCCGCGCGCTTTGCCAAAGCGAAAATCCTCGCCAATCACCACATGAGCAACACCGAGCCCGCGCAGCAGCACCTCGATGACGAAATCCTGCGCGAGTTTGCCCGCCATTCCGGCATCGAAACCCAGCACGATCAGGAATTCGATTCCAAGCTCGGCCAAAAGCCGCGCCTTGGCGCGAAACGAGGTGAGCCGGAACGGTTCGTCATGGGGCCGGAAAAATTCGCGGGGGTAAGGCTCGAAAACCAGCGCCGCCAGAGGCCGTCCTGTGGCCTTCGCGACACGGCCCGCCTGTTCAATCAGCGCGCGATGTCCGCGGTGCACGCCGTCGAAATTGCCGAGCGCAACGACGGCGCCCTTTGCGTCACGCGGCAGATCGCGGTAATGGCGCAGGATTCGCATGGGGAATGGTCAGTTAGTGCGGCGCGTGGGCACCATCACCAAAGTTTCGCATTCGACGACGACGTTGTCGCCTACCTTGCACTGGCAATCGAGTGTCACGCGCTTGCGCTGGAGATTGATCTCGCGCACCGTGCAGATCGCCGTCACCGTGTCGCCGATGCGCACCGGCGCCTTGAAGCGCACGGTCGAGCTCATGAAAATCGAACCCGCCCCGGGAAGCTGCGTCCCGAGAACCGTAGAAACGAAGCTCAGCGACAGCATGCCGTGCGCAATGCGGCCACGGAAAATCGTGGTCTTGGCGTAATCCTCGTCGAAATGCAGCGGGTTGAGGTCGCCCGATACCGCACCAAACTGCTGGACATCGGCTTCGGTGATCGTCCGCGTGTAGCTCGCAGATTGGCCGATCTTCAAGTCCTCGATGTAATGCCTCTCAACCTGAACGGTCATGGGCGATTCCTTCGATGCTCTTCCGTGTCTTATCCGTCACATCCGGCAGGGGCAAGCCTCACCACAAGAGTTCGGACATGGCGCCGATCGCGAAGACACCGCTTTTTTCGAGCAAATTTGCCAACGCGTCGGGATGTTCGCGGATTTCCGCGTTGTGGATGCCACCGCCAATGAAGAGTGCATCAAGCTTGAGACCGTTTGCGCCTTTGACATCGGTCTCGATCCCGTCCCCAATCACCAAAGGCTTGGACACCGCGGAAAGCGCCCGCGCCTCGGCAAGGGCGTACTCGAAAATCGCCGGATAAGGCTTACCATAGTAAATCACGCAACCTCCCAGGGCTTCGTACAGCCGCGCGATGGCGCCCGCGCAATAGACGAGCTTGTCGCCGCGCTGAACGATGATGTCGGGATTGGCGCAGAGGAAGGCGAGCCCGCGCGCTTTGAAAACTTCCAGCAGCTCGCGATAATCCTCGGGCGTTTCGGTCTCGTCATCATAGGGCCCGGTGCAAAAAACCATCTCCGCCTCAGCCGCCGAGGCAAAGCGGATGTCGAGACCATGGAATACGGGATTGTCGCGCGGGGGGCCGAGATAGAACAGCTTTAGTGGGCGGCTCTCGCTCCGCCGAATCAGGTCGGCGCGCGCAACCGCTCCCGACGTCACGATGCCATCGTAAAAGTCACGCTTCAATCCGACACGGTCGAATTGCGCCTCGACCCCATCCTTGAGCCGCGGCGCGTTGGACAACAGAATCACCGGCCCGCGCTCGGCGCGAAACCGGCGGATAGCATCGGCAGCCTTAAGAAAAGCATCGCGCCCATTGTGCAGCACGCCCCAGACGTCGCAAAGCGCCGCGTCATAATCGGCGGCGATTTCGCGCAGACCACTCAAGACGCGCGGCAAAGACCGGCTGGCCATCAATTACGGCTTGCCCGAGCCCAAGGCCCTCGTCAACCGCAGCCCTCGGCGGTAGGTTAAAGAACCGGCGGGGTCTAATGACGGATGGAGGGAACGGTGAAAACGACGACACGGACTCTTCCATGAACACGCTCGCTCATGCGCT
>Ga0307477_10002903_pt1 | contig 12992 bp, 8 predicted proteins | sample atmos_gasesECM2C_FD_203316 | JGI IMG/M metagenome (GOLD analysis project Ga0307477, IMG submission 203316) | Hardwood forest soil microbial communities from Morgan-Monroe State Forest, Indiana, United States - atmos_gasesECM2C_515 | ecosystem: Environmental > Terrestrial > Soil > Temperate...
ATCAAGATCAAAAATTGCTGCACGCGAAAAAGAAAAAACAATAAGTCCGCTTCCCGGTACTTCTGTTTTTCCACGAGAAAAGGAGGCGAATATCTGCTGTAAAAGCATCAAGGACCTTGCGGGAATCTGATGCAGAATCGCCGGTTTTGTAACCCCCAAAAATCCAAGAATGGAAAATTAGGAGCTGCTTGCGGCGTATGGCCTTGTATCGGCTTTTCGTGTAGATTTTCGTATCGTGACAGCGCTGAATAAGTTCACGGTTGGTCTGGTGCAGATGGCGGTCAATGCCAAGCCGGAGGAAAATCTCTCGCGCGCCGTGTCTCGGATTGAAGAAGCTGCCCGCGCTGGAGCGCAGGTCGTCTGCCTGCCGGAACTTTTTCGCTCGCAATACTTCTGCCAGCGCGAAGATACGAAGAATTTTGAATTGGCGGAATCCGTGCCCGGGCCAACCACGGAAGTGCTGGGTCGCGTGGCGCAGAAGACGAAAACGGTGATCGTCGCGCCGGTTTTCGAACGCCGGGCACCCGGTGTTTATCACAACACCGCTGCAATTATTGATTCCGACGGCAAAATTGCGGGCGTCTATCGCAAGATGCATATCCCGGACGATCCCGCTTACTACGAAAAGTTTTATTTCACTCCCGGAGATTTGGGTTTTCGCGCGTTCTCCACCCATGCCGGGAAAATCGCGACCCTAATTTGCTGGGACCAATGGTATCCGGAAGGAGCACGGCTCGCCGCACTTAACGGCGCTTGCATCGTCTTCTACCCCACCGCCATTGGATGGCATCCCAGCGAGAAAAATTCCAATGGCGAAGCGCAGCGCGATTCCTGGCGCACGATCCAGCGTAGCCACGCGATTGCGAACGGGATTTATGTGGCGGCGGTCAATCGCGTGGGGCACGAAAAGCCTGACGAAGGCGGGGATGGCCTGGAGTTCTGGGGCACCTCCTTCTTTTGCGATCCGCAAGGAGTCGTCCTCACGGAAGGCTCCATCGACCGCGAAGAAATTTTGTACGGGGAAGTGGACCTGGCGCACCTGGAAGATGTTCGCCGCAACTGGCCATTCTTGCGCGACCGCAGGATTGATGCCTACGCCGGAATCGAACAGCGTTTTCTCGACGACAAGCCGTGAGCCTATCCCGTCGCGCGAATCCTGGTTCTGAAGGAAACTCCCCTTCCGCGCTCGGATTCCGCATGCCCGCCGAGTGGGAATCCCACGAAGCTACCTGGATCGGCTGGCCTCACAACTTAACCGATTGGCCGGGGAAGATTGAGCCTGTCCATTGGGTATATGGTGAGATCGTTCGAAAAATTGCGCCGGGCGAACTCGTTCGGATCTTGGTCAACTCGACAGCACATGAAGCGCAAGCGCGCGAGGTTTTGAAGAACGCCGACGTCGGCATGAGCCGACTCCAGTTTCTGCGGTTTCCCACGAATCGAGGTTGGACGCGGGATTTCGGTCCCGTTTTTATTAAACGTACAAAGCCCCACCCCGAAGTTGCCATTGCCCGCTTTCGTTTTAGCGCCTGGGCTCGTTACCCTGACTGGCAAAAGGATGATGCGGTCCCCGAACGCGCCGCGCGCAAATTGAAGATGAAAATGTTCCGCGCTCAACTCGGCGGGCGCGATGTGGTTCTAGAGGGCGGAAGCATCGAGGTAAATGGCTCGGGCACCGTGCTCACCACAGAAGAGTGCCTTCTCGACCAGAAACGCCAAGTTCGAAATCCCGGGTTCGATCGCGATAAAACGGAAGCCGCGCTGCGCGAATATCTCGGTGCAACAAATGTAATTTGGCTGGGCAAAGGAATCGCCGGCGACGATACCCATGGCCATGTCGATGATTTGTGCCGTTTTGTAAACCGGCGCACCGTGGTACTGTGCCGCGAGAAGAACTCCCGCGAGAAAAATTATCGAGCGCTGGAAGACAATTGGCAGCGGCTGCGTGGCGCCAGGTTGGAAGACGGAACCAAAATAGAGGTCGTCGCCTTGCCGATGCCGTCGCCTCTGGTATTCAAGGGCGTGCGCCTGCCTGCAAGTTACGCAAATTTCTATATTTCAAATGCATCCGTTCTGGTGCCCACGTTCAACGATCCCAATGACCGCGTGGCCTTGGCAATCCTGAGTGATTTGTTCCCTGGCCGCTCGGTGGTCGGAATCCATTCAGTGGATTTAGTCTGGGGATTCGGCACCATTCACTGCTTGACACAACAGCAGCCCGCCCGCCGGTAATTCCATCCAAATTCTTCAGGTAGTTTCCGAATATCAGGACGTGGGAATGGCCTCTCCATCCCACCCGATATATTGCAACTCTCCGAATTTACATAGCTCGCTGTAAGCAAACATCTTATTTGCCTCAGAACATGGCGAGTAACGTGCCATAGGGCTCGCGGGGGAAGTTAGCTCTCTTGATTTACAAGCAACCCCACAAATTGATGGAACTGGAGATGAAAATGCGATTAAGTAAACACTTTAGGCTCGCCGTATTATTCGCAGGCTTGCTGCTCTTGCTGCCCACCCTGATTTCGGCGCAGAGTGTCGTCACTGGTGCAATTGGTGGAACGATTACCGATCCCTCAGGCGCTGTCATTGTGGGAGCGACGGTAAATCTGAAGAACGGCGCTACTAGTGAGGTGCTGTCAACCACCTCAAGCTCGGGGGGAATATATCAATTTACGCTCTTAAAGCCCGGCACCTACACGCTGACGGTGGCACAACAAGGATTCAAGCAGAGTACTCAAACAGTCGAAGTTCTGCTCGGTCAGACCACAGCTTCGAATTTGAAGTTGGAACTTGGCAGTGGCGCTGTCACCGTGGAAGTAACCGGTCAAGGCGCGATGCTGCAGACCGAAGACGCCAACATCTCCTCGAACTTCGATACCAATCAGATCCAGAATATTCCCAATCCCGGCGGCGATATTACCTACGTGGCACAAACAGCGCCGGGCGTAACGATGAATAACTCCACTGGCGGCGGTTTCGGCAACTTTAGTGCATTCGGATTGCCGGCCACCGCAAACCTCTTCACAATTAACGGCAACGATTACAATGACGCCTTCTTGAACCTGAACAACTCGGGTTCAAGCAATTTGTTGCTGGGCGGCAATGAACTCCAGGAAGTCGCTGTTGTTAGCAACGGTTACACCGGGCAATATGGCCGCCAGGCAGGCGCGCAAATTGACTACAGCACGAAATCCGGTGGTAACTCCTTCCATGGCGATGCCGTTTACAATTGGACGGGTCGATACTTAACCGCGAACGATCCTGTCAACAAAGCGTTTGGCGGCCCTCGCCCCTTTGAGAACAACAACCAGTGGGCCGCGGGATTTGGCGGGCCTATCCTCAAGGACAAACTTTTCTTTTTTGCGAACACCGAAGGCATTCGCTACATCTTTGGTTCGATTCATACTCCCACGGTGCCTACGACAGACTACGAGACGTTCGTTCTGGCTAACGTTGCACCTCAAGGAGCGGCTGTGGAGCAGTTCTACCAGAACGTTTTCAACCTTTACAACGGCGCGCCGGGAATTGCCAATGCTAAGCCCAATGCCGCAAGTTGTGGCACATTGCCTATTGAGAGCGGCGTTTGCACCCAGACGTTCACTCAGTCCGTCTCGAGCGGGAACAAAGAGTGGTTGGTGGCTGGCCGCGTCGATTACAACTTAAACGAAAATAACAAAATCTTTGGGCGGGTAAAGTTTGACCGCGGTACGCAGCCGACCTACACCGACTCAATCAACCCCGCGTTCAACGATTTCAGTATTCAACCTCAGGATGAAGGCCAGTTGAATTACACACACATCTTCTCCCCGACGGTTGTGAACAACTTCATTTTTTCCACCCTGTATTACTCAGCAATCTTCGGCAACTTGAGCCCGGGTGCGGCTCTAAATTTGTTCCCGGGGAACCTAAACTTTATCGATGGAACGTTCAATGCTCTAGGCACGGGCTCGGGAAATCCTGGGGGCTTTGCCCAGGGTTTCTTTTATCCGCAAGGCCGCAGGGTAACTCAGTGGCAGATCGTCGACGACGTGTCCATTTCGAGGGGGAACCATAGTTTCAAGACCGGCATTAACTGGCGTCGGGACGACATCACAGATTTCACTGCCGCCCAACAAACCCTGTACCCCGCCATAAACACAACCTTAGTAGCTTTCGCAAATAACCAGATTGCCCCTACTGGGTGCAACACTGCGGGCAATCCTCTGTGCGGCAGCGCGGTATTCAATTTTGCGTCCAAAATTGAACAGCCTGTCGCAATTTACAGCTTCGGATTGTACTTCCAGGATGAATACCGGGTTAATTCGAAACTAAAATTGACAATGACGCTCAGAGCTGACCGCAATTCGGGCGGTGCGTGTCAGGCCTCCTGCGCCAGCCTGCCAACCACTCCTTTTAACGACTTGGCACACGGACCAACAATTCCTTATGCCACTTCGTTCCCAACGGGATCGAAAACAATCATTCCTGGTATCGAGAAGGTTATATTCGAGCCAAGGTTCGGCTTTGCTTGGAGCCCCATTGGCCAAAATACAGTAATCCGCGGGGGCGTAGGTCTTTTTACCGACCTCTATCCCGGAACCATTCTCAGCGGATTTGACACAAACTTTCCTCAAGTAAACTTGTTTAACGTGCCAACCGGAACTGTAGCATTTGATTCGAACCCACCGGGAACCACGGCGTTTCCAACGAGCGGGCCCAATCTCGTGACGCAGTGCAATGCCGCGTTTCTTTCTAACTACAACACGGGCGGAAGCTTGACGACCGGTGGCGCTAGTGGGGCTGGTTATGCCGGCGCCGCGACGGGCATACCGGGAGGCTGCCTGAACGCGCTGGGAAACCTATCTGTTCCCACGCTGAATGACGTCAGCCGTAATCTCAAGAATCCGAAATACGTCGAATGGAACCTTGAGGTTCAACACACGTTTGGAGCCCGCACCGTGCTCTCGGTCAACTATGTCGGTAACCACGGTTACGACGGGCTGATCTTTAACGATGACCTCAACGGATTCGGTTTTGGTAACCTTCCGGCAACGGCGCCGGATCCACGTGTCGCCCGGGTGAACTTTCTCACCAACGGTGGAGTCTCGAATTACAACGGCGTCACGTTCTCAATCCAAGAAAACACTTGGCACGGATTGAGCGGCCGCTTCAACTACACCTACTCCCATACGCTCGATGAGATCTCGAATGGCGGCGTACTGCCCTTCAGCGTGATCACCGCCGTTCCTACACAGATCGATCCCTTCAACCTGCGCGCCAATTACGCTTCAGCGGATAACGACGCGCGGCATCAATTGAGTGCCAGTTACGTTTACCAAATCCCGTTCAAGAGCGCGAACCGTTTGGTAAATGCGGCCATTGGTGGTTGGATGGTTTCCGGCACGTTTTTTTACCGTACTGGTTTTCCGTTCAGCATGATTGATGGCGGAGCGTCCGGTGCGCTGGCCGGAAATAACCTGTCAGGTTCGACTATTCTTCTGCAACCGACCGCAGCCTTCACCAGGAGGGACTTCTCCAACGTGCGAGCTTGCGTGACGACCGCTTGCTTTACCGCGGCAGACTTTACGACCAGCACCGACTTCACAGGCGGCGTCGGTCGCAACGCATTCCGCGCTCCGGGATTTCTCGGCGGTGACATGAGCGTCAGGAAGAATTTCCAAGTTAACGAGCGTGTCACGTTCCAATTGGGCTTGAACGCTTACAACTGGCTCAACCATGCCAATTATGGTGCGCCCTATCCAAATACCAACAACGGTATTTTCGGTTTGGCTGTCATCACCCAGACACCGCCGACCTCTCCTTACGGAGCGTTTGCGGCGGCTGCGACGGACCAGAGGATCGCCCAGATCACCGGGAAGCTCATCTTCTAACCTAAAACGCAACCTAGCCACAAGGGCGGCTCTTCGGGGCCGCCCTTTTTTTTGCCATTTGATTGCTCTTGATTTAAGTTTCGGCAGGCTGCGTTTGCCTGGCGTGTTCAGATTCGTGGAAAAAAAAGATCTCAGGGATCGCGGTTGGCACGCCGCGCATAAGGCTCACCCTCATCAATCGCTGTGACTGCGCGCATAATCGCTCGCGCCCATGAAGTGGATAGAGACGTAGGGCTCGTCGCCAACAACCCAGCTATCGTGGCCGGGCGGGATGTGGAAGATGTCACCAGGTTTCAGCTCTACTATTTTTCCGCCTTCCATGGCTGCCGTGGCCCGTCCTGACACGACTATGCCGACGTGCTCCACATGGCAAATCGTCTGGCCGAGTGCTTTGCCGACATGATCGGACCATTTCCATCCGGGCTCATAGGATGCCCGCCCCAAGGTCATCCCTCCAATGTGAATCACCTCAAACTTACCTTTCTCGAAGCTGCGGACTTCATCGGCTGTTTCAAACTGTTTCAGAATTACGTGTAGCATCCTTCCCCCCGGTACTCGTGCGTGGATTGAGATTCGAAGAGTTAGTTCCATCTTTAGAACTGAACTGCCTCCCAAACTCTTGAGAGCACTTTAATGTCCGTTCCTGCCGGAACGTCGCTGGCCGTGGTCACAATCGCTGGATGGAGCTTCCGAATCGTCGCGCGCAGGTTTTGGAAAACAGTTTCTGCGTCGGCTAACTGGAGCTGAAGTAACTCAACGGGCAAAGCAATGCCTAACTTGAACGATGCAGCCGGAGGAACAATTTCCGTTGTGCCGGATTCGAACGACGCGAGTGCCCCGCAAACAATGCAATCCCAACCCTGCTCGTAGATTATTTGTTGATTGTCGGCAAAAGAACGGCTACTTGAGATCTGCAGGACCGGAAGCGCTTCGTAAAACCGCACGATGTTAATCGCGGGTGCTAGCGAGGACGCCCAGCCCTCGGATTGTTCGGCCGACAGCCTTGGAAGAACACTTTCCTGAACGAAAATAACGTTTGCTCCTGCTGCGACAAATTTGGAAGCAATCTGCGTGATTGTCGCGGCTGCCAGTTCCAGCGCTGACTCGGAAAAATCCTCGTGTAATGGCGACTCTACTCGTTCCAGTCCGGTAAGGCGTGCAGCCAGAGTGAATGGACCAGTCACTCCGGATATCAATAGAGGCTCATCGCGCAGCAGAGACTTCAGCCGGCGAATCGCCTCGACGGCAACGCTGACTCGGCCGCTCTTTGCTGCGTCCTCGGGTGAACGGAGGCCATCCGGTAATTCACCTTTTTCCGCATGTTGCGGCCCTTGAATCCGGGGCAGTTGATCTTCCGCTTGCCACTGCAACACCGCACCCAGGGCTTCCGCTTCGAGATAGGGATCGAAGTAGCAGGTAACTCCGTCCGAACGCAGATAAGCACGTATCTGTTTGATGGAATTTGAAATCTTTGTCGCATTCCCGAGGAACACGCGCAACGGAACATTTTCAACTTTGGCGCCGAGAGAAAACACGATGGGCAGAAACAGCGGACGTGGCTGCACGGCTCCTTGCAACAGCCCTTTTAGCATTTGGCGCGGAGTAAGAGTCTCCGTCATCGCTTAAGGCCGGAAGCAGGGTCCGGTGGACTTAGCATCCGGCCAGGTGCCGTAATACTGCAAAATTTCTTGCGGAGGGCTCAGTTTGTTCCACTGCTTCTCGAATTCGTCGAACGATTTGCCTCGTGCCAAGCGAGCTCGGCGTTCTTCGTCTCGAAGCTCTTTCGTCTTTTCCACGTCCAGCTTGCGGCGAACCGGATCATAGGCAATGCGATAGACATTCTGCGCCGTTTCATCCGAAATGATTTTCTTCCTCACATCTTCCAGAATTTCCAGCGGATCGCGTTCTAGCGGATCGCCGTAGCCCGGACCTCCACCGCTGAAACCGAAAAGCAGATCGCCCTGTTCGTAAACCTTGGGAGTGCGCGCAATGAGTTCCATGGTCCAATTCCCTTCGATGGTGTGCCCCTCCAGGATCGTGCGCGAGTCCATGGTGAGCTGCGGATTGGCCTCGGCCATTTGTTTCAGCAAGTCCGCTTTGCGGATGCTGATGCCGGGAATCGGCGACGAAGCGTATCCGCCGAAAAGCGGCTGGCCCAATGGAACCTTGCTCCCATTTCCCATGCACAGCGACACCAGGTTCGGGACTTTATGAATCATCCATTGCTGAACACCGCCGGAACCGCCGCGATGAAGTCCCGGGCCGCTTGAATCTTTCCAGTGCTGCGATAGCGTTACCGTGACGGGCAGTTCGCTTTCAACCTGCTCGGAGTCGGGCGCGCGCCCAAATGCGCACCACGCAAAACCGTAAGCGTCCATACCGTCTGAAGCGGAGCGGCCTCCCTGTCCTTGCGTATTCAGCGAAAACGAAAGCACATCGGAAACCGCGAGGTTCCATTGCGAATGCCCCGCGCAAATCTGCGCGGTGTGTTGGCTACCGGGTGCCGCGGCCACTTGCCTCCAAAGTCCCGCGCTCGAAAACACCATCTTCGCAAAACTATTGTGCGTAGCGCAGCGCGCCTGCATTCCGATATACACGCAACAACTGGTTGCCGCCATTTTGTCCGGGTTCAGAATAATTCCTTCGGGGAACTGGAAATCGATGGGCGCGAACGTGGAACTGGCTATCGGCAGGTCGTGAAAGATATATTCGTACATGAAATTAGCGATGTGGCCGACGACCGCCTGCGGATGAACGTTGTAAGAAGAAGGGTTTTCCGGCGAGGTGCCCTCAAAATCGAACACAAGCCCCCCGTCCTTTTTGGTGAGCGTCAAAAAACAGGCGCGGACCAGAGCGGGCGTCCAGCCGATAGCATCATTGAAAACCACCGCGCGGAATTTTCCGTCGGGAAGCGCTTTGATTTTCTTCCGGGCTCCGGCTTCCGCCGTTTCACCCATCTTGCGCATTAACCCGACTACGAAATCAGGACCGCGCTTTTCGGCCAGCTCCAGCACGCGCACTCGCACGCGATCGGCGGTAGTGCAGCGCGCGCGCAAATCGGAGATGAACATAGCCGGGGCGCGCAGGCCGTACACGGTGTAAAACTCCAGAAAATCGTTGCGAATCTCAAAATTCTCACCGATTTTTATGGGAGGAAGATTCAGACCCTCTTCAAATCGCGATTTCGCGCTGACCGGCATGCCGCCCGGTTCAATGGCGCCCGTTTCCGTGGTATGTAGCGCAGCAGATCCCCAGGCCAGAAGCTGACCCCTATAGAAAATCGGCATCAACGCGACTTGATCGGGATTATGGATTCCGCCGTAGAGAGCGTCATTGGTGTACCAGATGTCTCCATCGCGAATCCCCGGATTGTTCTCGTAGTATTTCAAAATAAACTTGATCACAATCGGCTGGATGATGGCGTGCAAGTACGTTCCGCAGGAAGCGTTGATCAGATCGCCGCCCGCTGTGAACAGGGCCACCATGGAGTCACCCGATACACCGAAATAGCTCCGCGACGCGCGGACGAATACTTCCATCGCTTCATCCAGAATGTCGTTGGTCACCTGCACGCCGATTTCATAATCTCCCTGCTGAACTTTCGCTGCACACTTTTTTTCATACGGCGTGGCCAGCGCAGGCTTAAGCCAGGCTAGTTTTTCAGCAAGTGTTGGGATGGGCATTGTTCTCCTCGATTTCTCCGTGGACTAACTTTCCAGAATGCCGAGGCCTCGTTCATCAATCGAAAAACGCATCGCCGGCGGAACAACCAGCGTCGTATATTCACCTTCCACGATCGCGGGGCCTTCCACTACGTTTCCGGGTCGCAACGATTCATAAGTGAAAATGGGCGTTGGCCGAAAATCTTTTTCAGACGGCCAATATGCTTGCCGTTCGCCTTTCCGCGCCGCCGACGGGCTATGCCCTTCGAGAGCCGTTTTCGGCATTTCGATTTTTGGGGTCGGCACGATGGCCTTCAAAATGAAACTCTCGATGAAGATTCCGCCTTCCGGGTTCACCACAAACGGGCTGAAGGCTTCGCTGAATTCCTTGTTGAATGCATCACAGATCGCGCGAACGTCTTCCCCCGAGTGAATTGCCAGCAGCGGCGAAAGCGCTCGCTTCACGTGAAACTGGCCGCCATAGAGCATGTCCAATTCGAGAACGAAAGACGCATCGTGCAGATTCAATCCATCTCCGGTCAAATCCCGGCGCGCCTGTTCGATCAAGTTCTCCACCGTTCGGTTAAATTCCGCAAATTCATTGGTCAGCTGCTGTGTGCGCGGCTCCATCAGCGTGAGCTTTTTCGAAACTTCGTAGACGTGCATGATATCCATGGTGGAGGATCCAAAAGCGCAGAACACCGGGGAAAACGCAAAGGTTACAGTTTTCGGAATATCGGCCTTATATCCTTCGGCGTGCGTGGGACCGGCGCCGCCGCCCACGAAAAGAATAAATTCTTCCGGACTGTATCCGCGCAGGTGAACTTCTTTCATGATTGCCGACGCCATATTCCCGTTGACGATTTTTCGGATAACCACCGCGGCTTCTTCAACGCCTATTCCCAGCGGCTTGGCAATTTTGTCGCGAACCGCCTGAATCGCGCGATTTTTATCCAGGCGCATCTTGCCGCCAAAATAATATTCCGGGTTCAAGTAACCGAGCACTACGTCCGCGTCCGTCACGGTGGGTTCGCTGCCGCCGAGATTGAAACAGGCCGGCCCGGGGATGGCGCCGGCGCTTCGCGGACCGACCTGTACACGATTTTCGAGCAGCTTGTTGACGTAGGCGATCGAGCCTCCGCCGGCTCCGATGGAAAGGGTCTTGATCATGGTGATGCCCACCATCCAGCGGTCGATGATGGGACGGAAATCGTAACTGCGCACGCTGTCTTTCACCACCAAGCCCACGTCGAAGCTGGTGCCGCCCATGTCCGTCATCACAACATTTTGGTAGCCAAGCGTTTTCGCCACGTGATGCGCGCCCATCAGTCCGGACACCGGCCCGCTATTAAACGTCCTGCTGGCGGCCGTGCGGAATACTTCGGCGATGCCGCCGGAGCTCTGAATCATCAGCAACGGTTTTGAATAACCCTTTTCGCGCAACTTGTCCCACATGGCGGAAAGTTCGATTTGCATCGAGCGCTGCAGGTAAGCGTCAAGAATGGCAGCCATGGTGCGCTCATATTCGCCGAGTTTTCCGACCACTTGTCCGGCCAGAACCACCGGCATGTAACCAATGTGAAATTCTTTGTACTCGTCGCGAATAATTTCTTTCACCCGGCGTTCATTCACCGGATTCAGAAAACCCCAAAGCAGCGAAACCACAAATCCGCGCGCACCGCGGCCGGTAAGATAGCGGACTTTTTCACGCAAATCGTTCTCGTCCAGCGGACGAATCACTCTGCCGCGCGAGTCCACACGTTCTTTCACGCCAACGATCATGTCGCGCGGGATCAATGGTTCGGGCTTGTTCTGAACCGCAAGATTTCTTCGCTCGGAAACTCGCGTGCCGTCAATCCACTGCGCGCCGCGGCCAATTAGAACAACATCTTCATGGCCTTCGGTGGTAATGAGTCCAAGGCGAGGGCCTTTTTTCTCAATCAGGCGGTTCAAGGCGATGGTGGTCGAGTAACGAATCATTTCGATGCCCGGCAATAAATCGTCAATCTTCAGGCCCAGAGCGGCGGCCCCGTCTTCAATCACGCGCGTAAAACAGACGGAGAGATCGTAGGGAGTGGTCGGAGACTTTTTGATCAGCGATTTCCCGTTGTAGTTAAGCACCAGGTCGGTGAACGTTCCGCCGACATCGATATCGATGGAATTCATTCGGTGGCCTCGAGCCGCTTTTCGCGAATGACAAACTCGCCTTTCTGCAATCTTTCTTTCAGGCGGCTCACGTCAATTTCGATGTCGTGCGTGAGGGGATGTCCGGGGGGCAGGTATTCCGTCTCCACCTGCGTCCCACAGCCCGGGCAATAAAATTCCACAATGCGAACCCACAGCGGATCGGGAGAAAAATTGAATGCTCCCGACACGAGTGGCGGATGAATCTCCCGCGGATCGCGGTCGTGGACCAAGCAGCCCTTCTTATAATTCTCCCGGGCCGAACCGATGACGCGATCGCAGCGGTTGCACATCCACTGTTCGGTCTCTAGATCCAGATCGAGATACTCGGTTATGCGCAGACGGTTTTTCTGTTGTGTGGCCATGGAGATTCCCTTTTGGTAATGCCCGCTACTTTTCCTTGGAAATGCGGCTGACCGAGCCGTTTCCGAAGCGATCCACCGTCATTTCCCAGTCTTCCGGAATAAAGTAGGTAGTGTTCACATCTTCCAGCACAGCACATCGTTTCACTCTATTGCCGGGCCGCAAAGCTGACCAATCGTAAATCTGCGCTTGGCCTTTGCCGCTGCCCCAGAAGACCTCGCGTGTTCCTTTGCGAGCGTGCGAAGAATCCGAACCTTGCAACGGACGCTCCACTAGCCGCGGCTTGGTCATCTTTTTCTTCACCGAAACGCGGATCATCTCCAGCGAAATCGGCTCGTCTTGCGCTTTTTCGGCATGCCCGAGAGCTTTCGCCAGGTTTGCTCGCAGCTCCTTCTCGTTGCGCAGGGACGCCTCCGAACACACTACCTCCATTGAGCGCCGGCCGTTCCGCGACGCATCCACCTCGTAGGCATAGGTGATTCCATCGGGACGAACGCCTTCCCCCAACAGATCTTTCACGCCTTCGGCTTTCATTTCCTCTACCAGCTGCCGAATCCGCGCGACGCCGCTCTCGGAAATCCCGACGTCGCCCAGCGAGTTTTCGTACACATGGGAAATATCAGAGACGGAAGAGCCGAAGGCGCTGAATACCGGGCCTAACGAAAATAATTGCACGCGTTCAATCCCCGCTTTTTCCGCTACACCGCAAGCGAACAGGCTGCCATTGCCTCCGTAAGCGAAGAGGATTGATTTCGACAAATCCTCGTGCAGCGCTTTCTTTGCTGTGGCGATCAGGCTCGCAACCGATTCAAATGCGCGGTCCAGAATAATGCGGCAGGCTTCTTCGGTGCTTACGCTCAACGGCTGCGCTACCGATCGAGCGATTGACTTGCGAGCCAATTCGAGGTCG
>Ga0307477_10002904_pt1 | contig 12991 bp, 6 predicted proteins | sample atmos_gasesECM2C_FD_203316 | JGI IMG/M metagenome (GOLD analysis project Ga0307477, IMG submission 203316) | Hardwood forest soil microbial communities from Morgan-Monroe State Forest, Indiana, United States - atmos_gasesECM2C_515 | ecosystem: Environmental > Terrestrial > Soil > Temperate...
GCTACTGAGAGATGTTTGCGCTGTTAAAGCGGCGGCAAGACCGCCGCACTCCAAATGGGTTAGAGTAGGGGCGATTTTGCGGAATTCGGGAAGGCGGCGTCGCGGAATATGAAGGCTTTGCTGTTGTCGAAATACAGGCAATTGGAAATGGCGGAGGTGCCTACGCCGGCCGCGGGGGCTGGCGAGGTGTTGGTTCGCGTGGGGGCTTGCGGGATTTGCGGCAGCGATGTGCATGGGTACGACGGCTCGTCGGGGAGGCGGATTCCACCGATTGTGATGGGGCATGAAGCGGCGGGGCGAATTGCGTCGGTGGGGGCTGGAGTTACGGGATTGGCGGAGGGCGACCGCGTCACGTTTGATTCGACGATTTATTGCGGGGCTTGTGGGTTTTGCAAGCGCGGCGAAGTGAATCTTTGCGATCACCGGCAGGTGCTGGGAGTTTCTTGCGGGGATTACAGCCGCGCGGGAGCATTTGCGGAGTATGTGGCGGTGCCGGCGCGCGTGGTCTACAAATTGCCGGAGAGCATTTCGTTTGCGGAAGCGGCGATGCTGGAGGCGGTGGCAGTTGCGATTCACGCGGTGTCGCTGGCGGAGATTTCGGCGCAGAGCACAGCACTGGTGGTGGGAGCGGGCACGATTGGAGTGTTGATTTTGCAGGCGCTGCGGGCGGCGGGATGCAGACGGGTGTCGGTTTCGGACGTGGATGCTTCGCGGTTGAAGTTGGCGAAGGAATTGGGCGCGGCGGATGTGCTTTGTGCGGATGGGGACACGGTGGCGCAAATATTGCAGCGGACGGGCGGAGTGGGCGTCGACGTGGCGATGGAGGCGGTAGGGCGGGACGAGACGGTGAACGCGGCGATTTCGAGCGTTCGCAGGGGCGGGACTGTGGTGCTGGTGGGGAATATTTCGCCCGCGGCGACGCTGCCGCTGCAAAAAGTGGTGACGCGGCAAATTCGCTTGCAGGGATCCTGCGCGTCGGCGGGGGAATATCCGCAGGCAATTGCGCTGATGGCGAGCGGAGCGATTCGGGTGAAGCCGCTGATTAGCGCGATTGCGCCGCTGGCGGAGGGGCCGCAATGGTTTGAGCGGTTGTATGCGCGCGAGGCGAATTTGCTGAAGGTAGTGCTTACGCCGGGGCCGGTTTCGTGAGCGATGGCGATCGAGGTGGACTGTTTGATCTCTCGGGCCGAGTGGCGATTGTTACCGGCACTAGCCGCGGGCTGGGGCAGTACATGGCGCGGGCTTTGGCGAAGGCCGGCGCGGATTTGGTGCTGACCAGCCGGACGCGCGAGAGCTTGCGTGCTTGTGAAGCGGAGATGAAAGCGCTAGGGCGGCAGGCGGTTTCGCTGGAGCTCGATGTCAGGAATCAGGAAAGCATCGAGCGGATGGCGGCGGAGGCGGAGAACGCATTCGGGCATCTGGATATATTGGTGAACAATGCGGGATGTAATGTTCGCAAGCCGGCGCTCGATGTGACCTGGGACGATTGGAATTTGATTTTGGATACGAACCTGCGCGGAAGTTTTTTTGTGGCGCAAGCGGTGGCGCGGCGGATGATTGCGCGCGGTTACGGACGAATCATCAACATTGGGTCGGTGACTAGCGTGGCGGGGTATGCAGGGCTGGGGCCTTATGGAGCGAGCCGCGGCGGAATCCGGCAATTGACAATGAGTTTGGCGGACGATTGGGGCAAGCACGGCGTGACGGTGAATTGCCTGGCGCCGGGCTGGTTTCGCACGGAACAGAACAAGGTGCTGTACGAAAATAAAGAGTGGGTGGAGTATCTCTGCGAACGGATTCCGGTGAAGCGGCCGGGTCGGCCGGAGGATTTGGACGCGGCGGTGGTCTTTCTGGCGGCGGAAGCGAGCCGGTATGTGACGGGGCAAACGCTGCTAGTGGACGGTGGGATTTCAACGGGAGCGACGCGGGCGCTGGTGAAGGAAGCGCAGACAAGTTTGAGTTCGAAGCAGACGGAAAAGACGAGTTCGCGGGGCAGAACGCGGCGCGGGAGGTGAGTTTTGCGAGGATTGTTGGCGAAGGGACTGTTTGCGGCGTCGTCGAGTGTGTCGCTGGGACTACTTGTGAGTGCGGCGCCGGCTCCCTTAGCGCAAAAAGCGCTGCAGATTTATTTTGTCGATGTGGAGGGCGGGCAGGCGACGCTATTTGTCACCCCGGAAGGGAAGTCGCTGCTGATTGACACTGGATGGCCGGGAAATAATGGGCGCGACGCAAACCGTATCGCCGCGGCTGCGAAAGATGCGGGCATCAAGAAGATTGATTTTGTGCTGATTACGCATTATCACGACGACCATGTTGGCGGGGCGCCGCAACTTGCGGCGAAAATTCCGGTGGGAACGTTTATTGACCATGGAGAAAATCGCGAGACGAATGACGCGGGGGCCAGCCGAGTTTTCGCAGCGTATCAAGCACTGCTTTCCACCGGGAAGTACAAGCACATTACCGCAAAACCGGGAGAAGTGCTGCCGATCACGGGAATGCAAGTGCGCGTGGTGACCGCGGACGGCGACTTGATTGAGAGGACGCTGCCGGGAGGAGGCAAGGAGAATGCGAGCTGCGCAAATGCCGCCAAGCCGCCAGTGGACGTGACGGAGAACCCCCGCTCGCTGGGGACACTGATCACCTTCGGGAAGCTGCGGATTTTGGATTTGGGGGATTTGACATCGGACAAAGAGATGGAGTTGATGTGCCCGATGAACAAAATCGGCGCAGTGGACATTTATGTCGTATCGCATCACGGATTTTTGCAGAGCGGCAGTGCGGTGCTGGTGCACGCGATCACGCCGCGCGTGGCGATCATGGACAATGGAGCGAAGAAGGGCGGATCACCTGTGGCGTGGGACGTGATTGAGAAGGCGCCGGGGCTGGAGGATCTTTGGCAATTGCACTATTCGGAGGAGGGTGGGGAGGCGCACAACGTGGCGGCGGCTTTCCTGGCGAACTTATCAGGGCCGGACACGGGAAATTATTTGAAGGTTACGGCGTCGGCGGACGGGAGTTTTGAAGTGTTCAACTCGCGCACGCGAGAGACGAAGAAATACGCGGCGAAGAAGAATTAACCACAGAGGGCACAGAGAAGAAGCGTTACGCGTTCGCTTTCGATGCGTGAGCTTCGGCTGCACAAATTGCGCCGGGGGGACATGGTTACGCCGTAAAAGCGGCAGCAAGACCGCCGCACTCCAAAAAATGCGGCGCTCACTGCTTGCTCTGAGCTTGTTGAAGTTGGCGTTCGCGGAGCTTGAAGCGCTGGAGTTTTCCGGTGGCGGTTTTGGGAAGTTCCTGCAAGAACTCAATCCAGCGCGGGCGCTTGTAGCCGCCGATGCGTTCGGCGACAAAATCTTGCAGTTCGCGGGACAGAGCCTCGTTGGGCGCGAATTCCTTTTTCAAGACTACGTAGGCGGCGGGCTTGGCGAGGCTGGCTTCGTCGTCGCGGGCGATGACGGCGGCTTCGAGCACGGCGGGGTGCGCGAGCAAGGCGCTTTCGACTTCGGCGGGACTCAGCCAGAGGCCGTGGACTTTGAAGAGATCGTCGGAGCGGCCGGCGTACCAGAAAAATCCGTCGTTATCTTGACGATATTTGTCGCCGGTGCGGAACCACTGGTCGACGAAAGTGCTTTTTGTTTTTTCGGGTTGGTTCCAATAGCCGGCGCAGAGGGAATCGCATTTGACCCACAAATCGCCGATTTCATTGGGAGCGGCGGGGCGGCCGGATTCGTCGGTGATTTTCGCTTCGAAGCCGGGAAGGATTTTGCCGCTGGAGCCGGGCCTTACTTCGCCGGGACGATTGGAGGTGACCATGTGGAGGCTTTCAGTGGAACCGAGGGCGTCGAGGATTTCGACGTGGAAGCGCTGGCGAAAGCGCTCGAAGAGTGGCGCGGGGAGCGCTTCGCCGGCGGAAACAGCCTGACGAATGCTGGAGAGATCGAATTCGCAGCAGCCGGGGCGATGGTGATCGAGCAACGCGGCGTAGTTGGTCGGCACGGAGAAAAAGAGAGTGGGGCGATAACGCTCGATATCGGCATAAATGGTGGCGGGCGTGGGGCGCGCGGGAGAAAGAATTGTGGTGGCGCCGCAGGAGAGGGGGAAGTAGCCGGCGTTGCCGAGACCGTAGGCGAAGAAGAGGCGGGCGACGCTGAAGCAGCGGTCGTGTTCGTTGATTTTGAGGATGGCGTGGGCGTAATGGTGGGAGCTGACGACCATGTCGTGATGCAGGTGCACGCAGCCTTTGGGCACGCCGGTCGAGCCGGAAGAGTAGAGCCAGAAGGCGGGGTCGTCCTTGTTGGTGGGCTGGGCGGCGAGGTCGGGAGAGGCGGCGTGCATTAATTGGCTGAGGCGAGGATGCTGGCTCGCGGGGTTGGCTTCGCCGACGACGATGATTTCACGGAGATGGCGAAGATTTTCACGCGGAATGGATTGCAGTAGCTGCAGAAGAGTGGCGCTGACGATCGCTACGTGGGCGCGGGAGTCATTGAGAATGTATTCGTAGTCGTGCGGTTTGGCTTGGGTGTTGACGGGAACGGCCACGGCGCCGATTTTTATGGTGCCGAAGAAGGAATAGAGAAATTCGGGAGAGTCGAGAAGCAAGAGAAACACGCGCTCTTCCGGGCGGACGCCGAGACTGCGGAGCGCGTTGCCGGCGCGGTTGGTGCGCTCGAGCAGTTGTTGGTAGGTGATGCGTGCGTCGCCGCATTCGATGGCGAGGTTTTGCGCGCGGCCTTCGAGGATGTTGCGGTCTACGAAGTACGTGGCGACGTTGAAGAGCTGCGGCAAATCGATCATGTGGCGGCTCTGTTTGCCGCGCGCTGGCGGCGAAAAATTTGGAATCACAACGTCCTTGCAAGGGCGACGGGTTGATAGTATACGCAGTACGCGATTCGGTGCGGCAATTTCAAATCCTGGTCCGACTTTGTGCTAGCGCGCGAAGCTCCGGACGCAACTTGTGATGGAGGTAGTTGATGTCTCAGCGCTCGAGGCGTCGTTTCCTGCGTGATGTGGCCAAGGCGGGTGTAGCGGTTTCGGCCAACCAGCTTTTCGGCGGCTTGGTGAGGGCGCAAACGGCGACTGCGCAAGCGAGCGGGCCAGCCAGGCTGTACCTCGATACGCGGCGGACGCGCGCGACGCTGGATCGCAACGTATTTGGGTCGTTCCTAGAGCATCTGGGACGGGCGATTTATGAGGGGATCTACGATCCAGGATCGGCGCTTTCCGATTCGAACGGCTACCGCAAAGATGTGCTGGAGGAAATTCGCAAGCTGAAGGTGTCGATCGTTCGGTATCCGGGCGGGAATTTTGTTTCCGGCTACAACTGGTTGGATGGCGTGGGGCCGAAACAGGATCGACCGCGAGTGCTGGACAAAGCCTGGAACGCGCTGAACAGCAATCAGTTTGGCACAAACGAGTTTCTGGCGTGGTGCAGCGCGGCGGGCACGCAGCCGTTGCTCGCGGTCAACCTCGGAACGGGGACGCCGGAGGAAGCGGCGGCGCTGGTGGAATATTGCAACGTCGAGAAGGGAACGCGCTGGAGCGATTTGCGGAGGAAGCACGGCGTTGCGGAGGCGCATCGCGTGCAGCATTGGTGCCTGGGAAACGAGATGGACGGGCCCTGGCAGATCGGGCATATGCCGGCGGTGGAGTACGGATTGAAGGCAGCGGACGCCGGACGCCAGATGCGGTACGTGGACCGCGGCCTGACGCTAGTGGCTTGCGGATCGAGCGGTCCAGGGATGAACACGTACCTGGAATGGGACCGCACGGTGCTGGAGCAGTGCTACTCGTACGTGGATGCAATCTCGCTGCATCGGTACTTTACGAATGAGGGTGCGGAAACCGGGGGCGACAGCGCGAAATTTCTGGCGTTGAACTTGAGCATGGAGCGCCAAATCGCCGAGGTGGCGTCGGTTTGCGATTTTGTTCGCGGGCGGCTGAAGTCGCCGAAAAAACTTTGGCTTTCCTTTGATGAATGGAATGTGTGGTACCGGGCGCGCACGGGATCGGCGGTGGATGGCAATCGGCAGGAGGCGCCGCATCTGCTCGAGGAAGTCTATAACCTGGAGGACGCGCTGCTGGTGGGCGGGTGCATCAATACGCTGTTGCGTTCAGCGGACCGCGTGCGCATCGGGTGCCTGGCACAGTTGGTGAATGTAATTGCGCCGCTGATGACGAACGCGAATGGATTGGTGCGGCAGACGATTCTGTATCCGTACAGCTGGGCGTTGCGATATGCCGGGGGCGAGGTGCTGGAGCTGGCGGTCGAGAAACCGGCGGTGTATGAAATATCGGCGACGGAGAAGGCACCTTATCTGGATGTGGCGGGAACAGTGGGGAGCAGCGATGGCGTGGTGTCGCTGTTTGTGTTGAATCGTGATCTGGCGAAGGCGCGGCAATTGGAAGTGAATTGGGAGGGCAAGGCGGCGACGAAGCTGAGCACGTCGCTGGTGCTGACTGGCTTGGATTTGAAGGCGGTCAACGATTTCGGAACGCCAAACCGAGTGGTGCCGAAAGAGGCGGAGAGGCCGGTGATGAGCGGGGGACGCACGGTGATTGAGGTGCCACCGAGGTCTTATTCGGTCTTTCAGTGGCAGAGTTAGGCACGGGGGGAAAATCATGACTGCGAAACAGAATGCGCACACTTTACTGTGTGCGCTACTATTTGTCGGCGAATTATTGCTTGCCGGCTCGCTGAGCTCGCAAGGAATGCGAGGAACCATTCGAAAAGAATCGTTTGGCAAGACTGCCGGCGGGGCACAGATCGATCTTTATACCCTTTCGAACAAGAAGGGATTGGAGGTGTCGATCACCAATTTTGGCGCCACGGTGGTCGCGTTGAAGGTTCCCGACCGGGCGGGGAAGGCGGCGGACGTTGTGCTCGGGTTCGACACGCTGGAAGGCTACGAGAACGGGACGGCTTACTTCGGCGCGACGATTGGCAGATACGGGAACCGCATTGGGGGAGGACAATTCTCGCTTGATGGGAAGACGTACACGCTTCCGAAGAATAACGGGAACAATACGCTGCACGGCGGAATTGTCGGCTTTAACAAAAAGGTTTGGAAGGCGCGAGAGCTTGCCTCCAAGGACGGTGAATCGCTGGAGATGTCGTACTTGAGCGCGGATGGAGAGGAAGGATTTCCCGGTAATCTTTCGGTCAACGTGGTGTTCACGTTGCCTGCGGATCGCAATGAACTGAAGATCGACTACGCGGCGACTACGGACAAGGACACCGTGCTGAACCTGACCAACCATTCTTATTTCAATCTTGCGGGCGAAGGCAATGGCGACGTTCTGGATCATGTGCTGACGCTGCATGCGAAGCAGTTCACGCCGGTGGATAAGACGTTGATTCCCACGGGCGAGCTGCGTGATGTCGCGGGCACGCCGATGGATTTCACCAGCGCCACGGCGATTGGGAAGCGCATCAACGAGAACTACGAGCAGCTCGTGTTCGGGAAAGGCTACGACCATAACTGGGTGATCGCTTCTGGTAGTGGCAAGGGTTTGACGCTAACGCTGGCGGCCGAGGCCTATGACCCGAAGAGCGGGCGGAAGCTCGAGGTGTTAACGACGGAGCCGGGAGTGCAGTTCTACAGCGGGAATTTTCTCGACGGCTCGGCCAAGGGCAAAGGGAACAAGGCTTACGGGCAGCGAGCGGCTTTTTGCCTGGAAACGCAGCACTTTCCGGATTCTCCCAATCACCCTGATTTCCCCAGCACACAGCTGAAGCCGAATTCGGTTTTTCACTCGCAGACAGTGTTTCGCTTTTCAGCGAAGTAGCTGAACCAACGCCAGACCGCACACCGGTCAGTTCGTAGTGGCGAAGCGCAAGATGCGTCTCACCATTGGGCGTCCGGATTACTCTCGCAGCTATCTGGATTAGAAGTGGACGATTGCCTATCTAGCGACCAATTCTGACCTGCCCGAAATCGAAGCCAGACTAAGTAAGAACTCATGAATGCGGACGCGCAGAGCTAAGCCCACAACGACTTGTAGGAACTCCATCCTTAATCGGAGTGCACTGCGAACGATTCCCATTTCCGCAACTGGAATTGATTCCGTTCCAATTTGGTGCGAATTCGATTCATAAGCGAAGCCACCTCCAGCGGAAAAAACGAACTCAAATTGGCGCCCCCTGTGGAATCGATACGTTAGCGACTGGGCTGATCAAGAACAAATATTGAAGGGTCATAAACCTGCTGTGGTGCAGGTATTGCATGGTTCTGACCTGGAGAAAACGGCGCCTATCAAGCGAGCTGAGCGCATTCGCCAAAAAATATGAGAAAGGACAGCAGAGCCCTAGGCTGGTATTCGGCTAACCCTTCCGACCTGCGCCCTTCGCATTGGGTCCTCTAGCATGCTGCAACTCTCTTGAGTCAGACAAAAAAATAGCCGCAAGTAACACAGCACGACTGGTGACCTAAACCTGCGGCAACGACAGCCTGCTCCTACCGGGCGCGTGGCGGATCCGAACATTCGATGGGTCTGGGTGCCAGAACACGACTTAAGAGGTCTGGAAAGATTCGGCCATGAGGCGTCCATGACATCGAAAAAGGAACGCCTTGCCACCAAGGGAACAAGAGATGCTAATGCGCAAATTCAAGACTGGGAAAATATCATTGGTGGCGTTCATATTAGTCGCTCTTGTAGCCGGATGCGGCGATTTGGACAAGAATGCAAATGCCGGGAACCCCAGCGATCCGCTAACCCCGCCTAGAGTCACCTCCGTAACTCCGCCGAACGGCTTCACCCTCGCCTCCAGGACGACGGTTATCTCCGCAACATTCAGCAAGGCAATGAACCCTGCGACGATCAACACCTCTACGTTTATCTTGACCTCCGGCGGGGCGAGCGTGTTTGGGCAAGTTACTTACGCAGCGGCGACCAATATCGCCACCTTCACATCATCGGCCAGTTTTGGACCGAGCACTTTTTCCGCCACGATTACCACCGGTGCGAAGGACACGTTTGGCAATGCGCTCGCGGCTAATTTCGTGTGGAGCTTCAGAACCGATACGCCTACCGTTACTTCCACGGTGCCGGCGAGCGGTGCCACAGTAGTGCGCGTCAACACGCCGGTCTCGGTTACGTTCAGCGAGGCCATGAACGCGGCGACGATTAACGGGGCTACGTTTACTCTGACTGGACCGGGTGCAACTCCCGTGGCCGGTGCGATCAGCTATGCAGGTAACACGGCGACATTTACGCCGACGGTAGTTCTTGCCAACAGCACGGTGTTCACGGCCACGATTACCACCGGAGCGAGGGATCCCTCAGGCGTACCGCTGGCGGCCAACTTTGTGTGGACCTTTACAACGGCTGCGCCACCCACGGTGGTTTCGACGGTCCCGGTAAATGGCGCCACGGCTGTCGCCGTAAACACGATAGTCACAGCCACGTTCAGCGAGGCCATGAACGCGGCGACCATCAATGGGACAACGTTCAGGGTGACCGGGCCAGGAGCCACGCCCGTGGCTGGAACTGTCAGCTATGCGGGCAGCACAGCGACGTTTACGCCGACGACAGTTCTCGCCAACAGCACCATGTTCACGGCCACGATTACCACCGGAGCGAAAGATCCCGCGGGCGTACCGCTGGCAGCCAACTTTGTGTGGACGTTTACAACGGCTGCAACGGCTGCACCACCCACGGTAGTTTCGACGGTCCCGGTAAATGGAGCCGCCGCTGTGGCCGTAAACACGTTGGTCACAGCGACGTTCAGCGAGGCCATGAACGCCGCAACCATCAATGGGACAACGTTCACGGTGACCGGGCCAGGAGCTACGCCCGTAGCTGGTGGCGTCACCTACGGCGGTTCCACGGCGACTTTCACGCCGACGACAGTTCTTGCCAACAGCACCGTGTTCACGGCCACGATTACCACCGGAGCGAAAGATCCTGCAGGCGCTCCGCTCGCAGCCAACTTTGTGTGGACCTTTACGACGGCGCCGCCACCCACGGTGGTTTCCACAGTTCCGGTGAATGGCGCCGCTGGAGTGGCCGTAAACACCTTAGTCACAGCCACGTTCAGCGAGGCCATGAACGCGGCGACCATTAATGGAACAACGTTCACGGTGACTGGGCCAGGAGCCACGCCCGTGGCTGGTGGCGTCACCTACGCCGGTTCCACGGCGACTTTCACGCCGACGTTAGTTCTCGCCAACAGCACCATGTTCACGGCCACGATTACCACCGGAGCGAAAGATCCCACAGGCGTACCGTTGGCAGCCAACTTTGTGTGGACCTTTACAACGGCTGCGCCACCCACGGTGGTTTCGACAGTTCCGGTAAATGGCGCCGCCGGCGTGGCCGTAAACACCTTAGTCACAGCCACGTTCAGCGAGGCCATGAACGCCGCGACCATTAATGGAACAACGTTCACGGTGACTGGGCCAGGAGCCACGCCCGTGGCTGGAACTGTCACCTATGCCGGCAGCACAGCGACGTTCACGCCGACGTTAGTTCTCGCCAACAGCACCGTGTTCACAGCCACGATTACCACCGGAGCGAAGGATCCCGCAGGCGTACCGCTGGCAGCCAACTTTGTGTGGACGTTTACAACGGCTGCGCCGCCCACGGTGGTTTCCACCGCTCCGGTGAACGGCGCCACCGCTGTGCCTGTGAACACTCTCGTCTCCGCCACGTTCAGCGAGGCCATGAACTCAGCGACGATTAACGGCGCTACGTTTACTGTGACTGGACCGGGAGCAACTCCTGTAGGGGGAGTCCTCACGTACGCTGGTTCCACGGCGACGTTCACGCCGACGGTAGTCCTGGCCAACAGCACCTTGTTCACGGCTACGATTACCACCGGAGCGAAAGATCCCGCAGGTGTACCGCTCGCCGCCAGCTTTATGTGGACGTTTACGACGGCTGCGCCACCCACGGTGGTTTCTACTGTTCCGGCAAACGGGGCCACCGCTGTGGCCGTCAATACGGCGATTTCCGCGACGTTTAGTGAGGTGATGAACGCCGCAACCATCAACGGGACAACCTTCACGGTGACTGGACCGGGAGCAACTCCTGTAGCCGGAGTCATCACCTATGCGGGCAGCACGGCGACGTTCACGCCGACGGCAGTTCTCGCCAACAGTACTTTGTTCACGGCCACGATTACCACCGGAGCGAAGGATCCCGCTGGTGTTGCTCTGGCCGCCAATTTTGTCTGGACTTTTACAACGGCTGCACGACCCACGGTGGTTTCCACGGTTCCGGTAAATGGGGCCACCGGCGTGGCCGTCAACACAACCATCTCCGCTACGTTCAGCGTGCCGATGGACGCTACAACGATCAACACAACATCATTCACGCTGACGGGACCAGGCGTAACCGCGGTAACCGGATCGGTCAGCTACGCCGGGAATGCAGCGACATTCACGCCCGCCGCACTTCTAGCAACATCCACTTTGTATACCGCCACGATTACCACCGGAGCGAAAGATCCCACAGGCGCCGCGCTGGCCGCCAACTTCGTGTGGACATTCACTACAGCGCCCCCTCCCGCAGTGTCCGCAACGGCTCCTGCCAGGAAGGCCACAAACGTCCCGCTCAACCAGAAAATTACCGCAACTTTCAATGTCCCGATGACCGCTTCCACGATCACCACAGCGGGGACGTTTACGTTGGCAGTGGCGGGTGGCGGAGCTGCCGTGCCAGGCACGGTCACCTACGATGCGGCAAGCAATACGGGCATTTTTGCGCCCACGGCCGCTCTCGCGGCCAGTACTCAATTTACGGCCATGGTTACCACCGCCGCGCAAAGTGCCCAAGGAAGCGCGCTGGCAGCCAACTATGTTTGGAGTTTCACAACCGGTCTGGAAGTGAACGCTAGAGCACCATTCGTAACCGCCACCAACCCAGCCAGTGCAGCGATTAATGTGCCCCTCAATCAAAGAATCTCTGCGACGTTCAGCACGTCCATGGATCCTGCCACGATCTCCGCGCCAGGGACATTCAGTGTCGTGGTGACTATCGGGGGAGCTGCCGTTCCAGGCGCAGTCACCTACGATACAGCCAGCAACACGGCAATCTTTACGCCAACCGCCAATCTGAATGCGAGCACGCAATACACAGCCACGATCACCAACGCCGCCAAAGACCTTACCGGCGTCGCCATGGCCACTAATTTCGTCTTGACCTTTACGACCGGTTCGACTGCAAATGCCGTCGCTCCGACCATTACCGCCACGAACCCGGCTAGTGCAGCCTTTAATGTGCCCATCAACATGACTGTCAACGCGACATTCAGCAAGGCGATGGATCCCATGACCATCACCACAGCGACGTTTACGCTGGCGGTAGCGGGAGTTGGCGGAGCGCCCGTGGACGGAACTGTGGCTTACGAACAGGCAAGCCAGATTGCAACCTTTAGACCCGCAGCAAACCTCACGGCCGGCACGCAATATACGGCCTCGATTTCAAATCTCGTCACGGATCTGTTCGGCAATGCATTGGCAGTCGGCGCTGCGCCGAATCCGTGGACCTTCACCGCCGGCGCTTCCGTCGGCCCAACAGTGCCCAATCTTGGAGCGGCCTCGACTTTTGGGGCTTTTGGGGGCGGCGCCGGCATAACCAACATGGGGATAAACACCGTGATCAATGGAGATATCGGGACCACCGGTGTTTCTACGTCGATGACTGGATTCCACGATGCCGGAACAGGATGTACTTATACAGAAACGGCGGGCAATGCGGGATTCGTCAACGGGACTGTAGACACGGCTCCGCCGCCTCCTACTGGTACGTGTCCTTCCGAGGGGACGGCTGTAACTCTCGCGATCGCAACGCAGGCCGCGAGCGATGCGCTGGCCGCATATAACGATCTCGCTGGGCGGCCCGGAGGTCCGGATCCAGGCGCAGGCCAGTTGGGCGGACTTACCCTCGCTCCTGGTACCTATACAGCCGCGGGCGGCTCGTTCCTGCTCACCGGATCAGATCTGACTTTGGATGGTCGGGGCGATGCGAACGCTATCTGGGTGTTCCA
>Ga0307477_10002905_pt1 | contig 12990 bp, 7 predicted proteins | sample atmos_gasesECM2C_FD_203316 | JGI IMG/M metagenome (GOLD analysis project Ga0307477, IMG submission 203316) | Hardwood forest soil microbial communities from Morgan-Monroe State Forest, Indiana, United States - atmos_gasesECM2C_515 | ecosystem: Environmental > Terrestrial > Soil > Temperate...
GCAGCGACGGCGCAGATATCACAATCGCACGACGCGCCGTCCTGAACTTCTCGGCCAGATCCCGCAAGCGCCTGCAGATTCTGTCGTTTTCGCAGTACCGCGCAAAATCCTTGAGAAAGAAGATCGCGTCGCCGGGAATCAATGGAATATTTGCCAGTGCCTGCTCGGGCTGATCGCTGTTGTAAAGCGGCGCGCCAGCGCATTTTGCCAGGCCGGCGGTGACGCTCCATTCATACATCGGCACACCCAGCTCAGCCGCCACTTCCAGGAGCAACTGCTTGAAGCGCTCTTCTTCAGGCGTCTCCACTGTGATGATCGGGTGCCGCGAGTTTACGAGCAGCCGCAGTTCGTCATGCTTGGTGTGAACGGGAGCTGCTCCAGAGCCGCTCGCTTTTACGCGAACCGCATTCGGTTGCGCCGGTGCGCCGGACGATCGAGGCGCGGGCTCGTTGGACTGATTTTTTGGCTCTTGTGACAAACCCGGTTCCTCGTTTGACGACAGAAGTTCAGATCACAGCTAAGAGGGAGCGTTAAGTCCAAGGACAGGCTACCAAAATCAAGAAAAAATAAAGCTCGGTTTTGAAGCGCGCGACGCAAGCTCGTCAACGCATCAATATTTGACGCTCGTGATATAATCGAATAGTTAGTTTGTCGTTCGACTAGGAGGTGCGAGTATGAGAGTCGGGCGAAATGCGCGATTCGGCTTCCGGCCTTCTCCCGCGCGCCAGAAGTCTAACCGCAACAGTCGATTTACAGGATTTGAGTTAAGTTGCGGAAAACAAGCCACTAAACAATTCTAACCGCAACAAAAACGGCTTTTTCGGAATTTCAACGCCTGTCGTCGCACCTCACTTCGGTCCACTCCGAAGTTACCCTTTCGCACAATCGCGCAAGGCCGTTCGCTCCTGCCCGACCAGAATGCTAACCTTGGAAATTGCCCCCCGGAGGCTTGGGTGAACGAATCCGCGCTGTCCAACGATCCCGGCACGCAGAAGCGCCGCAGCACGCGCATCGTGCAAGCCGTCCCCCTCACTGTGACGGGTGTGGATGCGCTGGGGCAGCCCTTCAAAGAGCGCACCACCACCGTGATGGTGAACTGCCACGGTTGTAAGTACCAGTCGAAGCACTACGTTCCCAAAAATTCGATCGTTACTCTGGATATTCCGACGCCTGAGCCCGGCCGCCCGCCACACTCCGTTCAAGGGCGAGTGGTCTGGGTGCAGCGTCCTCGCACCGTCCGCGAACTTTTCCAAATTGGACTCGAGTTTGAAAAGCCAGGTAATGTGTGGGGCATCGCGTTTCCTCCAGATGACTGGCAAGCGTCGATCGCTGAAGGCGGCACGGACGCGTCCCGCACCTTGGAACTCGTCCAAGAGTTCGAGATAGACGCAGCCGCTTCCGCGCCACCAGAAGCTGATGTTCCCGCGCAAGCCAATCTTTCCACTTCTGTGGCTCCGGCTGCTGGGGCACCGGCTGCACCCGTAGCTCACGTTACGCCGAAGAAACAGGCTACACCTGGGCCAGCCGCACCGCTTGCTGCTCCAACCGTGCCTTCGGCCGCCGCGCCGCACGCTGAGGACAAATTACAAGCCGTGCCGGTTCCCTCGGCCGAGGCGCAGGCTGCGATTGCGCGGCAGATGGCCAAAGTGGTGACGGAGGTCAAAGAAAATCTCGACAAGACCATGCGCAAGGGCGCCGAAACGGCGATCGCCGAAGAAATGACGATCGTGCGTCAGCAGCTGGATGTGCAGCTTCACGACGCTGTAGAGCGCGCGATCAAAGTTTCGATGGAGCGTGTCTCCGAGACGTCGGTGAAGAAAGTGGTTCAGGAGGCCGCTCAGCGCACCGCCGCAATCGTGGAAGAAGCGCGCAAAGCCACCGAAATTTCGTCGGAGCATCTCGACGCCAAAGTGCGAAACGCGGTGCAGCAAGCGGTGAGCACCGCGGCCGAGCAAGCCGCGCAACAGGCAGCGCAACAAGCCACCGCGCAGAATCTGAAGACTGCGGTCGAAGAAGCTGTGGAGCGGGCGATCAGCAGCCGGCAAGCCACGTCACCATCCCTCGACATTCTTTCATCGCCCGAAGCGGCGCAGCGCCATCTGGACGACTGGCGCAAGAGCCTGGAAGACACCGCGCAGAATATCCGCAGCGAGACGGTGGAGAAGGCGAACGTCGAGGTAGCCGAGGTCAACCGGCGCTGGCAGGAAACGTTTGACGCCGCACTGGCGGGCGCATCGCAAAAAATTGGCGCACAACTGAACGATGCATCGCGCGCGGCATTGGAACAAGCACAGCAGGACATTGATGCGAGGAAATCGGGAATCCAGGGAACACTCGACGAAGTGATTGCGGGCGCGCGTTCCACCGCGAATTCACTCAAGGCGGACCTCGAACAGGAACGCGCGCGAACTGAACAGGCGAAATCGACTCTCGAAGAAACGGCGCGAACCACTCTCGAATCTGTTCGGGCAGCCGTCGATCAAGAGCAAGCCCGCGTGCGGGAAACGAAGTCGCAACTCGACGCTGCCGCGCAAAGCGCGCTTGAATCTGTTCGAGCGAATCTCGAGCAGGAGCGGGCTCGCGCGGACGAGGCGAAGTCGAGGCTCGAATCCACCGCACAATCCATGCTGGATCACACCCAGCAGCGGCTCGACGGAATCCTCTCGGAGAAATATCAGGAGATTGGGCAGAAGGCAGACAAGGCCATTGCAGAACGGGCCGAGCAGATCCAACCGACGCTCGAAGCGGCAGCTCAGAAAGTCGTTCAGCGCATCTCGGGCGAGTTCGATCAGACGATCGCTTCCAAATTGGGCGACGCGCACAGCGTTATCTCGCAGCTTGCAGGCGCCGAAGAGCGCGCCGCCGAAACTCAGACAGCCCTCATCGAGCAGATCCAGCAGATCTCCGAACAATCCCGAGAGCTGAAAGAGGCCACCGGCGGCCACATCGACAATATCTCCGGCCACGCGGCGAAGATTCAGCGTTCGCTGCAAGAGCAGGCCATGGAAGTGGCGGAGCAGGCGGCCCAGTTCCGGAATACCGTGGTCGAGCACATCGACCAGATTTCCGGACACGCTTCGAAGATTCAGGATTCGGTGCGCGAGAATCTGAAGCAGCAGTCGGACAGCGCCGTGCAGGAATCGCTCGAGCGGCTGCGCCAGGAAGCAGCAAAGGTTCCGGCTGAGGTCGAGCAGTCCTGCCGCGAGGTGGTTTCGAAGGTCACCGAGGACATCGAGCGCAAGGGCACCGAGACCGAGCACCACACATACGAAGCGCTGCTGAAGGCATCCGAGTGGTACCAGAAAAAAGCGCAGACCACGATGCAGACTTCGATGGAGCGGTCGGTCGAACAGGCAACCACGTCTCTGCGCGATCGCGCGGCGGAGACTTCGAGGCTGCTCGCGTCGGAACTGGATCACTACCGGCGGACGTATGTGGAGCATAGCCAAGCGCAGATTGAAGACGCAGCGAAAGAAGTGGTCGATCGGCAGCGCAACAAGCTGAGCGAGAACGCGGAAGTGGCCGGCGCGACCTTTGCGAATCAGGTGAATCGCGTGACGCTCGAATCGCTGAGGCGATTCGAGGAAACTTCGCGCGAGGCGCTCGAGAAGGCGCGCTCCGATATGGAGTTCAACCGCGAAGGCTCGCTGGTGGAATTTCAATCAAGCCTCGACCAACGAATGCTCGATGGCGTGGAACAGGCGCGCGTCTACCTGCAGTCGCAGCTGATGCCAATCGTGGAAAACTGGCAGGCGCAGCAGGAGCAGGAGAAAAAAGCCTGGATGGAGCGGTTAAAGACAGCGACAGACGAGAACATCGAGCACTACAAAGAGCGGCTCGAGAATGCGTCAAACTCGTGGCTGCTTGCTTCCGCCACCACGCTTGGCCAGCATTCGCAGACGGTGCTCGACACGATCGCCAAGGCTGCTGAAAAGCGCTTGCGCGACACCTGCTCGGAAGTTCTCTCAGGAATGGGCGACACGTTGAAGAACCGGCTGCTGGGACTCTCCGCGGATTTCAGGCCCAACGAAGAAGAAGACGACGACCTGCCGAAGCAAACGAAGTAGGCGAGGAACTTTCCGAGGCGCGTTCCAAAATCATTGTTAATGTCAGCCTCAATTTTAATCTTACACCGCCGATTCTTTGGCGTCAATTTTCAGCAAAGAATTTAGTTGCAAATTTTTCGGCGGCGATTTTTGGCACGAACCGCGATGCCGATATAATGGCTGGGTTATGTCCAACCACGCTTACGTGAGCATCTGGTGCAAGGATTTTTCCGAGCCGCGGATTCTGGAGCAGTTTGGGGCGCTGCTCGCCACGGTTCCCTTTTCCGCCACCGCGCCGGGATTCGACTATCTTGTGGTTCGCGCCCTAGATGCTACCGAATCGCCGATTCTCGAGCAGGATTTGCGGGCGGTGCCGCTCGACGCCAACAGCGTGATCGAGCTCGCGAAGGATCACCTGAACAACGACTCGGCCTACGAAGTCCGCACGGGCTGGGACCTCTGGACGTACGATGACGCGCTCGGGCGATGGCAGGTTCAGCCGCAGCCGCTTGAGGTTTTCTGCTATGGCGAGGATTACGACGACGGGTACTGGCGCGAATTCGGACACCTGGAAATCGACCTGGGATTCGAGCATTTTTTCACGGGGCACGGGGGTTTGCTCGGATTCCGCCGCGGCGAGAAGGCAAATCCGGCAAGCGCCGAGGAAAAGCGGTTTCTCGAGACCATGGAACGCCCCGAAAACCTGCGGAATTACCAGGAAAAGACCACCGAAAATATTCGTAGACTCCTGGAGTGGGTTCGCCGCATCGAAAAGGCAGTACCGATTGAGCGTCTGAAAATGTGGTCCGAGGGCGAGGAGAATTTTGAATCGCGCATCGAGGAGATTCTCGCGGCTCGGTAGTGTGGCTGCGGGGTGCAGCCTGCGGAAATTAAAGCCTCGGAGAATCCTTCTGCCTGACAGAGCCAAACGGCTACAATTGTCTGAAATATTGATGAAGCGCTATGCCATTTTCGCGGCGGCCGGTGTCGTCGCACTCGTTTGCGCGGGGTGCGACAAGTCGTTTATGTCTTCCTCCGTGGAGTCGACCAAAAACGGGACGACGCAGCCGGCTGCTCCAGCGAAACCCGCGACTCCTCCTGATATTCAAGCGGCTGCTGAAGCTGCGCTCGGATCGGAAACGGAAGTGCTCGCGTTTGGAGATCTGGCGAAGAATGGCAAGCAGCAGATATTTGCGGTGAACCGGTTGAAATCCACGCCGCAGGGAGTGATGCCGGGAACGCTGGTGAGCCGGGCCGTGGTGCTGGAAAACGACGGCGGCAAGTGGAAAGAAGTATTCCGCTGCGACGAACATTTGCAGAATCCAAAAGGCTACCTCGGTGGAACCCCACTCGCATCCGTGGCGGCGTGGCGGCTGCAATCCGAGCAGCACGAAGACAAGGGATTACAGATGTACTTCACGCCGCTGGCCAAGCCAGCCGGAGGCTACATCGAAACGATCGGAATTCGCTGGAACCCTGAGCTGAAGCTGTATGAGTCGCTCGATCGCACGTACGAACATTTTCTGGGCGAAACGAAAAATCTCGCGACACCGGAATCGCAGGTAAGGCAATGAGCGCGATCGCACAACCCGTGGCAGCTGCAGCGCGGCCGGCGAAGAAACCGTCGGGCTGGCAAAATCTGAAGCCGCTGCTGCCCTACGTAGGGCGCTACAAGGGCATGGTCACGCTCGGCCTGACGCTCGACTTGCTGATGGGTATTGTTGCGGCGCTTCCGCAGTTGGTTCAGGGAATTATCGCCGATTGTCTGAATGGACTCCCGCGACCGCTCACCACTTTGTCGGGCACCGCGCGAGCCGTGCTATGGCCGGTGCTTAAATTCTATTCTCCGCTCAACCGGCACGCCCTGGGCCTTTATTGCCTGACGATCGTTATCGCGATGGTGGTGAAGGGGATTTTTTCCTTCTGGACGCGGTGGATTCTGATTGGAGTGTCGCGCGAAATTGAATTCGATCTGCGAAACGATTTGTTCGACCGGCTCGTGCGTCTCGATCCCGAATTCTACGTGAGCAATCGCACGGGCGATCTGATGTCCAGGACGACGAATGATTTGAACGCGGTGCGGATGGTGCTTGGCCCCGGAATAATGTACACGGCGACGACGATTGCGACGTCCGTGGTGGCGCTTTTCTTCATGATCCGGCTATCGCCCGCGCTGACGCTGTGGGTGCTGCTGCCTGTGCCGATTGTGGTTCTCGCTGTTTATTATTTTGGGCAGACGATTCATCGCTTGTCCGAGAGGATACAGGCGGCGCTTGGTGCGCTGTCGACGCGGGCGCAGGAGAACCTGACCGGCGTTCGCGTGGTGCGAGCCTACGCGCAGGAGAAATCAGAAATAGGGCTTTTCGAGCAGGCTAATCGCGACTATGTCGACCGCAATATCAAACTGATCGGGTCGTGGAGCTTGTTCTTCCCTGCATTGACGGCTTTGATTGGTTTGAGCTTCGTGATTTTGCTGGGCAGGGGCGGAACGCAGGTGGCGGACGGCGGCGTTTCGCTGGGAACGCTGTGGTCGTTCTACGCGTTTCTCGGCGTGCTGATTTTCCCGATCATCGCGCTCGGCTGGGTGACGAATATTTTCCAGCGTGGCGCGGCGTCAATGGGGCGGTTGATGTATGTCCTCAGAGCAGAACCAAATATTCGCGACACTGGCGACTCAGCGAGGAAGAGTGCTTCGAACGGCAATACCAATACAGTTGGTACGGAAGCATCGGGCGCCGAAAAGTCTATCCGCGGCGAAATTGAGTTTCGCGATTTGAATTTTGCGTATCCGACGCCCTCCGGCAGTCCGCCCAACGAACCTGTGCTGCACGACATTTCGCTGCACGTTCCTGCCGGGTCTACTTTGGCGGTTGTTGGACCGACCGGAAGCGGCAAATCGACACTGGCAGCGTTGATTGCGCGATTGTGGGAGGCTCGGGCCGGATCTGTACTGATCGATGGGCGCCCGATTCGAGATTACCCGGTGGCGGAACTGCGCCGCGCGATCGGCTACGTGCCGCAGGACACTTTCCTTTTCAGCGAAACGATTCGCGAGAACATCGGCTTCGGTGTGGAGAACGTGCTGGATGAGGCCGTCCTCGAAGCCGCAGAAATTGCGAGCATCTCTGGCGAGATTCAAGGCTTCCCCGACCGGTTCAGCACGATTCTCGGCGAGCGCGGCATTACGTTATCAGGCGGACAGAGGCAGCGAACTTCACTGGCGCGCGCGATCGCCCGCAAGCCGAAGATTCTGGTGCTCGACGACTCGCTCTCGAGTGTGGATACCGCCACCGAAGAGCGGATCCTCAATGGCTTGCAAGGCTTGATGAGGGATCGCACGACGATTCTCGTCTCCCACCGCGTTTCCACTGTGAAAAATGCGGATCAGATTGTGGTGTTGCGCAACGGGCGAATCATCGAGCGCGGAACCCACGACGAATTGCTGGCACTCGGCGGGTATTACGCCGATCTCTATCAGAAGCAGCTTTTGGAAGCTGAGTTAGAACGCGAATGAGCGATTTCCGCGAAGAAGAGAAACTCGGCAAGCTTTACGACACGCGGCTGACGCATCGGCTGATGAAGTACTTGCGCCCGTACCGCTTGCAAGTGTTCTTTGCGGTGGCGATGAGCCTGGCCGTGGCCGGCATGGAAATCGTGGGGCCATTTCTTTTTGGACGCGGCGTCGATCGTTACATTTTGCCTGTGGCGCACGGCGAAATGGCGAAGCGCGTGGGCCTGATTGGCATCGCTGTGATTTGTCTTCTCTACCTAGGCTCGCTGGTCGCGAGTTTTGCGCTTCAGTATCTGCAGATGCGCATCATGCAGTCGGTGGGTCAGAAGACGATGTACGACCTGCGCAAAGAGATTTTCGAGCATCTGCAGCGGCTGCCGATGAGCTTTTTTGATCGCACGCCTGTGGGGCGGCTGGTGACGCGTTCGACCACGGACGTGGACGCGCTCAACGATCTTTTTGCTTCAGGCGTGGCGGCGATGCTGAACGATTTCGTGCTGCTCATCGGGCTCGCCGTGTTTCTGATCCGTTGGCATCCGCTGCTCGGGCTGGTGACGCTTTCTCCGCTGCCGTTCATGTTTCTGCTGACGTATATCTTCCGAAATCACGTGCGCGACGCCAACCGCAACATTCGCACCGCCATCGCGCGGATCAATGGATTTTTGCAGGAGCACATCAGCGGAATGTCGGTGGTGCAGCTATTCAACCGCGAGAGGAAATCGCGCGCGCAGTTTGCGGAATTGAACCGGATTCACATGGAAGCGTACAAAGACGCGATTGACGCTTTCTCGTATTTTTATCCGGCCGTGGAACTTTTGAGCATGAGCGGAGTGGCGCTGCTGTATTGGGTGGGCGGCATTCGCGTGATTGCCGGAACTTTTACTCTTGGCGTGCTGATTTCGTTTATTCAGTACGCGCAGCGATTCTTCCGCCCGATTCAGGATCTCAGCGAAAAATTCAATATCTTGCAGGCGGCAATGGCGGCGTCGGAGCGCATTTTTGGCCTGCTGGACGAGCCGGTGACGATTGTGTCGCCCGCGAGGGTGCATTCCCTGCCTGCGCCGCGCGGGGAAATTGAATTTCGCAACGTGTGGTTTGCCTATCACGGCGGAGCGAATCCGAAGGAAGAGGATTGGGTGCTCCGCGATGTTTCCTTCCGCGTGGAGCCGGGGCAGACGCTGGCCATCGTTGGACACACGGGCGCGGGCAAGACGACGATTATTCAGCTGCTGCTGAGATTTTACGATGTGCAGCGCGGCGAAATCCTGCTCGATGGCGTGAACATTCGCGAGATGGATTTGCAGGATCTGCGGAAGATGTTCGGCATCGTGCTGCAGGATCCTTTCCTTTTCACGGGCACGCTGGAATCGAACGTGAAACTCGGGACGGAAAGGATCACCAGGGCGGACACGGAACGGGCGCTGCGCGAAGTGGGCCTCGGGCCGTTTGTCGAATCGCTGGCGCAGGGCGTCGAAACGCCTGTGACCGAGCGCGGTTCGACTCTCTCTGTGGGGCAGCGGCAGTTGGTGAGCTTTGCGCGGGCGCTGGCGCACGATCCGAAATTTATGATTCTCGATGAGGCTACGTCGAGCGTCGATACGAAGACCGAACTTCTGATACGCGAGGCGCTGGACCGGCTGCTCGAAGGCCGCACGGCGGTGGTGATAGCGCATCGCCTGAGCACGATTCAGCACGCGGATCGCATTCTGGTATTTCACAAGGGGCGTTTGCGCGAGCAGGGGTCGCATCAGGAACTGCTCGGCCTGCGCGGAATTTACTACCGGCTGTATCAGCTTCAGTACAAGGAACAAGAGCTTTCGCTTCCCGTTCCCGGCGCGGGGGCGTCCGGATTCTCGCATCCGCTTCCGGCCGATGACTGAAGCGGCGCGTTGCGCCTGCCGATGCGTTTGGCCTCTCCAGTTTTCCTTACTTCCAACTGAACTTATCTTCGGACCCAACTTATGAACGCGCCTGAGATTCTGATTTCCGCGGGCGAAGCGTCGAGCGATATGTACGCGGCACGGCTGGCGACGGCGCTGCGAGCGCGCACCGGGGCACGGCTATTCGGAATGGGCGGAAAGCGAATGGCTGAGGCCGGCGTTGAGCTTATCGCGGACTATCACCAGGTGGCAGTGGTGGGCATTTCGGAAGTACTGCACAAAATTCCGACCGTGGTCGGCGTGCAGCGGAAGATTGCTTCTGAAGCTGTGCGGCGGCGGGCGGCGCTGGCAATTCTCGTTGATTCTCCGGGAACTCACCTGGGCGTAGCGCGCAGGCTGAAAAACAATGGGATTCGCGTGGGATATTTCATCGGGCCGCAGGTATGGGCATGGCGGCCGGGGCGAGTGAGGGTCGTTAAACGGCTCGTTGAGCGCATGGTGGTGATTTTTCCATTTGAAGAGGCTATTTATCGCGAGGCCGGAGTTTCGGTGAATTTCGTCGGCCATCCGCTTGTGGACGTGGTGAAAGCTTCGATGAGCCGCACGGAATTCGCGGAGCGGCACGGGCTTGATGCCGGGCGCCCGATTGTTACGCTGCTGCCCGGCAGCCGTCGAAGCGAGATCGAGCGGCACTATCCTTTGATCATGGAAGCGTGCGAACGGCTTTCGCGAGAGGCTCAGACTCGCGGCGCCATACAGTTCGTACTGGCGGCGGCACCGGCTTTGGAGACGGAGCTTTTTGCTCCGTATGCCAAGCCCGGTGTTTCGGTAACTCGTGTGGAGGGCGCCACATATGACGCGCTCAGCGCCGCGGACTGCGCCATTGTGGCAAGCGGAACGGCCACGGTGGAAGCGGCGCTATTGGGCACGCCGATGGTGGTGGTCTACCGCGTGAGTCCCACGAGCGCCTTTGTGCTGAAGCGAATGGTGCGCTCACCTTTCATCGCCATGGTGAATCTAATTCCCGGGCGACGCGTGGTGCCGGAATTGATTCAAGACCAATTCACTTCTGAGGCGGTGGTAGAGGAAGTACGCAAGCTGCTGGAATCGCCTGCCGCTCGCGATGAGATGAAAGCCGGACTGGCAGGGGTGCGAACGAAACTCGGTCCGGGTGGAGCGATCGAGCGCGCGGCGGACATTTTCGCGGGGATGCTGTAAGCTTCCGAGATAGGCAACTACAGCGCCCAGTCTGGTATCTTAGTTATGCAGCGCCAACGAGTGGTTTCGAGAGGCTGTTTCTTGTTCAAAATTCAACGACTGGCCGGTCTGCTGGTGGTTTCGCTTGCCTTCGCATTCCCTGCGCTGGCCCAGGCGCCTCACAGTTTTCCATTCCGCGCTACGAATTACGATGTGGAAGTGATTCTCCATCCTGATGACCAGAACATTACCGCAACCGTGAAGGCCGATTTCGTGGCCGAGCAGGTGTCGAAGACGGTGGTCGTGGAGCTGCATCCAGACCTGAAAATTGCAACTGTCCACGAACCGAATGGGAAACCACTCGAATTCAGCCGCGACACGAATTACCCGCTGCTAATCACCATCGGACTTCCTGAGGCGGCATCCCCGGGGAAAAAAGTGACGCTGCAGTTTGATTACGCGGGGCCGATTTCGAGCGAAGATGACAGCCCGACAAAAGGCGTGCGCTTCGCGAATATCGACAAGACGTCGGCTTATCTTTTGCTGCCGGCGCGCTGGTTTCCGCTGACGAATTACACTTCGAACCGTTACACCGGAACGTTCAGGCTGATCGTGCCGGACACTTTTGTGGTGGTGGGTACGGGGAAGGGCGACTCACCGGTGGCGCAGCCTGCGCTCGGGCGCGGCGATACGGCGAAGTCCGCATATGTATTTCACTGCGACAAGCCGGGGCGCGTGGGATCGTTTGTCGCCGGCAGCTTGCAGCTTTCGCCTGTGCAGACTGAGGGATTGAACACTACTGTCTATACCCCGCCCGCGCAGGCAAGCACGGCGAATTCATACGCGACATCGCTATCGCATATCGTTTCGTATTTTTCGGAATCATTTGGCGGCCTGGAAGCGGAACCTTCTTGGACTATCGCGCAATTGCCGGACGGCACTCTGCAGGGATTTGCGGCGCCCGGATTGCTATTGATCAGCGCGCGGCAGTGGACGACGAAAGCGAATGAACGGATGCTTTCGCAGCTTGCGGCCGAGCAATGGTGGGGCGAGCGCGTGATGCCAGCTACAATTCCGGATACGTGGCTTACGAATGGGCTTTCGCGTTACGCAGAAGCGATGTATGCGGAGCAGTCGGACGGAGTAGCGGGGCTGCATAAGGCCCTCGAGGATTTTGCGGTGGGCGCGCTGATGTATGAGGATACGGCGCCGATCGCGCAGGCGCAACGCTTGGCGACATTTTCGAATGAGTATCGCTCGGTGGTATCGGATAAGGGCGCGCTTGTGTTTCACATGCTGCGCACGGAGCTGGGGGACGACGTATTCAGTTCGCTGTTGCATGATTTTTACAAAAAGTACGAAGGCAAGACAGCGACGATTGCGGAATTCGAGGCAATGGCGAAGACGAAAGTGCCGCCGCCGGTGAAAGGACAGCCGCCGATCAATCTGACTTCGTTTTTTGCGCAATGGCTCAACTCAACCGGCATTCCTGAATTCAGGCTCGAGTACATCACGTATCGAACGCCGAAGGGATTCAAGGTTGTGGGAAAAATTCACCAGGATTTGGATACTTTCCGCATGCCCGTGGAGATTCGCGTGGATACGGAAGGAAATCCTGAGTTCAAGAAATTGCTGGTGAGCGGCACAACTTCCGATTTCACGATCGAAACTTTCGGGCGGCCGAAGCCGAATGGAATCGTGATCGACCCGAATAATAATTTGCTGAAATCGAGTCCGCGGCTGCGCGTGCATGCGGCGATTGCGCGGGGCGAAGGTTACGCCGAGCTTGGCAAATATTATGAGGCGATTCAGGAGTATCAGCGAGCGCTCGATTTGCAGCCGGGAAATTCGCTGGCAAACTTCCGGATGGGCGAGGCGATGTTCTATCAGAAGAACTATCAGTCGGCGGCGAATGCGTTCCGCTCGGCGCTAAGCGGCGATCTCGATCCGAAGTGGACAGACGTTTGGAGCCACATTTACATTGGGAAGATTTGGGACTTGCTCGACCAGCGCGCGCGGGCTGTGAATGAATACAGCCTCGCACAACACACCGGCGACGACACGGCGGGTGCCCAGGAGGAAGCCACGCGATTTCTGCAGAAGCCGTACTCGGCGGATGCGGCTGTGAATGCAGCCAACACCCCGTCGCCCGCCGATAGCGACAAGCCAGGCGCGGGCTCGACCGCAGCGCCGGGGTCGCAGTCCGGATCGCAATCGGGGAATTCCGGCAGCGACCGGCCGGTGCTTAAGAAGCGGCCTTCAAGCGATTAGCTGGCTCGCGTCGAGTTCTCGCGGTAATTTTAGAGTGGTTGGAAGCCTGCCAGGTTCGCTGAGTCAATTCCCTTCTGTTGAATAA
>Ga0307477_10002906_pt1 | contig 12984 bp, 13 predicted proteins | sample atmos_gasesECM2C_FD_203316 | JGI IMG/M metagenome (GOLD analysis project Ga0307477, IMG submission 203316) | Hardwood forest soil microbial communities from Morgan-Monroe State Forest, Indiana, United States - atmos_gasesECM2C_515 | ecosystem: Environmental > Terrestrial > Soil > Temperate...
TGCCTTCGACGGCAGGTTGGCGCTGACCGAAGCACAGCGTCTCGCCGTCGAATTCCCGCGCCTACGCCCGGGTGGCGCCGGCGACGAACGGCTGGCTCAGCGCGTCGCTCACACGATCGAAGGGTTGGGCGGGACAGCGGGCGGTGGGTTCTCGGTGCGCGTCCGGCAGGTGCGCGCGCAGACGATCGACGGCGAACGGACGCTCCAAACGGTGATCGCCCAACGTCCGGGCGCCACCGGCGAGAGCCCGATCGTGATTGTCGCCCATCGCGACTCGGCGACACCCGCCTCGGCGGCGCAGCTGTCGGGGACCGCCGCGCTGATCGAGCTCGCGCGCGTGTTCGCCGCGCGGGAGACCCAGCGCACGATCGTGCTCGTATCGAGCAGCGGTGGTTCGGGCGGTGACGCGGGCGCGACGGACTACGCCGCGCACGTCCTGTCCGGTGGCGCCGACGCGGCGATCGTGCTCGGCGACCTCGCCTCCACGTCCTTGCGCACCCCGCTGGTCGTCCCCTACTCAGACGGCTACGGCAGCGCACCAGACGAGTTGCAGCGCACTGTCGCAGACGCGATCTCACACGAATCGGGCATCCAGCCGGGCGCTCCGAGTGCGATCGGCCAGCTCGCGCACCTCGCGTTTGGGTTCGCCCCCGGTGAACAGGGCGTGCTCGCCGCGGCCGGGCTGCCGGCGGTGCTCGTGCAAGTCTCCGGCGAACGCGGTCCCGGCGCCCGCGCGCCGGTTAGCGCCGAACGCCTGGAAGGTCTCGGCCGGGGTGCGCTGGGCGCGATCGATGCGCTCGATATCGCCCCCGATATCCACTCCACGCCGCAGACCGGTCTCGTGCTCACGCATCAGATCGTTCCCGCCTGGGCCCTGCGCCTGCTGATCGGTGCCCTGCTCATCCCCGTGGCGGCCGTGCTGCTCGACGGTCTGGCCCGCGCCCGCCGGCGCCGGCAGCCGCTCGTGCGCTGGGCGGCCTGGACGCTTGCCTGCGCGCTGCCGTTTCTGTTCGGAGCCCTGTTCGCGATCCTGCTCGGTGCGCTCGGTGCGATCTCGGCCGCGCCTTCCATCCCGGCGCCGGCGGGGGCGATCGGGTTCGACGGCGCCGCGGCCACCGCGGTGCTCTCGTGCGCGGCCGTGCTCGGTCTCGCCTGGCTGGGATGGCCCATGCTCGTACGGCGGCTGGGTCTGGCGGTGCGCCCAACGCCCGAGACGGCCGGGTTCGATGCCGCCGGGATCGCGACGCTGCTCGTGCTGCTGGCGCTCGCGTGTGTCGTGTGGATATTCAACCCTTATGCGGCCCTGCTGATCGTGCCCGGTCTGCATCTGCTGCTGGGAATCGCCTCACCCGAGCGCCGCCCGCGCCCGATCGCGGGCCTAGCACTGCTCGCCCTCGCGCTCGTCCCGTTGGGGTTGCTCGTCGCCTTCTACGCTCACCAACTCGGCTATGGCCCCGGCGGGCTCCTCTGGACGATGACGCTGCTGCTCGCGGGCGGGCACGTCGGAGTGCTCGCGGCGGCCGCCTGGAGCGTCGCCGCGGGCTGCGCCGTGGCGACTGCCCTGGTCGCGTTGACACCGCCCGCGGATCCGATCGGACTTGGATCGGAGGAGCATCCTGAGATCACCATCCGCGGTCCGCTCTCATACGCCGGCCCCGGATCGCTCGGCGGGACCGAGTCCGCTCTGCGACGTTAGCCCGCGCCACGGGCGCATCGAACGTGGCCGGCCTCAGGACGCGCTACCAGCTGTGCTCGAACCCTCGTAACGGAACTTCCTTGCCCTGCTCGTCCCGCAGCGATACGCCTGGCGCATCCGCTCCGTCCGATTGCCCTGAAGGCGTGACCGAGCCGACCCAGGTGACCTGTGCGCCTCCCGTTTCGTACAGGACTTGCTCCACGTTGGTGCGAGCGCCGCGCGCCACGGTGAAGCACAGCTCGTAATCTTCCCCGGCCGTCGCCGCCTGCTCCCAGTTCGTCACGCCCTCGCCGAGCGGCAATCGCGCCAACTCGATCTGCAGGCGGACACCGCTGCTCTCGCCGAGGTGCCGCGCGTCGCTGGCCAGCCCGTCGGACAGGTCGATCATCGCGCTCGCCCCGGCGCTCGCCAGCGCCTGTCCCTCGCGCAGGCGCGGTAGCGGGCGCTTGGGCCTGCCGCCGAGGCTACCCGTCACGCCGACGAGATCGCCCACCCGCGCTCCATCGCGCCCGACGAGCTCGTGGATCTGCTCTGCCCAGCCGATGACCGTCACACAGGCGCTCAGCACTGGCGCCGCAACCACATCGCCACCCGCAACGGTGGTGTCGGTGCGTGCGGCCAGCTCCAGCGCGCCGCGCATCAGCTCCAGTGCCCCCCGCTCACCGACGTCTGGCGAGACGCCAAGCGCGATGTAGGCCTCGCCCGCTCGCGCCCCCATCGCGGCGAGATCCGACAACGCCCCCGCCAGCGCGCGCCAGCCGACATCGATCGGGCGATCGGTGCCGTCGTCCAGGCGAAAATGCACGCCCTCGACCATCGCGTCCACCGAGGTCACGCACAGTGCGCCACCGGCACGCACGACGGCCGCGTCATCGCCCACCCCCCGCACGATCCTCCCCGCCGACCCCGTCAGATCCAGCTCGGCCGCGATCGCTGCGATCAGGGAGCGCTCCATGCTGCGGCTACGGGCTCCAGGCGCCCGGGCCGTGCACGAGGTGCGACGCCGCCGTCCGTGCGGGATCGTCCAGTAAGTCGAGCATCGCGGACCGATCGTAGATCATCGGGTCCTCCATCCTCCGGTGGATCGCCGCGAAAACGGCTGCCTCTCAGCGGTGCCGGTAGACGATCCGCGCGCGGTCGAGGTCGTAGGGAGAGAGCTCGCAACGGACGCGGTCCCCCGGAAGGATCCTGATCCGAAAGCGGCGCATCTTGCCGGCGACGTGCCCGAGTACGACGTGGTCGTTATCGAGCTTCACCCTGAACATCGCGTTCGGGAGCGCCTCGATGACCTCGCCCTCGAATTCAACCTTGTCTTCCTTTGCCACTTATCCGCATCCGATCCGGCCCCGCTCCACCTCAGTGTGCGCGGCCCTGTGTGTACGTTTCCAATCCCAACCTACCAGCGCGGCGCGTTTTGCGGGCGCCGATGGGCGCGTTTGGGTGTGGTCACGGATGTGGTTCGGCGCCGCCGGTGGGGGCGGGTTCGGGGGCGTGTTTTTCGACCGGCGGGGGAATCACGGGTTCGTGCGGTTCATGGCTGCGTGGGGTGGTGGCTTCGGGAATTTCGCTGGTTCCCGTATGGGTGCCGTGGTGTTCGGTGGGCTTTTTGGTCTGGCTTTTTGCGGACGGTTCGCCGCTCGACTGTTCGCTTTCGCTGGAGCGTCCGGTGCTTGCGAAGCGTCCAAAGAACGGCTGATAGGAGATCGCTTCTTTGGGCGTGGGGAATTCCACGCACGGCTTGCCTTCGGTCACGGCCGCCATGTATGCATGCCAGATTTCCGCGGGCAGATACCCGCCCTGCTGAGGCTGGCCGTGGACGTCTGTCATTGACACCCGCCTAGTCGGATAGCCCATCCATACGGCCGTCGAGTAGTCCGGCGTATAGCCGTCCAGCCAGGCGTCGATGAGGTCGCTGGTCGTGCCCGTCTTGGCCGCCGTCGGGCAGTTGATCGCCGAGCGCGTGGCGGTGCCGCCGAGCACGTTCTGGTGCAGGATGTTCGTCTCCTCGCCGGTGACGCCTTCAGAGAGCACCTTCGTGCGTTGCGGCGTGCCCCAAGTGCGGTCGACGTGACCGTTGGGGAACACGACCTTGGTGATCGCGATCGGCTTGTTGCGCCAGCCGCCGTCGGCGAGGGTCGCGTAGACGTCGGCCATTTCCAGCGGCGTCACACCGAGCGTGAGTCCGCCGAGCGCCTCCGCCGGAAAGCTCGACAGGTGGGTTTTGACGCCCATCTTGTAAGCCATCTGGGTGATCGTTTCCTCGCCGAGGTCGGCGGCGAGCTGGGCATAGACGGTGTTGTCGGATTTGAGCGTGGCCTGGACCAGATTGATCGAGCCGTTCTGCTCGCCGCCAAACGTTTTCACTTCATAGGTCGGGTAGCCGGTCAGCCATCCAGGCTGCAGTGTATGGGAGTTGTAGATCGTTGAGCTCGGGTCGATCCCGCGCGAGAGCGCGTCGGCGAGGTCGATCGCCTTGAACGTCGAGCCCGGCTGGCGATGCCCATCGGCGGCGAGGTTGTACTGAGACTTCTCGTAGCTCTCAGACTCAGCCATCGCCTCGATGTAGCCGTTGTGCGGGTCGATCGTGACGATCGCCGAGGCCGGGTCTTCGGGTTCGTTGAGCACCTGCGCGATCGCGTTGCGCGCGAACCGCTGCATGTTCAGGTCGATCGTCGTATACACCTTCAACCCGCCCTGTTCGACGGTTTTCTTGCCGTAACGGTGGACGAGCTGCTCGTGCACGTATTCGAAGAAGAAGTCCTCGCGCCGCTGGCGGTAGAACGTGCCGAGATGCACCTCCAGCGGCGCGTGCTCGGCCGTGGAGGCCTGCGCCGAGGTGATGTAGTGCAGTTCCGCCATCTTCGCCAACACCTCATTGCGCCGCTGTCGGGCGACGCCGGCGTCGCGGAACGGGTTGTACTGCGAGGGCGCCTGTGGCAGCCCGGCGAGCAGCGCCGACTGCTCGAGGTTCAGCTGCGCGGCCGGCTTGTCGAAGAAGATGCGCGCCGCGGCCTGCACACCGATCGCGGTCTGTCCGCCGACGGTCCCGTAGGGGACGCTGTTGAGGTAGCTGGTGAGGATCGAGCGCTTTGAGTGGTGTTCGTTGTAGTCGATCGCAAGCTTCGCCTCGATGATCTTCTGTTTGAGCGTGTGCTGATCGCCCCCCAGGTACACGTTGCGCACCAACTGCATCGTGATTGTCGAGCCGCCCTGCAGCGGTGCCCCGTGGGTGATGTCCTTGACGGCCGAGCGAAATATGCCGGTAAGGTCGACGCCGTTGTTTTTGTAGAACCGCTGGTCCTCGATCGCGACCGTGGCGTTCTTCAGATCGGTGGGTATTTCATTCCAGCCGACGGGGCTGCGGAGGTTGTCTGACTGGATGAAACCCAAGCGCGTCCCGTCCGCGGCGAACACCTGCGAGGAGCCGTCGCTGATGATCGGGTGCAGCGTCCCCAGCGCCGGCGCCGTTCCCGCGACGTGCAGGACGTAGCCGACGGCCGCGATCGCCCCGAGCACCAGCACGGTCGCAAGCACCCCGCCACCGACGAGCAGGATGCGCGTGGGTCCGGCGCGGTTGTGCCTGCGCCGACGCTGTCTTGCTTGCCTGGACATCTCGCTTGAGCCGAGGGTACCGTGCATTGGGTTCACAGGACGCCGTTGCAATTGTGCGCCTCATGACTCTCCCAGCGCGGCGGCCGTTTACGCTCCACGTGATGAGTCCGGACACAGCCGAGTTCGCCCTCGAGGACGCTGCGCCCGGGCGAACGGATTCCTACGCAGTGCCGTCGTCCACAGCCCCTATCCACGCGCTCCCCCGCGAGCGTGCCATGGCCCCCCCGCACGTCGGCGCGGGCGGATGGTGGGCGCGGCTGCTGGCCGACGCGGCGCGGATGCAGGCCGTGCGTGAGGTCTGGCGCGCGCTGTGGATCTCGCGGCTGCTCGTATGGGTCGCGGGCGCCGGCACCGTCGCAACGCTCGGCTTTGGACCCATTCGCGGTGCGTTCAACCCGCCCGGGCTGACCCGCGGGTTTGGCTGGCTGGGCGATCTGCTGGCTGCGCCCGCCGCGCGCTGGGACTCGGCCTGGTACCTGGTGATCGCCCACTATGGCTATCGACCGGAGCTTGGTTCCTATACCTCCGCGCGCGATGCCTTCTTCCCGCTGTATCCGCTCGGTCTGCACGCGCTCTCGGACCTCGGGTTGCAGGCGGTGCTGGCCGGCGTGCTGTTCTCGCTGGCGGCGTTTGCCCTGGCGCTGTACTGCCTGCATCGCCTGACCACGCTGGAGCTGGCCGGATCAGGGCGCCCCGGCAGCGCCGACATCGCGGGTCTGGCGGTGCTCGTGACCGCGCTCGCGCCGATGGCGTTCTACTTCTCGGCCGTCTACTCCGAGTCGCTGTATCTCATGCTGTCGGTCGGGCTGTTCCTGTGCGCGCGCCGCGGGCGCTGGGTGTGGGTGGGCGTGCTCGGCGCGCTCGCGGCCGCTGCACGCAGCACCGGCCTGGTGCTCGCGCTGCCCGCGCTGATGCTCTACCTGTACGGACCGCGCGCGGACCGCCCGCCCGACTTCGCCCCCGAGCGGCCACCTCCCCCCGCCGGCGGCGCTCGCCCGCGCGCGATCCGCGGTCTCGGGTGCCGGCTGCGCGTGGGTATGCCGCGATACCGACTGCGCGCCGACATCCTGTGGCTGGCGCTGCTACCGGCGGGCCTCGGCCTGTACATGGCCTACCTGGGACTTGCCGGCGGCGATACGTTGGCGCCGTTCCACGCCCAGGACATCTGGGGGCGGCATTTCGCGGGACCTTACGGCGGTGTATGGGACGGCATACGCGCCGCATTGCAGGGCGCGCGCCAGTTGCTGTCGGCCCAGCGCGCCCACGTCTATTATCCGGCCGCCGCCGGCAGCCCGTTTGTTAGTGCCGGCCACAACCTGATGTTGCTGGCGTTCCTGCTCATCGCCGTGCCGCTGTTCGTACTGGCGCTACGCGTACTGCCGCTTGCTTACGGCGTATATGCGATCGCTGCCCTGGCGCTGCCGCTCTCCTATCCGGTGCCCGCACAGCCCCTGATGTCGCTGCCACGCTTCCTCGTCGTGCTGTTCCCGTTGAGCATGGCGTTGGCGGTGTGGCTGGCCGCACACCCGCGCGCGCGCATTCCCGCGCTGGCGGCCTCCGCACTGCTGATGGCGTTTTTCGTCGCCCAGTTCGCCACCTGGCACTGGGTCGCCTAAACAATGGACGACACGACCGCTCCCCCAGACCGCCGGCGGGAGGGCCCGTTCGGCGAGGAGCACACCCCGCCCGCGGGTGGCTCCCATAACGGTGGGCTACTCGCCGGGTCCCCGCCCGGACCGAGCGAGCCCAGACGCTCTCCAGATATGGGCTGGTCGCCCTGGACGGCCCCGGCGGCGCTGATCGGTGGGCTCGTGCTGGCGGCTGTGCTCGGCCTGATTGTGGACCTACCCGCGACGCTCCTCTTCGGAGTGAGTATCACTCAAGGTCACACGCCCCCGGGGATCGAGCTCGCCGACACCATCTTGCAGGACATCGCGTTCGTGCTCGCGGCGGTGTACTGCGCGCACATCGGCGGGCGCGTGGTGCGTGCCTGGCAGTTCGGGCTGCGCCCACCCGGCGCCGGCTGGAAATCGGCGATCGGCTACATCGTGCTGTTGACGGTGGTCTTCCTGACTCTGAGCGCGATTTGGGCAGCGGTCTTCAACCCCAAACCGGAGGAACTGCTCGACAAGCTGGGCGCCAACGAAACCACCTCATTGCTGGTGCTGAGCGCGGCGCTGACGTGCGTCCTGGCCCCTATCTGCGAGGAGTTCCTGTTCAGGGGCTACGTCTTCACGGCGCTGCGCAGCTGGTGCGGAACGTGGCCGGCGGCCTTGCTTACCGGGCTCATATTCGGCGCCATCCATTTTGGCTCGGCGCCGGCGTTGGACCTCGTCCCACTGGCGGGGTTGGGCTTTGGCCTTTGCCTGCTGTATCGCTACTCGGGCTCGCTGTACCCGTGCATCGCGGCACACTCGTTGAACAACTCGTTGGCGTTCGCCTCGCTGGAGGGCTGGGGCTGGCAGGCGCCCGTGCTGATGATCGCCGCGCTCGCATCTATTGCTGCGCTCGTACTGCTCGCCAAGCGCATCGGCCTGATTCTGCCGGAGGCCTCAGCCGTCGGCGTCAGCACATAGGATCTCATCGATGCTTGCGCCTCCACCACCACCGCCCGCTCCTGTCCCGGTCGCGGGTCAGATCAAGCTTGTGCTGCAACGCGCCGGCGGCCATCCACCGTTTGCGTTGCTCGGTCAGCGCGTCGTGGTGCGCGGCGTCGTGACACCCTACGTCGGCGGACAGATGGTTAAGGTCAGCTTCTACCGCGACGGGCGCAAGGTCCAGGTGAAGAATGTCGGCGTGGCGGCGATCGGTAACGGCGCCGGCCAGTTTCACATCAACTATGTCAGCGGCTTTCCTGGACTGGTGCAGGCGCGTGTCGCGCACTACGCGACCGCCCAGCAGGGCGCGTTCAGCGGGCGCTCGCCGGGTGTGCAGTATGTAACTCCGAACCTTGGACCCGGCGGGCGGGGTCCCTCCGTGCGCCTGTTGCAGTCCGAGCTCGACGTTCTGCACTACGCGGTGCCGCTGAGTGGCTCCTTCGACGAAGGCACCGGGCGTGCGCTGATTGCATTCCGCAAGGTGACTGGTCTGGCACGCGTTCCCTATGCGGGCACGCAGGTGTGGGACCGGCTGCAACACGGCGGTGGCGCCTTCCATGTGCGCTATCCGCAAGACGGCCGCCACGTCGAGGCCGATCTCTCAAAACAGGTGCTGGCCGAGATCGAACCGGGCGGGCGTGTACGCACGATCTACACGATGAGCTCAGGCAAGCCCTCCACCCCGACCGTGATCGGACATTTCCAGGTGTACTCCAAGACGCCGGGCTTCAACTCCGAGGGGATGTACGAATCCAATTACTTCATTCGCGGGTACGCGATCCACGGATACGCCGAAGTACCGACCTACGCCGCCAGCCACGGCTGCCTGCGCGTGCCCATCCCCGACGCGCCCGCGATCTATTCGTGGGTGCAGATCGGCACGCCCGTCGATGTCTACAACGAGTCCGGTGGTGGAAGTCACAGTGTCAACAGCCATGCGGGTCCTTAACAACGCCGGTGTGACGCGTGGATCAAGTAGGTCAAGGACGCAGGGAGCGTGGCGTACTACGTACGCGTGCTGGCCGATTGAAGGTCCCGTGACCTTCAATCGGTAAGGACGCAGAGATGCGCAGGTCCACGCGTCACACCCGTACGCGCAGGAAGCGCGCGAGGAAGGCGAGGCCGAAGCCGTAGACGAGCAGCGCCAGGAGGGTCTTGACGATGTGGATTATCCATTCGCTGTGCGATCCCGAAACCACGCCCGCGAACGGTGAGGTGAGCGCGTCCGCGGTTTCGTCGAGCGTGCGGTGCAGCGTGCTGTCGTGCTTGGCCGCCGAGGCGGACGATTCACCGGGGGCGGGCACGGTTCCTTGGGTCACCTCGTTCTGCTGACGGGTCGAGGCCGAGCTCGTCTGATTGACCACGAACACGACGAACCAGGCGAGCACGATCACGCAGATGACCCGGCTCGCGAGGCGCATCAGGCCGGTGACCGAGGACATGGAGCTAGATTAGACCCGTACATGGACACCCTGGCCGAATATAGGAGCGAGCCCTCGCGTCACGCCCGCGAGCGGCTCGTGGAGCTGTTGCGCGAGCACGCTTTGACGATCGGGGAAGTGACGCTGACGAGTGGGCGCACAGCCCAGTACTACGTGGATGCCAAGCGCGCGATCCTGCTGCCGCAAGCGTTTATGGCGCTCGGCCTGTTGGTGGCCGAGCACGCCCGGGAGTGTCGCGCGAGCGCGGTGGGCGGCGTGCCCGTGAGCGCGATTCCCGTCGCCTGCGCCGCACTCGCCGCACCGGAGCCACCGGCGAGAGTGTTCATCGTGCGCAAACAGCGCAAGGATCACGGTTTGCAGCGTTGGATCGAGGGACCGGCGCTGCAGGCGGGCGAGCGCTGCTTGATCGTCGAGGATGTCGTCACGACTGGCGGCTCGACGATCGAGGCGATCGAGCGGGTGCGCGAGGAGGGCCTGATGGTCGCGGGCGTAGTGAGCGTGCTCGATCGGCTGGCGGGCGGCGGTGAGGCGATCCAGACCACGCTCGGCGACGACGCGCGGTACGTGGCGCTGTCCACGATCGACGAGGTCTACCCCGATCGCCCGGACCGTGACTGACACGATCGTCCGCGCAGCCGAGCCCCGTGATGTGCCCGCGCTGCTCGAGCTCTTCGGCGAGTTGGCCGAGTACGAGCACCTGACGCATGAGCTGCGCGCCACCGAGCGGGGATTGGACACAGCACTGTTCGGCCAGAGCCCGGTGGCCGAGGCGTTGATCGCCGAGCGCGACGCGGATAACGGCGGCGCGGAGATATTGGGGTATGCGCTGTTCTTCCCGACGTTCTCCAGCTTCCTGACCAGCACCGGAGTATGGCTGGAGGATCTGTTTGTGCGCCCATCTCATCGCGGCGAGGGCGTAGGTCGGGCGCTGCTGTCGGCCGTGGCCGCGCGCGTACGTGAGCAGGGCGGGGAACGTCTGGAATGGGCGGCGCTCGACTGGAACGAGCTCGCGCTCGGGTTCTACCGGCGCATGGGTGCGAGCACCGCGAACGAGTGGATCACCCACCGGTTGGACGGAGACGCGCTTAAGCACGTGGCGAGTGGCGCTCCGCAAGCCGGTGGTCAGGCCAAAGATGCCAGCCCGAACGATCCTCCTTGCACTTGAATCGCGACGTGCTCAACGCGAAGCGTGCGCTGCGGACCGCACAGCAGGCTCATGGTCGCCGTGAAGAACGTCAGGGTCGATGTCGTAGCCGTTTGGCCAGACGACGGTGCCGAGTTCTGGATCGACCTGCACCTGGGCGAAGTAGTCCGGGTCTTGCAGGGGTTCGGCCATCGGGCCCCAGAGATCGTCTGACAAATCGACCTCCCGGATAAGCTCGTCGGTGAAGGTCAGGCGCAAGCGCCAACCCTCAAGGGGCTCGGCGGTGAGAACTCGGGGGAGTCGGCGATTATCGCTCATGGCAGTGGCTCAATGCTAGCGAGGGGTTCGCGAGCCTGGGCCCTCTCCCAGTTGGCGTCGAGCTCGACTCGATGCTGCAGCGCCCACTCCCGTACCAACCGCGCCGCTCGGGGCGGAAGTTGACCCGCCAGAAGATCGCCGGTGTTGATCATGATCTTCGCCTCGTACTCCCCGTAACGGGCGTGAAAGTGAGGCGGTGCGTGATCGCTGCTGTACATCGTCACGACGATCCCATAGAACGTGCTGATCCGTGGCATTGGCTTACCTCCTAACGCCAGTCACACGACCGTCCCACCGAAATCTCCCACGGAGATTCCAACGGCGCGGTGTGAACCGTCGCTACCTTGGACCCTACGTACGGGCATCCATGGAAGTCAAGAAAACAGCCAAAACCTGGCGCGAAAGCGTCCATCAAGCCTCTATTTCGATGCGCTGCGTCCGACACATGACGGCCTTGCACAGCCGATGAGCGTCGCAGACGATCACACCATACGGATGCGGGTCGATACCGTGACCGAGCTGCCGCGTTCGCGGCGATGGCTCGTGCTCGTGATCTGCTGCATGAGCCTGCTGATCGTCGGCCTGGACTCGACGATCGTCAACGTCGCGCTGCCCTCGATCGGGCGCGAGCTGCACACGCCCATCTCGGGGCTGCAATGGACCGTCGACGCCTACACGCTCGTGCTCGCCAGCCTGCTGATGCTCTCCGGGTCGATGGCCGACCGCTTCGGTCGCCGGCGCGTGTTCGAGCTCGGCCTCGTGCTGTTCACGCTCGGGTCGCTGCTGTGCAGCGCCGCGCCGAGCGAGGGCTGGCTGGTCGTGTTCCGCATGCTCCAGGCGATCGGCGGATCGATGCTCAACCCCGTCGCGATGTCGATCATCCGCAACGTCTTCACCGACGCCCGCGAGCGCGCGCAGGCGATCGGCGTGTGGGGCGCGACCGTCGGCATCAGCCTCGCCCTCGGCCCCGTCGTCGGCGGCGCGCTCGTGGAGTCCGTCGGCTGGCGCTCGATCTTCTGGATCAACGTCCCCGTCGGTCTGCTCGCGCTCGTGCTGACGATGCGCTTCGTCCCCGAGTCCCGCGCGCCTCGCCCGCGACGGTTGGACCCGGTCGGTGAGCTGCTCGTGATCGCGCTGCTCGCCTCGCTCACGTACGCGATCATCGAGGCGCCCTCCGCCGGTTGGGCCTCCGATCAGACCCTCGCCCTGTTCGCCTTCGCCGCCGCTGCGCTGATCGCGCTGGTGGTCTACGAGCGCCGCCGCATCGAGCCGCTGCTGGAACTGCGCTTCTTCCGCAGCGTCCCCTTCTCCGGCGCCAGCGCGATCGCCGTCTGCTCGTTCGCGGCCCTCGGCGGGTTCCTGTTCCTGAACACCCTCTACCTGCAGGAGATCCGGGGGCTGTCGGCACTGAGCGCCGGGCTGTACACGCTCCCGATCGCCGCCATGACGATCGTCTTCGCCCCCCTCTCCGGGCGGCTCGTGGGTCGCCACGGCCCGCGCATCCCCCTGCTCGTCGGCGGGCTCGGGATCGCGCTCGGCGGCGCCCTCATGACAGGCATCGGACGCGACACTTCGCTCGACTCGCTGTTCCCCGCCTACCTCATCTTCGGGATCGGCTTTGGCACCGTCAACCCGCCGATCACCAACACCGCGGTGCTCGGCATGCCCCCCGCCCAGGCCGGGGTCGCCGCCGCCGTCGCCTCGACCTCACGCCAGGTCGGTCAGACGCTCGGCGTGGCCGTCGTCGGCGCCGTCGCCGCGGGTGGCGCGATCGTGGTCGGCCCAGGCTTCGTCGCCGCCAGCCAAACCGGCTGGTGGATCGTCACCGGCTGCGGCCTCGCCGCGCTCGCACTCGGCTTCATCAGCACCACCGCCTGGGCCAACACCTCCGCGCGGCGAGCCGCCGACGAACTCGGTGGCGAGGACGATGCCGTCGAGGGGTTGGATGCGCAGCCCGCGCGGGCTTAGCGCTCAGGGTCCCGCGCCTGGCATGGCCTGCGCCAGGTCGGGGTTCTTGTGGTCCCCCTCCGACTGGCGGTGCTCGGACGTGGACTTGCTCACCGCCTGTAGCCTTCTCGTCGGCTCGTCTCCCGCGGGCCAGCACACGCGCCCTCGTAGTCCAATGGATAAGACGACCGCCTCCTAAGCGGTAGATCCAGGTTCGACTCCTGGCGG
>Ga0307477_10002907_pt1 | contig 12983 bp, 11 predicted proteins | sample atmos_gasesECM2C_FD_203316 | JGI IMG/M metagenome (GOLD analysis project Ga0307477, IMG submission 203316) | Hardwood forest soil microbial communities from Morgan-Monroe State Forest, Indiana, United States - atmos_gasesECM2C_515 | ecosystem: Environmental > Terrestrial > Soil > Temperate...
CCGGAGAACTTGCCGGGCCGGCGCGTCGGCGTGCGCGCATTCTCGCAGACGACCGGCGTCTGGCTGCGCGGCATTCTCTGGAAGGATTACGGGGTCGATCTCAACAAGGTGAAATGGGTGACCTTCGAGGACGCCCATGTTCCCGAATATCGCGACCCGCCGGGCGTTGAGCGTGCTGCCGCCGGCAAGGACATGACCAAAATGCTGCTCGAGGGCGAACTCGACGCTGCGATCTTCGGCGGCAACATTCCAAAAGATCCGCGATTAAAGAGCGTGATCGCCGAACCGCAGGCGGCGGCGAAGGAGTGGTACAACAAGCACGCGACCGTGCCGGTCAACCACTTGGTCGTGGTCAAGTCTGCGCTCGCCAAATCCGATCCGGGCGCGGTGCGGGAAATCTTCCGCATGCTGGCGGCGAGCAAGAAAGCCGCCGGCCTGCCGAAGCCCGGCGCGATCGACACGATTCCATTCGGCTTTGCGGCGGTGCGACCGGCGCTCGAACTGATGTCGAGTTACGCGCTGGAAATGAAAATCATTCCACGGCGCTTTACCGTCGAGGAATTGTTCGACGACACCACGCGAGCCCTGTAGCCGCGGCTCGGCATCCCAAACGCTTCCGGCCAGCAAATTTTCCTCTTAGAATTCAATGGGCTGCTGGATCACCAAGCTGTTTGACAGTAAAGATATTATCTTTAATATCTAGCTGCTAGGATCGATCTTTGCTAGTACTGCACAAGCCAAACGCGAACGCCACAGCTCGCATCATGCTGGCGGGCCGCTCGTCGTCGCTCTCCGCGCAAGTCGTGGCCGAAGTGCGCGATGCGCTATTTGCCAAGCGGCTGCGGCCCGGCGATTTTCTCGGCACCGAAAAAGATCTGGCGGCGCACTTTAACGCCAGCCGCATCGTTGCGCGCGACGCGCTGCGCACGCTCGAAGCCCTCGGCATCGTCGAAATCCGCATGGGCAAAGGCGGCGGCGCGCGCATTGCCCATGGCAATCCGCGCCTTTTTGCCGAAGCGCTTGCGGTGCAGCTCGATCTCACCGGCGTGAGCGCTGCCGAAATTATGGACGCACAGCGCGCCATCGAGACGCTCGGCGCCGAACTTGCGGCCGAAAACGCCACCGCGGCCGACATCGAAAAGCTGCGCCGCTTGTTGCGCGAGGCTGAAGCGGTGATCGGCGATCTCGACGAATTCACGCGCCTGTCGCGGGACTTTCATCTCGCCGTGGCCGAGGCCTCGCACAACCGCGTCATCCTGGTGCAGCTCGTTTCGCTCGAGCACATATCGTGGCCGCGCCGCAACGTCACCGCGACGCCCAAACTGGCGCGGCACATCCTGGAAATTCACACCAAGCTCGCCGATCTGATTGAGCTTCGCGATCCGAGCGGCGCGCGCGCCTTGATGGACGACCACGTCAAAATGATCCGGGCGCGGCGCGTCGCCGAGCGCGGCCAGACGCGCCGCAATGGTCACCTCAACGCCTGCTGAAGAAAGGGAGAGAAAGCAATGGCAAAATTCATCATCGAACCACATTTCCGCCTGCACGAATGGGTGGCGGAGGAGAAAAGCTATTTCCGCGACGAGGGGCTCGATTACGAATTCCGTGAACTCGTTCGCGCGACCGCTGGCAAGATCCATGACAAGGGCGACAAAGTCGGAGCGTTCCAGTCGTTCGAGGAAGGGCGCAAATCGAACGTCAGCTGCGCCTGCCATTGGACGGTGAACGTCGCCGCATCCAAGGGCATCGGCCGCATGTACACCGACGCCTATTCGGTATCGCCGGCCGGCATTTTCGTGCCGGTGGATTCAAAGGTGAAGTCGCCGGCCGATCTTGCCGGCGTGCCGATTTCGGTCGGTTATCAATCGGGTAGCCATTATGCCACCGTGCAGGCGCTCGAACCTTATCTCAAGCCTGACCAGATCAAACTCAACTTTGCCGACGGCATGCTGTTCAAGCGCATGGAGCAGCTGATCGAAGGCCAGGCGCCGGCGGTGAGCCTGTTCAGCGGGCCTTATTATCTCGCCGAGCAGCTTGGCTTCCGCAAAGTCATCGACACCACCTTCATGATCGCGACGATGATTCATGGCGACCCCGATCCGGAAGATTTGCGCAAATTCTTCCGCGCGCTGCGCCGGGCGCAACGCGATATCGACCTGCGGCCGGAGCTCTACACGCATTATTACAAGAACGAGTTCCCCGATCGCTTTCATAAGTTGATGGATACGCGGCGCTGGGGACCCGGCGAGCGGCTGGTATTCGAACCGTATACCAAGGAAGTCTACGAGCAATCGTTCGAGTGGATTGCCGCACATGGGATTTTTGCCGATAGCGGCATGGGCAACGGCGAGTATGAGAAGGCGACGCTGTCGCTGAACGCCTGATCGCCCAGGCAAGATCGCGCTGGTAACGAAAGCGGCGCGAGGTCCAAAGCCGCAATCCGCGGTGGGGGCCTCGCGCCGTTTGCTTGATGGCAGCTTCTAACGTGCGTTGGAGCCGCTGATGCCGCCAGCCAAGCACTATCCAGCCGATCAGTTCCGCGAGAATGGGCCAAAGCTCCGCGTCAACAACAGTATCGACAGCCATGTCATCCTCCCATGGCCGCCCCTGGTCGGTTAAATTTCAGCCGCGCATAAAGCTCCAAGCAACCCGCTTGATGCGATGTCGTAGGGTGAAGCGCGTCGAATGCCGCCGCGCGCAATCGTGGTAAACGCTGCGGCAGCGGCGAACGGCAAGATTTGACCGCGCCGGGATCGAGCCGAAACGCGGCCACGCTGAATTTGTCGTTAAATCGGGCAAAGGCCGCCCCAAGGCATTGGTTCGGGGGCGGCCCTGGTGGCGTAAACCTTTGTGGCAGGCGCCCCAACAATACCTCAGATTTCGACACAATCGGACACGCTCCTGCCCTCGGTTTCCGGTGAATTTGGCTGTCGGACCGGGGAGTTGTGCGGGATGCGTCGTGCGGGGATCGCCGCGATCGCTGCGGGCTGGCTTGCGGCAGCGGCGTGCGTTGGCGCGGCCGCGGCGGGCGGCGCCGAACAAGATCCTGCGATTACCGTGATCGGCAATCGGCACATCGGCGCCGATATGATCCGCTCGTTTTTTCACGCCGCCCCTGACGGCCAATATGACGCCGCAGCGCGCGATGCCGCGCTCAAAGCGCTTTACGCCAGCGGCCTGTTCACCGACGTAAAGATTTCCCATGAGGGAAATCGCATCCTGGTCGTGGTGGTCGAAAATCCCACAATTGGCGTGGTCGCTTTCGAAGGCAATCGAAAGGTCAAAGACGCCGATCTCAAAGGGCAGGTGCAGTCCAAAGCCAACGGGCCAATGTCGCGCGAACTCATCCAAAGCGATGTCGTGCGCATTCTCGATCTCTATCGAGCCCACGGCTATTTCAACGCGCAGGTCGTGCCGAAGACGATCGAGGGCAAGCGGGGCGACAACGGCCGGGTCAATCTCGTCTTCGAGATTAAGGAAGGCGAAAAACTCGCGGTCAAGGATATTGCGTTCACCGGCAACAGCGCGTTTTCGCAGGTCAAGCTCAGAGGCGTGGTGAAAACCGGCATCAGCAATCCGCTGAGCTTTCTTCTCGACAACGATATCTACGACGCCGACCGAATCGAGAACGACCAGGACCTGGTCCGGCGCTTCTATCTCGCCCATGGCTATCCTGATGTGCGGGTGTCTTCAGCGGCGCGATACGATGGCGGCAAAAACGGCGCCATCGTCACGTTCAAGATCGACGAAGGGCCGCAATATCGCTTCGGCAAAGTCGGCATCGAATCGCATTTGAAGACCGTCGACGGCGGCGCGCTGCGCGATAATCTCCGCACCCAGAGCGGCGATATTTACGACGCCGACGCGGTCACCAAATCTGTGGAGGCGCTTGCGATCGCACTGGCCAGAGGCGGCGAGCCATTCGCCGGCGTCGTTCCACGGATCGAGCGTCATGCCGATCGGCGGATCGTCGACATTTCGTACCGGATCGAGCAAGGCAAGCGCGTCTATATCGAGCGCATCCAGATTCACGGCAACACCAAAACGCGCGATGAAGTGATTCGCCGCGAATTCGATGTCGGCGAGGGCGATGCCTATAATCGCGCGCTGGTAGATCGCGGCGAGCGCCACCTCAAGGCGCTCGGCTATTTCAACTCGGTCAAGATCGCGGCGGCGCCCGGTTCGGCGCCGGATCGCGTCGTGCTCGACGTCGCCGTCGAGGAAAAGCAAACCGGAAATTTCTGGATCTCCGGCGGCTATTCGACCAGCGACGGCTTCTTGGCGCAGGTGACCATCAGCGACACGAATTTCCTTGGCACCGGCGACATCGCCAAAACCACGCTAACCTACGGACAATATGCCAGGGGATTCGATCTCGCCTTCACCGATCCCTGGTTTCTCGGCCAGCGGCTGTCGGTCGGCGGTGAACTGTTCGGCCGCCAAACCTTCGCCAATTCCAATCAGGCGTTTAACACCAGCCTCTACGGCGCCAAATTGTCCGCCGGCACGCCGATCACGGACAATCTCGGGGTGACGTGGAGCTATTCGATCTACAACCAGGGCATTTCGCTCGATCCGGCGGCCGGCGTGGTTTCGCTGCCGATTCAACAGGCCGCGCAGGCCGGCGCCTATTGGGTCTCTTCCATCGGCAGCGGCGTGACCTACTCGACGCTCGACAATCCCAAGAATCCAACAGAAGGCGTTTGGGCGCGGACCGATAACGAGTTCGCTGGACTGGGCGGCGCGGCCAAATTCGCGCGCACCACAGATGACGTCCGGGTCTATCAACCGATTGCCGGCGATCTCGTCGGCGTGGTGCGGGCGCAAGGCGGTTACGTGACGCCATGGGGCGGTGCGCAGTTACCGCTCTTAAGCGGGTTCTTTGGCGGACCGCAGCTCATCCGCGGCTTTGCCCCGAACGGATTCGGACCGCGCGACATCACGCCGGGCACGACAATGGATAATCTCGGCGGCAATATCTATTGGACCACCTCGGCCGAACTGCAGGCGCCGATGCCGTTCGTGCCGCCGGACGCGCAGCTCAAAATTGCGCTGTTCTCCGATGTCGGCAGCCTGTGGGCTACCAATGCTTCGACCGTACCGGGACTGGCGACCTCGTTGTCGCCTGCGCAGCAGATCGCCAATTCGCAGGCCTTGCGCGCCTCGGTTGGCGCCAGCCTGATATGGGATTCCATGTTCGGCCCGATTCGGGTCGATTACGCCTATCCGATTGCAAAGCAGAGTTACGACGTCACCCAGCGCTTCCAGTTCCATGCCGGAGCGTTCTAGAGCAGGATCCCGAAAAGTGGATGCCGGTTTTCGGGAAAAGGTCATGCTCAAAGAACCAGCCCCGCGCTCGTACTGGCGTTCTCGGCGCGCCTCGACTACGATCCCAGCTCAATTTTAGCCGCGCGCTGCCGCGTGAGAAACGCACCACGAGATCGCACCATGAGCCAAATCCGCGACCAAATTCGTGAATACGATACCATCACCGTCACGCCTTGCACGCCGCATATCGGCGCCGAGATCGGCGATATCGATCTGACGCGGCCGCTTTCCAATCGCCAGGTGGAAGAAGTGCACGACGCCATCGTTGCGCATGGTGTCATTTTCTTCCGCAACCAGAAAATCGATTTCGAATCGCACGAGCGCCTGGTGCGCTATTTCGGCGAACCGCACATTCACGTCGGCGGCAAGGGCACCGCGTCGACGACCATTCCCGGCTACCCGGCGATCCGCAAGCAATATTTCGACGCCAGTTCGAAACGCGTCTCCGGCGAGGAATGGCATTCCGACCAGAGCTGCGCCGAAATCCCGCCGATGTACAGCGTGCTCTATCAAGAGATCATTCCGCCGAATGGCGGCGGCGACACCATGTTCGCTTCCGCCTACAAAGCTTACGAAGAACTAAGCCCATCGATGAAGACCTACCTCGAGGGCAAGACCGCGACGCATGACGGCGCGCGCGGTTTCGACAAGAAAGCGGATGTCTATCCGGTCTCCGTCCATCCGATCGTCATCCGCCATCCCGAAAGCGGCCGCAAGGCATTGTTCGTCAATCGCGAATTCACCAGCCACATTAACGAAGTGTCGGCGGGCGAAAGCCGCGGCGTGCTCGAATTCCTCTACGATCACATCGCGCGGCCGCACTGGAACATGCGCTTCCGCTGGACGCCGCATTCGATCGCGTTCTGGGACAATCGCTGCACCCAGCATTATGCGATCTGGGACTATTGGCCGAACGTGCGCTCGGGCTACCGGATGTTCGTCAAGGGTACCGAGCGGCCGAGCGCGTGAGACTCTGATATTTTTCGCTCATTCCCGCGTAAGCGGGAATCCAGATAGAAAAAGGCTGGGTCCCCGCTTTCGCGGGGACGAGCGGACGGAAGGGGCCGTCCTAACTCTCATCTCGCTCACCCCTTCCAAAGCGGCACGAATTGCGTTGCGACAACGTCGCTGTAAGACACCGGTCCCGCGAGCAGGCCTTGGCCGCGCGCGAACTCCGTCATGCCGGTGACGAATTCCGGCGACAGCGCGGCGTCGTAATAAGGCAGGTCGCGGCGGATCAGCTCGGTGATCAGCACCGCCTCCGACGGCGGAAATAGTTTTTTCCCGACCGCGCCGGCGCGTTCCACATCCGCTTTCAATGCCGCTTGTGTCTTGACGATCGCGCGCACGGCCGCGGCGGCATCCTGCGGCGATCGTGCGATCAGCGCATCGGTTGTTGCGATTGTCGCCGCGGTGAAGTTGAAGCAGCGCTTCGGACCGTCGCCGCGGCGCACATCCAGCACAACCGTGCCGACCCCGCGGCGCACCGCCACTTCCGCGCCCATGCCGTTGGCCCAGAAGCCGTCGATCTTGCGCTCTTCGAGCGCCTTGGCCGCGGTGAGGCCGAAATTGATACCAGCGCCGGCGGCGCCCGGCACCGGCGCGATAATCACGCGATCGCGCGCAATATCGATGCCGGCTTCCGTCAGCAACCCGCGCAGGCCCTTGTCCACCCACGGCGCCGCGCCGATGCGCTGGCCCTTGACGGCGGCAACGTCGCCGCGACGCGCTTTCAAGTCCGCGTGCATTACTAGAAACCAGTACATGCCCTGCGCCTGCGCGCAGATCAGCTTGACGCCGCAAAAGTCGGGAAAAGCGGCCAGCGCCGAATGCGCCGAACCGCCGACGAAATCGACCCCGCCGTCGGATAAAGCCGCATAGGCCTTGTCGACCGGAAAAATGAGTTCGAGCGAGACGTCGAGCCCTTCGGCTTTGAAAAATCCGAGCGCAACCGCCGCTTCGGCCGGGAAATACGAGTTGGAAATCATATCCGGGACGGCAAGTTTCATCGGATCAACTTCTTTCTGGGCATGAAAAAGCGGACATTGTGAGGTGAGGGCACCGATAACGTGCTGCCGGTGTCCGGCACTGCAGCGTGCAATGAGCGGACATGCCGGACCATGATAGCCGCAGTGTCGTTGACAACAAGGTATGCACCGCGTCGATAATACCGCCGCAAGCGGCTCGGTCCGCGACCGCGAGCCGCCCGCTATCGGAGGAAGCGCATGAACCGCCCGCAGCAAGGCTTTCCGCCCATTCTCGACCGCCGCGGCCCGCCGCGCGTGCGCCGCTTCGATGAGCAGCGCTGGCTCATCGACAACATTATTCGCGCCAACGGCATCGATTGGGATCAGCCGCGTTCGCTGTACATCCATTTGCCCTGCGGCATCGAAGCCAATGCCGATTTCGCGGGCATCCGCGAGCGGGTAAAGAAAATGGCCGATATCGGCCCGGCGTTTGCGGCGGTGGCGCGCCGCCGCGAGGCCAAGGCCAATGCCGCCGCGCAAGCCGATCGCAAAGTCACCGCGCGCGACAATTTCTTCATGGCCGCGGTGCATTGGGGCGCGGCGCAATGGCCCTACGACGAGAATGACGAAACCAACGTCGCCTACAACAACAAGAAACGCGAATGCTACGCCAAATACGCCACGTTGGCCGATCATCACGTCGAGGCGGTGTGGGTGCCGTTCAAGGACAAGGCGATTCCGGCCTGGCTGCATCTGCCGCCGAACTATAGCGGCGGCCGGCTGCCGGTGGTGATCGCCATACCCGGCATGGACAGCTACAAGGAGATTCAGGTCGCGCTCTATGGCGACAAATATCTCAATCGCGGCATGGCGGTGCTGGCGATCGACGGCCCGGGCCAATACGAAGCGCCGATGATCGGGCTTTATTTCAGCATGGAGAACTGGGTCGCCACCGGACCGGCGCTGGTCGATTGGATTGCGGCGCGCCCGGAACTCGATGCCGCGCGTATCGGCGTCGCCGGCACCAGCTTCGGCTCGCTGTTTGGCACCGTGCTCACCGGCAACGAGTCGCGCATCAAAGCCTGCGCGGTCATGTCGGTGTGCCACGAGCCGGGCGGCCAAACCATTTTCCAGAAAGCCTCGCCAACTTTTAAAAAACGCTTCATGTATATGTGCGGCATTACCGACGAGGACGAGTTCGACGCCTTTCGCAAGACTATCACTTGGGAAGGACACGCCGACAAGATTCGGGTACCCTATCTTTGCGTTGCCGGCGAAGCCGAAGAGCTTAGTCCGCTGGAACATTCCGAGCGTCTGATGGCCGCGCTTAAAGGGCCGAAGCAGATGGTCGTCTACCAGGAATCGCGCCATTCCGTCGGCAATGTGCCGGCCGCCAACCTTGGGCCGTTTCCGCCGATTCTGCTTGCCGACTGGCTCGCCGACCGGCTCGCCGGCAAGCCGTTCGTCAGCGAACACTGGTATGTCGCCAGCTCGGGAGAGATCAACAAGACGCCGTATTGAATTCCGCCGGGCGGCGATAAGCGTCGAGGGGCAAATTCGATGAGCGCCATTTTCGACATTTTGCTGCAGGGCGCCGGCGCGTTCATTTTGGCGGCTTCGGCGCAGTCGCCGGCGGCCGTGGTCGAGGAGATCCAGGGCAGCGTGCCCGGCATTGCGTTCATGGACTATGTCGATCCAGGGCAGGTCATCCATCTCGGCGCCCATGACCGGATCGTGCTCGGTTATTTGAATTCGTGCTGGCGCGAAACCATCAGTGGCGGCACGGTGACGGTCGGCGCCGAGCAAAGCGAAGTCGCCGGCGGCGAAGTGGCGCGGGCGAAGGTGGCGTGCGAAGGCGGCAAGATGATGCTGTCCGCCGAGCTCGCCGGCAAAAGCGGCGCCATGGTATTTCGCCAAGCGCCGAAACCGCAAGCGGTTGCCGCCATCCCGCACCCGGAATTCACGCTCTACGGACTGTCGCCGGTCTTCGAGGTGCGGCCGCCCGGCAAACTTGTGGTCGAGCGCCTCGATCAGCCAGGCGAACGCCACGAGGTTGCCGTCACCGAGCGCGAACTCGTGCGCGGCGCGTTCCTGGATTTTGCCAAGTCGGGCGTGGCGCTCGCTCCCGGCGGAATCTATCGGGCTAAACTCGCCGACCAGGAAATCGTTTTCAAAATCGATCCCGACGCGAAGCCAGGCGACGCGCCGCTCGTCGGCCGCTTGGCCCGCCTGCAGGCGCGGCACTAGTCGCCGACGCGCATGGCCAGGGTATCGCGACGGTTTCGGGATGCGGTTGCCGTTCTCGGCATCGCGCTTGTGGCGAGCGTCCTGATCCTGGTGCCGCCGCTCGATCGGTTCCGTGGTTTGTCGATCGACATCCTCACCATGCTGCGCTGGCGCGTGTTCGGCGGCATGCACAAGCCAGAGCAATCGCCGACGGTCGTGGTCGCGCTCGATGAAGAAACCTATCGCACGCCGCCATTCGCCGGCACGCCGGCGATAACCTGGAGCACCGAGATCGGGCAGGTTCTCACCGCGATTCTTGGCGGCGGCGCCAAAGTGGTCGGTTTCGACATCGTGTTTCCGACCTCGATCGAGCAATCGGAAATCCCGTTCGGCGACGGCACGCTGGGTGGGCGGTTGCGCGGTTTTGATCGCGACTTTCTGCGCGCGCTGGCGCTCGGCGCGCGTGACGGCAAAGTGGTGCTGGGGGAGGCGCAGCATCGCGATTTTCCGATTCTGCCGTCGCCGGCCCAGCGCATCGCCGTTGGCCAAACCGCGAATATTCGCTCGCTCAACGTCTACAACGATCCGGATGACGTGGTCCGCCATATCCCGCTCAACGTGACGGTCGATGGCAAGCCACAACCGTCCATGGCGGTCGAACTGGCGTCCCGCGCCCTTGGCGTCGCCCCTGGAAACATTTCCGGGTCGCGTGTACCGAGCCAGATCCCCAATACGATGGCGCTCAACTTCGACGGCGGCGCCGATCCGATCCCGACTTTTTCTCGCCGATCTGCGCGCCTGCATCGAAAAAGGCGACAACGAATTTTTCCACGCCAACTTTGCCGGCAAGGTCGTGCTCATCGCGACCGTGCTCGACGTTGAAGATCGGCAGGTGACGTCTAAACGCTTCGCCACTGCCCCGGAAAACCCCATCGGAACGCGTTGCGTGCTGGCGCAGCCGCCGCCGAGCACGGCTTTTGCCCGCGACTCGACGCCCGGCGTCTATACGCACGCCACCGCGGTCAACAACCTCATACGCGGCGATGCGCTGATTGAGCTTGGCGTAATCGGCCGCGGCGCGATTGCTTTTGCATTCGCCGCGATAATCGCGGTGGCAACATTGACGCTGCCGCTGCTCGCCGCAGTGCCGGCTTATCTGGCCGCGGCCCTTTTGTGGACCTTCGGCGCCGTGCTCGCTTTCACATATTCGCCGCTGGCGCTGCCGCTGATCGAGCCTTTGCTCGCGGGCGTCGTCAGTCTTGGCGCGACGACCGGCTTCCGGTTTCTGGTCGCCGACAAGGACCGGCGATTTTTGCACAAGACCTTCGGGCTCTATCTCGCGCCTAGCGTGATCGAGAAAATGGTCACCGCCAACAAGCCGCCGGCGCTCGGCGGCGAAATCCGCAACGTCACCGTATTCTTTTCCGACCTCGCGGGGTTTTCCTCGATTTCCGAGGTGCTCACGCCCCCGGACCTTGTGAAATTCATGAACCAATATTTTTCGGCGATGACCGATATCATCCAGGAGCACGGCGGCCTGGTGGAAAAGTATATCGGCGACGCCATTTTCGCGGTATTCGGTGCGCCGTACGACGACCCCGATCATGCCGGCAATGCGGTCAGCGCGGCATTGCGGTGCCGCGGGCGCCTTCACAGACTCAACATAGAACCGGCGGAATGGCAACGTTTTACCTTGCGCCAGCGCATCGGGCTTAATACCGGCGACGCTCTGGTCGGCAATGTGGGTTCGCGGCAGCGCTTCAATTACACCGCGACGGGCGATACTGTGAACATCGCCTCGCGGCTCGAAGGCGCCAACAAATATTTCGGCACCGAGATCTTGGCCGCAAAAAGTACGTTCGAACGCGCCGCGGCAAACTTTGCCTGGCGCGAGCTCGACACTGTGCGCGTCCAAGGCCGCGACGAGCCGGTCAGCATCTACGAACCGCTTGCGCGTCATGGCGAAGAAACTCCCGAGCAGAAAGTCGTAACGGCCGCCTACGCGCATGCATTGGCGTGGTGGCGCCGCCGCGATTTTGTCCGCTGCACCGAGGCGCTTGCGCCGGTGGCCGCCGCCGATGCGCCGTCGGCGATTCTGTTGCAGCGGGCCAAGAAATTTCTGGCGCATCCGCCGGCGCTCGATTGGGACGCCGTCAACGCGCTGGAAGGGAAATAAGGCCGCTCGGGTGCGCTGGCTTCTCCCTCCCTAAACCTCCCCCGCTTGCCGGGGAGGGAAGGGTGGGACCTATGCCGCGATCGCCTCGAGCCGGCGTTTGGTCACTGGCGGCCCGAACACGCCGATAACGACAAAGACAATCGCCATCGCGCCAGCGATGAAACTGAACACGCCGATGGTGCCGTAACGGCCGAGAAAGAACGCGATGATGAAGCCGGAGAAAATCGCGGAGAACCGGCTCCATGAATAGACGAAGCCGACCGCCTGGGCACGGATGCGGGTCGGATAGAGCTCCGCCTGATAGGCGTGAAACGAAAACGACATCCAATTATTGCACAGCGTGATCAGCAAAGCCGCAGACGACGACGCCGGCCGCGCTGGTCTGCTGCGCGAACAAAAGCCCGAACATGGCGATACCGGCGGCGGCCCAGGCGATCTGCCATTTGCGCTCGAAGCGATCGGCGAAGAACACCCCAATGAACGGTCCGACCGACGCGGCGATGGCGATGATGAAGGTATAGGTCAGCGACTTTGTCACTTCGACGCCCTGGGAGATCAACAGCGTCGGCACCCAGCTCGAAAAGCCGTAATAGCCGATGGTCTGAAACAAATTGTAGACCACCAGCATGATGGTGCGGGTGCGATAGGTCGCGTTCCACATTTCCGCCCAGGCGCCGGTCTTGCGTTCCGTTTCGCCGGTGACAGGTTCAGGAGCTGCAAGCTCCACGCCGTCGGCGCGGATGCGCCGCTCCAAATCGGCGACAATTTTTTCAGCCTCCGCCGTGCGGCCGTGGTGTTCGAGCCAGCGCGGCGATTCCGGCAAATTCCTACGGATCCACCAAATAACGGCGGCACCGATCGAGCCGATGATCACGACCCAGCGCCAGCCGTCGAGTCCCAGGATGGTCCGCGGCACGAGTTGCCAGGCCAGGAAGGCCACCACCGGCACCGCGGTGAACATGACGAACTGGTTATAGGCGAAAGCTGGCCCGCGCTGCTCCTTCGGCACCAGTTCGGACACATAGGCATCGACATTCACCAGTTCGACGCCGAGCCCGATACTGGCAATAAGCCGCCACAGATTGACGGTCTCCGGCATGTTCTGGAACGCCATGATGAAGGCGCCGATCGAGTACCAAAGGAGCGCGAAGGTGAAGATCGAGCGCCGGCCGAACCGGTCCGACAGCCAGCTAAACGCGAGCGTGCCAATGAACAAGCCCAGAAACAAAGCGGCGACGAAACTGGCAAAGCCTTTCAAATCGAACAGGCCTTGCGTGGTCGGCGTG
>Ga0307477_10002908_pt1 | contig 12979 bp, 12 predicted proteins | sample atmos_gasesECM2C_FD_203316 | JGI IMG/M metagenome (GOLD analysis project Ga0307477, IMG submission 203316) | Hardwood forest soil microbial communities from Morgan-Monroe State Forest, Indiana, United States - atmos_gasesECM2C_515 | ecosystem: Environmental > Terrestrial > Soil > Temperate...
CGACTTCGATCGTCCCATTCATCGACGCCGGATGAATCGTGCACTCGTAATGGATGATCCCGGGCTTATTCAGCTTGACTTCATACGTGCCGCCTTCGCCGAAGTCCTTGGAGGCGAATTTCGCCACGCCGCCCTCGCTGGTGACGTTGTGTTCGACCGAGTCGTAGTTCGTCCACTTGATCGTGCTGCCGACCTTCACCTTGAGCGTGTCCGGGTCGATCGCGATGTTGCGGTAGGCGATCGGCACGACGCCGCTTTGGATCGGCGAGGACGAGGACGGAGAGGCGTACTTGGGCGTCGTGTTCGCTTTCAACCCACCCGAGGAGGATGCGCTGGACGATGTGGTGGTCGCAGCCGTCGTGGTCGAGCTTGAGCTGGAACTGCTCGATCCGCAGCCGGCCGCGAACGTGAGCGCGCAGCAGGCGGTCACGACGGCGGGTAGACCTCTTCTCATTGGGACAATCCTTTCTCGGACAAGCGTGCATCTGAGCCTAACGAACGACACAGTCGGCCGGTTCAGTCGGCGGTCGGGATCGCTCTCGCAGGGGCTTCCCCGAGGACTGCGCCTAGACTGGCTCGTCCATGCCACCACTACGCCATTTCCTCACCGGGGCCGAGCTGACCGCTGGCGAGCTAGACGCGCTGCTGCACCGCGCGCTCGAACTGAAGGCCGCGCCGCTGTCCTCGCAGGCGCTCGCCGGGCGCAGCGTCGCGCTGATCTTCCAGAAGCCCTCGACGCGCACGCGGCTGTCGTTCGAGGTGGGGGTGCACGAGCTCGGCGGCCATCCTGTCGTGCTGCGCGCCGACGAGCTGCAGCTCTCGCGCGGCGAGGCGCTGCGCGACACCGCCCATGTCTTCTCTCGGCACGTCGCCGCGGTCGGCGTGCGCACCGGGCCGGACGCGATGCTGGCAGAGCTGGCCGAGTACAGCGACGTGCCGATCCTCAACATGCTCACGGCCCTGCACCACCCCTGCCAGGCGCTGGCCGACCTGCTCACGCTGCGAGAGGCGTATGGCTCACTGGAGGGTGTGCGCCTGGCCTACGTTGGCGACGGCAACAACATCGCTCGCTCGCTCGCGCTGCTCGGCACCCTCGCCGGCATGCACGTAGCGATCGCCTCGCCTCCCGGCTACACGCTCGATGAGGCGGCTATGCCGCTGCCGGCGCCTGAGGGCGCGACCGGGACGCTGGAGCTGCACACCGACCCTCACGAGGCAGTGCAGGGCGCCCAGGCGGTCTACGCCGACGTGTGGGTGTCCATGGGCGACGAGGCCACCGCCACCGAGCGGCGGCAAGCGCTCGCCCACTACAAGCTTGACGACGCGCTGCTCGACGCGGCCGCGCCGGGCGCGTTCGCGATGCACGACCTGCCCGCGCATCCCGGCGAGGAGATCACCGCCGAGGTTCTCTACGGCCAGCGCCAGCGCATCTGGGACCAGGCCGAGAACCGTCGCCACGCGCAGAAGGCCCTACTGGAGCTCATGGTCGCTCCGGCGGTCGGTTCGGCGTCGTGATGACGCGCGAGCCCGGAACCCTGCCCGAGGCCCCGCCCGCCGACAAGGACGAGCGTCCGGCGCGCCCGCGCCCCGGCGACGAGCTGGAGCTTGCGATCGACTCGCTCGCGTTCGGCGGCGAGGGCGTCGCCCGGCTCGGCGATCAGGGCTACGTCGTGTTCGTCGCCGGCGGCATTCCCGGAGATCGCGTCCGCGCGCTCGTCTACAAGCGCAAGCGCTCCTACGCCCACGCGCGCACGCTCGAGGTGCTGCGGCCGAGCCCCGAGCGCATCCCGCCGCGCGCCGACCATCCCGGCGTGCCCTGGCAGGTGCTCCCCTACGAGCGCCAACTCGAGATCAAGCAGGCTCAGGTGCAGGAGGCGCTGCGGCGGATCGGGCGCCTGGACGGGTTCGTGCTCGAGGAGATCGTGCCGGCGCTTGAGCAGTGGCGCTACCGCAACAAGCTCGAGTACTCGTTCGGCGAAACCGAGGACGGCGACCTCGTGTGCGGCTTCCACGTGTCCGCCGGCGCCAAGCGGGTGACCGCCATGAGCGACTGTCTGCTCGCCTCGGAGATCGGCAATCGCGCGCGCGAACTCGTGCTCGACTGGTGTCGAGCCGAGGGACTCTCGGCCTGGGATCGTGGCCCCAGGCGCGGACGCCTGCCGCCCGCGGTCGCGGGCGAGCGCGCCAAGCCGCCGTCCCCCGCGCCGGACGGGCGTGTACGCCTGCGCAACCTGGTCGTGCGCGAGGGGCGCAAGACGGGCAAGCTGCAAATCCGCCTCGTCACAACCGAGGGAGCGCTCGAGCCGGACGGGCTCGCGGTCGTGCTGGCGCGTGCGCTCGGCGAGCGCCTCAGCGGCGTTCTCTGGACGCGTTCGCAGAGCCCCGCCGAGACCACCGCGGGCGGCAAGACCGAGCTGGTCCGGGGCGAGGCGGAGCTGCCCGAGCGCCTCGGCGAGCTCGACCTGCGCATCTCCCCCGAGGCCTTCTTCCAGACCAACACCGAGATGGCCGAGTTGCTCTACGGTGTCGTCGCCGAATACGCTCACCTCCAAGGCTGGGAGCGGGTCTACGACCTCTATTGTGGCATCGGCACGATCGCGCTCACGCTCGCCCCGCGCGCGGGCGAGCTGTGGGGGATCGAGCTCGTCGAGCAGGCCGTCGCCGACGCGATCGCCTCGGCTCGGCGCAACGAGGTTACGAACGCCCATTTCTTCGCCGGCGACACCCGCCTCGCCCTACCCGAGCTCGTGCGGCGCGCCGGGCGCCCCGACGTGCTCGTGGTGGACCCTCCCCGCGCCGGGCTCTCCAAGAAAGTCGTGCGGCGGATCATCGAGGCATCGCCCAAGCGGATCGTCTACGTCTCCTGCAACCCCACCACGTTGGCGCCCAACGCCGCCGAGCTCGTGGAGGCCGGGTGGACGCTCAAGAAGGTGCGCCCCGTCGACATGTTCCCCCAAACACACCACATCGAGTGCCTCGCCCTGCTTGAGCGAAACGATGGCCGGCGCATCTCGGCGTCCTCAGTCGCTCGCGTGTAGAACACGCCACGCTCCCTGCGTCCTTGACCTGCTTGACCCTCGTCCCGCTCGAGGGCAGTGTTCTCCGAATTTGGCGAGAAGAAAGTTCTTCGCGCCGGATAAGCTCCGCCGATGCGCGCCGCCACCATTCGCGACGGAGAGATCGTGATCGAGGAGCACCCGGACCCTGTCCCGGGCGCCGGCGAGGTGCTGGTGCGCGTGCGCGCCGCGGGGCTGAACGGCGCGGACATGATGCAGCGGCGCGGGTTGTATCCCGCGCCGCCCGGCTCGCCGCAGGACATCCCCGGCATGGAGCTCGCGGGCGAGGTCGCCGCGCTCGGTGCCGGCGCCGAACGGTTCGCCGAGGGCGAGCGTGTGATGGCGATCGTCGGGGGCGGTGCGCAGGCGGAGCTGGCCATAGTCAACGAGCGCGTGCTGATGCCCGTGCCTGCCTCGCTCGACTGGTCCACTGCGGGCGGGCTGCCGGAGGTGTTCACGACCGCCCACGACGCGATCTTCGTCCAGGCTGGACTACGCCCGGGCGAGCGTCTGCTCGTGCACGGGGGCGCTGGGGGTGTGGGCGTGGCGGCGATCCAACTTGGCCGGGCGGCCGGGGCGCGCGTGACGGCGACCGTGCGCCGCGAGGAGTCACGCGAGCAGGTGGGCGCGTTGGGCGCCAATGCGATCTCGCCCGAGGACTTTGCCGGGCATGGACCGTATGACGTGACCCTGGAGTTGGTGGGTGCCCCGAACATGCCCGAGAACCTCAATGCGCTTGCAACCGGTGGGCGGGTCGTGGTGATTGGGGTCTCCGCCGGCGTCAAGACCGAGCTAAACCTGCTCGCGCTGATGGGCAAGCGCGCGCGCATCCACGGCTCCACATTGCGCTCGCGTCCGCTGGAGGAGAAAGCGATCGCCGCGCGGCTTCTGGAGCGCGAGGTGCTGCCGCTGTTCGACACCGGGGCCCTGCATGTGCCGATCGCCGCGACGTTCCCGCTGGCGCAGGCCGCCGCCGCCTACGAGCGGTTCGCGGCGGGGGGCAAGCTGGGGAAGATCGTGCTCACCTTGTGACAGGACCCAGACAGAGCCGTGTCCAAACTGTGTCCGCGGGGGTTTGAGTACTTAATGTCCAAAACTTTGTGCACCATGGTGCACAAAATCTCAGGCTGAATACACGAACCCGGGGCCATTTATCTCAGCCACCGCCTCAATACGGAGGTTGCGCCGCGTACCAATCGCCCAGCGCGCGGAACGCCGCCCAGAACGCGCGCTTGGCGTCGGTCTCATCGAGGGAGTCGTCGATGTTGGGGACGTACAGTGCGTCGATCGTGGGCGTGAGCTGCTGGATCTCACCGAGGCACGGCTGCAACTCGCGCGCGAGTGGGATCTCCATCTCGCCGAGTGCGGTGAGCGCGTCGGCGCCCATCAGGACAACTATGCGCGGCTGCACGATCGCGATCTCCTCGACCACGCGCGCGACGCAGGCGAAGTCGGCGAGCGAGGCGTCGCTGAGCGGGCACTTGACGCACAGCGTGCCGTAGACGGCGAGCGGGTCGATCGAGAGGCGCTTGAGTGACTTCATCAGCGCGCCGCCGGCACGGCCATAGAAGGCGACACCCTCCTCGATCTCCGAGGGCTGAGGGGCGTACTTGAGCAGCATCACGTCGGCCTGCGGATGTCCGGAGCCGAGCACTGGCATCAGGTTGCCGCGCGGGCAGTGCGGGCAGGCCTGCAGCTCGCGCGTGAGCGTGTTCAGCTCGCGGATGGCGCGCTCCAGATACTTCTCGCGGATCTCGTCATCGGTCACAGGCATCGACCCCGAGGGTTTTGACGAACCCACGATGTCTCCCTGCCCCTGCACCGCTACTTGCGGCTGCCGCCCATCGCGCGCTTGACCCTTCGTGCCCGGCTGGCGCGGCGCGCGGAGGGTGGGGTGGCGCGGGTCTGCAGGAACTTGAGCGCCTGCACGTACAGCAGGCTGGTGGGGCGCGTATGGATCTCGGCGTCGCGCAGGGATTGCAGGAACTCGGCCGGGCCGTCGAAGTCGCGCATCCTGTTGCGCACCGAGCCAAGACCCTGGGCGACGTGCGAGTCCGAGCCCGCCGCCGCGACGATTCGGTACTTGGCGGCGAAGCGGGCGGCCTCGTCGTTGAAGGCGCCGATCGCCACGCGCGGGTTGAACACCTCGATCGCGTCGACATCGGCCACGATCTTCAGCAGGTGCTCGTAGTCGGGGACCGAGTGCAGACGGTCGAACGGGTGGGGTACGTACACCACCCCGCCCTGGCGACGGATCTCCGCGACGGTCTCCTGCAGGGTCATGCCGCGCGGAATCAGCTCCTCGATAAACAGCCCGATGACCTCGCCCTGGTCGGCCGTCTTGACCTCCTCGCCGATGATCACCCGCACGTCTATGCCGGCTTGCAGCGCGTGTTTGCGAGCGGCGATCGCGCCAGAGATCTCGTTGTGGTCGGTCACCGCGATCGCCCCCAGGCCGCGCTCGCGGGCGCTCGCGAGCAGCACCTCGACAGGGGTGGCGCAATCGTAGGAGTGATCGGTGTGCATGTGCAGGTCCACGTCGATCTGCCGCCGTCCGGCCAGGCGCTCGCGCAGCGCGGGGTCGCCGTCGGGGTCGTGCCGGCGGGCTGCCAGTTCTCGGTAGATCGACTCCAGCTCCGCGGCGGCGCCGCCGGCGCCCGGCACGAGGCGGTAGTCGCCCGGGAACTGGCGCGCCATCAGCTCCGCGGTCGCGGGCGAGCTGGCGGTGCGCGCATCGAGCCGGCCGTAAAAGCTCTCGACGAACCGACGTGCAACGAGTGTGGAGAGCACATAGCGCTCTGAGGCGCAGTGAAACGAACCGACGTTCAGCGCCCGCGAGTGGCGCAGCGCGGCGTTGGACGTGCTGGGGGCGAACGGCTCGTGCACGTGCACGACGTCCAACGGCACGATGCTCAACAGTTCCTCGATCGTGCGCGCGACGTCGATCGGCAGCGCGGGCATGCGCCGTCGCGAAGAGCCGGGGGCGCCGTTGACGCCGTTGTGGGCGGCGACCGGCAGGTCGAGCACCTCGCCGACCGCGATGACCCGGGGCGTACCCGCGTCGGTTCCGACGAGCAGAGATCCAGGCCCGCCCGCCCGCGCCCGCGCCGCCCGCAGTTCCCGCCGCGAGGCTCGCACGCGCTCCTGCGAGCGCGACGGGGCAAGGACCAGCACGCGGTGCCCGCGCCGCGAGAGCTCCTCACAGACCGCGCGGACGTGGGCGTTGACCTCGTTGTCCCGCGCCTCCCACGGATAGGGAGTCACATGGGCGATCGAGAACCGTGCGGATGCCATCGGCTCCGCCATTTTATGGGTCCGTCGCTACTTGGCCGTGGCCTTGGCTCTGGACTTCGCCGGCGCCTGCTTGGCCGTCCCGGGTCTGCCGGCATACTTGGCGATGAACTTCTCCGTCGCCGCGCGCGCCTGGTCGTCGGGACGCTGGTTGTGGGGTGACTTCATCAGGTATGACGACGGTCCGTCGAGCTGGCCGCCCACACCATGGTTGAGCGCGAGCTTGCAGCAGCGCACGGCGTCGATCACGATCCCGGCCGAGTTGGGTGAGTCCCACACCTCGAGCTTCATCTCGACGTTCAGCGGCACGTCGCCGAAGGCCTGGCCCTCGACGCGGATGTGCGCCCACTTGCGGTCGGTCAGCCACGGGACATAGTCGGAGGGGCCGATGTAGACATCCTCGGCTGGCAGCTTGTGGTCCATGATCGAGGTGACGGCGTTGGTCTTGGAGATCTTCTTCGACTCCAGCCGCTCGCGCTCGAGCATGTTGTAGAAGTCCATGTTGCCGCCGACGTTCAGTTGGGAGGTGCGCAGCATCTTCACGCCGCGGTCGGCGAACAACCGCGCGAGCGTGCGGTGCACGATCGTCGCGCCGACCTGGGACTTGATGTCGTCGCCGACGATTGGCAGCCCGGCCTTTTTGAAGCGCTTGTCCCAGTAGTCCTCGCGGGCGATGAACACGGGGATGCAGTTGACGAATCCGCAGCCGGCCTCCAGCACCTGCTCGACGTACCACTTGGTCGCCTGCTCGGAGCCCACCGGCAGGTAGGACACGACGACGTCGGTGTGGGTGTCCTTGAGGATCTTGACGATGTCCGCGGTCTCCCCCGGGGCCTTGGTGATCTTCTCTTTCAGATACTTGCCGAGTCCGTCGTGGGTCATCCCGCGATACACCGGCACCCCAAGCTTGCGCGGAACCTGAGCGAACTTCATCGTGTTGTTCTGCCCCGCCCAGATCGCTTCGCCGAGGTCCTTGCCGACCTTCGTGCGGTCGATGTCGAACGCGGCCGTGAACTCGATGTCGCGCACGTGATAGCCGCCGAGGTCCACGTGCATCAGGCCGGGCACTTCCGCCGTCGAGTCGGCGTCGCGGTAATACCGCACGCCCTGGACGAACGCCGAGGCGCAGTTGCCGACGCCGACGATCGCCACGCGGACCTTGTCGCGCTGGTAGCGGGCGGCGCCGTTGGCAGATGCGCCGTTCTTGCTGATGACAGTCAAATTCAGTTTCCTTCCTAGGGTTCGGGGAGACTACCCCGCCGCGCGCGTCAGGTCACACCGACGACGATGCGCCCGCCGACAGCTCGCGGCGCACGTGGGCGATGCGCTGGGCGACGGTGATCAAGCTGAGCCCCGCCAGCACGTACACCGCGGGGGCCAGCAGCTGAAAATCACCGAGCGAAGCTCCGCGCGCGAAGATCAGGCCGATCGAGAGGATCACGACGCGCACGGGGCGGGTGGCGATGCCGACCTTGCACTCCACACCCAGCGCCTCGGCGCGGGCGCGGGTGTAGGAGACCATCAGCGAAGCGAGCACCGCGACGACGACCGCCGCCGCCGCAATGCGGTCGCCCTGCAGCGCGAAGTAGCCGGCGACGGCGGTCAGCACGATCCCCTCCTCGATGCGGTCGAGCGTCGAGTCCAGGAACGCTCCGAACGGGGTGCCCTTGCCGGACATCCGCGAGTAGCGCCCGTCGAGCGTGTCCATGATCGAGCCGACGACGAAGGCGACGCCGCCGAGGAAGAACAGCTGTTCCCACACGAGCGCGGCGGCCAGGAGGTTCAGCGCCAGGCCGGTGAGCGAGATCGCGTTGGGGGTCAGGCGCGACTCGATCAGGGCGTTGCGCACGAGCTCGCGCCGAACGCCGGAGCCGATCGGCGCGCGTGTACGCCGGGGCCGGCCTCCGCGGTAGGCCCCGCGGCGCGGGCCGCGCGGGGAGGTTTCGTGACGGCGGGGTGCCATGGTTGTGGTCGAGCCGGGGGGCGGCCCGCCGTCGGGCTCGCTCATCCGGCTGGCGCTCCCGCGAACCGCCAGGCTTCCGGCCTTGCCCGTGCCAGCCACATCGCGCCGTAGGCGGAGGCGCCGGCGGTGAGCGCGCCGAGCAGGGCGTCGACGATGAAGTGGTTGGCGGTGACCACGATCACAAACGCCATCAGGAAGGGATACAGCAGCCACAGCACGCTGACGAGACGATGACGCGCCAGTCGCGCGAGCGGCCAGCCGATCATCAGCGCGAACGCCACGTGCATGGAGGGGACAGCAGCGTAGGGGTTGAACAGGGCGGTCATCGAGGCGCTGGCGTGGTTGACGCGCACGCCGGTGAAGTCCGAGACCGAGTCGATGAAGCCCCACTCGGGCATGAATCGCGGCGGCGCGGTCGGGAACACGGTGTAGCCGACGAGCGCGATGAACATCGCGATCATGAACATGTTGCGCACGAAGTAGAAGTTGCGGTTGTGGCGCATGTACAGGTAGACGAGCGCCGCGACCGTGACGGTCGTCTGGGCGTTGACGTAGAGCCAGCTGGAGAAGCCCATCAGCACGCGGCTGCCGGAGGCCCACGCCTGGATCGAGGGCTCGACGAACAGATGGGTCGTGCGCTCGAGCGAGATCAGGTCGCGGGCGTGGGCGAAGGCTGCGTTGGCGTCCCCCTCGACGAGCCCGCGCACGAGCCGGTAGGCGAGGTAGGCGGCCGCGAACAAGACGACTTGGCGCAGCACATCCAGCCATCCCTTGGGCAGCAGGCGCGCCTGCAGGACGCGGACGCGGGCGAGGACGGACCCTGACATCTGAGCAGAAGCCTAGCGTGACGGTGCTGCGAAGGCATACAAACGCCAGTGCGGCGAGTGCCAGAGCTCGCGCAAATAGGGCAGTCCGTGGGCGATCAGCGCACCCTCCGTGCGCCCGGCCTCGTCCAGGCGCACGTCGGGCAGCGCCACGTAGGCGACGTGGTTGGCGTGCAGCCACGCCGCATACGCGGAGGCGGTCAGATGCGGCTCGTAGAAGAGGTGGGCGTAGCGCGTGTCGAGCTGGCGCTCCCAGCCGCGGGCCAGGTCGATGCCGTCATGACCGGCGAGGTCGGCGGCCTCCCAGTGCGCCCCGGTCAGGGGCACCTCGACGATCGTGCGCCGCCCGCCGGTGAGCGTGTGCAGCTCGGCACGCAGGGGGGCATAGTAGGAGGCGTGCACGGAGGGGTCGCCGGCGAGTTCGGCCTCGTCGTTGATCGGCGTCTCGATCTGCCAGTACAGGAGCACGGGGACGAGCAGACAGAGAATCAGGCGGTGGCGGTCCCACAGTGCTCCCGCGAGCAGCGGTCCGGCCAGCAGGGCTCCCAGACGCGCGGAGTTGCCGCCGACGGGGGTGTGCAGCGCGAACGAGCCGATCAGCGCCAGCGCATACAGGACGGCCCCTACGCGCACGACCAGGTGCCCGCGTGGAGTGAGCGAGCCCTGGGGCAGAAACAGGGCGATCAGCAGCACGCCGGCGAGCGCCGGCCAGAAGGCAGAGGGCGCGAACGGCTCCCAGCCGCCTTCGGGGAACGCGAGCGCCAGGACCACGATCGGGGCAAGCGCGGCGCCGGCGAGCGCCAGCCCGCGCGCGGACCCTATGCGCGACTGGGGACCGTCGCCGGCGTGTCGATGATGTCGATTAGGTCGCTCCCATCCGCGAGCCAACGCATCGGCCACGCCCGCGAGCGCGAGGAACGCTCCGGCCACGGGGCTGGCGAGGCTCGTCACGACGGCGAGCGCCAGTGCAAGCGCGAGGCGATCGCTCAGCAGCGCGAGTACTGAGGCCAGGCCGATCGCGAAGCCGAGGTCGTAGGGGACGCGTCCCGAGAGCAGGCCGACGCCGAAGCCGAGCGCGAACCAGCCGGCGGCGACGCGCGCGCCGGCGGGGGAGAAGACGCGCTGGGCGATCAGCCCGAACAGCGCTGCGGCGGCGACGGCGGAGAGGGAGAGGACGGTGTAGACCCCGAGCCATGCCCCGAGCTCGGGGGAGAGCAGCGAGTATCCGGGCAGGTAGTGGCCGTGTGCGGCATACCAGCCGTTGTCGCGCAGGGCGAAGCCGACGCGCGTGAACAGGTCGCCGCGATAGATCGCGGCGGCGAGGTCGCCGGCGGGGGGCTGGACGATCAGGTAGGCGAGCGCGAGCGGGACGGCCACGGCCAGAGCGACCGCCCAGGGCGGGGCGTCCCAGCGGGCGCGCGAGGCGTCATCGTCCGCGCCGGGGGGCGCCGAGGAAGTCTGTGCGGCGACTGCCGGCGAGGCCATCGGATCACCCCGCGGGGGTGGGTGAGACGGCGGCGCCGAGGAAGTCGGCCACGCGCTCGACGAGGTCGGGCCGGTCAAACCACGGCCAGTGCCCGGCGTCGGCCAGCTCGAGCAGCTCAGCGGACGGGAGCGCCTCGGCGTACGCGCGACCGAAGCGGGCGGGGATGTAGGGGTCGGCCTGGCCCCACACGACGAGCGCGGGCATCGTCAGCGTCGCCAGGCGCGCGCCCGCGGCGGCGAGCACGTCGGAGGACCCACTGCGATACAGGCGCAGGATCGCGCGCTGGGTGCCCTGGTCGAAGTGCTCGAAGACGGTGTCGAGCCACGCGTCAGGCATCGGCTCGCGTCCGGGGCGCGCCTCGCGCGTGGAGAAGCGCATGAGCGTGCGCGTGGTGGCGCCCATCGCGAGCTCCCCGAGCAGGGGTGCGCGCCACAGGCGCGCGGTGCGATGCCAGCGGTAGCCGGGCAGGAACGGGACGGCGTTGACGATGACGAGCCGCGCGACGCGCTCGGGGTGGCGCTGGGCGAACGCGAGCCCGACGACACCCCAGTCGTGCACGACGAGGCTGACGCGATCGACGGAGACGAGGTCGAGGTAGTGCTCGATGAAGTCGGCATAGCCGTCGATCGTGTAGTCGAGGTTGCCGGCCTTGCCGCTGCGCCCGAAGCCGGGCAGGTCGGGCGCGAGCCCGCCGGTGCGCTGCAGGAACGGGAGCCAGTCGTCGGAGTTGGTCGGCACCCCGTGCAGGTACAGCGGTAGCGGGGACGTGCCGTCCGCGACGGGAGCTTCGCGCCAGAACACGGGCATCGTGCCGAGCGTGGCGTTGCGGTCGCTGACGGGAGGCATGAGGCGAACGATCATAAGGCGGGAAGGCAGACGGTCGGTGGATATGGGTGGTAGGCAACTTTGGTTGTTACCTAAAGTCGTAGTGTCGCCGGCCACATACGGGCGGCCCGGACAGGCGGTCCAGTGGTTAGGGTCAGAGCGATGCGGGCGGTAAAGACCAAGCGGGAGAGTGGACGGAAGGGCTGGAAGCCTCCGACGCGCGCGCGGGTGATAAGGGTCAGGGAACGGCTGCGCGAGGTGTATGGCGTGCCGTTGATGAAGCCGCACGGCCATCCGATCGCCGAGTTGGTGTTGACGGTGCTCTCGCAGAGCACGAACGACCGCAACCGCGACGTGGCGTATCTGCGGTTGCGCGAGCGACTGCCGAGCTGGGAGGCGGTGATGGGCGCGCCGGTAGAGGAGGTCGAGGAGGCGATTCGTCCCGGGGGCATCTCGAAGGTGAAGTCGGCGCGGATCAAGGGGATCTTGCAGGCGATAGCGAATAGTCCGAGGGACCCGGATCACGACCTGTCGCTGGACTGGCTGAAGAATGCGCCGATCGAGGAGGGTCGTGACTACCTCACGGCGTTGCCGGGCGTGGGTCGCAAGACGGCGGCATGCGTGCTGCTGTTCGCGTATGGGATGCGGGACGTGCCGGTGGACACGCACGTCTCGCGCGTGGGTATGCGTTTGGAACTGCTGGAGCCGGGAGCGCCGTTCGAGCGGCTGCACGACCAGATGCTCGCGCTGACCCCGCCGGGGGAGGAGCTGGAGCTGCACGTGAACCTCCTACGCCACGGGCGGCGGACCTGCTCCGCGCGAGGCCCGCGATGCGGCGAGTGCGCGCTGGCGCGCATGTGTCCGAGCCGCGGTATGTTCGCCTGATCGCCGCTTCGATCGCGGCGGGTCTTGACGCAGGTTCACGCAGAGTCGTCTCCGCTCAGCAGGATCAGTGTCGAAAGCGCTTTCTTCAGCGCACGCGATCGACCGCGGACACGGTGCTTCCGACTCGCCGCCGCGCCCGGTCTCGACACCCCCTTCACGGCCTCTTGAAACCGCTCATGAAATCTGCTTCAATGGCGCTTAGATTTATTCACCGTCTTAGAAGGAGCGCTATTTCATGGGCAAGACCATCGGTATCGACCTCGGCACGACCAACTCGTGCATGGCCGTGCTCGAGGGGGGCGAGCCCACCGTCGTCGAGAACGCCGAGGGCGGGCGCACGACCCCCTCCGTCGTCGCCTTCACCGCCTCCGGCGAGCGCCTCGTCGGCACCGTCGCCAAGCGCCAGGCCGTCACCAACCCGCAGAACACGATCTTCTCGATCAAGCGCTTCATGGGCCGCAAGGAGGCCGAGGTGCGCGAGGAGGAGTCGATCGTCCCCTACAAGGTCGTCGCCGGCCCCAACGGCGACGCTCGCGTGGAGGCGGCCGGCGAGCAGTACTCGCCGCCCGAGATCTCCGCGATGATCCTGCAGAAGCTGAAGACCGACGCCGAAGCCTACCTCGGCGAGCGGGTCGACTCGGCCGTGATC
>Ga0307477_10002910_pt1 | contig 12975 bp, 16 predicted proteins | sample atmos_gasesECM2C_FD_203316 | JGI IMG/M metagenome (GOLD analysis project Ga0307477, IMG submission 203316) | Hardwood forest soil microbial communities from Morgan-Monroe State Forest, Indiana, United States - atmos_gasesECM2C_515 | ecosystem: Environmental > Terrestrial > Soil > Temperate...
GCCCTCCAGAGCATCGTCATCCAAATCCACTCCGGCACCGCCGGCAACCAATGACCACCCAACCACAAAAAAACCTTTCCCTCTTTCCCCTCCCCCGGTACCCCGGGGGAGGGCGAGGGTGGGGGCGGTCCAATAACTATTGCCCTGATCTCGCGCCACCGTCACTCGCGCCTTTCAAAAAGCCACGGATTTGCCTGGAGATAATCCACGGTCTTTTCCACTCCCTGGCGGATCGTCAGTCTGGGCTTCCATCCGAGCAATCGGATCTTAGCGGTGTCCAGGAAAATAAAGGGGCTGTCGCCGATCCAGCCGCGATCGCTGCCCGCGTACGAACGCTCGGGGTTGACCCCCAGCTTCTGACAGATCCAGCCCAGCGAATCGTTCACCGTGCAATACTCGTCGGTGCCAAGATTGTAGACGTTGACCGGCGCCTCCGCCCGCGCGGTCGCCATCAGCATCGCATCGATGCAATCCTGGATGTAGAGATAACTCTTTCGCTGGTTGCCGTTTCCCAGCACGCGAATTTGGCCGGGATCATGATGAAGGGCGCGGAAAAAGTCGAACACGTGCCCGTGCGAGTAGCGCTCGCCCAGGATCGAAACGAAGCGGAAAATGTACCCGCGGAAATCGAACGCGGCACAATAGGCTTGGATCAGTCCCTCGCCGGCGAGCTTCGAGGCGCCGTAGAACGAGGTCTGAACCGGAAACGGACAGGTCTCCGGGGTTGGAAAGACGTCCGGCTCCCCATAGATCGACCCAGTCGACGAAAATGCAATGCGCCGGATGTCTGCCGCGCGCATTGCTTCCAGCACGTTGTAAGTGGCGATCGTGTTCTGCTCGAGGTCCCGGCGGGGATGCTCCGCGCCGAAGCGGACATCGGCGTTGGCCGCGAGGTGAAAGACAAAGTCGTGTCCCTTGATCGCGTCGGCCAAGCCGGCCTCGTCCAGCACGTCCCCTTCGATCAGGCGAAACGCGCGCTGGCGCGCGGCGGCGTCAAGGAATCGGCGCTGCCCGGTAGAAAGGTTGTCGTACGCCGTGACGGCGTGTCCTTCGGCGAGCAGCCGATCGACCAGGTTGCTGCCGATGAACCCCGCCCCGCCGGTGACGAAGTAGCGCGCCATAAACTTGCCGATGTCTTAGCCGCAAGCCACCCGCGGAACAAATCCAGCAAACCTCGAAAAGTGTTCCATTTTGTTCCATTTGTCTAAAATTGAAATATATACATATATTTAAGTTACTTAGCTAAAATGACTTACATCATATCAGCCAAATTACATTTGATGCGCCCTTTCGAGCCTGCCGCCGGGTGTCTCACCGAGCGTAGAACGTGGTGCGTAGAACGGAATAAAGCGACCGCACCCGCACCCCTTTTGCCTTTACGTACTCTACGCATCACGCACTACGCCCCGCTTCAATGGGGCCGGGCTTCATCAGCCAAGCTGTGCCGCGGTACCGTTCAGCCGATGCCAACGGGCCGGGGCAACAAACCACGCCAACGTTCGATATTTCGGCAAGATCAAGCGCTGGAAATCAGCCCCGAGAAGAATCGTTTACCGGCATCGTCTTTGCCCTGATTGTTGCGGCACACGTCTGGCGCGCCGTCGCGGAGGGGGTCAGGATCGCAAAAGACCCGCCGTTCCTTTCGCTGACCGTGCTCGCCGCGGCACTTTCGCTTTGGGCTTGGTGGCTGCTGGGCCGTTCCTCGCGTTCGCGCTGACGGGCGGCGGGTTTCGCGGGAGGTTGCGGCGTCCACTTACCGCGGGGGGCTTTACGCATGTCATGCGTCCGCGTTCATCCGCGGTTTCTTTTCTCTTCCTCGGGTCGGGTACCATTGAAGAGATGAACGCGCTCCCGGCTATCGGTTGTCTTCTCTTGGCGGTCTGTGCCAGCTTGACCGCTGACGCAACCGCAAAACCCAAGATCAAACTCGCGGAAGACGGCTTTCCGACCGGCCACGAGACACCTGAAGGTGCGGCGTGCGATCTGGCCCGCGCCTTCATCAGCCATGACCCTGCCTTGTTTATCCACGCCTGCATTCGGCTCTACGCCGGCGGCAAGGGGCCGGAAGACTACGCGGCGTTTTTGCAGCGGACGGTTGCGAGCATGAAGGGGGAGGCGGCAAGAAAAGAGCCGTCGCCGCACGCGCCAAAATCCATCGGAAAGACGTTTGCCGCACGTCATCTCAGCCACGACGGCCCCGTTTCCTACGGCTCGGCGTCGTTCGCTTTTCAAGACATCATGTTCGTCGACGTCGGCGTTTTCCTCCACGACGGCGAGCATTCGCTGGTCCGCACGCTCGTCATCAAAGACAGAGACGGCAAATGGTACGCCCACCCACTCCCTGGTGCGGGCTCGGGGTTACTTTCCATAGGACTGAACGAGGAGAGCCCGTCGGAGAAGGATTTCGCCGAGGTGTATGAAGCGCAAAAGTAATCGGCGTTAACCAACGGAGGCCGTTTGACACGCGCCGAAACAATTCGCGCTGAGGTTCATCGCCTGATTCGGGCGACGCCGTTTGGGCGGTTTGTGCTGATTCTCGAAAGCGGCGACCGCGTGCTGGTCGAGCACCCGGAGAACATCGCCTTCGATCCCGAAGCCAAGGATCCGGGCCGTGATGAGTTTTATGTCATCACCGGTCGAATTCGACTCTTCAGCACATTCGGCGCGGTATCAAGAACCGCGCTGGCGGATCGTGAAGGGGCCGCCGCTTGAGCAGTCCATCGGTTACTCGTACACCTCGCGGCGATGGCCGACGCGCACCACCAGCACAATGAGCCGGTCATCGTGAACCTGGTATATCACGCGCCAATCCCCGATTCGAATCCGCCAGGCGTCTACGCTCACAAGCTTCTTGCTGCCCGGCGGACGCGGGTTGTCGCCCAGGGCCGTAATCGCCTGACCGATGCGCTTGCTCACGTTCTTGTCGAGCTTCTTAAGCTGCCTGGCGGCATGAGGCAGAATGGAAACGGTCCATCCCATGGTCTAAAGGCCCATTTGGGCTCGGACCTGCTCCCAGGGAATCGGCTTCTGCTTCCTGCGCTTCATGTCGGCAATCGCCTTGCGTGCCGCCTTGGCGTCGGCCGCATCCTCCAGCTTTTCCAAGAGCGCCAGGTCCTCCATTGAAACAAGGGCCGCCACGCCCCGGCCGCGACGCTCGAGCACGACTCGCTCGCCCTGATATGCCACGCGGTTGATGGTGTCGGCCAGCCTGGATCGAATGTTGACGATGTTGATGGTCATAAGTCGCCCGGTCCTTAAACGACGCTCATGTACATTATCGTCACATTGGAACCGGGGGTCAATTCTCACCGCGCTCCCGCCATCGCCGCGGCGGGCGGGACGGGGTGGGCCTTGTGCCGGGCGATCTGGTCCTTGGCCGCGGCGACCACGGTATCAACCGTGAAGCCAAACTTCTTTTGCAGCTCCTTGAGCGGTGCCGAGGCGCCGAACGTCTTCATGCCGATCGTCAGGCCGTCGGGGCCGGCCAGTCGATGCCAACCGAACGTGCTGCCCAGCTCGACCGAGACCCGAGCCGCGACGTCGGGCGGGATGACCGAGTTGCGATAGGCTTCGTCCTGGCTGTCGAACAGTTCCCACGACGGCAGGCTCACGACGCGGGCCTTGACGCCTTCGGAGCGGAGCCGCTCATAAGCGTCGAGGCAGAGTGACACCTCGCTGCCGGTGGCCAGCAGGATGACATCGGGCCGGCCGCCGGAATCGGCCAGGACATAACCGCCGCGTGCCACGCCGGCGGCGGAGGCGTACTTGCTGCGGTCCACCGTCGGCACCGCCTGGCGGGTCAGCACCAGGGCCACCGGCGAGTGCTTGAGCTGCATGATCGCCTTCCACGCCTCGACGGTCTCGTTGGCATCCGCCGGGCGGAATGTGATCAGGCCCGGCACGGCCCGCAGCGACGCCATGTGCTCGATGGGCTGGTGGGTCGGGCCGTCCTCGCCGACGCCGATCGAATCGTGCGTGAAGATGTAGATCACCGGGATTTCCATCAGGGCCGCCAGGCGGATCGCCGGCCGACTGAAATCGGAGAAGACAAAGAAGCCTGAGCCGAAGGCGCGGACCTTGCTCAGCGACAGCCCGTTCAGGCACGCTCCCATCGCCAGCTCGCGGACGCCAAAGTGCAAATTGCGGCCGGCGTAGGAGAACTGCTCGGCAGGATGGGCCTGGCCGTGGCTGTCCACTTTCGTCTCCCTGGAAGAAAGCTCCGGCGGGCCGAAGTCGCCGGCCCCCTCGAACGTCAGCCGCGTCTTGGTGGAGGGAGACAGGTCCGCCGCCCCGCCGATGAGCCACGGCACGTTCTGCGCCAGCACGTTGAGCACCTTGCCGGATGCATCCCGCCCGGCCATGCCCTTGGGGTCGGCGGGAAACGTCGGGATGTTCTTGTCCCATCCGACAGGCAGCTCGCGGTGCTGCATTCGATACAGGTGATCCGCTTCGGCGGGATATTTCGCCTTATATTCGTCGAACCGGGCCATCCATTGCTCGCGCAGGGATGAGCCGCGGGCGCCGATCCCCTGGGCAAAATACTCGAACACGCCGTCGGGGATGTAGAATTTTTTGTCCTCGGGGAACCCGTAGTTGCGTTTGGCGCCGCGGATCTCTTCTTCTCCGAGCGGCTCGCCGTGCGCGGTGTGGCTGTCCTGCTTGGTGGGCGCGCCCCAGCCGATGTGACTGTCGACGATGATCAACGTCGGCCGGCCCCTGGTGCCGTGGAAAACGCCGAAGGCGCGGTCGAGCATGCTCAGGTCGTTGGCATCGCCGACGCGGGTTACGTTCCATCCGTAGCCGATGAAGCGGGTGGCGACGTCTTCGGAGAAGGCCAGCCGCGTCTGGCCTTCGATGGTGATGCGGTTGTTGTCGTAAATCCAGCAGAGGTTGTCGAGCTTGAGATGCCCCGCGAGGCTGGCGGCCTCGGACGCCGCTCCTTCCATCATGCACCCATCCCCTCCCATGGCGTAGACATTGTAATTGAACATCTCAAAGTCAGGCCGGTTGAAGTGAGCGGCCATCCACTTGCCGGCGATGGCCATGCCGACGCTGGTGGCATAACCCTGGCCCAGCGGGCCAGTGGTGGTTTCGATGCCGCTGGTCCAGCGGTACTCGGGATGGCCGGGACAACGGCTTTCAAGCTGGCGGAAGCGCTGGATGTCGTCGGTCTTTACCGAGAGTTCGCCTACGCTCTCGTACTTGCGGTTGACCGCGCGCACGCCGGTCAGGTGCAGCAGGGAATAGAGCAGCATCGAGGCGTGACCCATCGAGAGAACGAAGCGATCGCGGTTGGGCCAGATTGGATCGTCCGGGTCGAATCGCAGGTGATGGTTCCACAGCGCGTAAGCGACCGGAGCCATGGCCATGGGCGTGCCGGGATGCCCCGAGTTGGCCGCCTGCACGGCGTCCATCGCCAGACAGCGGATGGTGTTCACGCACAGTTGTTCGATCTTGTCCTGGTCAGCCATGTTCGCCTCCGGCAAAAAGAGGTATGTCCCCGTGCGACGACCGGTCGTCCTCGGTGCGCCATGAGGGGATATTCTGCCAAGCCGCGGCGGGGATGGAAAGAAAAACTCGCTGTAGAACAGTCACCGTCGATTGCGGTTCGGGCGCAGCCCGAAAGCTCCTGCATCGGTGGCGGAGCCACGGCCGAGGGCGGCTGTGCCACACGTGCCTATCCTTGCCCGAGCGCCGCCTCGTCTTTACGATCCCACCCCGCCGAAATGAAGCGTCTGATCGTTCAAACTCTCAACCGTCTGGGCATCCGGTTCATCACCCGGAATTCCCCGCTGTGGGGCGACATTTCGCGGACTTTTGAACCGGAGTTTCTCCCGATCTGGCAGGCCTGTAGTCCGTTCACCATTACCTCCGCCGAATGCGTCTACGCCCTGTTCAGGGCCGTCAGCTACGTCATCGCCAACCGCATCCCGGGCGACATCGTTGAATGCGGCGTCTTTCGCGGCGGCAGCGTCATGGCCTGCGCGCACAGCCTTCACCACTTCGGCGATCATAAGCGGCGGCTGTTCCTTTACGATACCTTCGAGGGAATGACCCAGCCGACGGAGCGGGACGTCGACTTCATGGGTCGCACCGCCGAGGACCACCTGAAAACCTGGGGAGTCTCGCGCATGAACGAGATGACGGCTTGCTCACTCGAGCAGGTGCGGCAGAACGTCTCGACCTGTCCCTACCCGCCGGAAAAGTTCGTCTTCGTCAAAGGGCCGGTCGAGCAGACGATCCCCCAGACCGTTCCCGATCGCATTTCGATCCTTCGTCTTGACACCGATTGGTTCGAGTCGACCCGCCACGAGATGGTCCATCTCTTCCCGCGCCTCGCGCCCGGCGGCGTCGTCGTGATCGATGACTACGGCTTCTGGACCGGCGCGCGGGAAGCCGTGGACGGCTATATCCGTGAAAACAAAATTTCTCTCCTCCTGACCTGCATCGACCGGACAGGCGCCTCGATCGGGGTGAAACCGTAGCGCCCGCGGCGATTCGACGCGGGCGGTTGTGCCGACGCCGGACCTGGATCGGCTCTAACGCAGGGTATCTCCGGCTGTGCGGCTACGGTTGCGTTGCCGGAACGATGATGATCTTTACGGGTCGATCGCCAGCGAGCCGCAGCTCAGTTACCGGATTTCCGCACAGGTCCTTTCTGTCGGTCCGCACCGTCACGAGGTCGGCCGGCGCTTCGACCTCAATTGCTTGCAGAGTGCGTGTACCGCGCCATTGTTCAATGCTCAGCCGGCGAACCGCAGGCGTATCGCCACATCCGCAGCCACTGGCAAAAAGACAGGGTGCCAATCCTACCGCGGCGCTGGCATAACTGAACAGGTGACGCGCTACCCTTGGCATGGTCGCACCGATTGGACCGCCCCCTTCAGGCAAAGCCACGCACAGCTAGGACCTCCATCCAGTATCGTTCGGCGGCGGCGTGGATTCGGTCAACTGTTGGGCATCAGACCCGTCAGCCCGCATCCGCCACAAGCCATACAAATCCAGGCCCGATATGTAAAAGTAAATGAACTTCCCGTCGTGGGAGAAAATCGGGTCTTGATTACGACTAAGATTGTGCGTAATTTGGCGAAGATTACTCCCGTCAGCGCCGGCCGTCCAGATTTCATAGTCGTAGGGTGATTCTCGGCTCACCCGCAGCGAGGCAAAAACAATCGTCGACCCATCGGGCGAGAACGATGGAACACCATCGTATTGTCTTTTCTCCGGCTGGGGAGGCAGCGGCACCGGCCGGAGATTGATTGCCGAGCCATCATTGCCGATATCGAAGATAAAGAGATGGTGCGACTCTCTGAACGTCATTCCAGATCCAGAAACAGTCGTGGCGGCGAATAGCACGTGTTTGCCATCAGGGCTGAAGTAGGGCGGGTCAATCTCGGGATAGCAGCCGAACGTCAACTGCCGGGGTGATGAGCCGTCGGCGTTAATTTGCCAAATGTCGCACTGGTCCCAGGTCATTCCCCCCCAGTGGCGCGGCCGGTGGCGGGCGGCACGCACGAATATGATTTTGCGTCCATCTGGCGAATACGACGGCGCGACATCAGGATAGTCGCCGAGCGTAAGCTCCCGGGCATGATGACCATCCGTATCCATCACAAAGACATGCGTTCCTTTGTCGTTCGACGAGTTAGAAATATAGGCGATCGACTTGCCATCCGGGGACACCCAAGGCCAGCTCTTGTACGACGGGCCGCTAGTGAGCCTGGTCAGTCCGGAGCCGTCACTGGCGATGCGATAGATGTCGGAACCGTCGCGCCAATTTTCCTTAAAGAAAACCGCGGATCCGTCCGGGGACACTGAACAACGACCGAAAGCCCAGGGAGCCATATCCTGTTGCTCCGTACAAGAGGCGCAGAAGATGCCCCCTATCACCGCGATCGTGCGAAGGAGTTGCGCGACGTAGCCGGCAGGTGTCCTTGCCATCGTTCCGTTCCTGATCGCAGTCTACGACACCTTGGTCGAATAGGCCACGACTGACCACCGACAACTGGCAGTGACAACTGACAACTGACAAATGACCAACGCCCTCCGTCCATCTTGCCTCGCGGCGGGCGCCTTCTTACGATCCGCCTGTTTCCATCAGAAGGGATGTCTATGCGTATCCTGGTTGCTGACAAGCTGGCCGATGAAGGTCTCGAGGTGCTCAAGTCGGAGAAGATCGCCTACGACGTAAAGGTCGGATTGAAGGAAGACGAGCTGGCCGCGGCGGTCGGATCTTACGACGCCCTGGTGGTGCGCTCGGGGGCGAAGGTTACCGCCAAAGTCCTCCAGAACCCGGGGAGCCTGAAGGCGATCGCCCGGGCCGGGGTCGGCGTGGACAACATCGATCTCGACGCCGCGACGGCCAAGGGGATTCTGGTCCTCAACACCGCCGAGGCGTCGACGCTTTCCACTGCCGAGCATGCGCTGGCGCTGATGATGAGCCTGGCCCGCAAGATTCCCCAGGCCGATGCCCATGTCCGCAGCGCCCAGTGGAAGCGCAATCAATACCAGGGTACGCAACTGGCGGGAAAGACGTTGGGAGTCGTGGGCCTGGGCCGCATCGGCCGCACCGTCGCCCAGCGGGCCCTGGCGATGGAAATGAGCGTGCTGGGATACGATCCGTTTTACACGTCCCCCACCGCGCTGGACGGCCACGTGAAGCTAATCCGGGATTTCGACGAGTTCCTCGCGCAGCTTGATGTGATCACGTTTCACGTGCCCGGCAGCGACCAGACCCGCCACCTGCTCAACCGCGAGCGGCTGTTCAACAAGTGCCGGCCGAACCTGCTGGTGATCAACGACGCACGCGGCGAGGTCGTTGACGAAATCGCTTTGGCGGACGCGCTGAAGGAAAAGAAGATTGCCGGGGCCGGCATCGACGTGTATGCCCAGGAACCGCCGGCCAAGGATCATCCGCTCTTCAAGCTCGAGAACACGGTGCTTACGCCGCACCTGGGCGCCAGCACGGACGAGGCGCAGACCGCCGTCTCGGTACAGGCTTGCGAGGCGATCATCGCCTACCTCAAACGCGGCGAAATCCGCGGTGCCGTCAACGCCGGGGGAATCCGGCTCGATCTTCCGCCCGATGAGGCGCCGTTCGCCCGGCTGGCGAGCCGGATCGGCGCGCTGCTGGCAGCGCTCAACGAGGGCGGCTACCGGACGATCACGCTCCGCGCCAGCGGGCAGCGCGCCCCCAAGCTGATGAACACGCTGCTGCGGCTGGCCACGGTCGAGCTGCTCAAGCCGCACCTCGATACGCCGGTCAACGTCATCAACGTCGAGCATTTGGCCCGCGCCCGCGGCATCGAGCTGGTGCAGGTACACGAGCCGGCCCCGCCCGCTGGGCTGGTGGGCGACATCGTGGGCGTGCGCGCCGACGGGCCCGGTGGGGATTCCCATCGCGTCCTGGGCACCGTCTACGCCGACGGCTTCCCGCGCGTCCTGCGGGTGGACAACTTCTCGATGGACATGATCCCCGAGGGCAATATCGTGCTGATCGTCAACAAGGACCAGCCCGGCGTGATCGGCGCCGTGGGCACGACGTTTGGTGATGCCCAGGTCAACATCGCCGACATGGTCATCAGCCGCGAGTTCGACAAGGACGGCGCCGCCACTGCCTTCATGGTCATCAAGACCGACAGTCCCCCGCCGCCGGCGCTGCTGGAAAAGCTCCGCAGCCGGCCGGGGGTTACGCGCGTGAAATCGGTCGCGCTGCCAGCGCGGGATGCGTAAGTGAATGCCGATGAGTGGACGGGGCGGCCGGGACGAGGGATAATTGGTCAAATGACTCGCGTGTACGAGGAGATCATTGACTTTATCGCCGGGGGTTCCCGTCCGGATGAAGTCGCGGTCTTCCGGCCGTTATGCCGCGCGCCAGCGGGTCGCCGGACTACTGCGGCGCCAGAAGCTCTCGGACTTGGACTCCAAAGAATCGGCGGAGCTGGACCACTATCTCCAACTCGAGCACCCGATGCCTCCTGCCAAGGCCCGGGCCCGGCAGAAGCTGGGCGATGAGTAGCCATGTGCCAGCCGCCCTGCGCCGTTTCGTGGCGCAGGGGAAATGGAGAAGTAGAATGGTTCATCACTACACCGTCGTCCTCGAACACGAGGAAGATGGCGGCTATCACGCCTTCTGCCCGGCGCTTCCTGGTTGTCATTCGCAGGGGCAGACGCTCGACGAAGCCATGGCCAATATTGGGGAGGCCATCGAGTTGTACCTGGAGAGCTTGGCCGCCCACAACGAGGCCGCCCCGGTCGAAGATTTAGTAATCAAGCAAATCAAAGTGGCGCTGCCGGTATGAACAAGCTCCCGGCCGTCCGTCCCCGCGACGTTGCGCGCATAGCCGAGTCGCTTGGCTTCATTCTGGATCGACAACGGGGAAGTCATGCCGTTTATTATCGCGCGGCCGACCACCGGCGTGTGGTCATCCCCATGCATCATGGCACAGACCTGAAACCCGGAACACTTCGTGGGATCATCACCGATCTGGGTCTAACCACAGAAGAGTTCAAAGAGCTGCTTTGAGGATTATCGCTCCGGCATGCCTCAATCCGCCGCGGCGGCGTCGGTGAGCTTGCCTTGCCAGATGAAACGTTCCCAGCAGCCGCCGTGACACTTGGGACAGCGCTTGGGCGGGTGCTCGCGCTTGGGCGGCTCGTAGCCGCACGATGGGCATTGCGTGACGGCCCGCATCGGCCGCGGCAGCGACGCGATGAAGTCGGTCTCGCCCGACAACGCGATTGTGGACATGGCACCCCTCCAGCGGGCTCTGCCACAGAGCCCTGGCAAAAAGACGAAATTAACTTACCCGTTATCCGCGTCACGTGCTGACGCCTGGCGCAATTTTCGACAGGGTTCCATGAGACTACGATGTGAAGAGGGGCGAATTTTGCCGGGATGCCCCTGGCGGGCCGTTTATGCCGGGCGTGAGGAAATGAACGAGGCTGCAACACTATCACTGACGGATCGGTTCCGTGGCTGCATCCTCGGGCAGGCGGTCGGCGATGCTGTCGCTGCCCCGTTCGAGGGGATGCCGGCCGATGCCATCTATTACGGTTTCGGATCGGCCCGAAAGATCCTCGCCAAGCCGCCGGTTGACGAGCTCGTCTATACGGATGACACGCAGATGATGATCGGCATTGCCGAGACGCTCATTGCCTTGGGTGGCATCGACGAGCAACATCTCTGCGACGCCTTCGTCGGCAACTATGACCCTGGCCGCGGATACGGGCCCGGGGCGCGCGAGATACTTGAGAAAGTCGCGGCCGGCGGCGACTGGCGCGAATTGGCAAAGCACATTTTCCCCGGGGGCTCGTTGGGTAACGGCGCGGCCATGCGGGCCGCGCCAATCGGCCTGCTGTTTCACGGGGATTTGGATCGAGTCGAGCGCGAAGCGGAACGTTCCTCGGTCGTCACCCACACGCATCCCGTCGGAATTGATGGCGCAAGGTTGATCGCACTGGCGACGGCCCTGGCCATGCGAATGTCGGTATTTAATGGCAAGCGGTTTTATGCCGAACTGATGGCGCGGGCAAAGACGGAAGAATTCCGCTACCAGTTGTCGATCGCATCTCGTCTAACCCTCGACGACTCGGTTGCGACATTGGGAAACCGGCTCGAGGCGGACCAGTCAGTTGTGACGGCGATCGCCTGCTTTACTTCGCATCCTTCGTCGTATGTTGATGCGGTCGGTCGCGCCCTGGGTTTGGGCGGAGACGTCGATACGCTGGCAGCGATGACCGGCGCGCTGGTCGGCGCGCACCTCGGCATCGGCGCTGTTCCTGGTCATCTTCTTCAGTTGCTCGAGAACGGCTCCAAGGGGCGCGATTTTCTGCTTCGTCTTGCGACCGATCTGTTGGAAACGCATCAGCGCCATGCGCACGGCGGGCAAAAATGAATGAGAAGAAGCCCACTCTTGATTACGAAAGGCCCACCCCGCGCCCCCGCTGGCGCGATTCCCCGGCTGGCGAGATGGTTTACACACTTCTCAGCATGATCGGCGTGGTCATCTTCTGTACCGCCGCGATTCTCATCGCGCGGTTCGGCTGCGTGCGACCGTAAGGTTTGGCGAGGCTTCCGTGTGGCACGGCCGCGACTTGACTGAGCTCGCCAAAGCCCCTCGGCTGTCTTCGTCGAGCGATCTTCGAGTCCAAGCCTTGGAGCCAAAGTGAGTCGAGCCGTGTTCCTGCCGAGCTTGAAGGTTCTTCCGACTGGCGGCGGAACACAGTGGGGCCGCCGTGACACATTGCTGACTCAACGCATCAGCCCATAGGCGAGAAACCATAACCCGAGCAACCCGAAGCCTAAACTGACGAACCAGAACGGCGGGCGCCTGGTCAGCACCGAGATCGCCGCGACCGCGATGGCGATCTGCGAGAACATCACCGCGTTGGCGTAAATCTTGTGCAGCCGCATGTGCGACTTCGAGTCGTCCTGCTCGCGCTGGGCTTCGTCGCGGATCTTCGCCTCCTCCTGGGCGTATCGCTGGATGTCGCTCGAATCGGGCCGCAGCGTCTTTAGGATCTCCTGCTTGATTCCCTTGGCCTGGTAATAGGCCCAGCCGTCGGAGGCCCTGATCTGCCCGAGGATGCCCTCGCTTTCGTGGTGGCTGGAGAGACTGGAGGCCAACGCCGCCACCGCGGCCAGCAGGGCCGTGGTCAGCGCCACCCAGGCGACCCACGGCTCCTTCGAGCGCTCCGCCCTTTCGTGAACGTCCTCATGGACTTTCTCGACGGGGTTTTCGTCTTCCACGATCGGTCCTCCGCAAGACAATATTGGCGTGACGCGCCGCGGAAGCAGACCAAGATTCTGAAAAATCGCAAGACGTGATAGAGAAAACCGCGGAACAGATTCGCCACGGATGGACACGGATGGACACAGATAAGAGACGGGCAAGCTCAGCAGGCAAAACGTTCAATGGGTCAAAAGCGTGGCGTGGCTAAGTCGTCTCAACCCACTTGCTCGTTCCGCGCAAT
>Ga0307477_10002913_pt1 | contig 12958 bp, 11 predicted proteins | sample atmos_gasesECM2C_FD_203316 | JGI IMG/M metagenome (GOLD analysis project Ga0307477, IMG submission 203316) | Hardwood forest soil microbial communities from Morgan-Monroe State Forest, Indiana, United States - atmos_gasesECM2C_515 | ecosystem: Environmental > Terrestrial > Soil > Temperate...
GTATTGCGCCGTGCCGCCCAGCACGCCGTAGCGTTGAAGCCTGTGGGTCGTTCCGGCGTCCGCGGCGGCGAACAGGGAGGCGTCCCGGTAGTCGAAGGGCTGCAGTAGAGGGCGGTACGCCGCACGCCCGAACATCGGGCGATCGCCTTCGATCAGCTGCTCCATCATGCTTAGAGCGCTACCGCTGAGCACCAGCGTGATCGGCAGGCGCGCTCGCTCCCAGCGGTCGAAGTGCCGCATGACGATCGAGTCCAGGCGGGGCTCGGCGGCCAGCATCCACTGGAACTCGTCCAGCACGACGACCAGCGGCTCGGAGCGCGCCTGCTCGCCGAGCGTTTCAAGCGCCTCGTTCCAGTCGGCGAAGGCGACCGGCACGCCCACGAGTCGTCTCACTTCGCCTGCGAGAAAGTCGAGATGGCCGCGCGCCTCCCCCTCGTCGGCCTGGAAGTACACGAGCCGATGCTCGGCAAAGGCTCGATCGAGCAGGTAGCTCTTGCCCACGCGCCTGCGGCCACGCATCACGACGAGCTGGGGTGCTTCGGCGGCGAGCGCGCGCAGGCGTTCGATCTCGGTCTTTCGATCGATCATCTGAAGACGAGTAAATCATAAGTTGCAAAGACATAAGTTGCAAAGACATAAGTTTGCAACTTATGGTTTGTAGGTTGTTGACTCGCAGGTGCCATCCTGTGGCGGTCAGCGGTCACGGGCCGGCCGGTCGGCCTCAGACGCCCACAGGGCCGGGGTGCCCATAGCGCGCCAGCACCGTGCGCAGCGAGGACTCAAGCGACAACCGCTCGGCGTTGTGCTCGAACCAGCGCGCCGTGCTCTCGCGCAGCGGCAGCCCGCCCGCGTGCACCCGCGCGATCGCCGCCGCGATCGCCCGCGGGTCGGCGCTCTGCGCGACCGCGCCGTTGACACCCTCTTGCACCAGCTCGACGGCGGCGTTGTCGGGGGCGTCGACCACGACCGCCGGGGTGGCGTGGGCGCACGCCTCGATCACGACCATTCCGTAGCCCTCGCGCTCGGAGGGCGCCAGCACGCACAGCGCGCGGCGCATGTCCGCCTCCAGGCGCTCGGCGTCGGCGAAGCCCGGGGCGGCGATGTACTCGCCGGCGCCGTGCTCGGCGATCGCGGCGGCCAGGCGATCGCGCTCGGGGCCCTCGCCGTAGAAGACGGCGCGCAGCCCGGGGATCTCGCGCCTGGCCAGCGCCACCGCGGCCACGCCCGCGCCGACGCGCTTCTCGGGGATCAGGCGGGCGGCGAAGACCACGAGCGGGTCGGACTCGACCGGCGCTGGAGCGCTGCTCGGGCCCTGGTAGAGGCCTTCGAGCATCGTGATCTGCCCATCCAGGCCCTCCTCGCGCAGCCGGTCTGCGTGCAGCTCGGAGAAGCAGAACGCCTGCTGGCGCACACGCGCGCACAGGTGCTGCACGAGCGCGCCGACGCGGCCGCCGACGCCGCCGAGGTAGCCGAGCCAGTAGTCGCGGCTCCAGACCTCGAACCAGTCGACCAGCAGCCGGTAGCGCCCGAGCGGGCGCGCGCAGGCGGCCGCCAGCAGCGAGAAGTATGGGAACGAGCAGGTGTGCACGACCTCGTAGCGCTTCCCGCCCACCCCGTGGCGCAGCAGATGCCAGAGCACCCCGGCGCCGAACACGAGCGGCGGCAGGACCCGGCGCCGCCCACCCGTGTAGAGGTCCATGCGCGGCCCGGCGCAGACCACGCGCACGCGCGGATCGAGATCCAGGCGCTCGCCGTGCGGCCACTGGCGCAGCGTCAGGTAGGTGACGTCGTGGCCGTCGGCGACCAGCCGCTCGGCCAGGTTGCGATACCAGCGCTCGGCGCCGCCGACGGTGTAGGGGTAGAGGCAGTCGTAGATCAGGCAGATGCGCATGTCGGCGAGAGACTGCCAGGAAAGGGCCTGTCTCGGCGGATGAGCGGAGCCGACCGTGCGCGCCGGGTCTTCGCCGGCGTGGCACCTGGGCTTGCGCCGGCCTGGCACCTGGGCTTGCACACCCGGGAGCCGCCCGGGGCGTCCGGTAGGATGCGGCGCAGCAAAGCGCGCCGAGCCACCGGGACTCGAGCGCCACTTCTCGGCCCCCGGCGCGTTTACAGAGGCACGGGACCGGCGCCCATGGGTGGGCGGGACCGATCGAGTTATGAGCACCGTACAGCAGACCAGGCCACCAGCCCCCGAGAGCTCCGGGCAGTCGGACACGACACTGCTCTCGGTGGTGATCCCGTGCCTGAACGAGGCCGAGAACATCGAGCTGTGCGTCCGCACCGCCGTCGGAGTACTCGAGCAGAACGGCATCGAGGGCGAGGTCCTGGTCGTCGACAACGCCTCCGAAGACGACTCCGCGGCGCTCGCGGCGGCGGCTGGAGCGCGGGTGATCAGCGAACGGCGCCGCGGCTACGGTAGCGCCTACCTGGCCGGGTTCGCGGCCGCGCGCGGGCGCTACATCGTGATGGCCGACGCCGACCTCACCTACGACTTCAACGAGATCCCGCGCTTTCTGGCAGAGCTCGAAGCCGGCGCGGAGCTCGTGATGGGCGACCGGATGGACAACATCCAGCCCGGCGCGATGCCGTGGCTTCACCGCTACATCGGCAACCCGATCCTCACCGGGCTGCTCAACCTGTTCTTCCGCACCGGCGTCAAGGACGCCCACTGCGGTATGCGCGCGCTGCGCAGCGACGTGCTCGAGCGCCTGGACCTGCGCACCACCGGCATGGAGTTCGCCTCCGAGATGGTGATCCGGGCCTCCAAGGAGAAACTGAAGATCGCCGAGTTCGCGATCGAGTATCACCCGCGCGGCGGCGAGTCCAAGCTGTCGAGCTTCCGCGACGGCTGGCGGCACCTGCGCTTCCTGCTCGTGCACTCGCCGACGCACCTGTTCATCGCGCCCGGGATGGCGCTCGCCGGCCTCGGTACGCTGATCGTCGCGCTGGTGGGTAGCGGGCTTGACCTGTTCGGCCGCTCCTGGGGGATTCACGCGCTGATCGGCGGCTCGCTGCTGATGGTCGTCGGAACCCAGGTGCTCGCGCTCGGGCTGTGCGCGCACGCCTACGGCACCTACTTCATGGGCGAGCGCGACCCGTGGTTCGACCGGATGCGCGCCCGCTTCCGCCTCGAGCACGGCCTGATGCTCGGCGGGGCGTTCGCGCTGGCCGGGCTCGCGCTCGGCGGGGTGATCGTCGCCAAGTGGGTCTCGCGCGGGTTCGGCTCGCTGGCAAACGAATACATGGCGGTGATCGCCGCGACGCTGATCATCGTCGGCATCCAGATCTTCTTCTCGTCGTTTTTGCTGAGCATCCTCGGGTTGCGGCGCAGGTGAGCGCGGCGACCGGCGAGCTCAGCACCGATCCGGCCAGCAGCAAACGTCAGCAAGCGGCGCCCCGTCGAGCCTTCGCCAGAGCGGGCGGGCGGGTCTCGCCCGTGTGGGCGGTGGCCGCGACCTGCGCTCTGATCGTCGGGGGGCTGATCGCCTGGCAGGCGCTCGTCCCGCGGCCGTTCTACACGGGCAGCAACAGCGTCGGAGTTCGCAGCGTGGTGGCCAACCTCCAAACGCGCCAGACGCTGTGCGTGCGGGGCCTCTATCTGCCGGCCGAAACCGGCCGCGTCCAGCTGGCGGTCTTTGCCCACCGCGCCACCTTCGCCGCACAGGTGACTGTAAGCTCGGCCGGGCGCCGGTACTTCTCGCGCATGGTCGGGGCCCCGGGGCCCACCTCGCTTGCGTTTGCCAGCGCAGCGATCCCAAAGACGCCGAGCGCCCCGGCCGCGACGCCCGCGAGCGTCTGCATCGCACCGCTCGACGGGCCGATCGCGCTGGGCGGGATGATCGGGCTGCAGTCAAACCAGACGCCCGCACTGCTCGACGGCGTGCCCGACGCAAACCGCGTGTCCGTCTGGTTTCTGCCGCCCGCCGGCGTCGAGCGCTCGCTGCTGCAGTCGGCCGGCGCGATCTTCGATCGGGCGTCGCTGTTTCGCCCCGGCTTCGTCGGCCCCTGGACCTATCCGGTGCTGCTGTTCTTCGTCCTGCCGCTGGCCTGGCTGATCTCGCTGTGCACGCTGGCCGGCTGCCTCTCCGAGCGCCGTTCGCTGCTTGGCTTCTGCCGCGCGCACGCGCTGGCGCTCGTGGTTCTCGTCACGTTCCTGAATGCCGCCAGCTGGGCGTTGATCACGCCAGCCTTCGACGCCCCCGACGAGCCCTCGCACTTCGCCTACGCCCAGTATCTGGCCGAAACCGGGCACGCACCCGACCGCACCCAGACCGCCAGGCAGCCCTATTCGACCGACCAGACGCTCGCGCTTAACGCGATCGACGTCTACTCCCAGGTCTCGCTGCCCGAAGCCACGCCACCCTGGCTTTCGGTGCAGCAGCGCGCCTGGGAACGCGAACGGCGGGCAGGCGCGCACAGCGACGGCGACGGCGGCGGCTACACCGTTGCTGCCTCCTCGCATCAGCCCGCCTACTACGGGCTGATGTACCCCGCCTACGCCGTGAGCGCGGGCGACTCGCCGTTTGCCCAGCTCACCGCGATGCGCCTGCTATCGGCGCTGCTCGGCGCCCTGGTCGCCGCCTGCGCGTACGGGATCGTGCGCGAGCTGCTCCCCGGCCAGCGGCTGGCGGCGGCGACCGCGGGGCTGCTCGTCGGGTTTCAGCCGATGTTCGGATTCATCTCAGGCGCGGTCAACAACGACAACGGCGTCAACGCGGCGGCGGCGCTCGCGCTGTACCTGCTGATACGGGCTCTGAGGCGGCGCCTGACAGTGCCGCTCGCCCTCGGGCTCGGGCTCGTCGCGGCGCTCGTGCCCGCGATGAAGGAGACAGGCTATGAGGTCTATCCGGCGCTGGCCATCGGCGCGCTCGGGTTGGCGTGGCGCAACCATCGTCTGCGCGACCTCGCGGGCTTCGTAGCGCTGGCGGGCTCGTTTGTGGCCACACGCGTCATCTGGCTTGCGCTGCAGCCGAGCTTCTATCCGACGGTGGGCGGACATTCCGAAGCGGGCAACGGGATCGACGCCGCCGGCGCGGTGACGCTCGCCGAGCACATGCCCGGCCGCTTCCTTGTCTACCTGTGGGAGCTGGTGCTGCCCAGGCTGCCGTTCATGGGCGAGCTGTTTCCGTCTGGATGGCCGTTCAAGCAGGTCTACATCGTCCGCGGCTGGGGCGCCTTCGGCTGGTACACGTGGGTGTTCCCCGACTGGGTCTATCAGGCGATCGTCTTTGCGATCGGGGTCGGCCTGCTGCTGGCGATCGCCGCGCTGGTACGCGAGCTGGCCGCCGTGCGCACCCGCGTGTTCGAGCTGCTCGTGATCGCGCTGTACCCGGTGTGCGTGATCGTCGCGGTCGAGGCCGCCTACTTCGCGCCCAGCGGCGGCCGCACGGTCTTCGCCGAACAGGGGCGCTATGTGTTCCCGGCGATGGCGGCGCTCGGCGCGATCGCCGCCGGCGCGACGTTCGGCCTCGGAAGGCGCAGGCAGGCGCCGCTTGCGATCGCGGCGGTGATCGCGATGCTCGGGCTCGGCTACGCCTCGCAGCTGCTCACGCTGGGGAGCGCGTTTACCTAGGGGTCTGGCTCGAAGGGTTCGGCGACGCATTCGACAGACGGAAACGCTCGCTCTTGACGGACAACGGACGCCGGCGGTGCCGAGTACAGCGCTGCTTACCGTCTGAAGCGAGTAGGTCAGAGGCAACCCGCGCCACGCCTGCAATCGCGCGCAAGCACGAGCGTGTAGGTGTCAGGGGTGCGGTGTGATGGCGATAATGGTCATCTCACCCTTTTCGGGTCCGTAGCACCAGAAGATGCGGTACGCGCCTGGAGTCTTGTTTTGAGCGTAGGCCTCGAAAACCTTCCCCTGCGGGTCGAAGGGATACGCCAGCGAGTCGTACTCGTGGGTGTGCAGGCTTCTGTGGCGAGGGTTGGCGGCGAGCTGTGAAACGGTCTTTGCCACCTGCTTGAACAGCCCCTCCTGCTTAGAGGACTTTGTCTTTCCCCTCCCAGCGGACTGCTTGTTTGCCCGTGCGCGTGTAGTCGCCGCTCGCTCGGCTGCCCTGTGAAGCCCTTCGAAAGTCTCCGTGGCCTGTGAAGTCCAGCGCAGGCGGAAGCTCATTCGTCGTCTGGGAGACCGTCAGCAAATGCAAACGCGGCAGTGAGATCCGGACCGTCGCCAAGCTCGCCTTCGCGCGCCTGGCGCAGGCCCCGGTCGACCATGCCCTTCGCGGTCTCGTTCTCCCACAGCCACGCCTCGCGTTCGGGAACCACGCGGTAGAACCTGACGACGATCCCATCCTCGCCCTTCTCGATTTGCACAGTTCGCCCGGCGAACTCCTGCCCGAGCGTCAGGCGGCCCTTCTCGTCGATCGTCTTGAGCGCGGGCATATCGAATCCTCTTTGTGGGCCAGTGGGTAAGTGGGAGAGACCCACTATAGCGCGTCTCGCTCGACACGTCGGCTAACTTCCGAGCAGGGCACTCGCCGCCTCGCGCTCGCGCAGCGCGTGGCGCAGGCCCGCTTTGACCTCGTCGGTGGCGTGCTCCCAGGTGTGCGAGGCGACGAACTCGATGCCCGCGCGCGAGCGCTCGCTCCGGCCGCACGGTCTTCGCCGAACAGGGGCGCTACGTCTTTCCGGCGATGGTGGCGCTCGGTGCGATCGCCGCCGGCGCGACGTTCGGCCTCGGAAGGCGCAGGTAGGCGCCGCTTGCGATCGCGGCGGTGATCGCGATGCTCGGGCTCGGCTACGCCTCGCAGCTGCTCACGCTGGGGAGCGAGTTCGCCTGAACTATGTCGTTGATCGCCAGATCAGTGCAGAACCCACGCCAGATCTCATGACCTCGCAAGGCTCGGCCGGCGGCAAGTTTGAACGCGGGCTCGGGCTGAGGGTCGTCCTGCCGCGGGCAAGTATGTCTTCAGAGCACGTCCGCACTTCGATCAGATCGTGGCCTGACGATAGAGAGGGCGCCACGTCGTGCGTCGGTTGCGTGGCGCTCTCGTCCCGTCGCCTTCGGCGGATAGGCTCAATTCGCGATGTATCTCGCTTACGTTGATGAGTCGGGGGACGATGGTCGCGATGGTTCGCAGACCTATACCCTCGGCTGCGTTATGGTCGATGGCTCGGCTTGGGCGGAGACATTTGATCGCCTCATAGCGTTCCGCCGGTTTGTGCGAGAAGCATTTGGGCTGCGTGTCCGAGACGAGATCAAGGCGAACTATCTACTGCGCAACGCTGGGCCGTTCCGCGATCTACAGAATCAACTGAGCGAGTCTGCGCGTTTCAAGTTGTATCGGAGCTGTATGCGAATTCAACCGAAGTTGAATCTGAGCACGTTCGCCGTCGTAATCGACAAGATGCGAGCCAACGAGCGCTCGGGCACGCGGCCAGCATCCGATATCGGCTGGGAGTACTTGCTCCAGCGTCTTGAGCGGCGGGCTTCCCACGAGAACACAGAGATCCTGCTTGTCCATGATGAGGGCGATACGCTCACGATCCGTAAGCGTGCCCGCAAGGCGCGCCGCGCTGGTTCCGCAGGCAGCGCGTTTGGCACTGGACTTCTATCTGTCCCATTTCTGCGATTGCTCGACGATCCAGTTCCGAGACGATCGCATGAGTCGTACTTTCTACAGCTAGCCGACCTCAACGCCTATGCAGCCTTCCGTCGGCTCCACCCGCCGCCCAGCCGCCCAGTTCAGATCGTCCCGCAGAACATGTGGGACGAGCTAGGGTCCGCTAGATTTCGACCTGTACGCGCGGCGCGCCACGGCGACCCCCCTGCAATCGTCCCTGGCCCGTAAGAAAGGACCGCCGGCCCAGAGGCCGGCGGTAAGGGAAGGCCGGAGACCGCCTAAATTGGAGACGGGCCGGTCCTCGTAGAGCAACTTAGCGGACGGTGCGGTCGGATAGTAGTGCATTTGTTACTTGACACACGTACTTGTGTCTGGTATCATGCGGAGAATGTCAGCCAGGTCCCGCGATTCGGTCCTCCCCTCGGCGTCGAGCGAAAGCCCGATGACGTACAGCCGGTTCCTAGAGCTATTCCCGGACAACGACGCGTGCTTGGAGTATCTGAAGGCGCGGTTCTTTGGGGACGGGACGGAGTGCCCCAAGTGTGGCAAGGCGTCGAAGTTCCACCGGATCAAGGGACGTTCGGCCTACTCGTGCCAATTCTGCGGACATCATGTCTACCCAACGGCGGGCAGGATCTTCCACAAGACGACGGTCAGCTTGCAGCTTTGGTTCTTCGCGATCTATCTAATGTCCTCGACGCGATGCGGGATCAGCGCGAAGCAATTGGAACGCGAGATCGGCGTGACGTACAAGACCGCACACCGCATGTTCAAGCAGATTCGCTCGCTGTTGTGGGATCAGGGCGAGGAGCTGCTGTCGGGCAAGGTCGAGGTGGACGAGACGGCGGCGGCGGCGGTCGCGTCCGCGCCTCGGATCACTGGCGCGCCGGTGTCAAGCCGGTTGAAAAGTGGGCCGGTTTTGCCGGCGCAGGTGGCCTAGTTTTCACCCCGGCGCCCACACGCCGGGAGCACGTCCGTCGCAAGGTCAGCCTACGCCCGACGATCTGGGGAGCCGTGGAGCGCGGAGGACAAGTCCGCGTCAAAGTCGTCAAGTCACGCGGCACGCTGGACTCCGTTAGCAGTGTCCTTAGCGCGGTTCGTGGAGGCACGCTTGAGGTCACGTAGGAAGTCCGCCTCAGTGTGCCCGGCGTCCTGCTTCTCGGTCACGTCCGGCTCGGGCGGCGTTGGCGAGGTCTTCTCTGGGCGCTTTCGTGCAGGCATAATCAAGCCCCTGGAAAGTAGGACCATGGGATAGCAGGATGGTAGTAGCCGATATGGACGCTACGCGACGAAGGCCAAACCGTCGAGCCCGCGTTGAGGCTTTGCGGCGAGCCCTGGTAGACGCTACGCCAGAGCGAGCTTGAGGTCTGCGGGGCTGGCCTCCGGGGTACAGGTCGATCTCGGTGTTCCCGGCGAGGGTCTACGAGATGCCCAGCCGCTGACCGGCGTCACCGTTCGCTGCCAGGTGTCGCTGCCAGGAGTGCGTGGAGCGAAGGCGACCGAGCAGGTGCGCGCAGCGCTCGCAAGCATGGAGGACCTTGAGATCGACTACAGCGAGCCACTCGCTCTCGTGGTCGTGTCGCCCAGCGGCTGATACAGCCTCTGGTACGGAACGTAGCATTAGGCTGCGGCCCCCGCCGCGCGCTCGCGCAGCGCGTGGCGCAGGCCCGCTTCGACCTCGTCGGTGGCGTGCTCCCAGGTGTGCGAGGCGACGAACTCGATGCCCGCGCGCGAACGCTCGCCCCAGTGCGCCGGGTCGTCGAGCAGGCGCTTCAGCGCGTCGGCGATCGCCCGCGGCTCGAGCGGGGCGAGCTCGAGCGGGCCGTCCGCGCCGAAGATCGACTCGGCGCTCACGCCTGCGAGCTCCACGCACGGCAGACCGCACGCGAGCATCTCCTTGGGCATCAGCGAGAAGTTCGTAAGCGACAGGCACAGCCCGACCGTGGCCTCGCAGTACAGGCGCGCCAGCTGCGCCGGGGCGAGCACCTTGAAGTGCTCGTAGGGGAAGGTCGAGTACAGCAGTTCTTCGCCGCCGAACAGCACGATCCGCGTGTCGGGCCGGCGCCGGTACAGCTCGCCGAGCGCCATCAGGCCGACCGGCACGGCCCGCCGTGCGGTGGAGTGGCGCGCGTAGTAGACGACGGTGTCGCGCCGGCGCGCCACCGGCAGCGGCCGGTAGATGTCGTGGTCGACGCCGAGCTGGAAGGCGTCGGCGCTTGCTCGGTAGCGCTCTGCCAGGAGGTCTCGCAGCCACGGGCTCGCGGCGATGCAGTGCAGCCCGTGCAGGTAGGTGTCGCGGGCCAGCAGGTGCTCGGTCGAGGTGGCGTAGAACTCCGGCTCGTGGTCGTTGACCAGGTACGCGCGCGCGTGGCACTGGTCGAGCGTGAGCGTCGCGTGCACCGTCTGCCAGCCGGTGGCGATCGCCACGTCGGCACCTTGCCAGGCGTCGAAGCCGCGGTAGACCGGGCCCCCGAAAGCCCTGAAGAACTCGTTGATGTCGTGGCGCAGGACGGCGGGCCACAGCTCGCGCGCCTCGTTGTGGTAGTCGGCCAACCACACGCTGCAGGCGTGGCCGCGCGCCTCCAGGCGCGAGAAGATCTGAAACAGGGTGTTGTGCCCGCCGCTGCCGCGTTTGAACGGTGGGATCACGAGCGCCAGGCGCAGCCGCTCGCGCTCGCTCGCACCCGGCAGCGGCGGCAGCAGTGGCGCTGGGCCCTCGCGCCAGACGCGGGCGACCACCTCGTAGTCGTCGCGCTGCAGCAGCCTGTCGACGCGCCCGGCGGCCGGTAGCTCGGGCACGCTGGGGGGGTCGGGTGCGGGTTTGGGCTCGTGCGCGCGGGGCGAGCCGTTCATGCCCGGCTGCTCGGGTGCTGACGAGCCGGACGCGCTCCGCGCGCCGCGGTTGCCCGCTCGACCCTCCAGCGACAGCCTGCTGTGAAGCGCGGGCGGCAGGCGCTCCGAGCGCGAGCCGAGCGCCGAGAACACGCGGCGCCCCCCGTGGTGGGCGAGCGCTCGCGCGGTCCAGCGCGCCCGCGCGGCGCCCCCGACCCCCTGCTCGGCCATCCAGCGGCGGTCGGCCGCGACCTCTCTGACGACGTGGCGGGTGCTCGCGCGCACCCCGAACGGCTCGACGTGGCCGCTGGTCTCGCGCAGGGCGCGGTACTCGTCGAAGTAGCGCTTCATGAACTCCACGGCGCCGTAGTCGTGGGCGTGCAGCACGGCCGCCCGGGGGGCGTAGACCTTGCTCCAACCCGCCGCCAGCATGTCCGCGCCGAAGGTCTGGTCCTCGGCGTAGGCGACCTCCCGGAAGCGGATCTTCTCCCAGCAGGCGCGCGAATAGCAGGCGTTTACGTTCGAGAGAAAGCTCGGGTCGCCCTGGCGCTGGATGACCGGACCCTCGGCCGGCGCGCCGGGGGCCTGGAAGCTCGCGAAGAACTCGCCCAGCTCGCGCGCGATCATCGGGCTCGTGTCCGCGCGCGGCAGGTGCGGGCCGTAGGCGGCGCCGACCCGCTCGGGTAGCGCGAAGGCCTCCCGATAGGCCTCGAGCCAGCCAGGGCACGGAGTGGCGTCCTGGGTCAGGAAGCAGATCAGCTCGCCCGTGGTGCGCTCGGCGCCGAGATTGCGCGTGCGGCCGTGAGCGAACTCGGCGGGCTCGATCTGCAGCAGCTCGACGCCGGCCGCGCGCGCGATCTCGCGCGAGCGGTCGCGCGAGCCCGAGTCGATCACGAGGATCTCCTGCGGCGCCTCGCGCGCGAGCGCGTCGAGCAGCTCCTTAAGGTAGCGCTCCCCGTCCTTGACCGGGATGACGACCGACACGCCGATCGGCCGATTGCCGTTGGCTACTGGCACGGCCGCTCTCTCACGAGCCAAGGAGGCGGCGCTTGATCGCGCGGATCCGCCAGAAGACGATCCTGACGGCCCGCAGCGCCAGGCGCAGCTCGTTGGCGCCCGGGCGCTCCATCAGCCGGTTGAGGTCCAGGTGCAGGCGGTCGAGCCAGTAGGCGCGCTCCTGCCACTGCCCGATCGCCGCGTTGGTGCGCGCCTGGACCTCGACCAGCTCGGCTTCAAGCGCCGCCACGCGGGCGCGCAGCAGTTCGAGCTCTGACTGCGATTGCTGCCCGTTGGATGTATCGGCGGCGCTCACCGCTACAGCTTCTCCGATATCAGCGGCGCCTCGCGGTTGAAGTACCAGAGACCGAGCGCGAACAGGCCGGCGACGATCCCGAGCGGGATCAACAGACGCCCGTAGCCGCCGAGCGCGGCCGCGGCGGACGGCGCGCTCGGTGTCAGCAGTGCCTTGCGGCCCTGCGTGATGATCGCGCCGAGCGGGTTGATCACGAGAATTCGGGAGAAGGGGATGTTGAGAAAGTGATGGTTTGCGGCTGTCTGGACGGTGTAGAGGATCGGCGAACCGTAATAGAGCAGCTGCAGGAAGACTTCCCAGATCGGCTGGACGTCGCGGAAGCGCACGTAGAGCGCCGACAGCAGCATCCCGACTCCGGCGGCGAAGGCAACCAGGATCATCACCATCGGGATCAGCTCCAGCCAGCTCCACATCGGGGCGATGCCGCTGCCGAGGATGAAGATGAACACGACGACGAGGTTCATACCGAGGTTAAACAGGCAGAAGAGCGCAACCGAGAGGGGGACGACCAGGCGCGGGAAACGCACCCGTCGCAGCAGGTTCTCGCGCCCGACGAGGCTCGGCACCGCGCCCGAGGTGGTTTCCTGGAAGTAGGTGAAGAGGATGATTCCCATCAGCAGGTACTCGGGGTAGTGTTCGACCGGGTTTCCCTTGTTGATGTCGAGGATGACGGTGAACACGAACAGCATCACCCCGAACAGCATCAGCGGGCGCATCAACGTCCACAGATAGCCGAGTATCGAACCGAAGAAGCGCAGCTTGAATTCGGTGCGCGCGAGCATGAAGGTGAGCGACCAGAAGCGGTGCAAACCGCCGCCCATCGCCGAGGGGGCGTGTACGCGGTGGCTCGCTGACGCGGCGTCCTCGGTCGTCGGAGCGCGCAGGCCGATCTCCGGGGTCGTGGTACTCACAGTCGCTCCAGCTTCACATCGACCGGTAGCTCGAGGATCCCGCCGCTGGCGTGACCGTGGATCACTATCGAGGCCATGTCCTCGACGAGCGCGAGCGCGCTCTCGCCCGTACCCTCATGGGCCAGCGAGGGTGTCATCAGGTAGCGGCTGGCGGTCAGCCAGTTGGGGATCGCGAAGCGCGCGACGACGCTTTCGCCGGCTTTGAAGGAGCCGCTGGAGTGGCCGTGCTGGTCGGAGCGCGCGAGGACGATCGTGTGTCCGAGCTCGGTGCGCAGCGTGACAGCGAACACCGGCTCGTGGAGGTCTCGCCCGAGGCGCGCCTCGAAGCACATGCTCAG
>Ga0307477_10002915_pt1 | contig 12954 bp, 13 predicted proteins | sample atmos_gasesECM2C_FD_203316 | JGI IMG/M metagenome (GOLD analysis project Ga0307477, IMG submission 203316) | Hardwood forest soil microbial communities from Morgan-Monroe State Forest, Indiana, United States - atmos_gasesECM2C_515 | ecosystem: Environmental > Terrestrial > Soil > Temperate...
CCTTATCCGGCTCCATGATTCCCGCGTTATTGATGAGAACATTCAGATCCGGATGTTCGGCAATCAACTTCTTCGCCACCGCTTTGATGCTGTCCGGGTCTGCGATGTCGAGTTCGATCGCCTCGATACCCGGATTGGCCATCGCTACGGAGTCCAAATGACTCTTGCGTCTGCCTGAGATGATCACTTTGTTTCCGCGTTTGTGTAACTCCTCGGCCAGCGCGCGGCCTATGCCCGATCCGCCGCCGGTAATGAAGATGGTGTTTCCACTGAGTTTCATGATTCCTCCAAACTATGCAGGCTTGTATCTTTCGATGGTTGGTGCATCGGGTAATCGGAATATCCACGTTTCCCCGAGCCGTAGACGGTTTCCCAATCCGCTTCGGCAAGAGGGACGTTCTCTTTAAACCTCTGTACCAGGTCAGGATTTGCGATATAAGGACGGCCGAACGCCACCAGATCTGCCATCCCTTCCGTAACAAGGCGATTCGCGCGGTCACGGTCCATCTTCACGTTTGCGATCAGAGCGCCGTTGACGAGAGGACGGAAATGCTGGAACATGCCATCCCCGGCCAACTTCTCGAGTGGTGTACCGGAGAAGTCGGTGGTATTGCCCATGAGCAACAAGTGCGAAAGATTGTAGGCATTCAGTTTCTGAATTGCGTATTCGGTAACGGGCAGGGTTTCGTCGTTGGCCTGAAATGCAGCGCCTTCGTGCATCGGGCTGATCTTGACTCCAACTCGTTGTGAATCGACTTCACCCAGGACCGACTCGACTACCTCGAACAGAAAACGCGAGCGATTTTCCAGGCTTCCGCCGTATTCGTCTTTACGCAGGTTAGTGGCGACGTTCAGAAACTGCGAGATCAAATAGAGATAGTTAGCGAGGATCTGGACACCATCGAAGCCGGCTTTCATCGCGTTTCGCGCAGCTCGCGCGAAGTCCGCAATTGTGACTTTAATTTCGTGCTTCGTCAGCGCCCGCGGCGTTACCGTCGGCTTCCGTCCCGTCCGCGTGAACGACAGCTGGCCTGGATTGACGTTCGATGCGGACACGGGCTGCGCGCCTCGTCGTAGTTCAGGATGCGAGATTGCTCCTGTGTGCCACAGTTGGGCAATGATGCGGCCGCCAGCTGCATGGACGGCATCCGTGACCCGTCGCCATCCACGGACTTGCTCCTCCGTCCACAGGCCGGGCGTATCGGCCCAGCCAAATCCTTCCGGGCTAATCGCGGTGGCCTCGCCGATAATCAGTCCGGCCGAAGCACGCTGCGCGTAATACTCCGCCTGCAAGCTCGTGGGCACATGATCGTGCGATTGCGCACGCATGCGGGTGAGAGGGGCCATGACGATCCGGTTAGGGAGATCGAGGTCCCCCATCCGATATGGTGTGAACAGTGGCTGATTCGACATCTCGTGAACTCCTGTATGGAGTTATGAACCGATCAGTTCTATATGATGATGGAGGCATCGCGAGGTTGCAGGAATATTGAACTATTCAGTTCTTTATCGGATAATGTGTGGATGGGGCGCCCGAAGAACTTTAACCGAGAGGAAGTGCTGGAGAAGGCCCTGCCGGTCTTTTGGAAGCACGGCTTCGCGGACACAAGCCTCCAGGAACTGGAACGAGCCACAGGCGTGAACAAGTCAGGGCTGTATACAGAGTTTCGAGACAAAGAAGATCTTTTCGTGGAATGCCTTCGACACTACCTTGAGAGGCAGGGGAAGAGGGGGCTTCTCACTAAGGAGCCTCTCGGCTGGAAAAACGTGGAGACTTTTCTTAAGAATGGTCCGCTCAACAACGGGGAACAGCAGGGGTGCTTCTCCGTCAATTCCATGCGGGAGTTCGCTATCCTTCCAGACGAGGCTTATGCGGTCGTGACCGAGAATCGGGCGCTGTTGCAGCGCCTTCTCGCCATCAATATCGAGGCGGAGAAGCCCAAGATGGCTCCCGATGCGATTGCGGAGATGGTATTGTCCTTCTTCTCTGGATTGTGCATTGAGCGCAATCTCAAATCCGCCAAGGCCGCATCGACCCGCAAGATTGACAGTCTGATGCAGGTCCTTCGCAGCCTCTGATCGTTGTGCCATCTGTGGTTTCAAAGTTGAGTTGAAGTGATCCCCGGGAGCCAAATACCAAGTCCTGCCGCCGCGATTGAGCGGTTATGGATTGCGGCGACTTTGCTCCAGCTTCGTTGTTGTTGTCTCTGGTTGCTTCGAAATCACTGCCATATCAGTGAGCCCCAAACTGGAAGAGGATCTTACCGCTGCGATTCGATTTCAAGGATTGTTTGAACGCTTCCTTGAATTCGTCGAGTGGGTACACATGCTCCACTGCGGCGGAGAGCGATCCATCAGCTACGAGGTCTCCCAGTTTCTGGTAAATCTCTTCGATCTCTGTGTGGGGCGCGTTGCGTATCCAATTGATGAGCCAGAATCCGTGGAGGCTAAGACCACTATAGATGAGCTCTTTTGGCGGCATAGCTGGGAACTGCCCACTTTGCATGCCGTAGACAACAACCGAGCCGCCAGGTTTAAGCGATTTGGCCAACTCGCCCACAGGAGTTCCGCCCAGCGAATCGAGCACGAGGCTGAGTTTCTTCCCGCCGAGAGCGTCCTCGATGTCCTTGTGCAGGTTGTCGCCTTGGAGGACTACGCGGTCACCTCCCCACAACCGCACCTGTTCGGCAGCTTCTTCCCGCCGGACAACATTCAGCGTCTTGACTCCTGCAAGCTTCGCGAGCGCAATGATGTACTGCCCCATCGCCGAGTTCGCTGCAGGTTGACCGATCCAGTCACCGGGCATCAGGGAAACGTAACGGTTCAGCAAGAGATAGGCGGTAGCAGGGTTAATCCCTATCATGGAGAGTTGCAGGGGATCCGCTTCGTCGCTCATCGGCACGAGGTTGCGCTCCGGGACGACAACTTCATCTGCCCACGTGCCCTGCTCGTAGGTGGGAAGAATCAAGACTCGCTTGCCCCGCAGGGCAACATCAACCTTCGATCCAATCTTGGCGACGCGGCCGACACCCTCCGCGCCTACCGGGGATGGGAAGGTCGGCCGGATGCCGTAGATGCCGCGGACGAACAGAAAGTCCGATGGATTGAGCGGGGCCGCTTCCATCGAGATGAGAACATCCTCTTGGCCAAGAACCGGTTCGGAGACCTTGTTGAGTTCGATGACATCTGAGGGTTCGCCGTGAGCTATGAGTTGCAACTGCCGCATAAGAAAACTCCTTTCGTTCGAAACTGTTTACAGTTGGTTCGCTCTTTTCGCATGCTAGGACTCGTTATGAGGGACTTCGAAACGCCGCAGTAGACGTGGCCGCATGTGAGACTAAGGTCACGCCGACGGTAGTCACTCGCAGCAGGACTTTTCCCTCCGACACTGCTGGTTTTGGAAGATCTACGAGCGTCAAGGCTCTACAACCACTGAATCTTTCCCTCTCATCGCACGCATATCAGTTCCGCAATCGGTGTTAGTATTCCATTCTCCGGATTCGATTCACCTTAGTGAACTTCTGAACACTCCGGTATGTCGCTAGATCGCATTCAACTTGGTCCTGATCGGGGCTCCAGCCAACTTGCCCTCCAATGCTGTAAACAGGCGCTTCCCCTGTTCAAGGTGAAACTTATCTGCCGCCGAAGTGGAGAAGATCTCAAAGAAGACCAGCTTCTGCGGGTCGCTCTCGCCTGACGTCTCGAACATTCCTTCACAACCGGCCTCTTGAAGCGTAGGAGTGAGTGCTTGCTTCAGCGCGCCTTTCACGTCATCCAGGAATTCGGGTAGAACGGTAAGTTCTGCCAGCACGTAAATCTTTTGACTGTCCATCGGTGATTCTGCTTTTGTTTCCGAGCTATCTCTGGCGAGCGCGACTTCCTCAGACTCCTTGTACCAAAGTGACGCGATACGTCGCGCCCTCCCGTCCGACACGCCTCAGACTTGGGCGAAACCACCATCCACAAACAATTCTGCTCCCGTGACGAAGCTTGCGTCGTCCGAGGCGAGAAACACAACGGCCTTGGCGATCTCATCGGGCGTGCCCAGCCTGCCGAGCGGAACATTGTTGGAGATCATCTTCAAACGCTGCTGGCCCGTTTCAGAGGAACCGAGGAGGCCACTCAGTCCGGGCGTGTCAATGGAGCCTGGGCTTACTGCGTTCACGCGAATGCGGCGGTCCTTTAAGTCCGTTGTCCAGGTCCGCGCAAATGAACGAATAGCGGCTTTTGTTGCGCTGTAGACACTATTGATTGGCAACCCTTTGCTTCCGACGACGGACGAATTCAGGATGATAGAAGCGCCATCCGGCAGGAGGGGCAGCGCCTTCTGCACCGTGAAGAGGAGACCTTTCACGTTGATGTCGAAGGTCCAGTCATAGAGCTCCTCGGTGATCGTGCCGAAGGCGGCAAACTTCGCGACCCCGGCATTGGCGAATACAATATCGAGCTTGCCTTTCTCCCGCTTGATTTGTGCGAAGAGGCGATCAAGATCGCCGAGGTTCGACACGTCTCCCTGTATTCCGGTCACATTTTTCCCGACTTCCTTTACCGCCGCCGCCAACTCCTTATCGCGCCGCCCCGTGACGTAGACAGATGCGCCTTCGTCCACAAACTGCTTCGCCGTTGCGAGACCGATGCCGCTGGTGCCGCCCGTGATCAGTGCAACTTTTCCTTCAAGTCTCATATCCGCCTCCTTGTGTTTTAATGTGGATTATCGTTATAATCCATTTACAGGATTAGATTCATAATCCTGAGTTAGTTGCAGTTTTATTTTTGTGGAGCGACACATGGGCTATTCCAAAGCTCAAAAAGCGAGAACTCATAAGCGCATCGTTGCCCTTGCCGCCAAGCGATTCCGCGAAAAGGGCCTCGCGGGGTTCGGAATTGCGGAACTGATGAAGGAAGCTGGCCTGACGGTGGGCGGCTTCTACAAGCACTTCGATTCGCGTGACGACTTAGTGGCCGAAGCGGTCAACTCTGCATTCGGCGGATGGAAGCGTCGAGTGGAGGCTGCCAAATCCAGCGGGCTGCCAGTCTCCTACGAAAAGCTGATTGACGAGTATCTGAACGAAGCGCACCGCGATAATCCGGGCACGGGCTGTGCCTTCAGCGCGTTGGCGCCGGAGATCGCACGCAGCGATAAGCGGACCCGCGCGATTACCTCCGAACAGGTCCGGAACGACATTCAATTGATTGCCGCTTTGCGTCCATCCAGAGATAAACATACGGCGAGATCGAAAGCGATTTTGACTTTCAGTGCGCTCGTCGGGACTATGTCCTTGGCACGCGCCGTATCGGATGAGGCGCTTTCCCGCGAGATCCTGAACACGGTGGCAGCGCTTCTGAAGGATTCTGCCTAAGGCGTCTCCGGCGCCGCGGACACAACCTGCTTCGCGCCCTTTGCGGACAGCGGAAGTTCATTCGCCATGACTTTGCCTCCCGAGCAGCCAGATTTCACCGCACTTAGAGCACCAAGCGATCCCACGTGCCGCCATGTCTTATGGCACGAACCGTTTCTATCTGAGCCCTCCTTCCGCCATGCCTTGACGGAAGGAGACGCTCAAACATACGTTCTGAGGCGGTGCCTAGGTAGATCTACTGCGGAAGCGCAGCGCCCACTGCGGCAGCGAGGGTTGTGGTTGGATGGCCAATGAGGCCGCTGAGGTCGCGCGAGGTGGTGTCGAGTTCACCTTGGGTTGCCTTCGTGTCGGAGTCAGCGACGAAGCTGGCGAGATCGGCCGGGAGGCCAATGCTCTCGAGGATTTCTTGGTAGGCTCGCTCGGGAAGGTTGTTGTAGACGATCTTCTTGCCCGACTGCTTGCCGACTTCCGAGGCGAGTTCGGCGAGGGTGTACGCAACATCGCCGCCGAGTTCATAGATCTTGCCAGCATGCCCGGGAGTCGTGAGGACGACGGCCGCGGCTTCGGCATAGTCCGCGCGGGCGGCGGCAGCGAAGCGACCTTTGCCGGCAGAGCCGACGATGGTGCCGCTCTGAAGCGCTGGACCAAGCGAGGCGGTGTGGTTCTCCAGGTACGAGCCGTGGCGGAGAAGGACCCAGGGAATTCCGGAGGCAATGAGGTGCCGCTCGGTAGCGAGGTGTTCAGGCCCAACCAGGAGTGTCGAGGTCTCGGCACGGAGGACGGAGGTATAGGCCAGGAGCTGCGCGCCGGCAGCCTTGGCGGCATCGATCACGGCTTTGTGCTCCGAGATGCGGACGCCCTCGGTGGGCAGGGCGGGCGACGATATGAGCAGAATGCTTGTGGCTCCCGCGAATGCAGCGGCGAGCGTTGCGGGTTTACCGTAGTCAGCTTCGCGAACCTGCACGCCCAGTGCGGCGAGGTCTGCAGCCTTGGATGGCGTGCGTGCAGCCGCGACGATCTGGGTGGCAGGAACGCGCTTGAGCAGGTTGGCGATGACGAGGCGGCCGAGCTGGCCGGTGGCTCCGGTAACTACGATCATGTGCTTATTCACGTGCTTATTCTCCTTTTCGATAAAGTGATCACAACAATTGTTCGGCCAACCGACCGCCAGCAGATTCTGGGATCGGTCCTGGTCGAAACGGAGAAGGCTCGCTAGCTAGCCGTTTTGCGTTCGAACGGCACGTCGCCATTGCAAGCTTCTTCAAATCTCACATCTCAACCTTAGCGACATACATCAGCGACGGCACTCCGCTTCTTGCTTTCAAATTCAATTGGTCCACTTGCGGCTCGTCGCACGAAAGGTTGATGGGTCTCTTCCTAAGATCTTGCTGCCTCGTCCCAAAAGAGACACTCCGAATATTGCTTTCAAATTCGCGGGATACGATCAGGACTGGAGACCAGGTGACAAAGACCAAGAGATCCAGTGAATTAAACCATTAGCGTTACTGAAGGAATTCGAAGCGCCGTCACACCATCTGGCATCCACCGACGCAGACTGGAGGGAGCTCATTAGACAGGTTGGGGCCTTGCACGCACCAGCCTAAGCCGGCGAGCGAGCCGTACGAGGTCCTGATTCGCGCGATCGCTTATCAGCAGCTCGCCGACCAACAGCTTCAAGCGAAGGCATGATTCAGAGCCTCGCGATTTCGCGCAAAATTGCGAAGAACTGCTGTTCCAGGCGCGAGATCGTCACTGGGGGCAGCAGACTCTGTAGTGTCTTCGAAAAGAGTTGTCACGTGGCTTCCTAATTGGCATCGTGGAAAATAATTCCGACAGTGTGTCTCTGTCCTGAACGCAGGCGACTTACGCCGTGCCGGAGATTTACGCGATAGGTGCCACGTACGCCTTGCACGGGCCGGTGGTGAACTGCGAACGCCACTGCGTCGCCTTGGCGGAGGGGAACGACCTCCGGCCTCGACTGCATCCGAGGGCGCTGCTCCGTGAGAACGAATTCGCCGCCGGTGAAATCGCGCTGTGGTTCGGAGAGCAGAATTGCTACCTGAATAGGAAACACATGCTCCCCGTACAGATCCTGATGGAGGCAGTTGTAGTCGCCGGTGCCGTATTGGAGGAGCAACGGAGTCGGTCGCAACTGGCCCGCATCGTGGCATCGTTGCAAGAAGTCCGCGTGCTTCTCTGGATAGCGAACCTCAATCCCCATCACTTCGTTCCATCGATTGGCCACCGGCGCGAGCCGCGGATACAGCACGGCACGAAGGCTGCTAATGAGCGGTGGGAGCGGGTAGTTGAAGTACTTGTATTCGCCTCGACCAAAGCCGTGTCGCGCCATGACCACCCTGCTGCGGAAGATTGATTCCTCTGGATAAAGAGCCGCCAGGGCGTCGCATTCCTCAGAAGACAACACACCCTGAAGCAATGCGCTTCCCTGTTCGTCAAGTTGTTTCCCGATCTGCTGCCAATCGAAAGCGCTGACGCGGGCGAGCGCCCCCTCGAACGGAATCGAACTCGCGGCGGTCTCCTTGGCTACTTGGATTTCATCTGCAAATAGTGTGTTCATGCGTGCGCCTCTCTATCCAGCCGTGCTTGCTTGCGCTCCACGCCCCAGCGATAGCCGGAGAGTGCACCGTCGTTTCTGATTACGCGATGGCATGGGATTGCCACCGCCAAGGTATTTGCTCCACATGCCTGCGCGACTGCTCTTGTAGCCTTTGGCATCCCGATTACCTTGGCGATGTCGGCATAGCTTGCTGTCGTGCCAACGGGAATCTGCTGAAGCGCCTTCCACACTCTCCGCAGCAAAGCCGTTCCGCGAATGTCCAAGGGCAGGTCAAGTCCGGCACCCGGCCTCTCGATGAGACCGATCACCTTGGCGACAAGATCTTCGTAACCGCTCTCACCACCGACGAGATCCGCTTTGGGAAACTGGTCCTGCAAGTCGCGCACCAACTGAAGCGGGTCATCTGCCAGCAATACGGCGCAGACACCGCGCGCGGTCTTGCCCACAAGAATGGAACCGAGAGAGCATTCCGCTATTGCAAAGTAAATGATGGTATTAGCACCGCCATCGCGAAAACTCGTTGGCGTCATTCCCAGGGCTTCGTCCGCTCTTTCATAGAAACGGCTATTCGAGTTGAATCCCGCGTCGTAGATCGCATCCGTTACCGACTGGCTCTTGCCAAGGGTCTTGCGAACGCGCTTCGTCCTTTGAGCTGCGCCGTAGCCGCGGGGTGTGAGTCCCATGACGGCCTTGAACGTCCGATGAAGGTGAAAGACACTCATGCCTGCGTACTTGGCAAGCTTCTCAAGGGGTGGTGTCTCCTCGGAGCGTTCGATGAGCCGGCATACCTTCTCGATCTTGGCCGTATTGGCCTCGGTAAGGGAGGGGCCCGCCGGCTTACAACGCTTGCACGCCCGGAAGCCTGCTTTTTCCGCTGCTTCCGTTGTCGTAAAGAACTGCACATTCTCCGGACGCGCTAGACGTGCGCCGCAAGACGGACGGCAATATACTCCTGTGCGCTTCACTGAATAGAAGAACTTACCGTCAGATTCTTTGTCGCGAGCCACAATCGACTGCCAGCGTGGATCGCTGGTTATCGTAGAGGCGAGCTTCTCATTTTCCATTTGCTTAGTCATTGCAAGCTGCTTCGCGTCCTACATCTTAACCTTAGCCAGATACGCCAGCGACTGCACTCCGATTCTTGCTTTCAAATTCGATTTATCCGCTTACTAGGCGGACCACTAGCGGACTTGTCAGGACCAATCCCTCCGTGGAGCGCACAGCGTCCGATCAGACGACTACAGATCCTTAAGGTGCAAGCTGGCCCCTCGACATCAGAGAGCTAGATCACGCAGCTGCTTCGAACCCCTCCGGCTGGCGACGATCCGTACTCCGCTTTTCATAACAACCTGAACGCGCGCCGCATCATACGGCTCAATTGACACTACAAAGTTGAGGTTGATGAGGTGGGATCGGTGGATTCTCAAGAAACTTGCACCTCGTAGATGATGTTCGAGATCTGACAAACGAATGCTGAGGAGGTACTGCTTAGTTGTGGTCGAAATCGTCACGTAGTCATCAGCTCCTTGTGCGCGCTCAAGGCTTGCCAGCAAGACTGGCACGATGCGGTTACCGTGGCGGACGAAGATTCTTGAGATCTCTCGATCCGGGTCGAGTGATTCTCTAGCGCGCGAAAGTAGCGAGGACGGCGACCCGTCTAATGCGGCTTGCGCCCGATGCAACACCCGTTCCAGCCGGTCACGTCCGAATGGCTTCAGCAGATAATCGAGAGCACCAAGTTCGAATGCGGTGACGGCGTATTGGTCATGTGCGGTTGTGAAGATAACCTTGGGGTCGTAGTCAACTTGTTCGAGCACTTCTAGTCCGGACGCGCCTGGCATCACGATGTCCAGAAAAACCAGATCAGGCCGTTGGTCGTTCGCCATTGCAATCGCCGTTTTGCCGTCTGAAGCCTCGTTAATCGGCCCCGTCCAGCCGAGGTCGAGCAGATATTGCCGCAGCGTGCGCCGTGCTAAGGGCTCATCGTCAGCGATCAGAACGGAGCCCATCATTAGGGTTCACCGACTCGCTTTCTATCGACAAAGGACGATTCCGAGGAAGCCGGAACTACAAAACGTGCCTCGAAACCGTCGGGGCTGCTATGGAGGAGAATATCGGCCGTACCTCCGTAAGCTGCCCGCAGACGCTCCTGCAGGGAACGCAACCCGAATTGATGCGATTGGCCAGTCTCAGTGCCGCCTCCAGGCCCGTCATCTCCAACACTCACGCTGAGTCTGCCATTCTGACAGGAGCATTTGATCCGGATACACCCGCCTTCCGGGCGGATCGAAATGGCATGGCGAACGGCATTTTCGGCCAGTGTTTGTATCGAAAATGCGGGAACGTCGAATTGGAAAGATTCCGGATCAATTTGCAGATCGACTTTGAGCCGGTCCTCATAGCGAAGTTGTTCGAAGGCGAGGTACTGACGTGTGAACTCGTATTCCTCAGCAAACTCAACCAATTCGCGGCCATCTTCTTTTAGCGTGTAACGCAGCATGTCTCCCAGGCGCTCGATGGCGCTTTCCGCCTCGGTGGGATGGAACTTCACCAGGGCAGCAAGCGTGTGCAGGGCGTTGAATAGGAAGTGTGGATTCAAACGAGCGCGCATCGCGTCCAGACGCGCGGCTGCCGCCAACGCCTCTGCACGCGCGGCAAGTGTCTCTTTTTCGTGCAGCCGATTCCGCGTCTGCACCGCGTAGGAAACACCCGCGAACAGCCCGTACAGCCAGAGTCCCATCAGAAGTTGCCATCCAAGAACGGGAGATTTCCAGAAATCTCCCAAAGGGTTGGCGCCACGGCGTAGTGCCTCCAGCCCAGCGACTGAAATACTCCAGAGAATTGAGTACACGGACGCAAAGAGGATTTGCAGGAAGTAGAACTTCAGATCGAGGTGGAGGGGCCAGGGCCAGCGCTGGCAAACATGCCAGACGCCAACTCCCATCAAGCTCGCACTGCCCATCGAAATCATGCTTGTGACGACCGCCGGACGTAACGGATAGTGCGCGTACAACATCGCGAAGAAGACCCAAATCGCGAAGAACGGCAGCCATGCCGCTAGGACAATCGCGTAGCGCTTGATGGCTCTTCTCATGATTCTGCTCAAGTTATCTTACTGCGTGCTCAATTGCATCACCGTTAACCGACAAAACTTGCTGGTTCACCGAAAGCCTCTGGCATGCGGATGCTATTCCGCCCTACAGTGGCAGCGAACAATAGGGGAACCACATAACCGAAGCATTCATTGAACCGGCGGTCGCGGAGGAGGCAATTGCTCAGAGCCAACACTCGGGAACTCGTGTGTCGATCGAGGAAATGTGTAAATCGTCGTCCATAAGCATGTAGAAAAGCTGGGGGTGACTGATGAAAGCTCTTCCGAACAATTACGGCAGGAGAATCCTGGCGTCAAAGATTCTTGTGACGGCTGTAATTGCGCAATCCGCTCTTGTCGCTGCCGCGCAGGAGGTGCGCAACACGTCGTACATTACCGCGTCCGGCGAGCGGGTGCTGCGTATCGAGACGGATGTACCTCTATCGACAGCAAACGTGTGGAAAGCCTGGACCACCCCACAGGAACTAAGCAAGTGGATCGCTCCCGTCGTGGCGATCGACCTTAGGATCGGCGGTACAATTTCTACGAATTACGATCAAAAGGCGACGATCGGAGACGCGGGCACCATTCGGTTGCCAATCATTAACTACATCGAGAACCAGCTCATCACATTCAAGGTCAACTTAAATGAGACGTTTCCCAAGAGCACACGCGAGGAAGACGAAAATTTGCAGGAGATCGTGCAAATTCTGGACCTTGGCGATGGCAAGACGAAGGTCGTTTCTGCCATGGTGGGATGGGGTGCGGGAAAGGATTGGGATCAGACGTATGACTTTTTCGCTAGGGGTAACGAGTGGACCTATCGGAAAATGGCGAAATACCTTTCATCGCTGGCTGCGGTTAGCACGGAACAGCCCGCGACCGCGCTCGATGCATCGCGTGAACTGGCAGTCAAAATCGTTGCCCAAATACAACGAGCCGACTATGAAGGCGATCGCCCAGCCCTGAACCTGCTTTACGAACAGCTTCTGCCGTTTGTTGACAATCCCGAACTTGGATCTCGTGTCCGATATTGGCGTGGATTCGCAAAATGGCGTCGCGGCATAAACGGATTCAACGAAAGTCCCACTCCAAAGAACGTGGCGGAAGACCTGACGGAAGCGGAAAGCGAATTCGACGCAGCGCTCCAAAGGGATCCCGGGTTTGTGGATGCAAAAGTTGGGGCGGCATCTTGCTTGTTTAACCGCTTATTCTTGGAAGGGGTTTTCAAGAGCGAGAAAGACCCTCAACGGTTGAGGGAAATCATGGCCCCCGCCCTACGGCTGCTTCAGGAGGCCAAGGCTGCAGTACCGGACAACCCTCGACTCCTCTGGGTGATAGGTCCGAATCAGTGGAGTACTCCTCCGGAGCGGGGGGGCGGTCAAGACAAAGCGCTCGCGACCTATCAGAAAGGCCTGGATGCCATACGGGAACACAAAGAGAGCACCCACGATCCTCTGGAGCCGACGTGGGGAGAACCCGAACTGCTGGCGAGCCTAGCTTGGTCGAATTTGAACCGAACTACGCCAGACCTAAAGGCCGCCGAAGAGTACGCACGGGCTGCCCTCGGGATCGTCCCTTACTGGCACTACCTTCGCGACATTCTGCTGCCTCAGATTCGGGCCGCTCAAGCCAAAGGGACGAAAGGCTAATAATCGACGGTACTCAATGTTCGCTGTGACAGACTATCGGCCACAATTTGGCGACGTAATTGCGAAGTCCGTGATGTATTGGAGACTCGCGGAATCCAATCCACGATTGAGGTTGAATCAAGGGCAGGATCCCGGCCACTATGGCCAGCACGCGTTTACGACCTTCATCCATTCGTTTTTCGCCTTTTGTTCGCTATAGCCTAGCACCTCACTTCGACCCCGCGCAATATCTGAAAAGATCACATGGCGATCGCGCAGCGCAGGGGATGATCC
>Ga0307477_10002916_pt1 | contig 12951 bp, 11 predicted proteins | sample atmos_gasesECM2C_FD_203316 | JGI IMG/M metagenome (GOLD analysis project Ga0307477, IMG submission 203316) | Hardwood forest soil microbial communities from Morgan-Monroe State Forest, Indiana, United States - atmos_gasesECM2C_515 | ecosystem: Environmental > Terrestrial > Soil > Temperate...
GCCTGCTCCTCGCCTTCGTCCTCGCCTCGCTCGCCTCGCTCATGACGTTCCTCGTGGGGTGGATCGTCCGGGATCGCCGCCGCGGCGAGCTCTTCGTCATCGTCTTCGTGGTCGCGCTCGGATGCGCGGCGGTGGTGCCCGCGTTCCTGTCGCGAGACCTGGGTCGTGACCTCGCGGGAGGGCCGCGACGCCGGGTGCTGCCGTCCGCCATGGCCTGGACGCCCAGCGATTGGCCCGTCTGGACGACGGCCCTGCCGTCGGAGCTCTACGCCGAGGCCGTCGTCCTCGGCTACGACGTGCCCGAGCAGGAGCGGATCTGGCCGCTGACCATGCTCGCGCTCGAGGGCGGCGTCCTGTTTGCTTTGTCGGCCGTCGTCCATGGCGCGGTCGGCCAGCTCTCTGAGAGCGGGCGCGCCCGCCGGAATCGGGCCATGACCGGCGTGGTCGCGGTGCGTCTGCCGGGGATGTGGCCGGGCACTTCGGCCGTCGCGCTCGCGGGGCTCCGGACCGCGCTGCGATCGGTGCGGGGCCGTCTCGTCGTCTTCCTGCCCGGTCCGCTGGCGGCGATGCTCGCGCTGTTCGTCGGCGGTCTTCACATGCCGGACGGCCTCACCTGGATCGTCGCCGCGCGCGGCTATTTCGCGTTTGGCGGTGGTCTTCTGCTGGGGCTCTTCGCTGCGCAGGCGTTCACGCTGAACCAGTTCGCCTCGGACCGCGCCGGTCTGACGCTCGAGTTTCTTGCACCGGTTCGCGACGTCGACCTCGTGCGAGGCAAGACGGTCGGCTGCGCCGCGCTCATCCTGGCCGGCGGGGCGATCAGCTTCGTCTGTGCTTGGCTCGTGGCGCCGGGCGGGTCCCCGTGGCTGTGGATCGCGACGCTCGGCGGCGGCATGGCGACGTTTCTCGCCACGAGCCCCCTCGCGACCTGGTTGTCGATCGTCTTGCCGGTCGCGTCGGACCTGTCGAAGACGGGGACGGCGGGAAACCCGCACCACCTCGCCCTGGTGGCGGGGTCATTCGCGATCGCGGCGTCTGCGACGCCGGCCGTGGCGATTCTCACCGTCCTTCCGCCCGAGACGGCCGGGCTCGCGATGGCCGTCTGGCTGGCGATGGTCTGTGCCGTGTCGGTGCCGGGCCTGAGCCTCGTGGCCCGCGCGATCGGCCCGCGGCGCGAGAATCTCGCGCTCGTCGCGCAGGGAAGGTAAGAGATCGCCTACCCCACGAACTTATATCCGAGCCCGTGCATCGTCAGGAGGTATCGGGGCTGTTTGACGGTGGGCTCGATCTTCTGACGGAGCCACGCGACGTGGACGTCGACGGTCCGCGTCGACGGCATCGAGTGATAGCCCCAGACTTCGTTGAGCAGCTCGTCGCGGCCGATCGTGGCCTCACGATGCTCGATGAAGTACTTCAGGAGCAGGAACTCGCGAGCCGAGAGTTCGACCGCGCGGCCGCCTCTCGTGACCTCGACCTTCCGGAAGTCGACGGCGATGTCGCCAAAACGGTATCGCGTCGCGACGCCGGGCGAGGTCGCGCGACGGAGCTGGACTTCGATGCGTGCCGCGAGCTCCATCATGTCGAAGGGCTTCGTCAGGTAGTCGTCCGCGCCGAGCTTGAGGCCGAGCACCTTGTCGATCACCTGGCCCCTGGCGGTGAGCATGATGATGGGCGTGGTCACGCCCCGCTGCCGTGTGTCGCGACAGACGTCGAAGCCGCTTGCCCCGGGCAGCATGACGTCGAGCAGGATGACGCTCCACGGCTCGCGGGTGGCGCGATCGAGTCCGGCGGGGCCATCGGTCGCGACGCCGACGTGGTACCCCTCGCTCTTCAGCCGGTCCGTCAACGTGAGCACCAGCCCTGGCTCGTCTTCGATGAGCAGAATGCGCTTCGGCGGTCCCGCGCCGGCGATCATCACGCGCCAAACGCGCCGGCGTCGAGGCGAGCCTCGACGTCTGCCGTCTCCGCAGTCGCGATTCTGGCGGCCGGCACGACGAGCCGAAACGTCGCACCGGATCCGGGCGCCGACTCCACGTCGACGCGGCCGCCGTGCGATTCCGCGATGCGCTTCACCAGGCTCAGCCCAAGGCCGTTGCCGCGCACCTGCGCGTCCCGCGCGCGCCGCCCCCGGAAGAACGGATCGAAGATATGCGGCCGATCGGCGGCATCGACGCCGAGGCCACGGTCGCTCACCGACACCTGCACGTCCGTGCGGCCGCGCGTCGTCGTCGTGCGAACCTCGAGGCGCAGCCAATGGCCATCCGCCCCGTACTTGAGCGCGTTGGTGACCAGATTCTGAATCGCGCTTCGCAGGGCCTGCTCATCACCGAGGACGGGTGGCAAGGGCACCGGGATGTCGGACTCCAGCTCGACGTGCGCCAGCGAGGCCAATGGCTGGCACGAGGCGAGCACGTCGGCCGCCACCGCTCCGACGTCGACCAGCCGCGCGGTTGTCGGGTGTGGGGCGCCGCCCATGCCGGCATAGTCGAGCACCTGCTCAACCATCTCCGTCAGTCGTCGACCCTCTCCTTCAATCAGCTCACCGTATTGCTTGGCCCGCGCGGGGTCATCGACGACGCCCGCGCTGAGGTTCTGCGCCGCGGATCGAATCACGGCAAGCGGCGTTCGCAGTTCGTGCGACACGGTGGCCACGAAGTCCAACTGCTGTTTGGCGAGCCGTTCCGACCGTTGGGCGTTCGTCACGATCAGCACGACGCCAGCGGCCAGCACGGAAAGGAGGCCGAAGCTGAGCCACACGTTCCGCCGGCGCGCGCGATTGACTGCGACGTCGAGGGAACCCGAGGAATGCTGCAACACGAGCTGCCATCCCGGGCTCGTCGGGCGCGACAGGAACCGCACGGCGGAGGCGGAGGACGACGCGGCGCCCTGGGCGTCGACCACCAACCGGAAGGTGGCCTGGCCGGTCCGCCCCGGAGCCGCCGCGCCTGGTGGGATCGGCCCGACGGCGCCCGCCGGTCGGGGATCCAACGATGCGGTCTGATGGCCCTCTGCGCCAGTCGACTTGACGGCGTTTTGGCCGTTGCTCAACACCGTTCTTTGAAAGATCTGCGTCGTCAGGTCGGACCGCAGCGCAAACAGGGGCACGCTGGTGTCGGCCTGCTTCGGATCGACCGCCGTGCCAGCCGGCCAGTTGCTGGTCATCACCGGCGTACGGGGGTCGCGGACGTCGATGACCGCGAGCCGGTACGGGTCGACGCTGCCAGTCGGGAAATAGCGTGCGGCCAGCGCCGGCAGGACGGCCGACTGCAGGTACGACCGATCGAGATATCCGATGAGCACGTCGGGCGAGACCGCCACCGAGACGAACGAGGTCACGTTCGTACCCGATCGGAAGAGCGTCGGGAGGTTGGCGAGTGGAACGACGACGGCTGGGACGGACGTGTTGACCGGGTCACGCGCGAACGGATCCGGCGCCGACGCGCTCGGATCGAAGCCGGCCTGAATCGGCGCGAGCGCCTCCGGCCAGGGCACGCGCGCGAACGTGTGCGTCGCCGGACGGTACTCGGCGAGCGTGGGCCCGTGTGCTCCAGCCCTCGCCCAGTAAATCGCACGCAGCACCTCGGGGTCGCGCGCGGCCTCGCGCCAGGCGTCGTAGCGCTTGGCGAACGCCGCATCGCCGCCCTTTTCGACCGAGACGCCTGCGGTCTGGAGAAAGACGTAGAGACGAGACAACTCGCGGTCGAAGTCGTCGGCGAATTCCTTCGCGCGCTGCTCGAGCGACGCGCGACGCTGTTCGCGATCGGCCTGGCTGACCTGATCGAGCCAGCGGTACTCGAGGGCCGCCAGCCAGGCGACGAGGCCGACAAGCGCGGCCGGCACGAGCAGCCGCAACGCGAGCGGTTTCGGCCGCATGGTTTGGAGTCTAGCACGCAGGTTTTCAGGCCTTTTTGGCCTTAACAAACTCTTAGCAAGAAATCGTCAGACAATAGATGTTCTGATGGCGCCCAGACCTCGGATGGATGTCGGCGTGCTCGGTGCGACGGGCATGGTCGGCCAGCAGTTCGTCGCGCGGCTGGCGGCGCACCCGTGGTTTCGCGTCGTCTGGTTGGCCGCCAGCGAGCGGTCGGAGGGAAAAGCGTATGCCGACGCCGCGCCTTGGCGGCTGGCGATGCCGATGCCCGACGCGGTGCGGGGGATTCCCGTCGAGGCCTGCGCCCCGGGTCGAGGGCCTCGGGTCGTCTTCTCGGCGCTCGATGCGGCGGCCGCCGACCACCTCGAAGGGGAATTCGCGGCGGCCGGGCACATCGTGTTGAGCAACGCGCGCAGTCATCGGATGGATCCGCTCGTGCCCCTCCTCGTCCCGGAGATCAACGCCGATCACCTGGCGCTCGTGCCGGAGCAGCAGCGTGCGAAGCGATGGGCCGGCGCGATCGTGACGAACCCGAATTGTGCGGTGGCCGTCCTCGCCACGACCCTGGCGCCGCTCCGCCAGTTCGGGCTGAAGACCGTCCAGGTCACCACGCTTCAAGCCGTGTCGGGTGCGGGATACCCCGGCGTGCCGTCGCTCGACATCCTCGGCAATGTGATCCCGTACATCGGCGGCGGGGAAGAGGACAAGATCGAGCGTGAGACGGTGAAGATCCTGGGTGAGGCCGGCGGCCGGGCGGTCCATTCCGCGCTCGTGAGCGCGCAGGTCACGCGCGTGCCGGTGATCGATGGCCACTCCATGACGGTCTCGGTGGCGCTCGATGATGGGCCGACGGCCGATGCGGTGGTCGATGCGCTGCGCGCCTTTCGGGGCCGGCCACAGGCCGAGCGATTGCCGTCTGCCCCTGACCCGCCGGTCGTCGTTCATTCCGAGCCTCATCGGCCGCAGCCACGCCTCGACGTCGATCTCGGCGGCGGCATGACCGTCTCAGTCGGGCGCGTGCGCCCGTGTCCGGTGGCGTCGTTCAAGTTCTTCGCGCTGGGGCACAACACCGTGCGCGGCGCGGCCGGGGGCTCGATTCTGAACGCGGAGATGATGCACGTGGACGGCCTCCTATGATCGTCATGAAGTTCGGCGGGACGTCGGTGGCCGATCGCGCGGCCATCACGCGTTTGGTGTCGATTGTGCGCGCGGCTCGCCAGGCGGCGATTCAGCCCGAAAGCGTCGACTGGCGCGGTCCGGTCGTCGTGGTCTCGGCGATCGGCGGCGCCACCGATCGCCTGTTGGGCCTCGCCGCCGAGGCCGGCGCCGGCGACATCGACGGCGCGCTCGAGCACGTCGCGTCCCTCCGGTCGCGTCACCTCGACGTCGCGGGCGTCATCGCCGAGCCGACCGAGCGGGCGGTTGTCGAGGCGTCTCTCCATCGGGAGTTCGACGACCTGGCGCGTCTCGTCGGCGCGCTCGGCGTGTTGCGGGAGGTGTCCTCGCGCTGGCTGGATGCGATCGCGGCGGTCGGCGAGATCCTCAGCAGCCGGATCGTCGCGGCCGCGCTCACGGCCCAAGGGCTGGCGGCCACCTGGGTGGACGCCCGACGGGCGATCGTGACCACGGACGAGTTCACGCGGGCCGTTCCCCTCATCCCGGAGACGACGAGCGCGCTCGTTGCCGCGGTCGACCCGTTACTCGTCGCGCGGCGGATTCCCGTCATCGGCGGCTTTGTCGGCGCCACGACGTCGGGCGTGACCTCCACTCTCGGCCGCGGTGGATCGGATTACTCGGCCGCCATCGTTGGCGCGTGCCTGGGCGCGTCGGAAATCCAGATTTGGACGGACGTCGACGGCATGCTCACCGCGGACCCCCGGATTGTGCGCGACGTGCAGGTCGTGCCCCATTTGTCGTTCGCCGAGGCGTCCGAGCTGGCCTACTTCGGGGCGAAGGTGCTGCATCCGGCGACGATTCAGCCGGCGGTCGGCCAGAACATCCCGGTTCGCATCCTGAATTCGCGGCGTCCGGAGGACGCGATCGGCACGCTCATCACGCGCGATCGTCCGGCCTCGGCGCGTCCGCTGACGGCCGTCGCGTCGAAGACCGGCGTGACGGTGGTCGACATCACGTCGACGCGGATGTTGATGGCGCACGGCTTTCTCCGCCACATCTTCGACGCCTTTGCGACCCACCGCACGTCGGTCGACGTCGTGACGACCTCGGAGGTGAGCGTCTCGGTGACGATTGACGACGCGCGACGGCTGCCGGACATCGTCGAGGCGCTCAAGGACGTGGCGGACGTGACGTCCGAGGGCGGCATGGCGATTCTTTGTGCCGTGGGCGACGGGCTGCAGACGGCGCCGACGTTCGTCGCGGAACTGCTCTCGGCCCTCGACGGCGTGCCGATCCGGATGGTGTCTCAGGCGGCCGCGCGCCGGAACATCACGCTCGTCCTGGCGGAACCGGCGCTCGCCGACGCGCTTCATCGGATTCACGATCGTTTCTTCGCGGGGGTACACGCGTAGCGGCGCGGGCCGTCGCGGCAGGCACGATGAAGATTCTGCTCGTTGGGCACGGCCGGATGGGCCAGCTCGTGGAGGGCCTCGCGCCCTCGTACGGCTGCGAGGTGGTCGGCGTACTCACCGGTCGGAGCGAGGGGGCGGCCCTTGACGCCAAGGGCGCCAACGTCGCGATTGATTTTTCCGCCGCCGGGGCGGTCCTGGCGAACCTGTCGCGCCTTGCGGCGCAGGGGATCGACGTCGTGATCGGCACGACGGGCTGGCAGGCGCACGAGGCCGCATGCCGCCAACTCGTCGAGAAGGCGGGGATTGGCGTGATCGCGTCGGCGAATTTTGCCATCGGCATGCACATTTTTCGGCGCGTGGTCGGCGAGGCTGCGGCGCGGTTCGCGACCCAGCCGGATGTCGGGGCCTGGATCCACGAGTCGCATCACGCCGCCAAGAAGGACGCGCCGTCCGGGACGGCGCTGCTTCTGTGGCAGACGATCGCCGCCTCTGGCTACACCCGGGCGGTCGACGTCTCGTCCACACGCGCCGGGTCGATTCCCGGCACTCACGCCGTGGGCTTCGACGGTCCGGCGGAAAGCGTCACGCTGACCCACACGGTGCGCGATCGATCGGTGTTTGCTCGGGGCGCCCTCGACGCGGCACGCTGGGTCCGCGGGCGGAAGGGCTGGTTCACGGTGGAGGACATGTTATGAGGTCGACGTTTACCGGTATGGGCACGGCGCTCATTACGCCGTTCACGAAGAGCGGCACGCTCGACGCGGCGGCGGTGCGCCGCCTGGCCCGTCGGCAGGTCGATGCGGGCGTCCATTTTCTGGTGCCGTGCGGCACGACCGGTGAGACCCCGACGCTGTCAGCGGCCGAGCGCCACCAGATCGTCGAGATCTGCGCCGAGGAGGGCGCGGGCCGCGCCCTCGTGCTCGCCGGCGCCGGCGGCTATGACACGCGCGAAGTGATTCACACCGTGGCCGAGATGCAGAAGGCCGGGGCCCAGGGCATCCTGTCGGTCACGCCCTATTACAACAAGCCGACCCCGGAAGGCCTCTATCACCACTACAAGGCGATCGCGGAGAGCACGGCCCTGCCGATCATCGTCTACAACGTGCCGGGCCGCACGGGGTGCAACGTCGATCCGGCCACCTTGGCACGCCTCGCGACCCTACCGAACATCGTCGGCGTCAAAGAGGCGTCGGGCAACATGACGCAGATGGCCGAAATCTGCCAGATCGTGCCGCCGGCCTTCATCGTTCTGTCGGGCGACGACGCGGTCACGGTGCCGCTCATGGCGATCGGCGGCCGCGGGATCATCTCGGTGGCCTCGAACGAGGCTCCGGCCGAGATGACGCAGATGGTTGAGGCGGCCGAGCGCGGCGATTTCGCCACCGCGCGCGAGTGGCACCGGCGTTTGTTGCCGCTGATGCAGGTCAACTTCGTCGAGTCGAGCCCTGGCCCGGTCAAGTTTGCGATGGCGGCCATGGGCCTGTGCGAGGAGAGCTATCGCCTGCCGATGGTCGCGCCGCGGCCGGCCTCACAGGACAAGATCCGTGCGGTCCTGCGCGCGTTCGGCCTGCCGATCGTCGCCGGGGCGCACGCGTAGGTCCCGATGTCACTCCAGGACACGGTCGAGCGCCTCTTCGCGGCCGGCGGCGGCGCCGACAAGGCCGCGTCACGCGCCGCGTTCTTTGAGCTCCAGCGGGCGCTCTCCGAGGGCCGCGTCCGAGCCGCTGAGCCGGACGCCGCGTCGCCCTCGGGTTGGCGGGTGAACGCGTGGGTGAAACAGGGCATTCTCCTCGGCTTCCGATTTGGCGACGTCGCGGACGTCTCCGCCGATCACGGCAAGTGGCCCTTCTATGACAAGGACACGCTGCCGCTGAAGCGGCCCGGTCTTTCCGCCGGCATCCGGATCGTCCCCGGCGGGTCCACCATCCGGGACGGCGCCTTCATCGCGCCGGGCGTCATCGTCATGCCACCGGCGTTCGTCAACATCGGCGCGTACGTGGGCGAGGGGACGCTCATCGACTCGCACGCGCTCGTCGGATCGTGCGCGCAGATCGGACGACACGTCCACATCAGCGCCGCGGCGCAAGTCGGCGGCGTCATCGAGCCGGTCGGCGCGATGCCGGTCATCGTCGAAGACGACGTGCTGTTAGGCGGCAATACGGGCGTGTACGAGGGCACCGTGATCAAGGAGCGGGCGGTCGTCGCGGCCGGTGTGGTGATTACCGGGTCGACGCCGATCTACGACCTGCCGCGAAACGCGATTATCGAGGCGATTGAGGGCCAGCCCCTGATCGTGCCGGCTGGCGCGGTCGTGGTGCCAGGGGCCCGCGCCGTGACCGTGGGTCCTGGACGCGACTGGAAGCTGTCGCTCGCGACGCCCGTCATCGTCAAGTATCGCGACGATCGGACCGACACGCGGACGGAGCTCGAAGCGTGGATTCGCTGACGCAGATCCGGCTCAGCCGGGGCCTGATCGACATCGATTCGACCACGGGGCGCGAGGCCGAGGCGGGCGAATGGATCGCCGACTGCCTCGAACGGCTCGGGTACACGGTGACACGGCAGCCGGTTGGTTCGGCCGACGGTGCGGGGCGAATCAACGTCGTGGCGACGAGGCGCGAGCCCCTGGTCGTGTTCTCCACGCACTTCGACTGCGTGCCGCCGTTTTTCGCGAGCCGCGAGGAGGGCGGTCGACTCTACGGCCGTGGGGCGTGCGACGCCAAGGGCATCCTCGTCTCGCAGATTGCCGCGGCCGAACGGCTTCGGGCGGAGGGCGAGGACCGCGTCGGCCTGGTCTTCGTCGTCGGCGAGGAGCGGGGCAGCGACGGCGCCCGGGCGGCGAACGGCCTGGCCCACGGGTCGCGGTTCCTGATCAACGGCGAGCCCACGGACAACCGGCTGGGCCGGGCCACGCGCGGAATCTATCGCGCGAAGCTCGTCGCACGCGGTCGGGCCGCGCACTCGAGCCTGCCGCACCTCGGCGAGTCCGCGATCGACAAGCTCATCGACGCGCTGGTGGAGATGCGGCGGATCGAGTGGCCATCGGATCCGGTGCTCGGTCCCGCGTTCTACACGGTCGGGCTCATCAACGGCGGCGTCGCGCCGAACGTGGTGTCGCCCACCGCGAGCGCAGAGGTCATGTTTCGCACGACCGGCGAGCCAGAACCGCTGCGCGCCCTGATGGAGGCCCGTCTGGGCGCGCTCGTGTCGGTTGAGGACGTCCTCAGCGTGCCGCCCGTCACGCTGATGACGGTACCGGGGTTCGACGCGGACGTGTTCCCCTTCACGACGGATATCCCCTGGCTCGATCGCTGGGGCGTGCCGCTGCTCATCGGACCGGGATCGGCGACGGTCGCCCATACCGCGGACGAGCACGTCGAAATCGCCGAACTCCACCGGGCCGTAGATCTGTTCTCCCGCCTGGCCCGCACTTTGATGTCGCAGGGCGGATAGCGACCAGCCGGTCTCAGGCGTAGGCTCGGTTCATGATGACTGGTGGACTCTGGCATGCCGTGGCGAGCCGCGACCGGGCCGCCGACGGGCTGTTCGTGTACGGCGTTCGGTCGACGCACGTGTACTGCCGGCCGTCGTGTCCGAGTCGCCGGCCAAAGCCGGATCGCGTCGAGTACTTCCCATCGCCTGCGATGGCCGAAGCTGGGGGCTATCGGGCGTGCCGGCGCTGCCGGCCCGAGGTGGCCCCCGCCCACGATCCCGCACTCGACCGGGTGCGCCACGCCTGCGACGCGGTCGCGCGACAGCCGGATGCGCCGTGGACGAGCGCGCGGATGGCGCGGGCCGGGTCGGCGTCCGTGGCCCAACTGCAGCGCAGCTTCCGCGACGTCCTGGGTCTGTCGCCACGCGACTACGTGGCGGCCTGCCGTCGTCGGCGCTTTCTCAATCGCCTGAAAGGCGGCCAGTCGGTGACCGACGCCCTCTACGAGGCCGGCTATGGATCGCCCAGCCGTGTCTATGGGACGTTCGAGCTGCCCGGCATGACCCCGGCCAGCTACGGGCGCGGCGGGCAGGGCGCGCGGATCCGCTGGTCGACGACGCGCACGTCGCTCGGCCGCGTGCTGGTGGCCGCGACGGATCGCGGATTGTGCTTCGTGGAGATTGGCCCTGACAATCGGACACTCGTCGCAGGGCTCCGACGGGAGTTCCCTCGAGCGTCCGTCGATGCGCACGCCTCGCCCACGCTTGGCCCGTTCATCGACGTCGTCCGGGCGATCGCCCGCGCGCAGCCGGTGCCTGGGGCCGTGCCGATCGACATTCGGGGCACCGCCTTCCAGTGGCGCGTCTGGCGCGCCCTCACGCGCATTCCGTCGGGCGAGACTCGCGCCTACTCGAGCGTGGCCGCCTCGATGGGCCGCCCCGAGGCGACCCGGGCGGTCGCGCGGGCGTGTGCGACCAATCCCCTGTCGCTCGTGGTGCCGTGTCACCGTGTGGTCGGTCGGGACGGATCGGTGACGGGCTATCGATGGGGCACCCGCGTCAAGACGGCGCTCCTCTCCACGGAAGGACGTCGAAGCGGACGATGACGTCAGCGCCGGATCGCGACTACGTGCTCGGCACGCACGACGCGGAAATCGAGCGTCTCGGCGTTCAACATCGCGTGTGGCGGCCGCGGATGCTCGACGCCTGGCGCCGCGCGCGTCTGACGGTCGGCCAAGTCGCCGTCGACCTCGGGTCTGGACCTGGTTACGCGACGCTGGACCTCGCCGAGATCGTTGGATCATCAGGCCACGTGCACGCCATCGATCGGTCAGAGCGGTTTCTCGCGGTGCTCGAGGCGCGAATGCGGGCGCAGGGCCTTGCGCACGTGACGACCTATGGGCGCGACCTGGATGACGACGAGTGGCCTGCGATTCACGCCGATCTCGTCTGGTGCCGTTGGGTGGCCGCGTTCGTGCGGCGGCCGCGCGCGCTCGTCGATCGGATGCGCAGCTTGGTCCGGCCCGACGGACGAGTCGTGATGCATGAATACCTGGATTACTCCGCCTGGCGTCTCCTGCCGGACGCGCCTGAATTCGAGGCCTTTGTCAAAACGGTGATTGCCGCCTGGCGACAGGCCGGGGGCGAGCCGAACATCGGCCGTGACTTGCCGGGGTGGCTCGAGGATGCCGGTTTTCGGGTCGATGATGTTCGGCCGATCATGGACGTCGTCTCGCCCGATGACTTCATCTGGCAATGGCCGCGGGCGTTCGTGACGGTCGGGCTCGAGCGTCTGGTCGCGATCGGCCTGATGACCGAACCTCGCGCCGCAGACATCTGGCGAGATTTCCTCGCGCGCGAGGGGTCACCCCACATCCGAATGGCCACGCCGACCGTCCTCGAGATTCTGGCCACTCGTCGTTAGGGTCCTCCGCTGACCCTCACTGAAGGCATCCCAACGGCCGCGTCAGGCATGTCGGGCCGCCGCCTCCCTTCAGGCTAATCTCGCGTCCTTCGTACTCGAGGACTTCGACGCCCGCCTGCTCGAGCCGGCCCCGAGTGCCTGGGTTGCCCGCAAGCATCAGGCACCGCCGGGGCGCGACGGCGAGCACGTTGGCGCCCATGGTGTCGAACTCCTCGTCGGGCACTTCGACTAGCGAGATGCCGAGGTCGAGCAGACGTTCGCGAAACGGCACGGGCAGGAGAGGCGAGTAGACGACCGCGAGGTCGCGATCGACTGGGCTGATGACGGACATCAAGTGAAACACGTCGCCCGGTCCACGCCAGTGGGGCAGGGCGACGACGATGAGTTCGTCGACCGCATGCGCGAGGAGCGCGCGCAGTTGACGGATGCCCTCGTCGTTCGTGCGATAGCCTCTGCCGACGGCGACGATGCGATCGCCGAGCCACGTCACGTCGCCGCCTTCCAGCGTGCCTGGCGGCTCGATCGCGCCCAGAATCGGCACGCCGGATGCCCGAAAGAGAGTTTCCTGCGCCGCTGGCTCGGCGGCGCGCGCGGGCTTGCCCATGCGGCCCAGCACGATGCCATCCGAGCAGGCGACCGAGGCATCGCGCACGTAGATCGAATCGAGGCCGACGCCGGTGGATCTCGGAAAGAAAGTCGGCCGACCGCCCAGGCGGGTGAGGCGGTCGACGAAGCGGTCGTACTCGTCGATCGCGCGCGCGACGTCTGGCGGCGCGACGAAGTTCAGCGCCTTCCACTCGGACGCGATGGCCTCGGGGCTGACGAACGCGTCGCGGGCGTGTTTGAGGAACAGGCGGACGGATCGGCTCATGGGCTCGGACCTGTGGTCGGATCGGCGGCGACGCCCCTGGTCCCCCTGAACACGAAGACCGGCACGCCGGCGAGCAGCAGCAGGAAGCCCCAATAGACCACGTCGGTGCCCGCACCGGCGACGGCCCACAGCGCGTAGGCGAAGGCGAGGAGCGAGATGGTCGCGGCCCCGCGCGTGCGCGTTACGCGCCGGCCGTCCTTTCCACGAATCAGGAAGCCCGCCACGGCGCACAGGGCGTACGGGAACAGCGTGCCAAGGGTCGCGAGCAGGATGATGAAGGTGAAGATCGCGACGAGGCTCTGCTGGGCATTCAGGGCGACGAGGATCG
>Ga0307477_10002917_pt1 | contig 12945 bp, 11 predicted proteins | sample atmos_gasesECM2C_FD_203316 | JGI IMG/M metagenome (GOLD analysis project Ga0307477, IMG submission 203316) | Hardwood forest soil microbial communities from Morgan-Monroe State Forest, Indiana, United States - atmos_gasesECM2C_515 | ecosystem: Environmental > Terrestrial > Soil > Temperate...
GTGCATCGGCAAGGTTGCCGTGCTTCTCGGCCTCGAGGCCTTTCTCGTACGCTCTTCTGGCATCTTTTGGCGCTTTGTAGGGGATGGCGCTCAGCGTCGCGCCCTCAATCTTTGTACTTCTCTGCACGACAATAACGCCTACGTCAACGCTGCCGCCGAAGGTATCGACCTCCAGAAGGGAGATGACGCTGGAGTGGAAACCGGAGGCCGAGGCGCGTAGCTCACAATTCGTCAACTCGCGGCGTGGAATTCCCATGTCCGAATCCTTGCGAGCTACGCCATAGCCATTTGGCGAGCTCGGGTCGGCGCTGGCTTCAGGAAAAGAATCGGCCCGCGATCCCAATTGCATGCTGAAATCGCCGTGAGGAGACGCATAGACCTGTTGGCGCACTCTGTTGTTGCATAGCCGCTCAATCAGCATGTCGTGTGGAATAGGCGCGCCGTCGTGGCTTGCGACCCGTCCGCGGAGAAACATCACCAGATCGTCTCTTGGTTGACCGGGCTGCGAACCCGCGGGATTGGCAGTTGTAGGACGCCCTGGCGTGGTGGTCGGCGGAGGCGCAGGGGCTGGAGCCGGAGGCCTCTGCGCCCATGCGACTGGCATCAGAAGTCCCGTTGCGATCGCCGGCAGGACGAAAATGCGGATGCGGTGGCTCATAAGGCTCCCGATTCGCCTAAAGCCGAGAGGGTTGTGGCGGGCTTCGTTCTCTGAGCCAGCAAAGCGAGCCTCTGTTCGTGATTCATGGGCTCCCACGGGACGAGTTTCTCGGCCAGGACGTCCATTCTGCGAAGAAGAGTCAACTCGATGAAAAGCTGCATAAAATCGAGATCCCGAAAGACCAAGGAGCCGGAGTCTCGCATCTTGTCGCGAAGGCGCTCCATATGGGCGGGCATCTCGGTCCAGTGCAGACTGGAGCGGTGGTGATGACAGAGGTGGTATCCTTCGTTCATGAAGTTCACCTCATCAAAGACGGTCACGGTATTTACAAAATAATCCTCGGGATGTTCCGGGTCACAGAAGGCGTGCTGAACCCATGAGGTGATGGCCATGATGAAGTTCATGGAGAGAAGAGGAACTAGCACGAACCAGATCCCAATTCCCCAATCGTAAATAAAGACAGCTGCGAAATAAGCGAAGTATCGCGTCATTCCCCAAAACATTCGTCTTTGGTTCTTTACGTCGCCTCTAGCTTTAAAGTAGGCGTATGGAGCAAGCCCCAGGGTCGTCCAAATGTTGTCCGAAAGATACCAAAGGAAATGTAGCGGATTCGTTCGATCGTAGCCCATAGTGGAGGCATTGTCGTCGGGTCCGCCGTTCTCCTTATGGTGGAGACGGACATGAACCGTGCGGCCCAGTTCCGGAAGGTCCCCATACAAATATCCGAGAAAGAATTCGACGTAGCGGCCGAAGACCTTATCGTATTTCTCCGAGAAGTACCCTTGGGGCCGGTGCGCCTCCAAGTGTTTGGCGCTGAACATTCTCGCAGACCGCTGAAACTTGGGACCGCACAGGGAAAGATAGAAAGCGATCGCGAGCAAAAGCCGAGGTTTCCCTAAAACGAGTTGGATCACGAAAATTGGCAGGGCGGTAAGGGTGAGGGAGACCATGAGGCGTAACGCGGGGGTGTCGCGTGAGTCGCGCAGAACTTCTTGGCCGAGCCGGTCGAGGAACCGGTCGTAAGCCCGGGAGAGAAATTGATGCGCATCGCGTAAGGGACGAACTCTCCCGAGAAGCGTGGCCGCACCATAGAATGCGAAGGAAAGCACGCCCACGAGCGATACGGCAACAATGCTCGCCAAAGCCATGAGTACTGCCCAGCACCGAAATACGAGTTTGGGTATGGCTGCAAGCCTCAACGCACGCGAATACGTCATTGAGCGAGTGTCTTTTCGCACGTCGTTCAAATCCGCTTGCGTTAACTGGCCTACGAATTGCATGTTCGTCGTGATACTAATTGACGGGCTTCGTCCGGTGTCGTACGCAAGAGAATCCTACACTCAAGGAGAGCAAAGTTCCAGCGTCGAACGGTTGTGATAGGTCTGAAGAATACCGAAGCGCATCTGCTCGGTACTGGACATTTTGCACTCGAGACGCACGGGGAAGAGATCGCGAGCCGCATCGAAGGTTCCTCGCAAAGAACAGATCAGCGGAGGATAGACGTAAGGAGCAACACATGGTCACCACAGCGTCAGCCGAAATTTCACGCCGTCAATTTCTCACCGCAGGAGGTTTGACGTTTGCCGCAGCTTGTTTTGCGCCAAGAGGCCTCTTCGCGCAGACAGACGACCTCGTTGAACATGCGTTTAAGGAAGGCGCTACAGCGAAGGTGACGGTCCAAACGCTGCGCCGCAATATCAGCGTTCTTTTGGGCGCAGGGGGAAATATCGCGGTCCTTACTGGCCCCGACGGAAAGCTGCTCGTTGACGCGGAGATCGTCAGCGCGCGTGCGAGCGTTTCGGCAGCTCTAGCGAGCATCAATGCGGACCCCATCAAGCAATTGATAAACACTCACTGGCATTTCGATCACACCGGCGGGAACGAATGGCTACACGAAGCGGGAGCCAGCATCCTGGCGCAAGAGAACACGCGCAAGCATCTTTCGAAAGACACGCGCGTCGAAGGTTGGAAGCACACTTTCCCAGCCGCGCCGGCGGGGGCGATTCCTTCAACCGTCTTCAAAGAGGATCACACGCTGCAGGTCAACGGCGCCACGCTGATTCTTAAGCATTACTTGCCTGCTCACACAGACTCCGACATCTCCGTGCACTTTACGGAGGCCGACATCTTTCATACCGGGGACACTTTTTGGAATCGCAATTATCCCTTTATCGACTACTCGACCGGAGGCAGCATCGACGGGACCATACGCGCCGCCGAAGAAAACCTCGCAAAAGTAACCGACAAGATGATCGTCATTCCTGGACACGGGGCCGTTGGCGGCAAAGCCGACCTGATTCTATTCCGAGATGTGTTGGTTGAAAGCCGCGACAAAGTAGCCGCACTCAAAAAGCAAGGCAGGTCACTCGATGAAATTGTCGCTGCCAAACCCACGGCCGCGACCGACGCAAAGTGGGGCGGCGGCTTTATGAGCCCAAAACAGTTCATCGGACTGGTTTTCCAGGGCGTTTAACTGGCTAACGGCGTTGAAAACTTGGTGGGCTAGAAAAAGCGGGCGCGGACGCGTTCCGGGATGTGGCAAAGATCCAACAGGGTAAGGAAATCGATGGTGCGGAAGTCGCGATCGATGGCTGGCGGCCCGCAAAGGCGGGCGGAGAGTTCGAGGTAGGAGCGGAAGAGCCGGGGCGTGCGTGGCGGAACAGGCGGCTGCGTGGTTTCTTTGCAGCGCGAAGCTGGGTGAGGTTCGATGCGCAGGGCGGGCTCGACGAGATACTTGTCGGGGAGGGCGTGGTAGAGGGCCATGCCTTCGTTTTCGTCCTGGGAAGTGAGCGAGCTGCAGCCGATGAGATACCGGGCGTTGCAGAGCGTCGCGTAGGAGGCGATGCCTTTCCAGAGGAGGAACAAGGCGGTGGTGTTGCGATAGTCCTCGTGAACACAGGCACGGCCGAGTTCGAGGACTTCGCCGCGAATGCTCTCAAAGGGGCGGAGGTCGAAAAGTTGCGCGCTGTAGTAGCCGAGGTTGCTTTTGGCGCGATACCCGGTCTGCATGCGATAGGTGCCGACGAGCATTCCAGTGGCGACGTCGTGGACCATGAGGTGATCACACACGACGTCGAAGCCGTCGCTATCTAAGCCGGTGGCATGCGAGTTCGCAAGGCCCTCTCCCATCTCGCAGTTGAAGATCTGGTAGCGGAGGCGCTGGCAGGCGATGAGGTCGTCCATATTTTGCGCCAGGGAGAGACGGAAGAGCGGAGTGGAAGTTGCGAGACGCTCGCAGTCCTGGAGCAAGACAGTGGCTGTAGGCATGGAGGGCAGTTTCGGGCAGCGCAGGTTACGGGAACGTTTCTGAGGAGTGATTTGGGTGTTGCGGGTGTCGTAAGGGGTACGGGAACGCCGCGACATGCAAAGGCCAGTGTCCGGCCCTCCGCTTAACGGTCTACACTTGTGCGAAGCCGCCATCCACAAACAATTCCGTTCCCGTGATGTAACTGCTGTCGTCGGATGCGAGAAACACCACGGCTTTTGCGATTTCATTGGGTGTACCGAACCGGCCGAGCGGAACAAGGTTGGAAATCATCTTCCGGCGTTGCTCGCCGCCTTCTGCGGAAGCCAGCAGGTCATTCAGTCCGGGCGTGTCGATGGGGCCTGGGCTCACTGCGTTCACGCGAATGTGGCGATCCTTTAAATCTGTCGTCCATGTCCGCGCGAAGGAACGAATGGCGGCTTTTGTGGCGCTGTAAACACTATTCGCCCCCAACCCCTTACTGGCGACGATGGAGGCATTCAGAATGATCGAGGCGCCGTCCGGCAGCAGCGGCAGCGCCTTCTGCACTGTGAACAGGAGGCCTTTCACATTGATGTTAAAGATCGAGTCGTAGTGCTCCTCACTGATTTTGCCGAAGGGGGCAAACTTCGCAACACCGGCATTCGCGAACACAATGTCGAGCCTGCCCTTCTCCCTCTTGATTTTGGTGAAGAGGCGATCCAGATCGCCCAGGTTCGACACATCTCCTTGTACGCCGCTTACATTTCTTCCGATGTCCTTTACCGCCGCAGCCAACTCGGCATCACGGCGCCCCGTTATGAAGACGTAAGCGCCTTCGTTCACAAACTCCTTCGCCGTCGCAAGACCGATGCCGCTGTTGCCACCAGTAATCAGTGCAATTTTTCCTTCAAGCTTGTTCATGTATTCCTCTCTTACCGTTAAGGCCGTAAGAATTAGAGCATCCGCGACTTGGGCTTTGTCGGATGCAGCAAAAAGTTCCTGTCTTCCGGTTTGGCCGCGCGCGCCGACAGCCGGAGCGCTAGCCCCGGATTGACCCGATCGCGATAGAGCTCCAGCATCTGTCTCGGTTTCCGCAGGCGAGACAGGCGCGCGCGCTGTCAGACGCTCAGCACAGGACAAGGAGCATCACGCGCTACCGCGTAGGAAAGATCCTTCATGCGGCCCAGGGAGCCGGTCTGCGGATTCCTTCCGATCACGACCACATCCGCGCGCAATCGGCGCGCCGTCTCGGTTAGCATGCTTTTAATCGGCCCGATTTCGATCCTGACTACAGCGTGCGAACCAGCAGCGCTTTGCAACTCCTCGATGCGGCTGTGCGCTGCGTCCTTTTTCGCTGCCTGGAGGCGCTCCTCCAAATCCAATCCGATCCGCAGGTCGGGCACGTTCCAGGGAATCACGTGCACGAGCGTGAGATTTGCACGGACAGACTTTGCAGCCTCGCTGGCATACCGAAGAACTCTTGCCGAATCTGTATCTAAGCCAATGGCGCAGACCCATTCCCGATGTTCGAGCTGTCTTGGTGAAATGGTCTCCGCGTGCTGCGTGGTCAATACCGGACAATCCGCATGGTTCAACACCTTCGCTGTCGTGGAGCCAAGCAGTGTCCTGCGGAAGAGGCCGGCGTGTGTAGGCATGATGATGAGATCGAATCCGTTCGTCCGGGCGAGATGAGTGATCTGTGTCGCTGCATCGCCAGACAACAAGACTCTCGGGCTCTCACCGAGCGGAAACTCGGACTCGAGGAACGAATCGAGTTTGTCTCGAGCAAGGTTCTGCTGCTCTTCGGTAACCTCGGAAAGTGGACGTACGTAGAGTTGGAACGCGTCGTGACTGTAGAGATCGAAGACGTGAACCAGTGTCACTTTGGCGTCGAACATAGCCGCGGCCCTCTTCACGTAGGCGGCCATAGCAATGCAGGACGGCGAGAAGTCTACCGGGAACACGATGTTCTGGATCGTCGTCATGCGTCCCCCTCGCACAGTGCATTCAATAACATGATTGGGCCGGTTTCAGTTCGTTTCCTTATTTCTGGCGATGGCCTCGAAAATCAGCAACCGCGTTTCGTTAGCTAACGCCTTGGAAATTCTTTGAATGTTGGGGCGGCCCATAAAATGCCAAGTAACGCTCCGTTGACGCCAGCGCCCTTCCGTGGTCACTAAAACTTGAACAGGATCTTGCCGCTGCGATTCGATTTCAAAGATTGCTTGAACGCGTCCTTGAACTGGTCGAGCGGGTACACATGCTCCACTGCTGCAGAGAGCGATCCATCAGCTACGAGGTCTCCCAGCTTCTGGTAAATCTCTTCGATCTCTGTGCGCGGCGCGTTGCGTATCCAATTGATGAGCCAGAATCCGTGGAGGCTAAGACCACGGTAGATGAAGTCTTTGGGCGAGATGACCGGGAACTGGCCACTTTGAAGGGCGTAAACGACAACCGAGCCGCCAGGTCTAAGCGACTTGGCCAAGTCGCCCACCGGAGTTCCACCCACTGTGTCGAGGACGAGGCTAAGTTTCTTCCCATCGAGGGCCTCCTCAATGTTCTTGCGCAAGTTCTCGCCTTGGAGAACCACGCGGTCGCCTCCCCACTGCCGCACCTGCTCGGCAGCCTCTTCCCGGCGGACGACATTCAGCGTTTTGACTCCTGCAAGCTTTGCGAGTGCAATGATGTACTGCCCCATGGCCGCGTTGGCTGCGGTTTGACCGATCCAGTCACCGGGCATCAGGGAAACGTATCGGTTGAGCAAGAGATAGGCGGTAGCGGGGTTGATTCCGATCATCGAGAGCTGCACGGGATCTGCTTCGTCACTCATTCGCACGACGTTCCGTACGGGGACGACAACTTCATCTGCCCATGTGCCTTGGTCGTAGGTAGGAAGAATCAGGACCCGCCTGCCCCGCAAAGCAACATCCACCTTCGATCCGATCTTGGCCACTCGGCCAACCCCCTCAGCGCCTACGGACGATGGGAAGGCCGGCCGGATGCCGTAGGTGCCACGGACGAACAGAAAGTCCGATGGATTGATGGGAGCCGCTTCCATCGAGATGAGAACATCTTCCGGGCCAAGAGCCGGATCGGGCACTGTGTTGAGTTCGATGACATCGGAAGGTTCGCCGTGAGCTACGAGTTGCAGCTGCCGCATAAGAAGACCCCTTTCATCTGTCTCGCTGTCACCCACCCTTCGATGCATGTTGAGACCGTTCGGTTTCATTTATTCTATGCTAGAGTCGTGGCATAGCGACCAGTCGGTCGCGGCGGTTGCGAGGATGGCTGCGCAATCTGTGCATCAAAGAGGATTTATGGCTCACGCTCAGATGAAAGACGTTCCGGTAGCACGGCTAATCGGATTTGAAGCAAAAGAAATTGCGGATGGACGTGCGGTCGTCACGCTGGCGGCCGGACAACAACATGCAAATCCCATGGGAACGCTCCATGGGGGAATTCTTTGCGATATTGCTGACGCGGCGATGGGAATGGCGTTTGCCAGCACGCTAGCGCCCGGCGAATCCTTCACAACGATCGAGCTAAAGATCAATTTCTTCCGCCCCGTGTGGGAGGCTCACTTGCGAGCCGAGGGCAAAGTGGTGCGACGGGGCAGCACGATCGGCTACATTGAGTGTGAAATCACGGATGAAGGCGGACGGCTCGTTGCCAAGGCGGCCTCGACCTGCATGGCCCTGCGAGGTGAGCGCGCCAAGGGACGCTAGACTCCATCTCCATCGGTTACTTAGACGGAACTCTTACCTCTGTTTCGAGATAGTTGTCGAGATGGGCCTGCACAGCGCGCAGCGCTTCCTCATTTCGTTCCAGGCGGTAGACCATTACAGCACCCTCGAGGGACGAAATGATGAGAGTGGCCAGCTTCTTTGCGTCTACTCTGCGGCGGATTTCCCGCGCTTTGATTCCGGCACTGATCATCGAAATAAGGTAGCTGCGCCAGCCACGCAAGGCCTTGCGTGCGCGCTCGCGCAGAACAGTGTTTCCGTCATCGGTATCGATCGCCGTGTTGAGCAATGGACAGCCGCCGGGAATGATTCCGCGGCGCTCGACAAAATTCGCTAGCAACTGCTTGAGCCTGTCGACAGTATTCGAGATCTCATCCAGATCATGGATCCGCGCGCCTAGAGTTTCCCGCCAAGCATAATCGAATGCCTCGGCTGCGAGCTGCTGTTTGCTATCAAAGTGTCGGTAGATTCCGCCTTTTTCGAGGCCCGTCGCCCTCATCAGATCGGACAAGGCCGCCCCGTCATAGCCCCGCTGATTGAAGATGGGCGCCGCCTTGCGAATGATTTCCTGCCGGGTGTGCTCGCCTTTGCGCATTTAGGTCCCTCAAAGCCACTCTGCGACCAATTGGTCGCTAATTGCATTGTACCAGATATTAGATGAGACCGACCGGTCTCTTGGTGCATCTAAGCAGCCAGGCACCCCTATGAGCGCTGCCGCAGCTTCCATCTCCGTTACCAATCAGGCCGCAACGCGGCGGGTAATCAATCCGTGGATCATCGCCATCACCGTTACGCTCGCGACTTTCATGGAGCTGCTGGACACGGCCATCGCCAATGTCGCGTTGCCTCATATTGCCGGCGGGCTCGCGGTTAGTTATGACGAGAGCACCTGGGTCCTAACAAGCTATTTGGTATCCAATGCCGTCGTTCTTCCGCTTTCTGCGTGGCTGAGCCGCGTCTTCGGGCGGAAACGCTACTACATGCTTTGTGTTGTTCTCTTCACGTTGAGCTCTCTACTGTGTGGACTCGCTCCCTCACTGGGCTTGCTCATCTTCTTTCGTGTTTTGCAGGGCGTCGGCGGCGGTGGCCTCGCTCCGGTGGAGCAGGCCATTCTCGTAGATACATTCCCTCCGCAGAAGCGACCGGCGGCTTTTGCTCTTTACAGCATGGCCATTGTGACTGCCCCGGTGATCGGCCCGCCGCTCGGTGGCTGGATCACCGACAACTGGAGTTGGCGGTGGATCTTCTTCATCAACATTCCCATCGGGATTGTGTCTCTCCTCCTGACGAATCGGCTTGTTTCCGACCCTCCGGAGTTCACGCGGGAAGTCGAAGCCGCTCGTAAAGGAGGCAGGCTTCGGATTGACGGGCTCGGGATTGTTCTCGTGGCCCTCGGCTTTGCGTGCTTAGAGGTTGTCCTCGATCGCGGCCAGACGGAGGATTGGTTCGAGAGCCGCTTCATCGTTTTGTTCTTTTCGATAGCGCTGGTGGCGCTGATTGCGGCCGTGTTTTGGGAATGGCGTCATCCTGACCCGGTGGTCGAAATTCGTCTGCTCGCAGACCGGAACTTCGCCATCGCGAACGTTTACTATTTCCTTTTTGGCTTTGCTCTGTTCGGGTCGACGGTGTTGATTCCGCAGATGCTCCAGAGCCTGTACGGCTACACGGCGACAGATGCGGGACTCGTTCTTGGACCCGGCGCATTCGTCATCGTGGCCCTGGCTCCGCTGATCGTTAAAATCTTGCCGAAAGTTGGAATCAAGCCACTCATTTTCACCGGGTACATCATTTTTGCCATTGCCATGTGGCGCTATGCCAGCATAGACCTAGGCACGGATTACAAGCATGTGGCCGTCGCCCGTGCGATCCAGGGGCTTGGGATTGCCCCACTGTTTGTGCCGGTGAGCCAGCTGGCCTATTCCTTCTTGCCAAAGAACAAGAACAATAAAGCTTCGAGTCTTACCAATCTGTTCCGGAACCAGGGGGGAAGCGTTGGTATCGCGTTCGTTACAACCGTTCTTGCGCGACGAACGCAGTATCACCAGTCGATTCTGGTTGCTCACGCCACTCCATTCCAGCAGCGCTATCAAGAGACGCTTGGCACCTTGTCGCGGTATTTTGCGACCCACGGCTTGACTGCCCCAGACGCGGCTCTGCACGCGCAAGCACAATTGGCGCAAATGATCCACCAGCAAGCGGCATTTCTTGGCTTTCTCGATTGCTTCTGGCTGCTGGGCTGCGCCTGCATGATCGGGGCGCCTCTAGTTTTCTTCACACGGAAATTCAGGTCGGCTGGTCCAGGCGCTGGCCATTAAGGCTGGCGGCGAACGCATTAACCGTATCTTTATGGCAGCCTCCCATGGAATTTGCTTACCCTGACCAGGATAGTTTCACGATCACAAAAATCTACGACCGGCAATAAACACTGCGAGGGCAAAACCAGCGGCCGGCTAACAAGCTTCCCATTGACAGGGGGAAAGGCTAGTATACTGTCACTCTGTATCCCCGGCAGTTAACACCCATGAAATGCCCACGTTGCGGGTCGCCTACCGCGCCGAATTCGACTGTCTGCACGCAATGTATGACTCCGTTGCCTGTCGGCGCCTCGGGCATTGCTTCGTCAGTGGTGGGCGCTGCATCTTCCGGCGCCGCAGCCGCTCCCGCTCGGGATGAAACCATCACTGGAACCGGCCGCAAGAGTTGGGCGACGCATCCGCGCTCGGATGCCGCCGCGGTGCAATCGCATGAAGCGCTCGAAATCGGAACTGTGCTCGCGAATCGATACGAGATCGTGCGGCGGATCGGCGAGGGCGGAATGGGCGCGGTTTATCAAGCTCGCGACCTGGAGCTGAATCGCGTCGTGGCGCTGAAGGTCATCCGTCCTAGCCTGGCCAAGAATCCGGAAATCCTGAGCCGCTTCAAGCAGGACTTAATTCTCGCCCGGCAAGTTACTCACAAGAATGTAATCCGTATTTACGATCTGGCGGAGTTCGATGGCATCAAGTTCATTACGATGGACTTCATCGACGGCCGGGACTTGAAAAGCGCTCTCCGCGCGAACGGCAAGTTCGAACCCAGGCAGGCTGCGGAGATCATCGAGCAAATCTGCCGCGGGCTGGAAGCAGCGCACTCCGAATCCGTGATCCACCGCGATCTCAAACCGCAGAACATCATGATGGACCGCTCCGGCAAAATTACGGTGATGGACTTCGGAATTGACAGGAGCACCGCACCTGGGGCATGACGCACACCGGGGCCCTGGTAGGCACGCCAGAGTACATGTCGCCGGAACAGGCCAAGGGTGAAAAGCTGGATGCGCGGTCGGATCTTTTCTCCGTGGGAATCATTTTCTATGAGCTGCTCACCGGCGATACTCCCTACAAAGCGGACACGGAAATGGCGTCTCTCTACAAGCGGACCCTGGAAAAGGTTCCTCCGCCGATCGAGCTCGTTCCCGAGACTCCGGAATCTGGTGGACGAGAGGGGATTCGAACCCCCGGCCTCCTCGTTGCGAACGAGGCGCTCTCCCAGCTGAGCTACTCGCCCACGAGCAGCAGGGAAATTTTAGCAAACGCGGAGAGGGAAGCCAAACGAGTTTGCGATCTTCGGCCTTTCAGAACAGAGCGGGTGTCGCACTTACAGTGATGTAAGCGGGATTGACGTTGAGACTCTTCGGGCATCCTCATCGGATGCCCCAGAATGACAATCCCTCGTGAGTTATGGTTGGTTGGGGGTGATGCCAGCGCGCTGGGCCACGATCTTGCGGGCGTTTTCGTAGAGGGCGCGGGCTTGGGGGATGGCTTCCACCGCTTTTTGGACTTGCGGGTCGGCCTCGAGTTGAACCTTGGTACCTTCCTGCTCGCCGAAGGTGGAGAGGAAGACTTCCTGTTTGATCTTACGCTTGATCCAGTCGAGATTTTCGCTCATTTCGGGCTCGGTGTAGCGAACGTCGTGCTTGCTCATATAGGTGCGCAGGTCGCGCAGCACGGAGTCGTCCACTTCAAAGCTCTTGGTGATGGTGGGACGGGTGCCGAGGTAGAAGCGAGTGAAGCCTCCCACACCCTGGTTGGAGTAGAAGAAGACGTCGGAGCGCAGCAAGGTTTCTTCGAACTTACTAAGCTTGGGCGCGGGGACGTTGATGTCCGGGGTGATGCCGCCGCCGCCGGTTACCTGGCGGCCGCTGTCCGTGAGCTTGACCTCGCTGGGATGATCGGGAACTTTGCGCTCGTAGTGGTATTCGTAGAGCGAGATGGATTTGTAGTCGCGCTGGATAAGGCGGCCACTAGGAGTGTAGTAACGCGCGGTGGTGAGCGCGAGGCCGGTGTTTTCACTGAGCGGCGTGACGGTTTGCACCAGGCCCTTGCCGAAAGTGGTTTCGCCGACGATGAGGCCGCGATCGTGGTCTTGCACGGCGCCGGAGACGATTTCGGTGGCGGAGGCGGAATTGCCGTTCACGAGAATTACGAGCGGGACGCTGTCACCCTGATTGCCGCGAATGGCGTAATAGCGGCGCTCGGTGGAGGCGCGGCCGTGGTGCGAGACAATGAGCTGGTTTTTGTCGAGGAACATGTCGCCGACGGCCACGGCTTCGTTGAGCAGGCCGCCGGGATTGCCGCGCATGTCGAGAATCAGGCCGTCGAGGGAGGGCGCGTTGAGTTGCTTCAACGCGTCGGCAATTTCGCGGTCGGTAGTCTCATTGAAACCAGAGAGGCGGACGTAGCCGATGCCCGGGCGCAGCAGGAAAGCGATGTCCACGGAATGGCGGGGAATTTCGTCGCGGGTTACGGTAAAAACCAACGGCTCCGCGTATCCTTCCCGCGAAATGGTGATCTTGACCACGGTGCCCTTGGCGCCCTTGAGCATGTCGGCCACATCGCTGGTGGTGAGGCCATCGGTGGACTTGTCGTCCACTTTCATGATGACGTCACCGGGGCGAATGCCGGCGTTATAGGCGGGCGCGCCGACGTAAGGAGCCATGACCACGGTGTGGTTCTCACGGGGAGCGACGATCATGCCCACGCCGTAGTACTTGCCGCGCTGATCTTCGCGGAGGAGAGCGAACTGGCGGGCGTCAAAGAAATTGGAGTGCGGGTCGAGCATGCGGAGCATACCGGGGATAGCGCCCTGGTAGACGGCCTTGTCGACGTCGACGGGCTCGGCGTAGTTGGCCTGCACGACATCCAGAACGCGGGTAAAGTCGCGGACAGAGGTTTGGAAATCGTCCGTAGAGGCTGTGGTGGCCCGGACATTGGGCCCGTAAATCCCGCCCAGGACTGCAGATACAAGGAGTACTGCGACTACGAGGAAAACCCCACGAC
>Ga0307477_10002918_pt1 | contig 12941 bp, 5 predicted proteins | sample atmos_gasesECM2C_FD_203316 | JGI IMG/M metagenome (GOLD analysis project Ga0307477, IMG submission 203316) | Hardwood forest soil microbial communities from Morgan-Monroe State Forest, Indiana, United States - atmos_gasesECM2C_515 | ecosystem: Environmental > Terrestrial > Soil > Temperate...
CCACCACAACCAAGACCGGTCTAGCGGTGTCTGCCTACCTCGACCGCGCTCACTATCCGACTGGTCTCGAGGCGGATCCTCTGCTTTTTCGTTCCCTGCGCCTTCGCCCCCATAAGACACTTCCGGCATGGAACTACACGATCACTCCCAATCTGTGAAGTTAATTTTGTGTGGGCCCTTAGTCACAGCTTTTCAGCGGACGTGTCTACCCGAGGAATGGCAAAGCATGACCTTGAGCAAGCTACGCCACAGACTGTTCTGGTTGCCTGGCGAACTTACCCGCCCTCAACACCGACCTACTCTGCGGTTAGCCAATTCGCCCCTCATCCGCAAGTGGGCGGAGGAGATAGTCCATCGGATTTACAAGTTAAAACCATTGGAGCGCTGAAGCTGCGTTTGTGAAAATCGATCGACTGCTGCAAACATTTTGAGGGCGACCGCCCGATTGTCGGCCAAATTTGAAGAAAAGGAATGAATTCACGCCGGATCCAAGTTATATGGCCAGTCTCGTGTCGGATGGCGAGGAAAGCGTCGAAGCCAACTGCTTTCGTGCTCGAAACAATCTTGAACGAATCGCGCCCGGTGGCACTTGCAGCATCGCGCCGGCTTCTTCTGCGGTGTATTCATAAATCTCGCAGAGAAGAAGGACCTCTCGCTGCCCCGAACTCAATTGGGAGAGTTTGCGCATCAAGGCACTGGCACTTTGCTTCTGCGAAAGGATTTGCTCCGGATTTGGCCCTGGGTCTGGGAGCCAGTCCCCTGCCTCCGCTCGTTCTTGAGGGATCGAGCGTAATGAGGAATAGCTTCGTTTTCGCTTGCGAAGAATCGTGATGGCTTCGTTGACGAGTATCCTTGCCAGCCAACTGCGAAACGCGCCTTCATACTTAAAACTCTCCATCTTGCGGAAGGCCACCAGCGAACAATTCTGGACGGCGTCTTCGGATTCTTCGTGGTTGCGCAGGATGCGTTGCGCCAAGCGGTAAAGGATTGGCCGATACCGTGAAAACAAAATCTCGAACGCGTTTCTGTCTCCTTGCAAGCCATCCGAAATCAATTTGCTGTCATCCAGATGCGCTTCCGCTTCGCTGTCTTCGTTCGCGTTTTTGTCCTTCAATGTTCCCGGCACGTTGCTTCTCTCATTTCCATATTTCCCGGAACACATCAATACGCGGCATTCCGAAAAACGGCGCACCCCGGAAGTAAGCCCCGACTGAGTGCTTTCTGCTATATCTGACTCTCGAACAGTCCTGGCGTTTACATGAGGTGCAATTGTTGCTGATTTCGATGACCAAGAATTCTAGCGCGCCAGCCATGAAGAAAGATGGATGTTTCAAGGTGCATTCCTTGCGAATCTGTGTGGGTGTTCGCCGCGTTCCCTCAAAAGTAGAGACTGGCTGCGCCTGGGTTTTATTCCCTGTGCTTCGCCAGAATTAAGAGCGCCTTTACAATGAACAACATACAACGAGCGGACGTAATGCTTACTTGGCTTGTGGATGACGAAATTACATTTCGCAAGGCGACAACTTTCCGGGGTCCGGGACTTGGGAACCCTTCAGTTTTTGTGAGACTCGTAGCAACATGGGTCAGGCTGCCGCCAACCACTTGAAGCGAACAGGCAGACGTTCGGTCCAATTCCCCCCTCCGGCAATATCGTAAGAGACCAAGCCCGGGAGATGCAGAGATGCCAGTCTCAACCTCCGACATAGATCGCTTCCCGCGGTGACAGCGTGATTTTTGAAATATGTTTCTAGCTCTGCCCGTGCAGTCTTCGGGTTCCTGTTCAAAAGTTTTTGCAAATCGCGCAGATCGGTTTCCACGAGGCGTCGCATGTCGCGAAGACGCATTCTCGCGCTCCGCGAGGAGCCCCTTTTCGAGTCATTTTTGTGTCCTTTAGTGCTGAAGTCCGGGTTTGCTAAGTTGGCTATTTGAAGAGGTCATGGAAAAAGCTAAGTGATTGTGGAACCGCGTCTTAGGGTAGTTTTTTCCTCGTTCGCAATCAGGAGGCCGGGGGTTCGAATCCCCTCTCGTCCACCAACATCTTCCTATGCGTCAGGCCGCTCATCTCCAAGCTCAACAACTTACCCAACATTGCGAAATTCGATGAGTTGGGCGAGTTGGGCATTTCTCGGATTTTTGCGTTCCGGAAGCGAAAATCCCATGCCTGCTCTCTCTGCCCACCCTAATCTCCATTCGCGCTGCTTCAGAAGCTTTTTGTAAACCTCGGACACGTGAGTTCTGGCGTGTCCAGACCAGGTGTGCTGTAGCGCTTGCGGAACCTCAGCTGTCTCCATCGTGGTAATGCGAAAGCGCCGAAAAATGTTGAGCCCGCCCTGTTCGAGTGCGAGTTTTTTCAGGATGGGGTGCAGGCTGTATTTCAAGATATCCCGCTGCATGAGTTGGGAGCCGTCGTGTTTGCAAAACACCAAACCACTGCGTCGCGCGCCTACAAACTCGCGCAGCAGGGTGGCCAGTGCCACGGACAAGTCCACCACACGCCCGTGTTTGCTGTCGGCGTTTTTTGTTTTCATGTAGTCTTGCAGCTCGCCGCGCTTGGCTTTCTGGACAATGTCCAGAGTTCGGAAGTCGGGATAGATGGCGCGAATGTCGAGACCGAGTGCTTCTCCGGGCCGCATCGGACCACAACCCGCGAGTAGCGAGTACAACGTGAGGTAAGGTTCTTGCGATTCTCGCAGAATCGCTTCCATTTCTTCCCTGTCCACGGTCGCAAATAGAATCAGCAGAGCCGCCAAGGCCAAGGCGACTGCCAAAATCACTGCCCCAGGCCGTCTCAATCTTGCTTGCATCCTGCATCCGCGCAGATAGCTTGTGGAAAGCTAGCACGCAACTCAACGGCAAACACGCTGCCTGGACACCCGCGGACACCATGCTGTGGTGCGCGGGTGCTGCCAGGAGAACCGAGCAAGCGCAAAAGAAGAGTTCACCAGGTGATATTCCTGATGTGCCAGCCGTTATCTATTTGGACGACGCGAATATCGAACGTCCCATTGAGGGGTAGGGTTTGCCCATGGATGTCGACCATTCTACCTGAGTACGTCCCGGAAACCTCTACTTCATTGCTTCCTCGAAAGTCCCACTTCGAAATCTTGCAGTTGCGCGAAAACTCCTTAGATTGCCCAAACGCTTCCCTAAGTTTATCGAGGTCGGTCTTGTTGGCATCTGGCCACAATGCTTTGATTCTGTTGATATCGCGCCGGCGGAAGGCCTCACTCAGTTGCACTTCAATCAATTCCGTCACTGCTCGCTTGTCCGATTCCCTGGGGTCAACCGCAGTGGGTGATGAGGGTGGTGGCTGCCAACTACTGACCAGACTCGGGATTTGGCTCGCGAGGCTCGTGGCTTGTTCAACCTCGTCCGGGGAGCAGGACGACTTCGCAAAAGATTCAAGTCTTCCCTTTAAGGAAGTTAGATTGCTAGAATCGCGATTCTCTTTAAATCCGTTAAAGTCCCTGGTCAGCACAGTCAGATCTTGCGTGCACTTCGCATTCGCAGCGTTTCTATCGTTAGTCCGGGCAATTTCTCTTGTGATCTCTGACACTTTCTCGTTTGCCGAGGACTTGTGCGCCAAGCCGTAGGCGGCGACTTGTTGAAAGAGATCTTTGGCCTTTTCAAGCTTTGCGATATCACTGCCCGCATCGGACTCGGTGGCGACCGCTTGATTCCAGAGAGACTCCTCCGCATTTCGGTTAGCTTCGAGAGTTTCTGCGTTCTTTCTCTCTGCCTCTTGACGCTGGGCAATCACTAGGAGCTGTTTGTCGATCGTTCCCAAACGACTCCTGGCTAGGGACAGCTCCTGTTTCGTCGCGAAAGGACTGTTCGATACCAATCCGAATAGCGTTTTGGCCCGTTGGAGATCGTTCTTCTGGAAAGCTCGGTCCGCTTCCTGCAAATTCCGCTGAACCAGTACGGTGGGATCGCTTTCGCAATTGCGAGGATCGTTTGTCTGTTCGAGGCCCTGCTTGGCTTCATCTAGGCGATCACCGTTTATCTCAATCGCCCGGCTGAAAAACTGCGTGGCATTCTTGCAGTCGCGTAGCCGCAAGGCCTGATTTGCTAGATCCATCAGGCCGTCTTCGCGTTCGATCTGGGATTGAACATTTTGCAGAAGCCTTTGCGCCTCCTGCTGAGTCTCTGACCGCGACGATCTGCTTGCCAGACCCTTGGTTAGTAGTTCCTTGGCCAGTCGATAGCGATGTGGAGTGGACGACGCATCCTCCCGTGCTTGCTCAAACCATGCTTCCACTGCAGGCGGCGGTGCGGGCGGCGGAGGCTTTTTGAAAAGAAGATGGATTCCATACCCACCGGCCGCGACTAACACCACGGCGGCGACCGCAAGAAGCACAATCCTCTTCCGTTCTTCGGCTGCTCCTGGACCTTCGATCGCAGCAGCATCAGCATCTCTTGTGGACAACCGCTCTTTCTCCTGCTTCTTGAGCGCTGCATCAATCTGTTTCTGCAGATCCTTAACTTCAGAACCTTGCGGCAGAACACCCTGACGGAGTGCTTCGAGGAGGACTTGCTTCGCCTCCCGCGGTTTTCCTTCGGAGAGCAATCCCCACACCGTTTGAAGCTCACCCTCGCGTCGCTTCTGAGACCCTTCCTCTGCGGCATTGGCAATTTCCGCTCGCTTGACGAGTTCAGCAACGCCTTCCTCAAATCCGCGCTGGGAGAGAAAATCCCGCCCGGCAGCGAGAGCCTCAGGAAAGTGCCGCTTGCGGATTAATTCCTGCATTTTGGAAGTGATCTGCTGAAGTTGAGTGTGCTTTCTCTCCTCCTCGTCCAACACACTTTTGATTTTGTCTGCAAGCGCGCTTACCTGGATATCGGACCTCTTGAGTGCACCGTTCTTCAAGCTGTTATTAAGCAGCAGGCTCGCCGCGCTCACGTTGCCGCTGTTGACGTGCTCACGGATACGCTCAAGGAGTTCGTCACGATTGCGAGTTTGAATTCTTTCCTTCTCAAGGGCTGCTTCGGCCTTCCGTGCCAGGTCGGCAAGCTCGGCATCGGATCCACTTGCCGCTTGCCCCTCCCTGGCGATTTGGAGAGCCAAAGAGAGATCGCCACGGCTCAATGCCTCGCGCGCCTCTCGTCGTTTCTTTTCTAATTCTTGAGCGAGTTGTTTCTTCCTTTGTTCCTCCCTATCCCGAGCTTCTCTCTTCTTCTTCTCCTCAAATTCTTGCGCTTGTTGTCGCTTCCTCTGTTCCTCGCGTCGCTCTTCTTCCCTTCTTTTTTTCTCCTCGATCTCCGATTCCAATTGCCTAACTAACTCGCCAGAATGATCCAGGACCTTGTCGGCAATCGCTCGACTGAGTAGTTCCGTTGCCTCCGCGAAGTTCCCCTTTTCGATAACCGTCCGCACCGCCTCCACTCTATGCTCTTGTTCTTCTTTTCTGCGTTGATCTTCCTTCTTACGCTCGATTTCTTGGCGAAGTCTCTCGCGTTCGTCTTGCTCTCTCTTCTTACTCCTTGCCTCTTCCAACAGCCTTCGGAAGCTGGACTGCTTGGGATACGCGTTTGCGGCTCGGACGGCGGCATCCTGAGCGTCCACAAAGCGTCCAGATCGGATGAGAGATCGGATTTCTTCCTCGCATTCTCGCTCTTTCTGCCGTTGCTGCTCTCGCGAGATCTCTGCGCGAGCAAATTCCACGAGTTCCCGCAGTTCCACATCTTGTGGGAGCTCTCCCAGTAGAGCTTCTCCTTTATCGATCACCTCCTTGTGTCTTCGGTCGGCTAACAGGGTGCGGAGCTCCTTTAAGGCGTCCTCTAACCGTCGCTGCTGCTTCTTGGCATCAACTTCAATGGCTAGGGATGCGAAGCGAGGATCCGACTTGGCAAATAATTTGGTCTCAACGGCATTTTCGAGGATGACCGTCGCATCACCGAATTTTCCGGCTTCCAACAGGGTTCGGGCTTGCTCCAAGGCTTCATCTTGCACGCGCCTTCTAGCATTCCGCTGTTCCAATTCCATCTCGGCTCGGTGCAAGAGATTGGCCAGGCCCGAATGGGGTCCGACCGTCACTAGAGTTTCACGCGCAAGATCAATGGCCTCGGTGAACTCCTGGCGCTCAATCCGGTTTTCGACTTCCTGCAATCGCTGCCGGAGCAGGTTCTCGCGTTTTTGCTCGGCCAGCCCGTTCGTCGCGCGATCAGCAAGGATCTGAAGCTCAACGTCCTGGGGAAATTCCTTTAAGGCTTTGTGCGCATCTTGGACGGCCACCTGGAACCGCTCATCGCGTACCGACTGTTGAATTCGTTTGAGCCACTCCTCGAGACGACGTTTCTGTTCCGTCTGAATTTGTTCGCTACGCGCAAATTGAATGAGCTCAACAAGTTCAAATTCGTCAGGAAATTCCTGCAGCACTCTTTGGCCGGATTCGATTGCTTCTTGATATTTCCTCTTCTCGACCATCGCCCGAAGGCTCTTGAGGTTCTCGTTGAGCCTTTGTTCACGCTTCGCCTGTTCTTGGCCCTGGAGCGCCAGCGTTCGGAGATTTTCGGCGGTCGGGTCGGAAGGGAAACGCTTTAGCAGTCGGTCCAGGGCTTGCAAGGTCTCGTCGAGTTTCTGCGCACTGAGAAGTTTCCTAGCTTCAGACAACAAGAACTGTCTTTCTTGTTCGGCCTGGTCCTCCCTTGCGGTCGAAAGGAGCCTCGAGATCTCTGACTCACCGGGGAATTCCTTCTCCGCCTCGAGAAGCAGACTAATGCACTCCTCGTACTGGAGATTGGTCCAGAAGGTCCGGGCGCGGCGCAGCGCCTCGGCCAGACGCGCCTGACGTTCTCTCCGTGCCTTTTCTTCACGGATCTGCTGGAGGAGTTCGAGAGCCGCAGCGTTGGCGGGATCCATTTGGAGAACTTTGTCGAGTTGCAACTCGGCCTCGGTGAGGGCGCCTTCCGCAAGTCGTTGTTTTGAGGCGCGCAGGGCCGTGGCAAGCAGGCGAATCCGCTCTGCCGCGGCCTGCGCTTGATCGAGCAGCTCGCGTGCAGGCTGAAAGGCGGAATCCAAGCGCAGGGCAGCCTCGGCTTCCGCCTTGGCTTCTTCGAATTGCCCTGCCGAGAATAGGTTTTGCCCATTTTGCACCCTCATCTTAACTTGTTGAATGATCCTGGTGCGACGGAGTTCTGCATTGATTTTTTCAAGCAGGCTTTTGGCCTGAAGATTCGAGGTATCCAGCCGAAGCGCTTTGCGAACGATGCTTTCAGCCCCGGCGAGATCTCTTGCTTCGAATCGTTGCCGGCCATCGGCTACCAGGCTCGACACTTCGGCTTGTTGTACCTGGTGCCAAACAGGTTCGAGTTCCAGCAGCACTTCGTCCATGGACTGGTAGCGACCATCCAGGTCCTTACACAACATGCGATCGATGATGGCTTGGACTTCTGCGGGAGTGCCCGGCGCTTCCTCAGTAATGGGGCGATAGGGATCCATCATGATGGAAGTCATCAAAGCGCCGGGATTGTCCGCATCGAAAGGCCGGTGATAACAAAGGAGTTCGTAAAGCATGATCCCGGTAGCCCAGATGTCAGAACGAGCATCCGCGCTGCCGCCTCTGAATTGCTGGGGTGACATGTAGCCAAAAGTTCCGATCAACATCCCTTTCGACTGTGTGTGCGACCCTTCTCCCAGCCTCGCAATTCCGAAGTCGACAACCTTTACCGCTCCTTCGGAAGTCACCATGACATTTCCTGGCTTGATATCCCGATGAATTACGGAAGGATTTTGTCGATGGGCATACTCGAGAGCTCGGCAGACGGAAACGATGTAGCCCAGTTTCTGGGACAACGGCAGCTTAGAATGCCGCGCGATCAGCTTGTCTAGACTCTCGCCGCTCAAAAACTCCATGGCGATGAAAGGAGTATTCCCTTCATTTCCCAACTCGAATATGGTCACGATATTGGGGTGTTGCAGGCGGCCAGCGGACTGCGCTTCGCCGTAGAACCTCTTCAGCAAATCGGGGCTTTCGGCGAGGCCGGTGGTGATCGTTTTTAGCGCCACGACCCGACCAATAAAAGGATCACGGGCCTTGTAGACGACACCCATGGCCCCTTGGCCAATTTTGCTAAGGATCTCGAACTTTCCAAGCTTCATCATGGTGCCGTTTCGGCCACACCCGAATCTCTACGGCCGCACAGCGCAGCGTATAAGCCGAGTGTACATGAAACTCTTTCCTTGGGGCTTCCGGAAGGGGACGATCATCGCGAAACGCTGCGCCGATACTCCCAGATAAGAGCTTTACTGTCAATGATTTGTGAAACCTCAGTCCTTTAATCAAGGGACAGGCAAGGCAGTGAGAAAGAAGTCGCTTTTCAGATTTTGCCGGACACCATAACTCGTGACTCTGAACCGGCAAGCTTCCCTACCGTGGCATCTAGCGCACAATCAACGGACGATTTGCAGCACGACACCGCCGATGGAGGCAACCTTGATGGGAATACCGAAGTCTCGTGCTACCGTTGGGCAGTTTGGCTGAGGGGGAGAACGGCTACTGTATCGAAGGGCCGCTGCGCGGTCCGACCGGACAACCACAGACCGTGAACGGCAAGGGGATCATGATCCGATTTGACGTCGATTTCAGCGGCGTGCCCTGTTCGAAGCTGGGTATCTATCGACCTTCAGCTGCCCGGCGACTATGGAGCACTGGGCTATCGGTCTTGACTCTTCGCGGCGCTCTTTGATTTAACGTGAGAAGCTGATTTCCAGGGGAAACTTCACGCTGACCGGCTTGCCGCCGGAGCGCGGCGGTGTGGCTTTCCAGTGTTTCGCGGCCTCTTTTGCCTTCTTGAAAAAATCGTTGTCGACCGTTCCAAGCTTTTCGAGTTTCACGTCGCCCTTAGCGTCCACGATTACCATCACGTGGAGCGTGTAAGGAAGCTTACCCGCCTTGCTCGCCGATTCTGGCAAATCTACTACGGGGACTCCGACCCATTCGAGTGCATTAGCGACATCCAACTGTGGACACTCGAGGATCCCTTTGTTTCCCGTTGGGTTGCCCGAGGCTCCCTGGCCGCGGCAATCGATGCGGGGAACGATGGCCTTGCCGGCAAAGGTCTGGTTCAACTGCTGGATGGCGGTTGGGATTGTGGATTGTAGATACTGCTTCGCTACCTCGGCATACATTCCATTTCCGTTGACAATCTTTTCGAATGCCGGAATCACCTCGCGACTGAGCCGATTGATGTCGCCCTTCTCTTTCGCATTCGCAAAACTCCGTACCGCCGCATCAAATGCAGCCTTAGCCCCGTTTTGCTCCTCCCTCTGTTTGAGGACTTCCGCTGTGATGTTTTTGTCGAGTTCGCTCGCGGCGCCGATGACCGAGGCGTCTTCTGCACGGGTACTGAAACGTCGAAGGTCATCCTGGAGATTCTCGAGTCCATTCAAATCGTTTTTTTCGGCGAGACTCTGGCTGCGGCTCCGAAAACCACTTAGCTCCTGCTGCTCGGCGGACAGCAACTGTTGTGACATTTTCGTTTGCGTCTTCGGCCAAGATCGTGCCGCTTCGATTTCCTTCTTGGCTGCCTGATAGGATCCGCCTTTCAAGGCCTGCGAAAACGTTTCCAAGATCTTCTCGACCGAATCAATCATGGCCAGTTGCTTTGCCGCGTCCGGGGCCAAGGGCCCTCTACCATTCGCGATTCCGATGAGATCGTCGTGGGCCTCGGCCCAATTCTCGTTTTTGACCTTCTGGAGGCCAGCTTCGTAACTTTTCTTGTCAAGAGATACCTGCCGGATCCTTTTCAGAAAGGCCTCTGCCTGAGCGCGAAGCGGCGAGTTCGGCACGTTAAACGAGAGCACATTCTTGAATGCTCGGGCAGCTTCGTCGTAATTCCCGGTTTGAAAGAGCTTTTTCCCCTGCTCAAATTGATCCTGCTCTTGCTTTTCGATGTCCATACCGCTCGCTAAGGCTCGCGCGGCGTCGAGTTCTCGCTGCGCGTCCTCGGCAAGCCATAAATGCATGGCCACAACGTCCTGGAATGCCTGAACCGCACCGAGATAGTCTTTTTGGGTGTGAAGAAGACCTTCGCCTTCGTCAAAGTGTTTCCTTTCGGCCGCCCGCTGGGCTTCGATTTGTTGGACCTTTGCGATGGCTTCCTGTCGCAGGGCCCCCTGCCCCTCCGCGAGCTGCTTCCATTTTTGTTCGGAAAGGTCCAGTTCATGGGAGGCCCAAAGTTGCTCCGCCCGGCCTTTCTCTTCGGCATCCTCTGCGGGCAGCCCGGACGAGTGCGACGACTTCCCAAGCCACCACACGGCTCCGAGTACACACATCCCGAGACTCGCCAACCCAAGACGCACGACAGGTTTCCTGACGTATTTCGTTCCAAGCAGCAGAATATTTCCCGATAGTTCGGCGAGTTTGCCCCTAGGCTTCGGAACCCGTGCAGCGAGTTCTCGGAGCTCCTTATCCCGGCCAAGGAGCCTTTCACCTTGCGAAACTGGGCGGCCTTCTTTTGTGGGGACAGGCTTTGCGGCGACATCTCTGTTCCGGGACTTCCCTTCCACTATCGCGTCGTCAGTTTCTCGTGGCCGCAAGGCCTCCGTCGCAGAAATCAGCGTTGCGCCGGGTGGGGTAGCCTGCTTGCCCGTCGGTTCTTCCCGAGGGAACTCCCTTTTCTCGAGGACGGTCTCGGCCGGCACGGGTTCTTTCCGGCTTCGTTCGGCCGGTCGCGAGGCTCTTGCGCGCTGCTCGATTTGCGCGAGTAGCTGCTGGGCGCGAGGGTCCGTCGAAGAAAAGATTTGCGTGGCTATCGCCTGATTCAGGAGTTGCGTTGCATCGGCGTATCGCCCAGCATCGAGCAGAGTCCTCGCGGCCTCAAATTGTTGTTCCTGCCGTTTTTTGGCCACCCGTTCACCGAGTTCAATTTGCGCCGATTGCAGCAGCCGGGTCACCTCCGCGTCCGGCCCAAGTGCGGCGAGTGTCTGTTGCGCCAGATCGACCGCTTCGGTCAATTTCTCCTTTCTGATGTTGCCTTCGATAGCCTGAATACGGCGCCGGATTTCCTCGTGAACCTCTCGTTCCCTTCTTTTGCCTGCCGCCTCTTGCTGAAGCTCCTGGAATACAGTTTCTTGCGGGAATTCACCGGCGCCCTGTAGCGCCGCCTCTTCTGCTTCGCGAAAACGTCCGCCTCCGAGCAAATTCCGGATCTGCTGCTGGTAATCCTGCAGCCTTTGTTTTTTTTTCTGGAAGGCCAGTTCGCCTTGGGCATAGGTCACGAGCTCGTGCAGGGAAAACTCCTGGGGATATTCGCGAAGAAGACTCTCTGCCCTCGGGAGCATGACGGCGTATTGCCCTTCATTCACAAGCGCCCTGAGTTCCACGATTTGTTGCTGCAAGTATTCGCTGCGCTTTTGCTCCTCGAGCGCTTGCTGGCCCATCTCGCGCAGACTCGCAATGGTTGAGTCCGCTGGATAAAGTTTGCTGAGTTCGTCGGCAACGTTGAGCGCCTCGGAAAACCTCTGCTCTCCGAGCCGCCTTCGTATCTCCGCCAGCCGGCTGCGTTTCCGCTCCTCGGCCTGGTCATTGCGAGCCGTGACTTGCAACTTGAGCAACTCCGGCTCGCGTGGAAACTCCCCCAGGGCACCGGAGAGCACCGCCAAACACTCCTCGTAGTTCAGTTCCGCCCACAGGGAACGTGCCCGGTGGAGTATTTCCGCGAGCTTCTTGCGTTTTTCCCGACGGTCCTGTTCTTCGTTGATTTGTTGTTCGAGTTCTCTGGCCTGGCGATTCCGAGGGTCCAGCGCCAATGCCTGCATAAGTGCCGTTGCTGCCTCCGTCAAAGCCCCTTCCGCAAGCCGGTGTTTCGCCAGTCGCAACCTTTGATCGAGTTGCTGGGCTTGGGCAAACGCCTCTTCCACTTCAGAGAGTAGTCGCTGCGCGGTGCTGTGCTTCGAATCCAGTCCGAGCACCGACTGCACCTCGGCACGGGCTTCCCGCAAGTGACCAGCCGCCAATAAACTGCGCCCGCGCGCGAGGTGCTCATCGATTCGCGGCTGCAACTGTTCACGGCGCAACTGCGCTGACACTTTTTCGAGAAGACTCTTGGCCTGCGCGTTGCTTACATCAATGCTAAGCGCTTTGCGCAATAGTAGGTGAGCCCGCTCCAGGTCGTGGGCTTCCAAGAGCTCGCGGCTGTCCGCCAGCAAGCCGTCAACCGCCTCGTGCTGGGCAGATCGCCAGTGGGGCTCGAGATCGTGCAGCAATTCCCCCATAGTTTGGTATCGTGATTCACTCTTCTTCTCCAACATCTTGGCAACAATCTTCTCAACTTCCTCGGAACAATCGCTTGCCAGACTGTGAAGCGGGGTCGGAGTTTCGTGCAAAATGTTGTACATCAGCTCGGCTTCATTCTCGCCGCCAAACGGTCTCTGATAGGCCAACAACTCGTAAAGCGTGACTCCAACGGCCCAGATATCCGAGCGCGCATCCGCGCGTTCTCCCTTGTACAACTGCGGGGACATGTAGGCGCGAGAGCCGATCATCTGATTGCTTTGTGTCCGCGAAACGTCGATGAGGCGAGCGATTCCAAAGTCCACCACCTTTATCGCACCCTCTTTTGTCACGACGATGTTCCCTGGCTTGACGTCGCGATGGATTACGCCGTGGCCATGGGCACAGTCGAGGGCCGCACAGGCGCGTACGATGTAGCCAAGTTTCAGGAAAAGGGGAAGAACCGGGCGGTTTTCGACGATACGGTCGAGACTATCACCCTCGAGATATTCCATGGCGATGAACGGAACGCCCTCGGCCTGACCGAGTTCATAGATGGTGACGATGTTGGGGTGCTGCAGCGAACCGACGGAGCGTGCCTCCTGATAAAACCGTTCGAGCAGTTCGGGCTTATCAACCAAGCCGCTGGTGATGGTCTTCACAGCGACCATACGCCCGATCAGAGGATCGCGCGCCTTGTAGACGACACCCATCGAGCCGCGACCG
>Ga0307477_10002919_pt1 | contig 12936 bp, 9 predicted proteins | sample atmos_gasesECM2C_FD_203316 | JGI IMG/M metagenome (GOLD analysis project Ga0307477, IMG submission 203316) | Hardwood forest soil microbial communities from Morgan-Monroe State Forest, Indiana, United States - atmos_gasesECM2C_515 | ecosystem: Environmental > Terrestrial > Soil > Temperate...
CAGGATGTAACGGTCGGCCTGTTCTCCCTGGCGCTCAGTGCAGCGGCTGGGCGGATTTGGCCAGCTGCAGCATCTGCTGGTTGGAGAGTTCCTCCAGCAGCGTGTTCGTCAACCAGTACAGCACCCGGCCCGAGCGCCAGCCGATGACGTGGATGTGCGCGCCATCATCGACCATTCGATACTGGCGCCCGTTGATGCTCTGCACGCGAGCGTGCGCGAACAGCGGTGGGTTCAGCCAGTCCGAGCCCTCGAAGTCGTAGTAGCCGCCGTTCGTGTTCTGCCGCCACACGATCACGTAGGCGTGGTGGACATGGCCCTGCTGGTCGCTCAGCTTGTAAGGGCGCACCTGCTGCTGTTCGGCCGCGCCGGTCTGCAGCGTCGGGTATAGAACCTCGAATGGAACTTCCACAGCGGCTTTGACCGCTTCGGCGTTACCCGCCGACGAAGTCGGGTACAGGCCCAGCGCGCGCACCGAGAACCCGCTGCCGCCGCCGTGCGAGCCGTGGGCGCTGTGGTGTGAGACGTGGTGCGCGGGCGGCGCTTTGGGCGCCGGCGGGTTGGGGCTTTCGTGGCCGTGCAGGAAGTTCGCGAGCGTGGCCTGGGTGAGCGCGGGCGTCGTGGTCACATACGAGCCGCCGTTCGCTCCCTGGAAGTTGACGTTGGCGGTCTGAAACTTGACCTGACGCAGCGGCTTGGTCTGCGAGAACGCGATCAGCTTCGACAGTTCGATCAGCTCGCTCGCGGAAGCGTGAAACGTCGAGCTGATCGCGTGCCCGACGGCCTTGGCGACCGTGTCGATCTGGCCGAGCTCGTTGCTCGGGGAGATCTGCTCACGCAGATCGCGCAGGAAGTCCTGCTGGCGCGCGACCCGCACGAAGTCCGAGTCGGTATGTCGGTAGCGCACGTAGTCGAGCGCGTTTTCGTAGCACAGCTTCTGGTATCCGGGCTGCAGGTTGATCGAGGTGTAGTCCGTTTCCGTGGACCCGACATTCTGGTTGTAGTAGTGGCGGTCGACGTTCACGTATGCGCAGCCGAGCGTGTCGACGACTTTGATGAATCCTTGGAAGCTGACGTCGATGATGCCGTTGATCTTCAGGCCGGGGAACACTTCGTGCTCGATCGTTTCGGCCGCGAGCACCATCCCGCCGCGCGTCGCGCCGAGCTTGTTGCCGATCGTGTAGGCCGCGTTGATCTTTTCCTTGGCGTAGACCGCCCCGCTCTTGGTCGTGATGTTGACCATCAGGTCGCGCGGGATCGACAGCACCGACGTCTGGCCCTGGCTGGGGTCGAAGCGCACGAGCAGGATCGTGTCCGAGTGCGGCGGATTTTCGCGGTCGTAGGAGTCCTTCGCGCCCACCCGCCGGTCGGTGCCGAGGATCAGGAAAGTCTGTGGCCCGCCGTTGTATTCGGCCGTGACAACGCCCTTCGGTGCGTTGATCTCGTTCAGCTTGGGAAAGACCTCTTCGGCGATGCCGGTGATCTTGTTCAACGCCACTGTCGCGGTCGCCCCGGCGCTGAGCGCGACGATCGCCACCGCCGCGATCATGAACCGCTTGGTCATGCTCCAGCCCGGCGAGGGCGGACGCTCGTCCTGGGATGTCACCGGATAGCCGCTCATAAGCAGGGCAGACGCCGCTCCCCCCGACCGATCGGCGATCGATAGGATCTCCGATCGGCCAGCACGTTTGGCAATGGTAGTGGCCAGATCGGCGTTCCACGCCGCCCGCCGGCGTATGCCTGCCGAGCCTGCCGGTACGCTCGCAACGATGCTCAGTCCCCGCAACCGCGAGCTGTTGGGCCTGATCCCCGCCGCGCTGCTCGTCACGGCGGGGTTCACGGCGATCTTCATCCAACAGCAGGACACCTCGCGCGCATCCGCCACCAGCCTCACGCTCAACCACGCCTCCAGCGTGTCGCTGACCTACGGTGCGCTGTTCCTCGCGCTGTGCATCGCCGCGCACCTGGTGATCCGCTTCAGCCTGCCCGACGCCGACCCGTACCTGTTCCCGCTCGGCGCGGTGCTCGCGAGCGTCGGCATCGTGATGGTCTACCGCATCGACCCGGTACTGGCGCGCCAGCAGGCCCAATGGATGGTGCTCGGCCTGGCCCTATTCGCCGCCACGATCCTGGCCCTGCGTCGCCAGGGCGTCGGGGTGCTGGAGCGCTACCGCTACACGATCGCCGCCGTGGGCATCGGCATGACGATCCTGCCGCGGCTGCCGGTCATCGGCGAGCAGGTCAACGGCGCCTATCTCGACATCCATGTTGGGAGCGTCTCCTTCCAGCCCGCCGAGCTCGGCAAGGTCGCGATCGTGATCTTCCTCTCAAGCTACCTGCACGAAAACCGCCAGGTGCTCGTCACCGCGGGACGGCGCGTGCTCGGCCTGACGATCCCGCCGATGAAGCAGTTCGGCCCAATGCTGATCGTGTGGGGCGCCGCGATGGGCACGCTGCTGCTCACGCGCGAGCTGGGCACGTCGTTGATGTTCTACGGCGCGTTCCTCGCGCTGCTGTACGTCGCCACCGGACGGCTGTCGTTCCCGCTGATCGGCCTCGTGCTGTTCGCGCTCGGCGCGTGGTTCGTCGCCGGGCACGTCTCTCACGTGCACGCCCGCGTGCTCGCCTGGGAACACCCGCTCGATCCTGTGCTCTACAACCAGCCCCAGGGCAGCTATCAGCTCGCCCAGTCGCTGTTCGCCCAAGCCGACGGCGGACTGCTGGGGACGGGCTTTGACCAGTCGCTGCTGCAATATCCGGTCGAACTCGCCAACCATCAGATCGTGCGCCGCTCGATCCTGCCGGTGCCCGAATCGGACCTGATCTACGCGGTCATCGCCGACGAGCTCGGCCTCGTCGGCGCCGCCGGCCTGCTGCTCGTCTACCTGCTGTTCGTCGCCCGCGGGCTGAAGACGGCGATGCTCGCCAAGGACTCCTTCTCCAAGCTGCTCGCCACCGGCCTGTCGTTCATCGTGGCGATGCAGGTGTTCGTGATCGTCGGCGGCGTCACCCGCGTGATCCCGCTCACCGGCGTCACGCTCCCGCTCGTCGCCTACGGCGGCTCGTCGGTGGTCATGAACTTCGTGCTGCTCGCGCTGCTGCTCGTGATCTCCGACCGCGCCCGGCGGCCCTACTCACGCCGCTGAGGGCGCCCTCGCCGAGGGCGCCCTACGAAGCCCTCCGTGCGTCGCCCGAGCCCGGAGCCCCTCTCCTCTGTCAGCGTGTGGCGGCTCGTGCGCGCCGTCACACGCGCGCAGCGCTCCCTCCACAGCGTTCGGACGATCACCGGCCGCGCTGAGCCGGGATGATCAGGTTTGTGCAGGTTTGCCGACGCTTTTGCGAGCGAACCTCCATATATGCGCATCGCGCAGGGGGTCGGGCCGCTCGCGTCGAAATCCTCAGCCCATGCGCCTCCCGACACCCGCCTGCGACCCCGCCGCGCGTCTGATCCTGCGCGCGCCCGAGCCCGAGCGCCCCGCCCACCGTTACGGCGGCGGTCTCGCCGAGAGCTTCTCCTCGCCCGCCGGACTGCACCGCCGTCCCTGGCTTGCGCGCCTGCGCCGGGCGCTGAAGGAAGACCTGTTCGCCGTGCACTACCAGCCGATCGTCTCGCTCGCCGACGGGCGCCCCGCCCACTACGAGGCGCTCGTCCGCCTCGCCGACGAGCCTTCCGGACCGCTCGTCGCACCTGGGCGCTTTCTGCCCGCGGCCGAGCGCTACGGCCTCGTGCGCGACATCGACCGGCTCGTCCTAGCCCGCGTCGCCGCGCTGCTCGGCTCGCGCCCCGACGGTCCGCGCGTGGCGATCAACCTGTCAGCCCTGTCCGTCACCGACCCGGCGATGCTCACCCACGTCGAGCGCTGCCTGTGCGATCAGGGCGCCGACCCCGGGCGCCTCGTGATCGAGATCACCGAGACGGCCGCCATCTCCGACATGAGTCGCGCGCGCTCGTTCTGCCAGGGACTCGCCGCGCTGGGCTGCGAGGTCGCGCTGGACGACTTCGGCGCGGGCTACGGCTCCTTTCACTACCTGACGCAGCTCCCGTTCGACTACCTCAAGATCGACGGCTCGTTCGTGCGCGGCCTCACCGGCTCGCGCAACGATCAGCTCGTCGTGCAGGCCCTCGTCGGGCTCGCGCAGGGCATGGGTGTGCGCACGATCGCCGAGTACGTCACCGACCGGCCCACGCTCACGCTGCTGCGCCGCTATGGCGTGGACTACGCGCAGGGCTATGAGTTGGGCAGGCCCCACCCCCGCTTTCCCCTCGCCGCGTAGGGCTTCGCGCTTTGGCGCCGCGCGCGAGCGCGCGTTCAGCGCGGCTGCGGGAACTGCGTGCGCATCGCCGCGTCCCACACGCGGTCGGGCGTAAGACGGCGCTGGGCGATCGCCAGCCGCGCCGACGGCGTCACTCGCACGCGCGCCGACGGACGCCGGCGCAAGATCGCCTTCTCGATCGCCTTCGCGACCGCGTCGGGACCGCCGCCGAGATGCCTCATCGGGCCCTCGTACGTGTCCGTGGTCAACTTCGCCAGCTTCGCGTTGAACTCCGCGTAGGGGCCGTCGTCCGTCACGCCGTCCATGCTCGCCACGGCCGCGTTCCCGAACTCGGTCACGATCAGCCCCGGCTCGATCAGGATCGTGTCGATCCCGAAGCCTCGCACCTCGAAGCGCAGCGCGTCGCTGATCGCCTCCAGCGCATGCTTCGTAGCGTGGTAGAACCCGCCGCCCGGGAACGTCAGCCGCCCGCCCATCGAGCCGACGTTCACGATCTTGCCCCAGCGCTGCTCGCGCATCTTCGGCAATACAAGCTGTGTCAGCGCGACAACGCCGAACACGTTCGTCTCGAACTGCCGGCGCACCGCCTCCATCTCGATCTGCTCCACGGGCCCGCTCTGGCTGTAGCCGGCGTTATTGATCAGCACGCCCACCGCGCCCTGCTCGCGCTCGACCTCGGCCACCGCCGCGCGCATCGACTCCGCGTCGGTCACGTCCAGCGTCAGCGTCCTGCAGCCCGCATCGGCGAGATCGGCGATCGACTGCGGTCGGCGCGCGCTCGCATACACCGTCCAGCCCTTTCGCGCCAGCCGCAGCGCGCTCGCACGGCCGATGCCAGACGAGCAGCCGGTGATCAACACTGCCTTGGATGGTTGCGCCACGGCTCGGAGCATACGGGCCGTGACTCAATTAGGGTGAGTCCTCATGCGTGCAGTCACCTTCCAAGCCCCCGGAGAGGTCGCCGTCGAGGACGTGCCCGAGCCCGAGCTCGCCGCTCCCGACGACGCGCTCGTCCAGATCGACGCGAGCGGCATCTGCGGCTCCGATCTGCACATCTTCCACGGCCGCGTCCCCGTCGAGCGGGGCTTTACGATCGGCCATGAGTTCGTCGGCACGGTTCTGGCGGCCGGTCCCGAGCTCGAGCGCGCGGCGGTCGGCGAGCGCGTGCTCGGCTGCTTTCACACCGCCTGCGCCACCTGTACGCCGTGCATCCGCGGCGACTACCACCGCTGCGCCCACGGCCGCACGTTCGGGCACGGCTCCAAGCTCGGCGACCTGCAGGGCGCGCAAGCCGAGCGACTGCTCGTGCCTCGCGCCAACCTGACCCTGCGCCGCGTCCCCGAGGGCATGTCCGACGACGTCGCGCTGTTCGCCGGCGACGTGCTCGGCACCGGCTACCACGCCGTCGCCCACGCCGGTCTGCGCTCCGGCGACACCGCCGCCGTGCTCGGCCTCGGACCCGTCGGGCTGTGCGCGATCCAGGCCGCCCGCGCCGCTGGCGCCACGCGGGTGTTCGCGATCGACACCGTCGCCGATCGTCTGGACATGGCTCGCCGCTTCGGCGCCACGCCGATCCATCTAACCGACGAAGACCCCAAGCGCGCGATCCGCGCCGCCACCGACGGCGCCGGGGTCGACGTGGTCGTGGACGCCGTCGGCGACCCCGCCCCGCTGGCGCTGGCGATCAGCCTCGTGCGCGACGCCGGCACCGTCTCCGGCATCGGCGCGTACGCCGGCAAGGGCGAGGTCCCGCTCGGTCTGGCCTGGCTGAAGGGCGTCACGCTCAGGCTCGGCCTCGCCAACGTGATCGCGCACGTCGACCGCGTGCTCGCGATGATCTCCGCCGGGCTGCTCGACCCCGCGCCGCTCGTCACCCACCACATGCCACTCGACCAGGCCCCCGACGCCTACGCGATCTACGACCGGCGCGAAGCGCTCAAGATCGTCCTCACGCCGTAGCCACGCCGCGGGCGTGGCGATGCCCCTTCCGTCGCACTCCCCTTGCCGCGCGCTCACGTCCGCCGGCACGCACCGCCTTGCCGCGCGCTCGATCGTGTCGTCGTTATGCCGGCAGGTGCGGTAACCGGCGCCGGCAGCGTCTCTACGAAGGCGCGGGGCTATGGGTTTCCCACCCATACCCACCCGCTCCCGCGACAGGTACGCTCCAGTCATGACCACAGCCTCCGCCACCCTTCCCGACGCGCTCGACGACGCCGCGCGCGCATTCGTCTCCGGACCCCACGGCCTGCTGATCGGCGACGAGCGCCCCAACGCCGCGGACGGGCATAGCACGTTCGCCACGCTCGACCCCGCAACGGGCCGGGAGATCGCCCACGTCGCTCACGGCGGACCCGAGGACGCCGACCGCGCCGTCGCATCCGCCCGCGCCGCCTTGCAGGGCCCCTGGTCTGAGCTGCCCGCCGCCGGGCGCGAGCGCCTCATCCACGATCTCGCCCTCGCCGTCGAAGCCCATGCCGAGGAGCTCGCCCAGATCGAGTCGCTCGACAACGGCAAGCCCGTCGGTCTCGCCCAGTACGTCGACGTGCGCGGGACCGCCGCGCACCTGCGCTACTTCGCCGGCTGGCCCACCAAGATCGAGGGCGCCGTCCTGCCCGTCGCCGCCGGCGCGGGCATGCATTGCTACACCCGCAGCGAACCCGTCGGCGTGTGCGCGCAGGTGATCCCCTGGAACTTCCCCCTGCTGATGGCCGCCTGGAAGCTCGCTCCCGCGCTCGCCGCCGGCTGCACCGTCGTGCTCAAGCCGGCCGAGCAGACGCCGCTGTCGGCGCTGCGCCTCGGCGAACTGGCGCTCGAGGTCGGCTTCCCGCCCGGCGTCGTCAACGTCCTCACCGGCGACGGCGCCACCGGCGCCGCGCTCGTCGCCCACCCCGACGTCGACAAGATCGCCTTCACCGGCTCCACCGCCGTCGGGCGGGAGATCGGCGCCGTGGCAGGACGCGGCGGCAAGTCGCCCAACATCATCCTTCCCGACGCCGACATCGACGCGGCCGTCGCCGGCGCCTACCAGGGGATCTACTTCAACTCCGGCCAGGCCTGCAACGCCGGCTCGCGCCTGTACGCTCCCGCCGAGCGCTTCGAGGAGATCGTCTCCGCGCTCGCCGAGCGTGCCTCGCAGACACCGCTCGGCCCCGGGCTCGACCCCGCCACCCAGCTCGGGCCGCTGATCTCCGCCGAGCAGCAATCGCGCGTCCTTGACTACATCGACTCCGGCCGCGCCGCCGACAACGCGGAGCTCGTGACCGGCGGCTCCGCCACGCTCGGCGACAGCGGCGGCTACTACGTCGAGCCGACCCTCTTCACCACCACCTCCGACGACCTCGACATCGCCCGCGAGGAGATCTTCGGGCCGGTCCTCGTCGCCTCGCCCTACGACACGCTCGAAGAGGTCGCGCAGCGCGCCAACGCCTCCGAGTACGGCCTCGCCGCGGGCGTCTGGACACGCGACGTCTCCAGCGCCCACAAGCTCGCCGCGCTCCTGCGCGCCGGCATGATCTACGTCAACAGCTGGGGCGCCGTCGACCCGTCCGCTCCGTTCGGCGGCTTCAAGTCCTCCGGCGTCGGCCGCGAGCACGGCCGCGACGGCCTCGACGCCTACCTGGAGACCAAGACGGTTTGGACCGCGCTGTAGTTTTGGCCCGGCCGGCGCCCGCCCCGGCGAGCGAGGGCGCGCGCACAGAGCGGTGGCGGCTCGCACTGGCGGGCGCCTGCGGGTTCGTCCTGCTCGCCGCGACGATCGAGATCGTCCTCGACGCCGCCCAGCGGCACTCCCCGCTCGTGCCGCGCTCGCCCCAGATCGCCGGCTGGATCGCCTCCCTCGGCGGTGAGCGCCTCGGCTACCGCGTCTTTCTGATCGCGATCCTCGCCGCGAGCGTCGCCTACGGCGTGCTGCTATGGCTCCTGCGCGCGCACACCCACAACGCCTCCCTCTCCCGCTGGGCGATCGGGCTCGTCGTTCTGCTGAACCTGATCGTCTTCGCCGGGCCGATCCTGATCTCCACCGACGTCTTCAGCTACCTCGCCTACGCCCGCATGGGCGTCGTCCACTCCATCGACCCCTACACGCACGGCCCCGTCGCGATCGTCGGCGACCCGGTCTTCTACTACGTCGGTCACGACTGGCTGCGCGTCGCCACCGCCTACGGCCCGGTCTACACGCTGATCTCCTACCCGCTGGGGGCACTCGGCTTGGTGGGCGGGCTGTGGGGGATGAAGCTCTACGCGCTGCTCGCCTCCACGGTCACGCTCGCGCTCACCTGGAACGTCGCGCGCCGGCGCGGCCACGACCGCGTGTTCCCGCTGCTCGCCGTCGGCGCCAACCCGCTGTACGTGATCTACGGACTCGGCGGCGCCCACAACGACCTGATCATGCTCGCGCTGATGATGGCCGCCGTCGCCTTCACGCTCTCAGACCGCGACGCGGCCGCCGGCGCGGCGGTCGTCGTCGGCGCGCTCGTCAAGGCGACCGTCGCGGTGCTGCTCCCCTTCATGATTCTCGCCCGGCGGCGATCCGCGGCGCTCTACGGCGCGCTCGCCGCGCTCGGGCTGTGCGCGCTCACCGGCTACCTCGCCTTCGGCATCCATGGCATCGACGTCGTCTCCGCGCTGAACCGCGACTCGGCGTTCGTCTCGACCGATAGCTTCCCCAACGAGCTCGCCCACCTGTTCGGCAAGCCCGGCGTGTTCCCCGTCGACCACGACCTGCTCAAGGCCGCGCTCGTGCTGATCGTCTTGCACCTGCTGTGGCGCACCTATCGGGGCTATGACTGGGTGGCCGCCTCCGGCTGGGCGCTCTTGGCGATCTCCGTCACGAGCACCTGGTTGCTCGCCTGGTACATCCTCTGGCCGCTGCCCCTCGCCGTCGTCACGCGCGACCGGCGCCTGCTCGCAGCGACGCTGTTCGTGCAGGGCCTGTTCATCGTCCACCAGACGTCCCCGCTCTTCGCACCGGTCTCATGAGCCCTCTCCCAGGATGGCGCGGTCGGTGTAAAGGAGCAATCGAATGAGTCGTGTCCGCCTGATAGAGACGACGGTCCTGGTCCTGGTCGCGCTGCTGCTCGCCGGGGCGACGGTCAACGACGTCGCACGCCAGACCCACGTCAACCAGCGTCTGATCGAGGACCTGCGCACCTGGCGCGCGTACACCCACCACGACTACCACAACCTCTCGATCGAGCAAACCCTCTTCGGCGAACGCTCCCAGCGCGAGGTCGTCTGCGGCAACACCTCTCCCGGAGCCCCCAAAGCGCGAGTCCAGATCTGCCTGGCGATCTGGGGCCCGGTCGTGGACGGCAAGCGCGTCGTGCACGGTGGCTGGTATCTGCCGGCGGACACCGAAGAAGACCTGCGCCGCCACCGCTACGGTTGCTTCGGTCCGACCTCCTCCGGCATCTGTCCAACCGCGACCGAAGCGGCGGCCGAACACCGATCCACGTTCTCGGGCACCGGCGCGTGAGCACGGCGAACGTGTCTCACGATCCCGGGCGCGACACCGCGACCCAGCCCGGGGGAGGGGACGGCGTCATCGCAAACGCATGCTCCCTGCCCTCGTGGTGGCCGCTGGCGGCGTTCACGCTGCTCGCGGCCGTCCTGCGCCTGAGCACGCTCGGCGCGCAGAGCTTCTGGTACGACGAGGCCTTCACGCCCGTCCACGTCCTGCACCCCAGTCTCACGGCGACGCTGCGCGCGGTCGTGCACACCGAGAACACGCCCCCGCTCTGGTACATCCTCGCCTGGGCCGATGCGCGCGTGTTGGGAACGGGTGAGTACGCGCTGCGCCTGCCCTCCGCCCTGGCGGGCATCGCCACCGTGCCCGTCGCCTGGGCCATCGGGCGCGAGCTGACCGCCCGTCGCGCGACCGCGATCGCCATGGCCGCGTTCGTCGCGGTCAATCCGCTGCTGGTCTGGTACTCCCAAGAGGCGCGTGCCTACGCCCTGTTCGTGCTCTTCGCCACCCTCGCGATGCTGTGCTTTCTGCGCGCCCTGCGCCGGCCGACCCGCGGGCGGATGGCGATGTTCGCGCTCAGCGGCTCGCTCGCGCTGCTGAGTCACTACTTCGCTGTGTTCCTGCTGATTCCGATGACCCTGTGGCTGGTGTGGGCGTACGCGGATCGTCTGCGCGTCGTGTTGCCCGCGCTCGCCGTGCTCGTGCTCGTCGGCCTGGCGTTGACGCCGCTGATCTCCGCGCAGGGCGGCCACGGCACACAGTGGATTGGCCAATGGGCGCTCACCAGCCGTCTGCAGGCGATCCCTCAGTACTACCTCACCGACTACTACGGCGCCGCGCTCGGGCATGGGATCGAGCTGCTCCTCGCGCTGCCGATCCTCGCCGGGTTGGGACTCGGCCTGTGGCGCGTGCTGACCCCGCCCGAGGAGCGCGGCGCGCTGATCGCTCTGGCGGTCGCCGCCGGCGGCATCCTGATCCCGATCGCGCTCGTCGTGTTCGGCGCCGACTACCTCGCGCCGCGCAACCTCGTCGCCGCGATGATCCCCGTCACCGCGCTGATCGCCGTGATCGTTCCCTCCCAACGCGCCGGGCGTGCGGGGATCGCGCTCGCCGTCACGATCACTCTCGCGTTCCTGGCGCTCTCGGTGGACGCAGCGCTCAGCCCGCGCTTGCAGCGCGGGGACTGGCGCGGACTCGCGCGTGTGCTGCGCGGCTCGCCGGCCGCCACGGGGTCGGCGGTTTCCCCGTCCACCGTCGTGCCGCCTGCCAGGCGCGCGATCACGACCGTCGAGCTGGGAGCTGCGCCGCTGGAGTACTACATCCCCGGATTGCACAACCTGCCTGTGGGTCGGTCGGTGACCGTGAGCGAGATCGACGAGACCGGCTACTCGCCGCTGCGAGCCGCCGCGGGCACGCCCCCGGCGCCCGGGTTTCATCTGCTAGATCGCCGTGATGTCCACGGCCTGATCGTGTATCGCTTCGTGTCCGCGACCCCCCGCACGGTCTCCGAGGCGACGCTGCGCCGGCACGTGATCACCGAAGCGCGCCCGGAGGTGCTCGTCGCGACGTCCGCACGGACTATCCCCGCCCTCGGCGCCTGAATCGCGGTGCTGCACACGAATGTCGCCCGGCGGTGCGGGCACAATTGTGCGTGCACATGCCCTCGCGCGCGAAAACCATCTAGCTTTCCCGCATGTCCTCCCCTTCGACGGTAGAGGCATCATCATTGCCCAGCGACGCACACGTGGCACTGCGGCGCGCATGCGAGCATCTACTCTCGCTCCAGGACGCCGCCGGCTGGTGGCAGGGGGAGCTGCAGACGAACGTGACGATGGACGCCGAGGACATGCTCCTGCGTGAGTTCCTCGGCGTGCGCCGTCCCGAGGAGACCGAGCGCTCGGCCGCCTGGATCCGCTCCCAGCAGCGCGCCGACGGCACCTGGGCGAACTTCCACGGCGGTCCCGGCGAGCTGTCCACGACGATCGAGGCCTACTGGGCGTTGCGCCTCGCCGGCGACCCTCCCGAGGAGGAGTACATGCGCAAGGCCGCCGCGTTCGTCCGCGCGCAGGGAGGGATCGAGCGCGCACGGGTGTTCACGCACGTGTGGCTCGCTCTATTCGGGCTGTGGTCCTGGGACGATGTTCCTGCCCTGCCCCCCGAGATCGTGCTGCTGCCCGCATGGGTGCCCCTGAACGTGTATGACTTTGCGTGCTGGGCGCGCCAGACGATCGTCGCGCTGTCGCTCGTCAAAGCCCACCGGCCGGTGCGTCCGTTGGGGTTCGAGCTGGGAGAGCTGACTACCGCCTGGGCACACAGCCCAGCGGGCTGGGTCGGCGGTGTCCACGACCGCTCGCATGAAGCGTCGATCGGTGGCGAGTCGCCCGCCGCGCGTGCCCCGAGCTCGTGGCACGGCCGGCTGCTGGCGGGCCTGGACCGGGTGCTGCGCGCATACGAGCACCGGCCGATCGGAGCGCTGCGTCGACTCGCGCTCGGCCGGGCGGAGCGCTGGATCGTGCGCCGCCAGGAGGCCGACGGCTCCTGGGGTGGGATCCAGCCGCCGTGGGTCTATTCGCTGATGGCGCTGCACCTCGGCGGTTATCCGCTCGAGCATCCGGTGATGAAGCGTGGACTGGACGGCCTCGACCGCTTCATGGTCGAGGATCGCGACGACTCGCGCGCGGTAGGGGCGCCGATCGGTCGCAGTCGTCGTTTGGAAGCGTGCCAGTCACCGGTGTGGGATACCGCGCTGGCAATGGTGGCGCTCGCCGACGCTGGCCTCCCCGGAGACGACCCCGCGATGGTGCGTGCAGCGGAGTGGTTGCTCGGCGAGGAGATCGCCGCGACCGGCGACTGGGCCGTGGCCCGTCGCGGGCTCGCGCCCGGCGGATGGGCATTCGAGTTCGCCAACGTCAACTACCCCGACGTCGACGACACCGCCGAGGTCGTGCTCGCCCTGCGGCGCGTCGCAAGCGCCCTGAGCGCCGCCGCGGACAACGGCGGTACCGCCGGCGCGGACCTCTGTTCCAAGCTCGACGCCGCGATCGCCCGGGCGGTGCGCTGGGTACAGGGCATGCAGAGCGCCGGTGGCGGCTGGGGCGCCTTTGACGCCGACAACACGCACACCCTCGTGCGCGAGCTGCCGTTCCTGGACTTCGGCGAGGTGATCGACGAGCCGAGCGCTGACGTGACCGCCCACGCCG
>Ga0307477_10002920_pt1 | contig 12936 bp, 9 predicted proteins | sample atmos_gasesECM2C_FD_203316 | JGI IMG/M metagenome (GOLD analysis project Ga0307477, IMG submission 203316) | Hardwood forest soil microbial communities from Morgan-Monroe State Forest, Indiana, United States - atmos_gasesECM2C_515 | ecosystem: Environmental > Terrestrial > Soil > Temperate...
AGTGAACAAACCGGCCGCGCTGAAGGCTTCACCCACGAGCGGAAGGGCGAGCACCCGATCGAGCCCGTTGACACTGTCGGCTCGGCCGATCGAACCCACGAGCACGAGTCCCGAGACGAGCGCGGCGTGGCGCGCCGCCAGCAGGATGGCGATCCCTCCGCCGTAGCTGTGGCCCACCACGACGGCCGGCGCCGCGTCCCGCTCGACGAGCACCTGCGCCATGAGCTCGGCGCTGTCCTCGATGCCGATCGCTTCCCCCTTGCTCCGCCCGTATCCGGGCCGGTCGGGGACGACCAGTCGGTGCGAGGGGAGCCGCTCCGCCACCAGGTCCCAGTCGCGCCCGAGCCCGGGCTGGCCGTGGACGAGGAGGACCGGGGTGCCCCGGCCCCGGTCAGTGACGAACGGTCGGGGTGAGCCGATCGTCATCACCGTCGATCGCCCGCGTCGAGGCGGGCGGGATCTCCTGCGGCCGCGGCCCCGCCGACGAGACCGCCGCGTCGGGTTCGACCTCGGCCTTGGCCGCCGGGAGCTCCACCGCGAACGTCGCGCCCCGGCCCGGTGCGGTGTCGAGCGTGGCCCGCCCGCCGTGTCCGTGGGCCAGAGCCGCCACGATCGCCAGCCCAAGACCCGTCCCCTCCCCTGTCCGGGCCTCGTCACCCTGGTAGAAGCGGTCGAAGACCCGGGCGGCGTGCTCCTCGTCCATGCCGGGACCCTCGTCGACCACGGTGAGCACGACGGATGAGTCCCGACGGGTGACCGACACCCGGACCGGTGTTCCCGGCGGCGTGTGCACCGATGCATTGCGCAGCAGATTGTCGGCGATCTGTCGGAGCCGGGCGGCGTCGCCGCGCACGTACACCGGTCGATCGACCGACAAGGTCACCGGGCGCCCCGGGTCGTGCAGCCGCGCCGCGTCGACCGCTTCCCCGACCACCCGGGCCATGTCGACGATCTCGCGATCGAGCGGCCGCCCCTGGTCGAGGCGCGCCAACAGGAGCAGGTCGTCGACGAGCAGACCCATGCGCGACGCCTCGCCCTCGATCCGCTCCGCGGCACGACGCCTCGCCTCCTCGGTCCCGAGGGCGTCCTTGCGCAGGAGCTCGGCGTAGCCCCGGATCGACGTGAGCGGAGTCCGCAGCTCGTGCGACGCGTCCGCGACGAAGCGTCGCAGACGCGCTTCGGACGAAGTGCGCTCCCGGAAGGCGGCCTCGATCTGGCTCAGCATCCCGTTCAACGCGCTCCCCAACCGTCCCACCTCGCTCCGCTCGTCGGACCGTCGGATCCGCCGCGTGAGGTCGCCGCCCGCGATGGCTCCCGCCGTCGTGGTCATGTCGTCCAGCGGTCGGAGCCCCAGGCGGACCACCCACAACGTGAGCAGCAGCAGGGCGATGACCACGATGATCGAGACCAGCAGCTCGACGTGCGTCAGCGACGCCAGTGTCTGCTGGGTGGGGTCGAGCGAAATGGCGGTGACGAGCGTTCCGCCCGGAACCGCCACGGCCTGCGCCCGGTAGCGCAGTCCAGACGAGCCTTCGGCCGCGACGTCGATGGACGGCCGGTCGGGCACGTACGCGCCGTGGTGGCGTCCGAACACGTGGGTGGCGGGCTTCTCCTGCACGGGAAGGTCCTGCGGCAACACCGGTGCGGGATCGGGACGGTCGCACGCACCCGAGGGGTCACGGAAGACGACCAGCCCGTCCGCGTCGAGGACCTCCACGTACATGTCGGGACTGAGCCGCGCCGCGAGCACGGTGGCGTTGAGCCGCGACCCCCGGGTGGACGCGCTGTCCCCGGTAACTCCCCCTGTCCCGGAGGCCCCGGCGGGGTTCGTGGCGGAGGTTCCGGAGGACGACCTTGTTCCCGAACTGAACCCGGGCGAGCCCGCGCACACGGTCACGTTCGACGGGACCGTGGTGAGCTGGTCCAACCACTGCTGCGGATTGGTGGTGGCGAGGTGGTTCCCGGCGCTCACGTCACGGTTGTAGGCCGTGTAGATGTAGCTGTACGCCTGGCTCTGGGCAAGGTCGATCTGCTCGTCGAGCCGACCGAAGAGGAACGATCGCAGCGACGAGGAGGTCACCACGTCGGTGGCGATCACCCCCGCCACGAGCAAGAGGAGCATCCCGACCACCAGACGGCGCCTGAGCGACACGGCGTCCCCCTCAGTCCCGATCCCGAGGGAGGCGGACGCTGTAGCCCACGCCGCGGATCGTGTGGATCAACGGCGGCTCGAAGCAATCGATCTTCTTGCGCAAGTAGCTGATGTAGGTCTCGACGATGTTCGGGTCGCCGTCGAAATCGTAATGCCACACGTGGTCCACGATCTCGCTTTTGGACAGCACGCGGCGTGCGTTCTCGAGCAGGTACCGCAGCAGGTTGAACTCGGTCGCGGTCAGTTCGATCAGCGATCCCTGCCGCCACACCTCGTGCGTCTCATCGTCCATCTCGAGATCCGAGAACGCCAGACGGGCACCGCCGCCGGTGGTCGAGGTCCTTCGCAACACGGCGTGGATGCGAGCCACGAGCTCGTCCAGGCTGAAGGGTTTGGTGACGTAGTCGTCCGCGCCGACGGTCAGGCCCACCACTTTGTCCTCGGTCGCGTCGCGCGCCGTCAGGAACAGCACCGGCGTCCGGACGCCCTGGGCTCGCATCCGGCGGCAGACCTCGGTGCCGGTGACGTCCGGCAGCATCACGTCGAGCAGGACCAGGTCATGGTGCTCCCGTGCTGCCAGAGCGAGTGCCTCCGCGCCGGTGGCGGCGGTGTCGACCGCGAATCCCTCGAACCGCAACGCCGCGCCGAGCAGGTCGGTGATGTACGGCTCGTCGTCCACGACGAGGATCCGGGCGGCCGTGCTCACCTCACCATCTTCGCAGACCAGGGTAGTGGGTCAGTTTGCGACCCTACGCAGCTTGTGGCTGCCGGGCCCTACCGGCCCGAAGGATGTTGCAGGCGGCGTTGGTGTCGGCGTGGGCCTGGTGGCCGCATGCCTCGCACTCGAACACCGCGCCACGCCGGTTCCGTTCCGAGACGTGCCCGCACGCTGAGCACGTCCGGCTGGTGTGGCGGGGGTCGACCGCGACAACTGTCCTACCAGCGTCTTCCGCTTTGTAGGTGAGCATCGCGACGAGGGTTCCCCACCCGGCGTCTGAGATGGACCGATTGAGCCCTGCCTTGGCCCGGGCCCCGTTCGGTTCGTGGGCGCCCGTTCCGTCGGGGCGAGGCCTCGGGCGCCGCACCATGTTCCTGACGCGCAGCGCCTCGTGGACGATGAGGTCGTAGTCGTTCACGAGCGAGCGCGACAGCTGGTGGAGGGTGTCGGCGCGCTGGTTGCGGATCCGGCGGTGGCATCGTCCGACCCTTTCTCTCGCCCGCTGCCGTCGGTTCGAGCCCCGCACTTTGGCCTGCAGGGCGCGCTGGGCGGTGGCGAGCTTCTCTTGGGCTCTCTTCGCCGGCCGGTCGGCTTCGACCAACAGCCCGTCGCTCGTGGCCACGAGCACCCCCACCCCGAGGTCGATGCCCACGTGCTTCCCGGTGGCGGGAAGCGGCTGGGCTGGGACGTCCACGCACCGGATGCTCACGTACCAGCGCCGGCCCTGGCGGGCGACGGTGATGGCCTTCGGGGTGCCCCGGATCGGACGGTGCAGCCGGACCTTGACCGCCCCGATGCCCTGGAGGTGGAGGCGGCCGGAGGCGTCGTCGAGACGCCAGCCGTTCGTGTCCTCCCACTGGACCGAGTCGAAGCGGGCGACCGACCGGAAGCGGGGGTAGCCCGGCTTCTCCCCCGCCTTGCAACGCCGGTAGAAGGCCTGAAAGGCCCGGTCCAGGCGCTTGAGCGATCCCCGACACACGGTGACACCCCATCCCAAGACCTCGGGGCGGACATCACGTAACTCGGTCAGGGTGCGGCACTGGTCGACGTAGGACACCGAGCGCTTCTCCCACCGCCACGCGCCGCGACGATCATCGAGGGCCGCGTTGTAGAGCTCGCACTGGGCGCGCCGCAGTTGGTCGAGCGCGGCGGTCTGGCGGACGGTGGGGCGAAGCGAGTAGCGGAACGTCCGGCACCGGCCCATAGCTCGCAGCCTAAGAACCGGCTGTAACGGTCAAACTGTCCCACTACCCAGACCAGCGGCCCGATCTGGCCGGGGCGGGCCCGCCGTCGCGCTCCCTCGGCACGACCGGTCTACGCCGACGGCTCGGCCACCCGTCGAGGACGCACGGCGCGCGTCCCGGCCCGCCACGCCCGCCCCATGGCCCACCACGCCACCAGGACGAAGGCCTCGACCACGATGTGCATCGACATCTTGGACTTGCCGACGGCCCGGTCGACGAAGCGGATCGGGATCTCGGTCACCCGACCCCCGTGGCGCAGCACCTCGTAGACCATCTCGATCTGAAAGCCGTAGCCCTCGGCGCGAACGGCGTCGAGATCGATGGCGCGCAGGATGCCGCTCGTGTAGGCCCGGAAACCCGCCGTCGAGTCTTTGACCCCCAGCCCGAGGAGAGTGGCCGCGTAGATGTTGGCTCCCTGCGAGAGCAGACGGCGGTGCCAGCTCCAGTTCGGTATGGAGCCGCCGGGCACGTACCGGGATCCGATCACGAGATCCGCGCCGTGGCGAAGGGGGTCGACCAGGTCGCCGAGCGCGTCGGGGTCGTGGGACAGATCTGCGTCCATCTCCACGAAGGCGTCGCACCCTCGAGCCAGACCCCACGCGAACCCGGCCCGGTAGGCGCTCCCGAGTCCCGACTTCTCGGTGCGTCGCATCACGTCGATCCCGCCGAGCTCGACACCGAGCTTCTCGGCCGCATCCGCCGTGCCGTCCGGGCTCCCGTCGTCGACCACGAGCACCCCGGCGTCGGGCAGGGCGGCGCGAATTCGCCGCAGCACCGTGTCGATGTTCTCGATCTCGTTGAACGTCGGCAGGACGACCAGGACGCGCACGGCGGGCACCTATGGGACGCGTGTGCGGCCGCCGTCGGCCGACACGATTTCCAACTGGGCCTCGGGCGCAGTCGACTGCCAGATCTCACGCACGATGACCTGAATCGACCCCGCCAGGGGGATGGCGAGGAGCGTGCCCACGAAACCGCCGAAGAAGCCCCCGACGAACGTGCCGACATTGGCGCCGACCAGGATGGCGAGCAAGACCCAGAGGGGGTTGATCCGGACGGTTCTGCTCATGACGATGGGGTTGAGGACGTGGTTCTCGATCTGGGTGTAGGCGAGGAAGACGATCAGCGTCACGATCCCCGCGGTGAACGAGTGGATGAAGGCGAACAACACGGTGGGGATGCCGGCCAGGGCACCCCCGATCATCGGCAGGAAGTCCACGAGCGCGACCCACAGAGCCCACAGTTGGGCGTAGGGGATGCCCAGGGTGAGCAGCGTCACATAGACGACCACGCCGGCGATGACCGAGGTGATGAAGTTGCCGAACATGTAGCCCGTCACCGAGCGGTTCACTTCCTCGGCGATGCGCGTCAACCGCACGCGGCGCTCGGGATTGACGAGCCGGAGCGCACCTCGGCGCATCTTCGGGCCCTCGAGGAGCATCAGGATGACGAGGATGAAGATGGCGAACAGGGCGATCACGAGGTTGAGGGCGCCCTTGCCGACACTGAGCGCCGGCTTGGAGAGGTTCTGGGCGTAATGGGTGAGCTTGGGGGCGAGGTTCTGCGTCACCCATTTCTGGACGTGGTACTTGCGTACCAGGCTGCCGATCCAACCCTTTCCGCTCTGGGCGGAGTGCACATAGCTCGGGAGCTTGTGGGCGAAGTTGGTGAGGCCGTTGACGAGCGGGTAGCCGAACGCGAACGCCAGACCGGCGAAGACGATCACAGCGAACACCGTCACGATGGCAACCGCGGATCCCCGGCGCTTGATGCCGGCGCGACCGAGCAGAACGACCAGCGGGTTCAGAAGCAGCGCCACGAACCCGGCCACCACGATGAGGAGGATGATCTCCCGTAGCTTGTAGATGACCTTTGCCGAGAGGTAGGTCACGACCACGACCGCCACGGTGGTGAGGATGGTGGCGAGCGGGATGTGCCGCTCGTCCGCCCAGTCCCACAGTCGGGCGCGCCGAGTCACGGGAGCCGAGGCGTTCTCGGACATCTCCCCAGCATGGCAGGTGGGGTCCGCGCCACCGTGCCACTCGGACCACCCGGGGCGGGCCGTACACAGGTCCGATCCCCCCTGCCATCGGGACCTGCGGGCCGAATCCCGGTCCCACCGCAGACGACCGTCGACTCCGTCGGCGCCCCCATGCGGTCGGCACTCTCCCCCGCGCCGAATGGCCCGTCCGAGATGCTGTGACGTGAAAGCATGAGGTCGATGCAGGAGGACCGCCCCGCACCCCGCCGCCGTAGCCGGGTCCGAAACCAGGTCAAGTGGGGCATCTACGCCGTCGGCCTGTTCCTCGTCCTCGACTATCTGGTCCTGCCCCAACTCAACGGGGCGCGCCAATCACTCAATCTCCTCGGACGGATCAACATCGCCTACGTGATCGCCGGCGTGGCGCTCGAGGCGGCCGCGTTGGTGTCGTACTCGCAGCTGACGTATACGGTCCTGCGCCGCGAGGGTCCGCCTCGGTCGCGCCTGTTGCGGATCAACCTGTCGAGTCTCGCCGTCAGCCACATCATCCCGGGAGGAACCGCTCCGGGGACCGCGGTGGCGTACCGGCTACTCACGCAGTCCGGGGTGCCCGGCGCCGACGCCGGTTTCGCGCTCGCCATGCAAGGTGCCGGCTCAGCCCTGGTGCTCAACTCGATTCTCTGGTTGGCGTTGCTCGTCTCGCTGTTCCTGCACGGGTACAACCCGCTGTACGCGGTGGCCGCGGGGGCGGGGGTCGTCCTGATGGGCGCATTCGCGGCGGTGGTCTGGGCTCTCACCAAGGGCCGCAAGCGCTCGATCGAGGTGATCCGGCGCTGGGCCGACCGCGTGCCGTTCCTGAACGGGGACGCGCTCGCCCTCTTTGTGCAGCGGGTCGCCGATCGCCTGCGCCAGTTCCTGGACGAGCGGCAGCTGCTCTGGCGGGCGGTGATCTGGGCGGCTGCATTCTGGCTGCTCGACGCCTCTTCCCTGTTCGTCTTCATCGCCGCGTTCGGCAAGATCGTGCCTCCCATCGACCTGCTCGTGGCCTACGGCCTGGCGTTCGTCCTCGCCGTGATCCCCGTCACTCCTTCGGGACTCGGTGTCACCGAGGGCGTGCTCATCTCCACCCTGACGGGCTTCGGACTGCCGCGGGGCACCGCCATCCTGGGGGTGCTCGGGTACCGGCTCGTGAACTTCTGGGCCCCGATCCCCGTCGGGGGCATCGCCTACCTGTCGCTGCGCTTCTCGGGAGAAGGGTGGCGCCAGCGGTTGCACGATGCGCGCCAAGAAGTGGTGGACGAAGTGGTGGAGCTCGACCGCACATCACCCCAGGATTCGAACGGACTGGGGGGGAATCACCCCACCGCGCCCGGGGACCACGGCGCGCCCGGGGACCACACCGCGACCGACAAGACGACGTCGGACCGGTAGGACTCCGTCGGCCACTCGGACCGGTAGGACTCCGTCGGCCACTCAGGCCGTGGCGGCCCCCAGGGTGTCGGCTTCGCGCCGGCGTCGGGCCCGGTCGCGCGCCAGCTCCTGCAAGCGATGCTGCGCGCTGATGCCCTGGGTGGTGGGGACCCGTTCCCATGAGCCGTTCGATCCGAGCGCCCAGGCGTTGGTGTCGTCGGCGAGGTTGAGATCGAGCACCTCGAGCAGCCTCGCCTGAAGGTCGGGATCGTCCACCGGGGTGAGGACCTCGATTCGCCGATCGAGATTGCGCTCCATGAGGTCGGCGGACCCGATCAGAAGCGTGGGAGGACGACTTCCCGTCCCCCCGAATCGGTAGATGCGCGAGTGCTCGAGGAAGCGCCCGACGATCGAGCGGACCCGGATGGTCTCCGACAGCCCCGGAACGCCGGGGCGCACGCAGCACACACCCCGGACGACGAGGTCGATCGGGACCCCAGCCACCGACGCGTGGTACAGCGCGTCGATCACGTCGGGATCGGTCAGCCCGTTGACCTTGATGGTGATCCTGCCGCTAGGACCCGACTCGGCCTCGTGTTCGATCAGCTCGATGATGCGCTGACGCAGGGCCATCGGGGCGACGACCAGTTTGCGGTAGCTGGCGTAGCGGCTGTAGCCGGTCAGGAAGTTGAAGAGGTCGCCCACGTCCGCACCGAGGTCGGGGTCCGCCGACAACAGGCCGAGATCCTCGTACTGGCGGGCGGTCCGGGGGTTGTAGTTCCCGGTGCCCAGGTGGCAGTAACGGCGGATGCCATCTTCTTCGCGCCGCACTACGAGGGCCGCCTTGGAGTGCGTCTTCAGCCCGACGAGTCCGTACACGACGTGCACGCCTGCCTCTTCCAGAGCCCGGGCCCACAGGATGTTGGCCTGTTCGTCGAACCGGGCCTTCAACTCCACCACGGCGGCGACCTGCTTGCCATCTTCGGCTGCGTGGATCAGCGAGGCCACGATCGGGCTGTCGCCCGAGGTGCGGTACAGGGTCTGCTTGATGGCGAGCACGTCGGGGTCGGTCGCGGCCTGGGCGATGAACGCCTCCACCGACGTCGTGAACGAGTCGTACGGGTGGTGCACCAGCACGTCGCGCTCACGGAGGACGGCGAACAGGTCGGCGGGCTCGTTGCCGGCGTTCGCCAGGCGAGGCGGTGTCATGGGAGCCCATGCCTCTTCGTGGAGATCGGGGCGGTCGAGGGCGTGCACGCCCCACAGGCCGCTCAGGTCGAGCGGCGCCGCGATGGCGTACATGTCGTCGGGACGGAGGTCGAGCTCGCGCACCAACATGTCGCGCAGGTCCTGGGACATGTCGGCGGCCACCTCGAGCCGGACGGCCCGGCCGAACCGGCGACGCCGCAACTCCATTTCGACCGCGGCCAGCAGGTCGTCAGCTTCGTCCTCCTCCAAGACGAGGTCCGCGTTGCGGGTGACCCGGAAGGCGTAGTGCTCCCCGATGACCATGTCCGGGAACAGCGTGGCGAGCTGCGCCGCGATGATCTGTTCGAGCGCGACGAACCGCTCGCCGTCGGGCATCACGACGAAGCGCGGCAGAAGCGGCGGAACCTTCACCCGGGCCACGCGCTCGACCCCGGTGAAGGGATCCCCCACGCGGACGATGAGATTCAGCGACAGGTTCGAGATGTAAGGGAAAGGGTGCCCGGGGTCGACCGACAGAGGAGTGAGGACAGGAAAGATCTGATCGTGGAACACCTTGACCAGGTGCTCGCGGTCGCTGTCGTCGAGGGTGGACCAGTCCGATACCCGGACTCCGGCGTCGCCCAGCGCCGGGACGACCTGGTCCATGAAGATGCGCGCCTGGCGGTCCACGAGCTCGCCGACGCGCGCCGCGATCGCTCGCAACGTCTCGCTCGGCCGCAGGCCATCGGCTGACCTGGTGCGAAGCCCCGCGTCGACCTGGTCCTTCAGACCGGCCACCCGGACTTGGAAGAACTCGTCCAACCCCTCGGAAAAGATGGCCAGGAACTTCACTCGCTCGAGGAGTGGGACACGGCCGTCCTCGCCCAGGTCGAGCAGGCGCGCCCCGAACTCGAGCCACGAGAGCTCCCGGTTGGAGAAACGCTCCGGACCTCGGGCCGACACCGCATCGGACGGCTCGACGGGCGTCAGTCCGACCGGGGCTTCCTTCACCGTCGCACCGGACGGCGGCTCCTTGACTGCAGCGCCGGACGAAGCGGTTGCGCCCGCGCGCTGCGTCGGTTCGGAGGAAGCCTGCATAACACCCCAGGTTACCGCTGCAGCATCGTCGAAGAAACGGGTCGACGACCTGCCCGGGTGCTCCTCCGGACCGCGCGCGGTGGCGGGGTCGACGGGTTCCGCGGCGGTAGGCTCCTGCCGGTGCCCCGACTCTTCCGCCGTCTGGAGCCCGACGGCAGGACACGCTTTCGACCCAAGCCAAAACGGCGGGCGGAGCTCGGACTCCTCGTCTTCGGGTCGCTCATCGTCGTGGCCACCTACGTCCTCGCGTCGGTGGGGACGACGTCGAAGATCCCCGCCAACCTCGGCCCGTTCCTGGCGATCGTGCTCGGCCTGGCGCTGGCCGCGCACATCGCCAACCGGATCTACGCCCCGGACGCAAACGCGGTGCTGCTTCCCATCGTCACCTTGCTCAACGGCCTGGGGTACGTGATGCTCGCCCGGCTCGACCAGCATTACGCCCGCCTCCAAGCAGGGTGGACGGCGGTGGGTATCGCGGCGTACATCTTGACGTTGGCGATCGTGAGGCGATCACGCGACCTCGACCGTTACCGCTATCTCCTGCTCCTCGGGGCGATTGCGCTCATGCTCGCGCCCCTCGTGCCCCACCTGGGGAGGAACATCCATGGGGCCCGGCTGTGGGTGTATCTCGGCCCCATCCGGGGACAGCCGGTCGAGCTCGCCAAGCTGGCGTTGTGCATTTTCTTCGCTTCGTACTTCATCGAACGCCGCGAGCTGCTCTCGGTACCGACCATGCGGGTCGGCAATCGGCTCGTACTCGATCCCCGTCCGCTCGCGCCGATCCTCGTGGCATGGGGCTTCGCCATGCTGGTGCTCGGGGCCGAACACGACATCGGGTTCGCGGCCCTCATCTTCGTGCTCTTCATCGGCATGTTGTGGCTGACCACGGGCCGCTGGAGCTACCTGCTCTTCGGGATCGTCCTGTTCCTCATCGGAGCGGTCATCGCCGACCACCTCTTCTCCCAGGTCCACGTACGCGTGGCTGAATGGCTGCACCCGGCGTACAACGGCCAGATCATGTCGGGTCTGTACGGGCTGGGAACCGGCGGCCTGATCGGAACCGGCCTGGGCTTCGGCCAAGTCACCCAAATTCCGGAGGTCAAAAGCGACTACATCTTCGCCGCGTTCGGCACCGAAATGGGATTGTTGGGTGCGACCATCATCGTCTTCGCCTTCATCCTCTTGGTCGGTTCAGGCATGCGCACCGCGCAGACGGCCCGTTCGGAGTTCGCTCAGATGGCGGCAGCCGGATTCACCGTGCTCATCGGCTTTCAGGCCTTCTTCATCATGGCCGGGATCGTGCGCCTGCTTCCGCTCACCGGGATCACGCTTCCGTTCATGGCCTACGGGGGGTCGTCGTTGGTTGCCAACTACATCCTGGTGGCCCTGCTCATGCGGATCTCGGACGAGGGAGAACGTTCCGTCGTGGCCGAACAGGCGACCGCGTACCGGGTCGAACAATCAGCGTACGGAGCCGTTCCCGCCTGAGCGTGTCACGTCTCGGTGGTCGGAACGACGGGACCGCTCTCCGACGGGGAGCCCCCCGCATCCTCGGTGGACGCCTCGCGGCTCTCGGGTCGCTCAGTCTTGTCGGGATGCCCAGGGTCTTCCTCGTCGACGCTCGTGAAGATCCACTCCGCCACGAGCACGGGCGTGGGCAACTGTTGCCGCAACGCCAACGCGATGGCATCCGAGGGGCGACATGGCACGATCTGGCGGCCCCGGGGACCGGTGGTGTCCATTTCGGCGTGGAAGGCCTGACCCCGCCGCCCCGTGATGCGCACCGCTTCGATGGTGACGCCGTGGCGTTCGAGTACTTCCGTCAACAACTCGTGCGTCAGCGGGCGGGGCGTCGGGATCGATCGGAATGCGTACGCAATGGCCGTTCCCTCGGCCACACCGACCGGGATGCGCACCTCGCGCCACGGGTGCTGGGACTCGTGCAAGACGATCTCCGGAAACGCCGCGGGAAGCTCCATGACCACGTCCGCCACGGCCACGAGTCGCCACACCTCGGGGTCGCGCCGATCGGGCTGACCGGACTGGTCGGGTTGCTCGGCCGGCTCGGGATGGCTCGGGACGATCCCCGGCTCCGACTTCCCGGTCTGGTCGGGTGGGCGGGACGAGAGCTCGGCCGCGCCGGCGCTCTCGCCGGTGTCGCTCATCGCTGGCGGCGCAGCTGCACGGAATGGGCGATGCCCACGGCGCAGAAGAACGCCACGGTGGCCGAACCTCCGTAGGAAAGGAACGGGAACGGAATTCCCGCCACCGGCATGATGTTCATCGACATACCCGCGTTCTCGAAGACACTGAACGCGATGAGCGTGAAGCACCCGGTGGCGAGCAAACGGCCAAAGGCGTCGCGCGCCAGCTGGGCACTGCGAATGATCCGCCACGACAGCACACCGAGCAGGGCCAGCACACTGGCTGCGCCCACGAAGCCAAGCTGCTCACCGACGGCCGAGAAGATGAAGTCCGTCTGCTGCTCGGGCACGTAGGACAGATTGGTCTGCGGCCCGTGGAACAGTCCGGTTCCCCAGAACCCACCCGACCCGATCGCCGCGACAGACTCGTGGACGTTGTAGCTGCTGCTACCCAGGTGCTTGCCCTGGTTGAACAAGGCGGTGAACCGGTTCAACTGGTAGTCCTTGAGCAGCTTCCAGTGCACGACGAGGAATCCAGCCGCCGCCGCCAGCAGGATGAGCAGGACGAGGTAGCGGTTCGGGATCCCGGCGATCACGAGCATGACGAGCAGCACCACCGACATGACGATGCCGCTCCCCAGGTCGGGCTGCTTGACGACCAGGAAGATCGGAAGCGCGGCGAGCGCCAACACCTTGAGCACGTCACCACGTTCGAGCCCCTGCGGTCTTCGGGCGCAGAACGTGGCGACGGTGATGATGAGGACCAACGTTGCGAATGCGGACGGCTGGATCTGGATGGGCCCGACCTGGACCCAGCGCGTGGCACCGAGGGCGCGTGAACCGATCCCCGAGAACATGGCGAGCAGGGCGAGCACCATGCCGACGTAGAGCACGGCGCTCGCGTGCTCGAGCCAGCGATAGTCCAACGCGGAGATCACCACCAGGACGATCACCCCGACCACGACATAGGCCGCCTGGCGTGTGAGGTAGTAGTGCGAGTC